>Ga0208130_1000367_pt1 | contig 23735 bp, 21 predicted proteins | sample ETNtaG_31_FD_185771 | JGI IMG/M metagenome (GOLD analysis project Ga0208130, IMG submission 185771) | Marine microbial and viral communities from oxygen minimum zone, Eastern Pacific Ocean - ETNP201310SV78 (SPAdes) (version 2) | ecosystem: Environmental > Aquatic > Marine > Oceanic ... | reverse complement strand
AACATCGAAGAAGCTTATGCAATTGTTGAAAAGTCAGAAAGATCTACCCGCCTCTCAGAAATTAAGCAAAATACAATTGATCAGATTACAGAATCTGATGAGGAAATCTCTAAAGATGATATCTCATCTGAAATCAAAAAAATTGAGAAAGAGACTGTTCGATCAAAAATACTCAATGGTGAACCAAGAATTGATGGCAGAGATACCAAAACTGTTAGAGATATTAATGTTGATATCAATGTACTAGAGAGAACACATGGATCTGCATTATTTACTCGAGGTGAAACACAATCTATTGTTGTAACTACTTTGGGCTCAGAGCGATCATCGCAAATCATAGATGCATTAGAAGGTGAGTATAAAGACAAATTTATGTTGCACTATAATTTTCCGCCTTACTCTGTAGGTGAAGTGGGTTTTATGGGATCGCCAAAAAGAAGAGAGATTGGACACGGTAAGCTTGCTCGAAGAGCTTTAGAAGCTGTTTTACCAAATATGGATGAATATCCATACACGATTAGAATTGTTTCAGAAATCACAGAATCAAATGGCTCAAGCTCGATGGCCACAGTTTGTGGTTCAAGTCTTTCATTGATGCATGCTGGTGTTCCGATAAAATCGCATGTTGCAGGTATCGCAATGGGATTAGTTATGGAAGGCGATAAATATAAAGTCTTGACAGATATTCTTGGTGATGAAGATCATCTTGGTGATATGGATTTTAAGGTTGCAGGAACTGATAAAGGAATAACAGCGCTTCAGATGGATATCAAAATAGCCGGTATCACAGAAGAGATTATGAAAGATGCTCTCAGTCAAGCTAAAGATGCAAAAGATCACATACTTAAAATTATGAATGATGCAATATCATCACCATCAGAAGAATACTCACCATATGCACCATCTATTATCAGCATTACAGTTCCGAAGGACAAAATAAGAGATGTAATAGGCAAAGGTGGGGCGACAATAAGATCAATAACAGAAGTTACTGGAGCTCAAGTTGATATCAATGATGATGGCATAGTTACGATTGCTTCTGTGGACCAAGCGTCGGGCCTTAAGGCAAAAGAAAAAATAGAACTACTTACGGCTGATGTTGAGGTAGACAAGATCTATGAGGGCAGAGTAGCTAAGATAATGGATTTTGGAGCATTTGTAACAATTCTGCCAGGTAAAGATGGTTTAGTTCATATTTCTGAGATCTCCGAAGAAAGAGTCGAATCAGTAGATGACGTTCTCAGTGAAGGAGATGTGATTCAAGTCAAGGTGATCGAAGTTGATCGGCAAAATAGGATCAGGCTTTCAATGAAAGCAATCAAAGATTAATCATCTAGTATCTTTAAACTGTTTCTCTGTAATCTCTCTGCGCTCTTGAGCTTCAAGAGTATATGTAGCAACTGGTCTTGCCTCGAGACGTTTTAGGCCAATTTCTTCTCCAGTCTCTTCGCAGTATCCAAATGTACCCTCATCAATTTTTACAAGAGAGACTTGAATTTTTCTTAGGAGTTTTCGTTCTCTATCACGAGTTCTGAGCTCTAGACCAAATTCCGATTCTTGGGTTGCACGATCATTTGGGTCAGCCAGATTATTGCTGTCAGTTTTTAAGTGCTTTACTGTCTCTTCAGCTTCAATTTCTAATTGACCCTTCCATGCGAGAAGGAGCTTCTTAAAGTGATTCAGTTGTCGCTTAGACATGTACTTTTCTTTCGCCTTAGTTTTATATGGTTTCATCCCAAATTGTTCTAGGAGCGAGCCATATTCTTTTTGTGTTTTCTTTCTTGGCATAGATAAGTATTTTTTAAAAAAAGAAAAATTATACTCTGAAAAAAGATTTTGTGAATAGTTATCTAGTTCTTATTTACTTTATTTTATTTTTCGGCTTCCAATCACTGTTACGATGCGTGAATTCAACATCAGTATAGATTCCACCACGTACATTAAATTTTGATTTGAAATGTAGGTATCTTGGTGAAAGTAAATCCATTAAGTGTCCATATATTCTTCCAGTTACAGCTTCGTGATATGCTCCTTCATTACGGTATGATGCCATGTATATCTTTAGTGATTTCAGTTCCACACATAGATTATCAGGTACATATTCGAGATACATTTTTGCAAAATCAGGCTGGCCAGTCATCGGGCATAAGCATGTAAACTCAGGGATTTTAATTTTAATTAAAAAATCATGATCGAAATTTGGATTATCAAATGTATCTAAAAGTGTGTTATTGGGTTTTTGATTCATGCCTTTTGCCTCATTTTTTCAATTTATGTATGTATATAAGAAACAATATATTTTAAAATGAACCATTATCTTTTAACAGTGTTGTATGCGTCTCAGTAAAATCAAACTTTCAGGCTTTAAAACGTTCGTAGAACCGACAACACTCACTCTACCATCAAATCTTGTGGGAATCGTTGGGCCAAATGGTTGTGGTAAATCCAATGTCATTGATGCTGTTAGGTGGGTACTGGGTGAGTCTTCGGCAAAATATCTAAGAGGTGAGTCAATGTCTGATGTCATTTTCAATGGCTCTGCATCTAGAAAGCCAGTAAGCAATGCTTCGATTGAGCTTTTCTTTGATAACTCTGAAAAGAAAATCGTCGGTGAATTTGCTAAATACAATGAAATCTCAACTAGGAGAGTCATTACTAGGGATGGCCAATCAGAATATTATCTTAATGGAACAAAGTGCAGAAGAAAGGATATCACCAGCCTTTTCTTAGGCACAGGCTTAGGTCCAAGAAGCTATGCGATTGTTCAGCAAGCAATGATTTCTAGTTTGATTGAAGCCAAGCCAGATGAAATGAGGGTTTTTTTAGAAGAGGCATCAGGAATCTCAAAATATAAACAAAAAAGAAAAGAAACTGAATCAAGAATTAAAAATACCAGAGAAAACTTAAATCGACTCAATGACCTAAAGGAAGAAATTGATAAACAGATCAAACGTCTGAAGAAACAAGCAAGGGACGCTGAAAAATATAAAGAACTGAAGGGCAGAGAAAAAGAAATTGAAGGTGAGATCATATACTGCAAAATCACCGACATTAATAATAAATTGGAACAAAATGATGCTGAATCGAAGTCATATAGAGATACATACGATGATCGGTTGACAAAACTAAGGAAGATAGAAGCTGATATCGAGGAACTTCGTATTAAAAATAATGAAGTGAATGAATCTTTTAATCTAAGACAAAAAGATCATTTCGAGATTCAAGCAAACATTGCAAGAATTGAACAGTCAATTGAATATGAGAAAGAATTAGAATCTCAAAAATCAATCAATGCACAGGAAATTAAAAAGGAACTCGATCGCATCAAAATTGAATACTCTACTGATCAGACTGAACTTGAACGAATCAATAAAGAACTTGAGACAAAAAATAAATCCAATGAAGCAAATAGAGTTAATTTAGCTGAACTTGAGAATGAACTAGAAATTACATCAGATGACCTTATTCTAGAAGAAGAGCTAAATGAAAAAATCAGAGCAGAGCTCAATGTCTTGACGACAACTTATGAAAGTGAGTCTGTCAGAATCAATCTTCTAGAAAAACAATCCAGTGAGCAAGTTCGTCAAAAAGAAATCATCATAAATGTTCATCAGTTAAAAGATGGATTTATGGCCCTTAAGACAACATTAGATGAGTCACTGGCTGATTTCAGCGATGAAACATCAGAAATAATAAATAACCAAATGGATCGACTTGAGGAAAAAATCAATCAACTATCATCAGAATACAAGGACACTGAATTAAAAATATCAGAAAATGAGGAACAGCTTTCGAAATCCAAAGACATTGCTGAAAAAACAAAGCTATCAATTGATGACCTAGCTGAGAAGAAAAACAAATCTGACCAAAAGAAAGTTGATTTGGCCAATCTGAGAAATACTCTTAGCCAAAAACTAACAAATATTAGAGAGAAGGTTCAGGATGCAGAATTAAAAACTGAGTCTCTTAAAACATCGCAACTTGGTCTTCAAACTGCAATAACAAGATTAGAAGCTCAGATGACTCAACTAAAATCAAGATCGCTTGAATTAACAACAAAGGAAAACCCTCAAACAACGATCAATGATGATCAAAAGTCAGAATTAGAGTCTCTGCTTAATATGAGTTTAGAAAGTGAAAAATCCTTAGAGATTGAAAGAAAAAAACAAGAAGAGATGCAATCACTTCTTAGAAATCATGAAGTCGATCGAACAAACTTAAATGCAGCAGTAAACCAAGCAAGAGAAGATCTAGAGAGATTCAAGCTAAGTCAAAAAGAATATGAGGTCAGAAAAGAGTCATTGAGTGAACAGCTGAATTCTATGGGGCTTGATTATGAATCTATTGATGAGAATTCATCGGGTAAAAATATCACACTCGATTCTCTCTCTTTGGAACTCGAAAAGATATTAAAAGGAATCGATCGTTTAGGTCCAATTAATCTTGCTGCCGAGGCTGAATTTAAAGAAGAGAGTAAACGCATTGAAAAACTCGATGAGCAATTTGATGATCTCAATCGGGCACTTGAGACACTCACTAGTGCAATCAAACAAATTGATGATGAATCAAAATCTAGATTCAGTGAAACTTTTGAGAAAGTAAATGAAGGACTCTCGAAGCATTTTCCACGCCTATTTGACGGCGGTAAAGCTTATCTTGAGCTTGAAGACAATGATGCATTGAATGGCGGTGTTTTTGTAATGGCCAGACCTCCCGGTAAAAGAAATAGCAACATTCATCTTCTTTCTGGTGGCGAAAAAGCTTTGACTGCTGTGGCCCTCTTATTTTCCATATTTGAGCTAAACCCTGCACCTTTTTGCTTATTGGATGAGGTAGATGCACCACTGGATGACACGAATGTGAGTAGATTCTGTGAAATTGTAAAAGAGATGAGCAGCAGTGTTCAGTTCGTGGTCATTACGCATAATAAGACAACAATGGAACTGACCAAGCAATTAATTGGTGTGACGATGAGTGAACCAGGTGTTTCAAGACTGGTTTCGGTTGACCTGGATGAAGCGATAGAGTTATCAGAAACTCCAGAAGCATCCTGATGGATATAGCTTGGATTATACTGACTCTAATATTCGGCTTACTCTTACTGATACTTATTTTCAACAAGAAAGCGAAAGATAAACCAAACAGTGAAATAAACATTCATGAAAAAATAGTCATTAATGACATCAATGACCGCAATACGAATACACCAAGTAGAAGAATATCGCTTTCAGAGAATGACTTAAGCCTCAAGGATCTCGTAAAAATTTTTAAAAACTATGGGTTAATATTAAATACAAGTGGAATCTTTGAAAAAAGAATCAATGCAGATTCATCATATTATGTTGCTAATCTAAATGAGCCTGGATACTTCAAGAATGACAAGGACATCAAAGGCTTTACATTTTTCTATGTTGCAAAGAATCATATTTTTGATAGACATGTTTCAGATGAAATGGAAAAGGATTCCAACATGATACTAAAGCAGCTAAATGGTGTATTACTTGAAAATATTTCTCAAGAATAATCGTGAGATATGAAGGATATTGAGTTAAAAATTAAACAATTGACTGATGATATAAATTTTCATAATTATCAATATCACGGAATGGATGACCCAAAAATATCAGACCAAGAGTTTGATCATTTGGTTAGAACACTGCTTGATTTAGAGAACGATCACCCTCAACTGATCCAAGCTGATTCTCCAACACAGAGAGTTGGCTCCAAACCCATTGATCATTTTGTACAAATTGATCATTTAACACCGATGCTGTCATTGGATAATGTTTTCTCAATGGATGAATTAATAGCATTTGAAAAAAGAATCAAAGACAGACTCTCCTTAACTGAAGACATTGAGTTTATTGCTGAACCTAAACTCGATGGTGTTGCAGTCAACTTGGTATATGAATCTGGAAAATTATCTTATGCAACAACAAGAGGGGACGGTAAAACTGGAGAGGATGTCACTCACAATGTACTTACCATTAAATCAATACCCATGATGCTCAATTCATCGTCTCCTCCCAAGATATTAGAAATACGTGGTGAAATCGTCATCTCTAAGAATGATTTTAAGCGGATGAATAGAGAGAATGAGAAAAACAATATGAAGGTGTTTGCAAATCCACGAAATGCCGCAGCTGGAAGCATACGACAACTGGATCCGAATATCGTAAAGAACAGACCATTGCGTTTCTATGCCCATGGTTATGGTTTACTTTCTAATGAAGATGATTTCTCTAATCACAGTGATGTCATCAACTATCTTAATGATTCAGGTATCGTAATCTCTCCATTATCAAAACTGTTAACGGGTGCTTTAGAGTGCGGTAAATATTATGAACACATTGATTCTGCAAGAGATTCTCTCGATTTTGAAATTGATGGTGTGGTTTATAAGGTCAATAAGATCGCTTTGCAAAAAGAACTTGGTTTTGTATCAAAAGCACCCAGATGGGCAATTGCACATAAATTCTCTTCAGTTGAAGTTGAGTCAAGAATCTTAGATGTAGATTTCCAAGTAGGCAGAACTGGAACAATCACACCAGTAGCAAAATTAGACCCAATCAATGTAGGAGGTGTAATGGTTAGCAATGCAACTCTACATAATATGGATGAAATCAGTCGAAAAGACATACGCAAGGGTGATCATGTATATGTAAGAAGGGCAGGTGATGTCATACCTGAGATCGTTTCTGTCAATATGAAAAAGAGAAGCAAACAATCAAAGAAAATCATTTTTCCTAAGCAATGTCCTTCATGCGATTCAAGAATCGTCAGAAATGAAGGAGAAACTGCTGCAAAATGCACAGGCGGAGATAACTGTCCTGAACAAATCAAAGAAGGAATCAAACACTTTGTTTCCAGAAACGCTTTTGATATTGAAGGACTAGGCGAAAAAATTATAGATCAGTTGTTGGCTGCCAATATGATTAAAACCACTTCTGATCTTTTTTCATTAGACACTGATGAATTGATTTCATTGGAGAGAATGGCTGAAAAGTCTTCTCAAAAACTTCTGAAATCAATCGATGCATCTAAAATCATCAGTTTTGACCGATTTATATACGCACAAGGAATTAATGATGTTGGTCTTGCCACATCGAAATCACTTTCTGATAATTTTTCATCGTTGGAAGAGCTTTTAGATACTGATATTGAAAAGTTAATGATGATTAATGACATTGGGCCGATTGTTGCTAACAGTATTATAGATTTCTTTGAAGACGCCAAAAATATAGAAAATTTAAATCGACTCTTGGAGAAGGGTGTAGTGGTGGTGTATCACACTGATTTGGATAGTCAAATACTGAGTGATAAAACCTTTGTCATAACGGGTACATTGAAGAATTTGACACGCAACGATGCCAAAGATCTTATCGAGAAAAATGGTGGAAAGGTCACATCTTCTGTATCCAAAAATACAAACTATTTACTTGCTGGTGAGAATCCAGGCTCAAAAATTAAAAAAGCTGAAGACATAGGTGTTAGTATCATCAATGAAGACGAAATGCTGGATTTAATCAACAATGGATAAAAGCACAGACAAGCCAGTTCAAGCTGAAATGCCCTTCGCGATCGTTCAAGGAGAGCATCTTACAGAATTACCAAAAGATCTTTATATTCCACCAGTTGCACTTCAAGTCTTCCTAGAGGCCTTTGAAGGCCCGCTTGATTTGCTCTTGTATTTAATCAGAAAACAAAATCTAGATGTTTTGGATATCCCAATTGCAGAAATTACTGAGCAATATGTTGACTATATCAATTTAATGAAAGACCTTGAGCTCAGTTTAGCGGGTGAATATTTACTCATGGCTGCAATGTTGGCAGAAATAAAATCAAAAATGCTGCTGCCTATTTTTGAAGAGATTGAAGAGGAAGATGATCCAAGAGCTGAATTGGTAAGAAGACTATTGGAATATGAGAGATACCGAAGTGTCTCTGAAGAAATTGATTCACTGAATAGAGTAGAGCGAGATATCTACCTATCTTCTGCTGAAACTGGGAATTATCAGCAACCTGATATTTTACCGGATATAGAATTACCAGATTTAGTGATGGCTTTTCAAGAAGTCCTAAAAAAAGCAGAAATGTTTTCGACATTGCATTTCATGAAAGAGCCTCTATCAGTCAAGGAAAGGATGTCAGAAATATTGGAAAATATTAATGGCAAGGATTTTGTTAAATTTGAGGATTTATTTGATCTTCAGGAGCAAAAGATCGGCTTGGTAGTGACATTCTTGGCAATTCTAGAACTGATGAAAGAATTATTAATTGAGGTGGTTCAAGCCCAAGAGTTTGGAATCATTCACGTTAAACTGCTTGTTGAAAAGGAGATCCATGAATCAAATTAAAAATATCGTTGAGGCCTTATTACTATCCTCTGGAGAACCACTCTCTGCGGACAGAATACATAAAATAATTAATTCAAAGGAATCATGCACTAAAGCAGATATTCTTGAGGCGATTGATTCGTTAAATATTGATTATGAAAATAAAGAAATTGAAATTTCCAGAGTTGCAAGTGGCTTTAGGATTCAAGCAAAATCCTCTATCAATGACTTTCTAAATATTATTTATGCTGAAAAAACACCAAGGTACTCAAGAGCATTAATGGAAACATTGTCTATCATTGCCTATAAGCAACCGGTTACAAGGGGTGACATAGAGTCCATTAGAGGGGTTTCAGTCAGCAGTAGCATCATGCGAACACTGACGGATCGTAATTGGATTAAGATTGTTGGTTATCGAGACGTGCCTGGTAAGCCTGCCATGTTCTCGACTACAAATGAATTTCTAGACTATTTTGGACTAGAGAAACTCAGTGAATTACCAGATTTACCAGACATAAAAGAGCCACAGAATCTGAACTTGGATCTAGAAACAAATGAGAACACTCCTGTCTCATCAGAACAGCTCAATTAAGATACCTACTGACAATCAATACTCTGACCAGTGAAGCCTTTGCTCTCATTTGACATCAGCCAAACATATTTATCCATTAACTCAATAGGCTCTTTTATATTCTTTTCATCTTCATACGGATAAGCTTCTTTTCTCATTTTGGTTCTAGTTGCACCTGGATTGATGCAATTAAAGCGGATATTTGATTGATCCTCATGTTCTGAACTTAAGATTTGTGACAATGACTCTATGCCAAACTTAGAGACTGAATAAGCACCCCAGAATGCCTTTCCTATTTTTCCAACACCGCTTGAAGTAAACACCACAGAAGCGTTATCTGACTCATATAGTGCCGGTAGAAGTGTTTTAGTGAGTATAAACTGAGCGGTTAAATTGATATGAATTGTTCGAACCCATGTCTCAGGGTCATAATGTGCGATAGGAGAACGATCACCCAAGATGGCTGCATTCAATAACAAACCATCTAATTTGCCATATTCACTCATTAAGTTTTCAAAAATCATTTGATAATCATTGCCATCTGCTTTTTCCAAGTCCATAAGAGATATCATCGGCTCTTTGTAGTTATGTTCTAGGATTTCATCATAAACTTTCTCAAGCGATTCAAGGCTCCTGCCCAATAGAATGACTTTGGCTCCAAGACTTGCATACTTAATTGAAGCAGTCTTACCAATTCCACGATTGGCCCCCGTTACCAGAATAATTTTATTTTCAAGCTGGGATTCAGACAATTTCATTCACCCTAATTAGGTCATTAATAATAAATTCAGACTTCCATGATGATGGATCATCATCAAAATCTCTATAGCCATATGTACAAGCAATGGATCTAAAATTTGCTGCTTTTGCAGCAGCGATGTCTTTTTCAGCATCGCCAACATAATACACATTATTCTGAACATATGACCTTGCAGTCTTGTCTAGTGCCTTAATGAGCGGCTCAGGATCAGGTTTACGTTTCTTGACTTCATCACCGCATACCAGTGTATGCATTCTTTCGAGAAGATTATATTGTTCAAGTAAAGGTATTGTGAATCGACTTGATTTGTTCGTGACTACACCAAAATCAATCCCTCTTGAATCCAGGCTGTCTAGAAGCTTGTTTGCATTATCAAAAAGCTTACATTTTTGACCAAGCACAGATTCATATATATCTAGATACCGTTCATATCTATCGCTCTCCAAGCCAGGGTCATCAGTAAATGCGACTGAAAATATTCCCAATACTCCATTTGAAACCTGAGACCTAACTTTGTCATAAGGAACCAATTTCATTTCCTCCTCTTTGAGTAGAATGCTCAGTGCTAAATGCATGTCAGGAGCAGTATCAATTAACGTTCCGTCAAGATCGAATAGAACAATTTTGTCATTACTCATCATTAATCTTTTTAAAATGCATCATGTAATTGACATCAACATCATCTGATAGCGAAAAGACGGAAGTAATTGGGTTATATGTGACCCCAATCAACTCTACAAGCTCAAGTCCAGCTGGCCTTGACCATTTCTCTAATTCAGATGGCTTTATGAAACAATCGAACTCATGGGTGCCTTTGGGAAGTAAATTAAGTATGTATTCAGCTCCAACGATTGCCATGATATAAGATTTTAAGTTTCTATTGATTGTTGCAAAAAAAAGGTCTCCACCTTTGGTAACGCAATCAGAGCATGCTTTTATGGTTTCTTGCGGCGATGGAACATGCTCGAGCATTTCCATGCATGTCAGTACATCGAACTTACTATCATGCTTTGATGCATAGTCCTCAATTGTACTCTGTGAATATTTTATATTATCTATACCTGTTTCATCTTTATGAATATTTGCAACCGCCAGTCCCTTTTCAGCCATATCAATTCCATGAACATCAGATGCTACACTTGCCAGTGATTCAGTAAGGATTCCACCACCACATCCAACATCGATAGCTGTCTTCCCATCAAGATCACAATTGGCTCGAATGTACTCAAAACGAAGTGGGTTAAGTTTGTGGAGTGGTGCAAAGCTTCCGTGCGGGTTCCACCATTCCTTGGCCAATTCATTGAATTTATTCACTTCTTCAGTATTGATATTTTCACTTTGATTCATTAATCACAAATCCCTATTTAATAAGGTTTTAAACGCATAAAACCATTAATGATGTGTTAAAATTATACATAGATATTGATACATATACCTGTGTATTAAAAAGCTGCAATTTAATATTCGTAAAAATAAATTAATTAGTGCCATGACAGATAAAATTTCTCAGATCAATTTAGAAGATGAAATGAAGAAATCCTATCTGGATTATGCAATGAGTGTCATTATTGGACGAGCATTGCCTGATGTCAGAGATGGGTTGAAACCAGTACATAGAAGAGTCCTTTATGCGATGAAAGTACTTGGCAATGATCATACAAAAGCATACAAAAAATCTGCCAGAATCGTTGGAGATGTAATTGGTAAATATCATCCTCATGGTGACAGCGCGGTTTATGAAACCATTGTGAGAATGGCTCAGGATTTTTCACTGCGCTATACCCTTGTTGATGGTCAGGGAAACTTCGGTTCAATCGATGGTGACCGAGCAGCTGCCATGAGATACACAGAAGTCAGAATGGAAAAAATCACACAAGAGCTTCTTGCTGACATTGATAAGGATACCGTCGACTTTATTCCAAATTATGATGAATCAGAGGAAGAGCCAGCTGTTCTTCCGACTCGATTACCCAATTTATTGATTAATGGCTCTGCTGGAATTGCCGTTGGTATGGCCACTAATATCCCTCCACATAACTTAAAAGAAATCATAGATGGATGCTTGTTTATATTGGACAATGATCAAGCGACCATTGATGATCTACTCAAGCTTATACCCGCACCAGATTTTCCAACAGCAGCAACTATTCATGGCATTGATGGCATTAAGCAAGCTTATGAAACTGGAAGAGGGCGAGTTCACGTAAGGGCAAAAACCGCTATTGAAGAAAATGGAGATCGTGAGTCAATTGTCGTTTCTGAGCTGCCATATCAAGTCAATAAAGCAAGGTTAATCGAAAAGATTGCTGAACTAGTCAGAGATAAAAAAATAGAGGGAATCTCTGAAATCAGAGATGAATCTGACAAAGATGGTCTAAGGGTTGTAATAGATCTCAAGAGAGGAACAGTTTCAGATGTGCTACTAAATAATTTGTATAAGCAAACCCTATTAGAAAGCACATTTTCTATTAATATGGTCGCTCTTTCTAATGGTCAGCCGAAACTAATGAATCTTCGAGGAATGCTCGATGCCTTCCTCTCGCACAGACGCGATGTGGTGACCAAAAGAACCATCTATGAGCTCAATCGATCCATTAACAGGGCTCATATATTAGAGGGCCAGACGATTGCTCTAACAAATATCGATGAAATGATCGCCATCATCAAGAAATCTAAAACACCAGCAGAAGCACAAAAAGCATTGGTATCTAAATTATGGAAGGTTGGAAAGGTCAAAGATATGTTGAAGAAAGCTGGAAATGTTTCCACTGTTCCTAAACACCTCTTGAATATAGAAAATTTTGGTATCGAAAAAAGTAAATATCGACTTTCTTCAGAACAAGCCAAAGCCATACTTGATTTAAAATTGAATCGTTTAACCGGCCTTGAGCAAGAAAGTATCTTTAATGAATATTCAGCTTTACTTGAAGACATCAAGCGCTTCACTCTGATTCTCTCTAATCCAGATGAGTTAACATCTGTTATTAGAAATGAGCTTATTGAGACTCAGGAAACCTATGGTGATGATCGAAGAACAGAAATTGTTGAATTCTATTCAGATCTCACAGATGAGGATCTAATTCCAGAAGAAGACCTCATCGTTACTTTGTCGAAAGAAGGTTATGCAAAGACTCAGCCTTTAGATACTTATCAAGCTCAAAACCGTGGTGGAACAGGCAAACGTGCAGCATCTTTGAAAGATGAAGATTTTGTCTCTAAATTATTTGTAGCAAATACACATGACACATTATTGTGTTTCTCTAGTTATGGAAAGGTCTATTGGATTAAAGTTTACCGTCTTCCAAGAGGAGGAAGGAATGCAAAAGGTAGACCAATCGTAAATCTCTTACCACTAGAAAAAGATGAGGGAATCCAGGCAGTTCTTCCAGTTAAAGAATTCAATGATGATCAGTTCGTATTCATGGCGACAGAGACAGGAAGCGTTAAGAAAACAAAATTGTCCGCCTACTCTAGACCAATGAAATCAGGGATAAAAGCAATCAAGCTCAGAGATGGAGATCGAGTTGTAAATGCTGAAATTACTGATGGATCAAAAGAAATTATGCTCTTCTCAAATTCTGGTAAATCAATCAGATTTAAAGAATCTGATGCAAGACCAATGGGTCGAGTCTCACAAGGTGTCAGAGGTATGCGAATTGATAAGGACCAGAAAATTATTTCTCTTGTTGTCCTTGAGGAAGGAAATATTCTCGTTGCAACCAAGAATGGTTACGGTAAGCAGACATTAAAAGATGAATTCTCTATACAAAAAAGAGGTGGTAAAGGCGTGATTGCAATCCAAACATCAGATAGAAATGGAAATTTGATTGGTGCGAAGCAAGTCAGTACTGGAGATGAAGTCATGTTCATTAGTACATCAGGTAATCTGATTCGCACCCGAACTGATGACATATCTGTCATTGGAAGAAATACCCAAGGTGTCAGACTCATAAGACTATCTGAAGATGATCACCTCTTGGGTATGGAGAAAGTCATCAGCGAAGATGATGAGGAATAAATATGTCAAAAGATATATTCAACTTCTCTGCAGGTCCTGCATTAATTCCTGATTCAGTAATACGTAAGATACATCTAGGACTGGATGACTTTGATCGTGGAATGTCAATCACTGAAGTATCACACAGAAGCAATGCTTTTAAGGAATTTGCCCAATCTTCTGAATCCTCATTGAGGAATTTACTGAATATAAGTGACGAGTATTCTGTTCTATTTCTTCAAGGTGGAGCCACACATCAATTTGCCCTCATCCCAATGAACTTTTCAAAAAATGGCGTACTTGACTATCTTGTGACCGGAGCATGGTCGAAGAAGGCCTGTGCTTATGCAAGCCATATTTCTGATGTAAATATCGTATCTGATTCTTCTCCAAATAACTTTACAGATGTAGCAGAGTTAAGTAGTTGGAATATCTCGGATAATGCTGATTATTTCTTCTATTGTGCCAATGAAACAGTCCATGGATTAGAAATCCATGAGCCAATTGAAACAAACTCACCAATCATATGCGATATGTCATCAACAATTGCCTCAAGACCTATTGATATTAATCAATATGATTTAATTTTTGCTGGTGCTCAGAAAAATCTTGGTATTGCTGGCGTAACCATTGTTATTGTAAAAAATAAACTCTTGTCAGAGTCAAACACAAAATTACTGCCAATGTTTGATTACACGTCACATGCCAATGAAGCTTCAATGCTAAATACCTCTCCAGTTTTTTCTTGGTACGTATCAGGTTTAATATTTGATTGGATACATGAGCAAGGGGGTGTTGAAGAAATGGCTAAAATGAATAAATTGAAATCTGATTTACTCTACGACTTCATTGATCAATCAAGTTTTTATTCCAATCCTGTCTCAAAGTCATATAGATCATGGATGAATATACCCTTTACTCTATCTATGGATGATCTAGATGATGAATTTCTTAAATCTGCAGAAGAAGTAGGGCTGTTAAATTTGAAGGGCCATAGAACCGTTGGAGGAATGCGTGCAAGTGTGTACAATGCGATGCCAATTGAAGGAATTAAAAAATTAATATCCTTCATGGACGAATTTGCAAAGTTACACGAATAAAATGTACAAAATATTAAAGCTCAATAATATTGCCCAAGAAGGCCTCAGTGTCTTTAACTCCAGTGAATATCATTGTGGTGAAGATGTCACAAACCCAGACGCGATTATTCTGCGTTCATATGACATACACGAAATGAATATCCCAAAAGATTTAAAAGCAGTTGGTAGAGCTGGCTCAGGGGTTAACAATATTCCTATTGAAAAATATACCGAACATGCAATTCCTGTTTTTAATGCACCTGGTGCAAACTCTAATGCAGTAAAAGAGCTTGTTTTGGCCTCTATACTTATTGCTGCAAGAAACATACACAATGCCATCAAGTATGTTGAATCAGTCAAGAACTCAGAGAATCTGAAAGATGACATTGAACATGGGAAAAAAGAATATGTTGGGTTTGAGCTTCCAACAAAAACACTTGGTGTAATTGGCTTGGGTCAGATTGGCGTAAAAGTTGCTAATGCGGCATATGACCTTGGGATGAATGTAATTGGCTATGATCCTCTCATCACAGTAGACAACGCAATTAACCTTCAACCTGGAGTTCAAAATGTTACTGATCTGAAAGAATTGCTTACTGAGTCTAATATCATCACCATTCATATTCCTCACAAAAAAGAAACAGAGAATTTCATCAGTGATAATGAAATAAAACTACTGAGTGACGGAACGATTATTATCAATCTATCAAGAGAGGCAATTGTTGACTCTAGCGCTGTTTTAAAATACTTGGAATCAAAAAAGATTAAGACTTACGTAACTGATTTCCCCAATGAAAAAATGATCAATCATGAGGGTGTCCTTGTAATGCCTCATTTGGGTGCGTCTACAAAGGAAGCTGAAATAAATTGTGCAGTAATGGTTGCAAATAGTCTTAAATCTTATCTTGAGACTGGAAATATACTTAATTCTGTCAACTTTCCTGATGTTAAATTAGGTATCAGTTCACCACATCGACTCACAATCATAAATAAGAATGTACCCAATATCATAGGACAGTTCACATCCATTTTGGGTAACTCAGGAATCAATATTGATGACCTCTCTCATAAGGTATTGAATGAAATTGGTTATACTATCCTAAATGTTGATAAACCAATTACAGAAAATGTTTTACAAGAGATATCTGACATTGAAGGTGTCATGAAAACCAATCTACTTTTTTAAGTTATGCGTGTTTCATATTTAGGGCCAAAGGGATCATTCACCCAAATTGCTTTGATTAAGTATTTTGGTGATGATCTTGATCAAGTCTCTAAAAAGACCATTGGTGATGTATTTCATAGTGTAGAAAATAATGATTCAGACTATGGGATAGTTCCTATTGAGAATTCCTTTGAGGGCTCCGTAAATAATACTCATGATTTGCTAATCGGTTCGGATATCCAAATTTATGATGAGATACAAATCAGAATTAATCAGTGCTTGGTCGCAAAAACCAATGATATCAGTCAGATAGAAAGAATATATTCTCATCCGCAATCTTTTGGGCAGTGTAAAGGATGGTTAAAGTCTAATCTTCCAAATGCTCAGTTGATTCCTGTTTTTAGTAATTCTGAGGGCGCTGAAAAACTCACTACAGACAATGAAGCATGTATTGGCTCAAAAGCACTTACCAACCTATATGGATTAAGTTTGCTTAACGAAAATATTGAAGACTCAAAAGACAACACGACTAGATTTGTAATTTTGAGCCATTCTCAGCAGGACAAATTAGATAGTAGCAAGGTTTCTTTGGTCATCTCACCACCAAATAGTGATGCATCAGGATCTCTGTATAATCTCTTAAAACCATTTGCTGCTGAAGATATCAATCTTTTGAGAATTGAATCACGACCATCTAGGAATCAAATATGGAGCTATGTTTTTTTTATTGACTGTGAAGGATATATTGAAGATGAAAATATCCAAAACGCCATTGCTGCACTTAGTAATCAGAATATAGATGTCAAAATTTTGGGTTGCTACCCAAGTTATAAGAATCAATGAACACCGAACCAATTAATCTTTTAGCAACCTCTAATAGAAGATTAAATGGTTGCATAGAAGTCCCTGGTGATAAGTCTATCTCTCATCGGGCGATCATTATTTCATCCATTGCTCATGGAAGAACAGAAATTAATGGCTATCTGGATGCAACAGATGTCAATGCAACCGTCAATGCCTGTAGAGCGATTGGTGCAGAGATTACAGAAAAAGATGATTCATTGATTGTGAATGGCAATGGTCTTAAGCGCACTTGTGGAGAAAATATTGAATTGAACTTTGGTAACTCTGGAACCTCAATGAGGTTAATGATGGGCATTCTATCAGCTCAAAAGTTCTCATCGACTCTAATCGGTGATGCATCTCTTAACCAAAGACCAATGAAAAGGATTTCAAAACCTTTGCTTAAAATGAATGCTGATATAAAAATTACAGACGGAAAACCACCAGTATATATCAAACCAGTATCGTCTATTAGATGTGTTGACCACAGGATTGATGTTGCGAGCGCACAAATAAAATCATCAATCATGTTGGCTGGCCTATATGGTGATAGAGCTTTCAGTATAGATACACCTCGATCTAGAGACCATACTGAAATCATGCTGAGCGACTTTGGATGCAATATCTCAGCAGATTCAGATTCAATCAAAATGGAACCTGGTAAACTCATTTCACCAAATAAAATTGAAGTTCCAGGAGATATCTCATCGGCTGCATTTTTTATAGTTGGCTCAATCATCTCTAAAAATAGCCAAATCAAAATTAAAAATGTTGGGTTAAATCCATTGAGAACTGGTCTTATTGAAATCCTTGAAATGATGGGAGCAAAAATTGAGATCACTGATCAAAAAAGAGTTAATGGAGAGACGATTGGAAATGTATATGCTGAATCCTCAATTCTAAATGGAATTGATGTACCAAAGGAGCTGATATCAAGTGCAATTGATGAGTTACCATTAGTTGTTCTAGCAGCTAGCCAGGCTGATGGAAAGACCTCTCTAAGAAATGCTGAAGAACTCCGAGTAAAGGAATCTGACAGAATCTCATCAATGGTGAAAATGATGGATAGTTTTAAAATTTCAACCAATGAATATCCTGATGGATTGGATGTTTATGGTGGATCAATTAAGGGAGCAAGGATTAATAGTTTTGATGATCACAGAATCGCAATGACTGCACTTATTGCTTCGCTTGTATCTGATGGAGATATTCTCGTTGAGAATTGCAAGAATATTGATACATCATTTCCAGCATTTATTGAAATTGCTAACAGCATAGGCATGGATATCAATAATGACTAGTGTCATTACCATCGATGGGCCTAGTGGAGTTGGCAAAGGGACTGTATCTGAATATTTATCAGAAGAATTAAAATGGAATTATTTAAATAGTGGTGCTCTTTACAGGGCAATAGCATGGGTTGTTAGAAGTGAATCGATCGATCTGACTGATATTATAGGGATAGAACAAGCTTCAAAAGATATTGAATTTTTACTTGAAAATAAAAAACTCAGAATCGAATACAAGAAGATTGATATTGGCTCATTGATTTATGATGAAGAAGTAGCAAAAATTGCATCAAAAGTATCTTCAAAACCTAATGTCCGACAATCAATCGTAAATATTCAAAGATCTTTCAAAAAAGAACCGGGCCTGGTTGCCGAAGGAAGAGATATGGGATCAGTAATCTTTCCTGAGTCACAGTTAAAAATCTTCCTAACTGCATCCATACAAACAAGAGCTCAAAGACGCTTTAAGCAGTTGAAGGATAGGGCATTTAATGTTAGCCTTCCGGCTCTAATTAAGGATTTAGATGCTCGTGATAGAAGAGACAAAGGTAGAAAAGAATCGCCGCTTGTCATTCCAAAAGGGGCATTTGTAATAGAAACAGACGATTTAACCGTCGTTCAAGTAAAAAAAGAAGTTAAAAAAAAGGTAAATAAGACCTATGGAACAAACATTTGAAGAGCTATTTGAAGGCTCTCAGTACAATCAAAATATCAAACCTGGCCAAATCATTGAGGCCAATGTCATTAATATCACAGCTGACCATGCTGTTCTTAGTGCAGGGCTCAAGTCTGAATCTTTTGTAAACATAAACCAATTTAAGAACTCTGATGGTGAGATAGAGGTAGCTGTCGGCGACAGCGTTAAAGTTGTAATAGAGGAGATTGAAGATGGCGAAGGTCAAACAAGGCTTTCTCGTCAAAAAGCAAAGAATGAGGCAACGTGGGCAAAACTAATATCCGCTACTGATTCTGGCGATATAGTCACTGGCTTAATACAGAATAGGATCAAAGGTGGCTTCATGGTGTTGATTGATGATGTCACTGCATTCCTACCAGGATCTCTAGTCGATGTAAGACCAGTGAGAGAAACTCAGTATCTTGAAGGAACTTCATCAGAGTTCAAGGTAGTCAAAGCTGATAAAGCGTCAAACAATATAGTTGTTTCAAGAAAAGCAGCTCTATTGGGAGATTCAGAGGAGAACAGAGGTGAGATGCTCTCTAAACTTAATGAAGGCGATGTGGTAGAAGGGATAATAAAAAACTTAACAGACTACGGAGCATTCATTGATCTAGGAGGCCTTGATGGACTGCTTCATATCACTGATATTTCATGGAAGAAGATAAAACATCCATCTGAAATACTAAAAATTGCTGAAAAAATCCAAGTGAAGATTATTTCAATTGATAACGAGAAGGGAAGAGTCTCTCTTGGTTTAAAACAACTTGAAGACGATCCTTGGGAAGACTTGATTAAGAATTACGAAACCGGCATGAAAGCTGAATGCACAATTTCAAATATCACTGATTATGGATTATTCATGGAAATTGATGATGGCATAGAGGGTCTGGTGCATGTTTCTGAGATTGATTGGACAAATAACAACCCGAACCCACATAAAATAGCCAATGTAGGTGACCAAATAGAAGTTATGATTCTCGGTATCGATAAAGAAAAAAGAAGGGTATCTTTGGGCATAAAACAATGTCTTCCAAATCCATGGTCTGATTTCTCTGAGCAGCATAATGAAAATGAAAAAATTACAGGAAAAATCAAATCTATTACTGATTTTGGAATCTTTGTTGAACTCGATGGAGGCATAGATGGGTTGATTCATATATCGGATGTATCATGGGAAAGTGATGAAGATATAGATCTATCGGCTTATAAAAAATCTGACGAGATTGAAACAATGATTCTTTCAATTGACTCAAGCAAACAAAGGATTTCACTTGGAATTAAACAACTAGATAATGATCCATTTCAAGAATATCTAACCAATCATCCTAAGAACACTACAGTTAAAGGAACTATATCTGAAGTGGATGAAAGAAATGCTCTTGTAAATCTAGCTGAGAAAGTGAATGGATTGCTAAATATATCTGAGGTCTCAAGAGATAAGATTGATGATATGAGATCCTCATTCAGACCAGATGATGAAATAGAAGCAAAAATAGTTGGTTACGACAAAAAGAATAGAACCATTAAACTTTCAATTAAAGCAAAAGAAGAAACTGAAGAAAAAGAAGCTCTTGAAACATATAAGAAAGATGAAAAAGAGAATATTTCAAAAACCAGTCTAGGAGATTTATTGAAATCTAAGTTTGTCAAAGACAAAGATTAGTATTTCGAAATCCTATTTTTTCTGTTTTAATCTAGAAGTGGCCATAAACAAAAAACAACTTGTCGATCTAATATCTTCAAAGCAAGATCAGCTTTCACATAAAGACGTAGAACTATCAGTTAAAACCATATTTAAATCTATGTCAGATTCCCTAAAGAAGGGAAATCGAATTGAAATCAGAGGCTTTGGTAGCTTTGCTCTTAGATTCAGAAAATCGAGGACTGGCAGAAACCCAAAGTCTGGCGAATCCGTGAATATTCAAAATAGATATGTACCTCACTTCAAACCGGGTAAAGATTTTAGAGAGTTAGTCAAGGACGCTGGCGACAATAAAGACTCATAGTAATGCCGTCTGAAAGTGTCTTTTATCTTACTGGTATCTTTCTTTTATTTGGGATAGTTGTCTATGTATACATAAACTTCTTTGAGTCTGAAAAAAATGAAAATATTAATCCTGATTATCTCATAGGGCTCAAATATCTTCTTGATGAAGAATCCGATAAGGCCATAAACTTATTTTCAAATCTTATTGAGATTGACGATGAAACCATAGAAACACATCTCGCACTAGGCGTGTTATTCAGGAAACAAGGTCGAGTAGATAAGGCGATCCAGCTTCACGAATATATTCTTACAAAAGATGATCTACCAGAAAATCATTACTACCAAACATTGTTTGAGCTAGGTGAAAATTATTTCTCTGCTGGCATATATAACAAGGCTGAAGATATTTTTCTAAAACTTAAGGATGTTGACACGCATAAAGAAAATGCACTAAATAAACTGATTATCATCAATGAATATTTTGGTGAATGGAAAAAGGCACTTTTATTTTTAGAGGAGCTTGATGCAAAAAGCGATCAAGATTTATCCATCACTAGAAATCACTATTATTGCGAAATAGCCGAAATGCATATTGATAGCGGTGAAATAAAATCAGCGAAAGACTATCTCCTAAAAGCTCAAGGCCTTCATACCGATTCAATTAGGAGCGAATATATAAAATTACTTATTGATCTAAATAACTCTGACAGTGCATCAGCTATAGAGTCATTCGTATCAATGACAAAAAAGAATAACATTACTTATATTTTAGCACTCCCAAGAATTCTACAATCCTTAAATAATGATACCGAGTTAATTAACCAAAGACTAAGTGAACTCCTGACTAATGATCCAAATGCTAAAGATCAGTTATCATTATTAGGAGTTATGTATCCAGATATTGACAATAAAATCATCGAAGATGTAATCCAGTCATTCATAGAAAGCCAAGATATAATTAAGGAAATTGATAAACTTGATGAGAATTATTCTATTGTCTCAACGATATCGAGTCGTCTAAGTCAAAGTATGCGGCATATCCTCAATAAAAAAATGAAATCAGAATATAAATTCAATTGCAAAAAATGTGGATATCAGACAATTGCATTCTCATGGCAATGTCCAACTTGTAAAAGTTGGGAGTCATCTAAACCAATTAATTTTTTGAAGGCGATTTAATATGAGTTCGAAGATTGGAGTCATTGCAGGAAATTTTGATGTCATTCATCCCGGATATATATACATGTTCGATGAATGCAAAGAGCAGTGTGATATTTTATTGTTATTGCTTCACGAGGACCCATCAACTGAAAGACCAGAGAAGATAAAACCCATATTAAGTCTAAAGGAAAGGATTATGATCTTATCATCTATGAAGCAAATCGATAAAATCATTACATATCAAACAGAGGCTGATCTCTACAATATCCTCAAAGAGAAGCAAATTGATATAAGATTTCTAGGTGATGACTATAAAGAAAAGTCATTTACAGGAGACGATCTTAATATACCTATTTATTATCTAGATAGATCACATGGGTGGAGCACAACAAAGTTTAAAAAATTGATTGCTGAGACTGTTTGAAAGATTCTAATCTGGCTCCCCGGGCCGGACTCGAACCAGCGACCAATTGATTAACAGTCAATCGCTCTACCAACTGAGCTACCGGGGAGTAGATTTAAAAGAAGTCTGCTTGAAGCCAATTCAATAGTCAAGCCTGATTAAGACAATGATTTAGATATTCTTTCCACAGCTTCCTTGATGTTATCAAGACTAGTTGCATAAGATAGTCGAATGTATCCTTTTGAACCAAAAGCGCTTCCAGGAACGACAGCTACATTAGCACTTTCAATTAAATACTCAGATAATTCCACATCATCAGAGAAGCCTTTTTTCTCAATGACATTTTTAACGTCTGGAAATAAATAAAATGCACCTGTTCCTGGTGAAGTTTTAAAACCTTCAATTGCATTGAGTGCTGAGCACAAATAGTCATGTCGAATCTTATACTGTTCAACCATTGTATAAATTTCATCCTTAGAGCCATTTAGAGCTGCAATGGTCGCAGCCTGTGAAATAGATGACGGATTAGATGTACTTTGGCTTTGAACTTTTTTCATTGCACCAATAACATTAGATGGTCCACCACAATAGCCAATTCTCCAACCGGTCATTGCATATGATTTTGAGACGCCATTGATTGTTATGGTTCTATCAAATAATGCAGGACATGCTTGTGCAAAAGAAACAAATGGTTCTTCACCCCAATAGATATATTCATACATATCATCAGTTGCAACATATGCGTTGGGATAATTTTCTAATATAGCACCAATAGACTCGTAGTCTGATCTAGTGAAAGTTATTCCGGTTGGGTTAGATGGAGAGTTAATAATCACAAGTTTTGTTTTCTCATTGATTGCATTGGAAAATGCATTTAAATCTAACGAGAAGTTATTTTCTTGAACAGTATCTACAAATACTGGTTTAGCATCTGCCAAAAGAACCATGTCAGGATATGAAACCCAATATGGGCTGATTATGATTACCTCATCTCCATCTCCTAGGATCGCTTGAAAAAGATTGTATAGAGTTTGTTTGGCTCCTGTCGAAACAAGAATATTTTCAGGTTTATAGCTCAGTTCGTTGTCATTTCTGAATTTTTTAATAATGGCTTCTTTTAAGTCTGGGACACCATCCACCTGGGTATATTTTGTCATCCCATTATTCATTGCTGCCTTTGCGGCATCTTTGATATGTTGAGGTGTATCAAAATCTGGTTCACCAGCACTCATGCTGATTACATTTATTCCAGCAGATCTCATTTCCATTGCTTTGGATGAAATTGCAATAGTTGCTGAAGGTTTAACCTTTCTGACTCTTTCAGATATTGGATTATTCATTCTATGGAATCTTTATAATATAGATCGATATAATAGCAAATTATGAAAGACGATTGTTTTAAATTAAAAGCGAATTATGCTCCAAAAGGTGACCAACCAGATGCCATAAAATCATTATTGGATGG
>Ga0208130_1000366_pt1 | contig 23744 bp, 23 predicted proteins | sample ETNtaG_31_FD_185771 | JGI IMG/M metagenome (GOLD analysis project Ga0208130, IMG submission 185771) | Marine microbial and viral communities from oxygen minimum zone, Eastern Pacific Ocean - ETNP201310SV78 (SPAdes) (version 2) | ecosystem: Environmental > Aquatic > Marine > Oceanic ... | reverse complement strand
ACATTATTAATGTAATCAACTGTATGTGGTCGGTTAGGGTGTCTAGCGACTAGAACTTTCTGCCATGGGCTTAAATTTGAATAAATCTTCTCAGTCTCTTCTTTAGATTGCTTTTCTAGAGCAGAAATTTCATCGGCTAAATTAGCAGGAGCTGGCACGATCTGTTTTAACTGCTCTATCTTTTCAAGGCAGGTGTAAATTGGCTGTTCAAACTCTAAATGTTGTTCCATGATTAAAAAAGCTTGTAGTTTTCTTCTCCAAAAATCTCATTTATTTTTTCGAACGTACTATCCTCTAAGGAAACTTTAAGGGTGTCAACTTTTAGCTCACTAGAAATATTGAGATCATCGTCCTTTAAATTGAGTATTACATCTATGCCATCAGGATCATTTAAGGCTTTTAACTCCTCAAATTTACCGTTTCCAAGTTCTTTTAGCTGTTTTCTTGAGACATCAAATCTTATTTTGGAAGTTAATGTGCTGCGCGCAAGCTCAATTGGCATTACATCAGTAGCCCGTACCTTTATGCCCACATCCTCATAATTACCTCTTCTATAATCATCTGCTACAACTGTACCCTTAATCATGACAACACCATTCTCTTTGAATAGAGGTTTCTTTTCATCGTGCAATTCTATTGGCACGGAAACATCAATAATTCCGGTCTCATCAGATATTTCGAGAAAGACAAAAATGCTTGTGCCTTTTTTTACAATCCTTTTATGGTTAATAAGTGCAGGGATATATTTCTCATTTGTTGTAGTCATGAGTTTATTAATGGGTTGAATTCTTGATGACAAGGTCTTCCTCAATAAGGTAACTGGATGCTTACTGTAATAGAAGCCAAACGATTCTAATTCCATTTTCAACTTTTCTGATTCAGAAAACTTTTGAAGCTTATATCCTGATACTTTTAAGTCACTTTGTTCTGCAAACATCTCCATAACTGCAGATTCTTTAGATTTAAATTTTTGTTCTGATGCTTCTAAATAACTTTTCACAGAACTAACAGCTTCATCTCTTGAACAGATCTCATCAAAAGCACCTGCTTTAGCCATGCTCTGCAAAGATCTTATGCCCCCTTTTCTTAAATCAACGCGTGAAGCAAAATCCATCAAGCTCGCAAATCTACCATTTGCTCTTTCAGCGCAAACTTCTTCAATAAATTTTCGTCCAACATCTTTAAGAGCTGCTAACCCATATTCAATCTCATCTTTATCGTTAACAATAAAAGTTGGATGGGAAGTGTTGATATTCGGTGACTTGATTTTAACTTCCATAAGAGCGCAATCTTTGACATGAGGTTCGAGTTTATCTGTTTTGTCTTGCTCTGAAGATAAAACAGATGCTATGAAATGCGATGGATAGTGAGTTTTTAGGTAGGCTGTTTGATAGGCAATTAAAGCATACGCTGCTGAGTGAGATTTATTGAAGCCATAACCAGCAAATTTTTCGATGTTATCAAAAATTTCATTCGCTTTTTTCTTGCCAATACTATTATTATCACAACCCTCAACAAAAACACTCTTCTCTGCTTCCATAACATCAGCTTTCTTTTTTCCCATTGCTCTTCGCAGATTATCCGCATCACCCAGCGAGTATGATGCTAATACCTGTGCAGCTTCCATTACTTGTTCCTGATAAACAAATACTCCATATGTTTCATTTAGCACCTTCTTAAGAGCTGGGTGCTGATAAGCAATGCTTTCACGTCCATTTTTTCTGTTGATATAATCATCCGCCATACCTGAATTCAAAGGTCCTGGCCTGTATAAGGCTACAAGAGCTGTAATATCAGAGAAGTTCTCTGGCTTCATTCTTTTAATCAAGTCCATCATGCCACTAGATTCGAGCTGGAATATACCTTTTGTTTTACCAGAACTTAGCAGGCTAAAAACTTTTGAGTCTTCGTAAGAAATATTATTTAAATTAAAATCAGGATTAATCTTTTGAACAGATTTCACAGCATTATTAATTACAGTAAGTGTTCTTAATCCGAGAAAATCGAATTTTACAAGACCTACATCTTCAACATCATACATATCAAGCTGTGTTGCCATCGAATTCGTCTCAGCATCATAATGCAACGGCGTAAATTCATGGATATCATTTGGTGCTATAACAACACCAGCAGCATGCTTACCAATGCTTCTAGCACAACCCTCTAATTTTAAAGATAGTTCCAGCACCTCTGCTGCTTCTTCATTGTCTTTACGTAATTGCTGAAGTTCAGGAGACTCATCTATTGCTTCTGTAAGTTTTATGCCAGGAGTGAGAGGTATCATTTTGGCAATCATATCTCCAAAGCCATATGGTTTACCCAAAATTCTTGTTACATCTCTTGTGACTCCGCGTGCTGCCATAGTTCCCAATGTTCCAATCTGTGCAACAGAATCTACCCCATATTTGTTCTGCACATATTCAATGACCTTATCCCGTCCTTCTATACAGAAATCAATATCGAAATCAGGTAAAGACATTCTTTCAGGGTTTAAGAACCTTTCAAAAAGCAAACCGTGCTCAATAGGGTCAAGGGCCGTAATTGATAACATGTAAGCAACTAGGGATCCGGCACCCGAACCTCTTCCAGGGCCTACTGGTATTGCTTGCTCTTTAGCCCACTTAACAAAGTCCATGACAATTAAAAAATAACCGGGATAACCTTTTTCAATGATAATTTTTAGCTCTTTATCTAGCCTTTCTTGATAGATATTTTTATCTAGTTTCTTGTTACTCTTTAGATAATCGTCTAATTTAGTCTGCGCTAATTCCTCAAGATGTTCTGACAAGGTCTTGCCCTCTTGCACTTCATAAGATGGTAGGTAGTACTGTCCTTCTTCTAAAAATACGTTGCAAAGTTTTGCTACTTCAATTGTGTTGTTGAGAGGCTCTTCTCCGTGGACTGCACTTAATTGCTCTCTTGTTTTAAAGTACTGTTCATTTGATACAACTGGATTATCAATTTCATCTTTCAATAATGTTGAGTTATTAATTGCAACTTTTGCTTGATGCGCAAGATGGTCTTCTTTTTCCAAGAATAAGACATCATTTAAAGCAACTACCGGGATATTCTTCTCATGAGCCAAGTTGCAAACAAAGGAAGTGGCTTGATCGTAGCCTTGTTCATTGAAGCAAGAAGCTCCCAAGAAAAAGTTCTTATTAAATGCATCTGAATACTTAGATAATTCTGCTTCTATGAGCTCTTTTTCTTTTTTCGAAGCAAGATTCTTAATATTTGTTGATGATGCAGGCAAAATACAAACAAGATCAGAGCTATTCTTTAAAATATCTTCTTCTGGAACACTACGCTTCTCTATTCCAGAGGTAATGAATGATTCTGTGCTAAGTTTGAATAAATTTTCTAATCCATTCTTATTTTTGGCTAATAAAATTAGGCTTGTGTACCCATTAGCCACTTTGACATCAAAATCAACGCCACAAATTGGTTTGATACCTTTTTTCATGGCATAGTTGTAAAACTTTACCAAACCAAAAAAAGTATTTTTATCAGCCAATGCCACAGCATCCATGCCTCTTTCTATTGCTTTATCCACTATCTCATTTGTTTTAGGCAGACCACAAGAAATGCTGTAATGTGATTTAGTTTGTAAGTGAATAAAATTAGACATCATTAAATTTTAAAACTTTTTCTGTGAATGTTTGTATATCCCAAATAATTAATGGCAGTTTTATGATCTTTTGTTGGATAACCCTTATTTCTTTCAAAAGCATAGCCATCAATTTCCTTTGCATACTTAATCATTAACTGGTCCCTAAAATGTTTTGCAACTATTGAAGCAGCCGCAATTTCTTGGTGTTGCTCATCTCCTTTTACTATTGCTTCAGCATTATCTAAATTCTCAGGGACATGTATTCCATCAATAATAATTTTTGCTGGCTTTACTGGTAGATTATGTACTGCTCTTCGCATAGCTAGGTGTGTTGCTTTCAGAATATTTAGAGCATCAATCTCTTTGGGAGTTGCAATGCCTATACCCACATAAAAATTCTGATTAATGTATTTAGCTTGTCGAGCTCTATTCAATTCAGAGGTCTTTTTTGAATCTTTGAAAACTTGTTCTGGCTTATTATGTCCAAAAACTACTGCTGCTGAGATTACTGGGCCAGCTAAACATCCAACACCAACCTCATCAACTCCTGCAATCATCGTATAGTCTTTCTACAAAATCACCTAGATTGGTTTGGGTTAACTTGTCTTTTACTGATTTAATCATTTCTTGTCTAAATTCATAATCTGCAAGATTTGAAGTTAAGTCGTGGGCAATATTCTCGGAGGAAGCTTCTGACTGTATAAGCTCAAGAAATACTTCTTCATCAGCAATTATATTGGGAATGCTAGCAAATTCTGACAGCATTAAGCGCTTAAGAATAAAATGGTTAAACCAATTAGTCTTATAAACGACAGTTGTTGGAATTTCTGCAAGAAGGGTCTCTAGAGTTGCAGTTCCAGAACACACAACTGCTGCTTTTGACTTTTTCAAAACCTCTGCAGATTGAACATGTTCACATGTAATAAATTTATGATCCTGAATTTTGTGTTGTATTAAATACTTATCTTCTTTTTTATAAACTGGGATTACAGCCCTAAAATTTTCTTCAAAATTAAATTGATTGAATCCATCAATCATCACATCCAGATTATTTTTTATCTCAGACTTTCTGCTTCCAGGCATAATGCACACAACATTATCTTTGAATTCATTTTCGTAAGCCTCTTTCTCATCTATTAATGGGTGACCAATACAAAATGCCTGTTTTCTAACGTTTGCGCAGTATTCTAATTCAAAGGGAAATAAGCAAAGCATATAGTCAACATGCTTAAAATGCTTTACCCTTCCTGGCCGCCAAGCCCAAACAGAAGGACAGACAACGTGAACAGTTTTAATACCCTCTTTTTGCATCTGTTTATGTATCTCAAAATTAAAATCTGGTGCATCTATACCAATAAAGATATCTATGTCTTCCTTGATGAAATCTTTGATTAATTTTTTTCTAAATTTGGTAATCTTGCTGTAGTTAATAATTGGGTCAACTAGACCCATTATCTCTAAAAGTGATCGCTCGCTAGAAAGCCCATAATTAGATAGTGGCCCTGAACCAACTCCTACTACTGTGAGGTCATCAAATTTTTGCTCTAAAACTGAAAGAAGTTTTGATCCTAGTAAATCTCCAGAAGGTTCAGCTGAGATAATCCCAATCTTCAATTATCTTAGGACTCCCCTTGTAGATTTTTCGATTGACTGAATAAAGATATTAATTGAATCATTTTGGATGCATTCTGTTTTAATTTTTTCTAGAGCATCATTAACTTTCAATCCTTCTCTAAAAAATATTTTATAAGCCTTCTTTAAATTAGATATTTCTTCCTTGGAGAAGTCCTTTCTTTCAAGCCCAATACTATTTAAACCAGCCTGTTTAGTTGGGTTGCCTGCTACTCTCGTAAAAGCTGGCACATCCATAGTAATTTGAGCACCAAGCCCAGTAAAAGAGTAAGAGCCTAACTGACAAAACTGATGTATCAGAGTGTAGCCACCCAAGGTCACATGATCACCCAATTTTACGTGTCCAGCTAAACCAGAATTATCAACAAGTATATTGTTATCACCCAACACACAATCATGAGCTATCATTACGCCTGGCATAATAAGATTATTATCGCCAATCTTTGTATAACCAAGATCTGCACCAGTTCCTCTGTGAACTTTACAAAATTCCCTAAAAGTATTGTTTTTACCAACTTCTAATGTTGTTTTTTCTCCCTTGTACTTAAGGTCTGGGGTATCTTCACCCACTACACAAAATGAGAAAAATTTATTGCCAGTATCTATGTTTGAAGGACCATTAATTATTACATGCGATCTCAGCTCACAGTCAGCAGCAATATTTACTTCAGGACCAATAACAGAATACGGGCCTATTACTACACTTTCATGAATGACAGCTGTGCTATCTACAATTGCTGTTGGATGGATATTACTCATTTAAACTTCTATCTGCGCATAAAATTTCTGCTGAACATACTAGTTCTTCCTCGGAATAAGCAGCGCATTTAAATTTCCAGATTCCTCTTTTCGAACTTATTACTGAAGATTTAAATATTAGTGTATCACCCGGTAAGACCTTTTTTCTAAATCTTGTTTTCTCTATACCGCACAAAAGATATACCGAATTTTTGTTTGCTGTTTGCTTCATTATATGAGAACCCAAAACTCCAGTACTCTGCGCCATAGCTTCCAAAACAAGTACACCAGGCATAATTGGGAAATCAGGAAAATGTCCTTTAAAAAAATCCTCATCAGGGGAGACAAACCATTTTGCCACTATTGATTTTTCGTCAACTTCTAAAACTTCATCAATAAATAGAAATGGCTCTCTATGAGGTAGTAGTTTTTTTACATCGTAGTCCATTATTTCTTTATCTTAGCTATAAACTTTAGTGAATCCTTGTGCTTTTGAATTGGCATTACACCACTATAAACTCCAGCCTCTTTAAGCGATTTTGTTACTAGTGTTTTCGCCATTACTGTAACATTATCAGCTATTTCTATGTGTCCGATAATTCCTACCTGGCCAGCTATTTGGCAATTTTTACCTATCTTTACACTACCTGCAGTTCCTGACATTCCTGCAATTGCTGTGTTCTCACCAATTATTGTGTTGTGCGCTATATGGACTTTATTATCAATCTTTACGCCATCTTGAATTACAGTATTTCCAAGTGCGCCTCGATCAACCGCTGTACCAGCTCCAATCTCAACGTTATTACCTATCTTTACACCACCTAAATGCTCTATTTTGTGCCATCCATCTCCAGTAGGAGCATACCCAAAACCATCAGAGCCTATAACAGTGCCTGAATGAATGATGCAATTATCTCCAATGCTTGTGCATGAATATATGGAAACATTGTCATGAATTTGAACGTTATTACCTATAACACAGTTAGGATTAATAACCGTGCTTTCACCTATTTTTACATTATCACCAAATATCGTTTCAACTTTTTCATTCTCTTGGAAATAGCCAACAGAAAATACTTTTGATGCTTTGGCATAAGCAAGGTAAGGATCATCAACAATTATAAAATCAGTGGCTTTTATATCAGCAGCTAGATCCTTAGTGGTGATAACTGCCCCAGCCTCTGAACTTAATGAATCTATGAATTTTTTGTCCTTTACATAGCAGATTGATGCTCTGTCACAGACTTTTGAATCTTGGAGATGGGAAATTTTTAAATCAAATGACCCTAGAGGAGTACCGCCTATTAATTTGGCTAACTGCTCTAGAGTAAATGATTCCATTAAGATAGATTACTACTATTCAGACTTTTCGGTCAAAGCATTATCTAGATAAGCTATAACCTCTTCAGTAATGTCTAAATCAGGATCTGCATAAAGCAATGCTCCTGGAGCAACTATCATGTCGTATTCTTTTTGAGTAATTAGTTCACCTAACACTTTTTGAAAAGTAGGTGTAAGTGCACCAACTACTTGCTGTTGGACTTCTTGAGCCTTTGTTTGAAGCTTATTAGATAGAAACTGAATGTCAGCCTGCTTATCCTGCAATTGTTTTTGCATATCTAATTTTTCTTCATCAGATAAAACTTCTTGATCTTTTTGAAATTTTTCAACTAATGCTTGTCCTTCTGCTTGAAGTAATTCAAGTCTCTCTCTGTCAGCTATAAAGCCAGCATCTTCATCAAGAGTTTTAAATGCTTCTTGAGCGTATTGAGTACTCAACATAGCTACTTCAGCATTTAACACAACAGTCTTAGCATTGATTGGAGCTGAAAAGGCTACAAGCAACAAAGTAAGAAATAAAACTTTTAGTTTGTTCATAATTAATCCTTAAGTTTCGCTATTTTATATGACTTTTACCAAAGAATCGAGATTTTTTAGAACTTATTACCGACCGTAAATTCAAATCTCTTGGTTCTATCTAGAGGATCATTATTGAATGGTACAGCGAAATATACACTTATTGGACCAAATGGGGTTATAGCTGAACCACCTAGACCATATGAACCTCTTAAGTCCTCGAAGCTTGGAGCAAAGCATTGTGATTGATAGTTGTAACAGAATGTTGAAAAAACATTACCCAAGTCAACAAAAAATGCTGTTCTGAATTGGCTTTGATCTTCAATAAATGGAACCTTGAAAATAAGATTAAGACTCGTCTCTAGTAAGAGATTACCACCTATTGGTCTATTGATCCCATATTGAGCATATGAGTTGTAATATGGCTGATCTGGCTCACCATCAAAATTATTATCAATTAATGGAGGGCAATAATCTTCCGCAGAGACGTACTCATAACATGGAACAGGAGTAATTCTTGGTCCCAAGCTGTTTGTTTCATATCCTTTGATTGAGTAAGGTCCGCCAGCATAGAAATATTCAAAGTATGGTGGCACATCACTATCACCAAATGAATCAACATAACCAATTCTTGAAGCAGCTTTAAATATTAAATCATCGTTAATTGGAGTGTAGAATTCATTTCTGTAATCTAATCTAAAATAATTTAATGAAGATCCAGGTACTGTTGTTTGTACAGATACTTGGTTAAGTGTCCCATCGGTAGGGAATAAACCTCTGTTAAGTGTTGCTCTTGTCCAGAATCCTTGGATTTTTAACGTGTCGAAAACATCTCCCTCTGCTTCTAAGAAATCCAATATCTCTCTTGATGCTAAGGATCCAGACTGTAGTTCAGTGTGGTCAGCAGCAATATTGAAGCCAAGTCTTTGTATTTCAGAAATAGGGAAGCCAAAGCTCACAGCAGCTCCGTAACTAGCAGTATTATAATCAGTCAAACCAAATGAAGAGTAATCAAACTCTCTGAAATTTAATGAGTATCCCCTGCTAGCTCCATCGACTGTGTAATAAGGATTTTCATATTGTAGAAATATATTTGTTGAATAATCACTTACTTGTGTTCCAATCCCAACAGTATTTCCGCTACCCAAAAAGTTTTGTTGCTGAACATTAAAATTAAAAGAGAAACCAAACTGAGAATATCCAAATCCAGCAATAATATTTCCATATTGTTGCTCCTCAACATCAAATATTACATCTACAAGATCATCCTCTCCTGCCACAGGTACTGTTTCAACATTAACAGTTTTGAAAAAGCCAGTTCTTTCTAATAGTAGCTTAGATTGTTCTATTAATTGATTGGAAGCAGGAGCTCCTTCAAATTGTCTCATCTCCCTTCTGAGCACTTCATCTGTAGTGAAGTAATTTCCATTAAAGATTATTCTTCTTGCATAGTTCTTTCTGCCAGGATTGAAGACAAATGTGATATCTGCAGAATTATTTTCTTCATCGATAGTAGGGACACCCTCAACTTCTGCGAAGGTATAGCCGTCATTACCCAAAGCGTTTGCATAAAATTCTTCATAACTGGTTATTAATGCTTCTGAATAAAATGCATCTTCTTGAATATTAATAAAACTCTCTAAAAATTCTCTATCAAGTGGAAGTTCTCCAGAAATTTTTATGTCATTCAGCTTATATCTCTTACCCTCATTTAGAACCAAGGTTATAAAAAGTTCTTGGAGATCATCGCTTATTGAAACTTGTGATGAAGTTATTTCAAATTGTAGATACCCTCTATCTTTATAGAATGATTCTAGATTTTCTAAATCCGTTCTTAGCTTCTCTTTTGTATACCTGTTATCACTAGTAAAGATTGAAAGTATTGATCCTTCAGATAATTCAAAAACTCGTTTTACTTCATAATCAGTAAAAGCATTATTTCCAATTACTTCTATTGCTGAGATAGCCGTTGAAGTTCCTTCATCAACATCTATATCAACTTCTACTCTGTTCCTTGGCCTATCCTTTTGAGTTACTACAACAGTAGCTCCATACCTTCCCTGCTGTGAATATTGTGCTTGTAGACCTCTTGTTATTAAATCCAGTGTTGCTCTTTTTAGAACTGAGCCCTCTCTGATGCCTTCACCATTTAATGCTCCTAGCAAATCTTCAGTTTTGATAGCTGAATTTCCGTCTATGTAAATATTCGATATCGTTGGTCTTTCTTTTACTGTTATATAGAGAATGTTTCCTTCTGATCTAAGTCTAATATCATCAAATTGGCCTGTAGCAAAAAGTGTTTTTATCACTCTTTGATAATCAGTCTTATCAACCCTATCACCGATCGTAATAGGCACAGTATCCAAAACACTACCCAGCGATACCCTTTGAAGACCTTCGATTCTTATATCATCGACAAGCATGTCAGCTTGAGAATTCAAGGCAAAGATAAGAGCTAATGTAGTTAATATTTTTTTCAAATTATTCTCGCTATATCATTCATCATTACAAAAACGAATAAAGTTAGTACTAATAAGAAACTTAGATTCATTAAAGCCGCTTTTAGTTTCAAACTTATTGGAGATCCTTTAAGTTTTTCCACTAAGATAAACAAAAATTGACCCCCGTCAAGCATTGGTAATGGTAAGAGATTAAACGCTCCAAGACTAATACTCAATATCCCTAGCAATAAAAGGAAGGGAATTAGGCCAGACACTAAAGAATCACCAGCTACTTTAGCTATTCCAACTGGTCCACTTAAGTTTTCAAACCCCATTGTTCCATTAAGTGTTTTGAAAAGAAATTTAAAAGTATTCTTAATCCAAAAGATTGTCTGGTTATAGCCAAAAACTACAGAAGATGAAAAAGAGTTTGCTTCAGGGCCAAGACGCAAACCATATGAGCTTCCTTCCTGTTTTGAAGGAAGGGTAATATTCAAGGCTCTGCCATCTCTTTCTATCCCCACATCTATTTGCTGGCCAAATTTATTTAAGGCCATTGTGGCTTGATACATTGAGTTTATGTTTTCTTGATTGATTCTAGTAATAGTGTCTCCGGAAATAAAGCCAACTTTCTCAGCAGTACTTTCAGTCTCAACATATTCGATGCGAGGCTTAAAATCTGCAAAAGGCACAATTCCAAAAAACTGTGAAGGTGATTGTCCTTCCTCAAATTTCAGATCAATTACATCTTTCTGAAGGTAAACTTGGTTTTGATCTTTGTAATCAAATAATTCAATATTTACATCTCCTGTGTAGCCAGTTAAATCCAGGAGCTCAATCTCTAAGGCCTGAACTGAATCAATCTCTATGTTATTTACTGCGACTACTTCATAAAATTTTTGATTGTCTATTTCTGCAACTTGAGCAGAAACCATATCTGATTGCTTGGGAATAAAAAGTCCAACCAATGTAAATACAAAGAAGGCTAAAATAAAATTGTATATAGGTCCTGCTAGAACGACTAGTGACCTTTCTAATGCTGGCCTATTAGCTAGTACATATTTTTTTTCTTCGGTGTTCAGCTTATTGTAATTTTCTATGTCAGCTGGATCATGAAAGGCAACATAACCACCGAAAGGTATGGCAGAAAGTGAGAATTTAACATTATCTTTATTTTTCCACTTATATAAATCAGGCCCAAACCCAATGCTGAATTTGATAATTTTTATTTTGAAGTATCTAGCAACTGAATAATGTCCATATTCATGAAATGTTACTAGGATTAAAAAAAGTGTTAAAGCTCCAATTAGTGCGTACATTTAGTTCCCTTCTATAAAATTTACTATCTCAAGCCTGTTTGTTTCTAATTCCTGAATTGAATTTATTTCTTTCTTATCAATCAGGTAGTAATTATCCAGTATCAGGTTATATATATCACCAAATTTTATCTCTTTATTTAAAAACTTTTTCACTGCGATATCATTCAAAGTAGCAAAGACTAAACCGCTATTATCTTCACTTTTCATTACATCTAGAGTTATATCTCTGAGCTTTTTTCGGTCCTCTGGAAAGTGTTCGAGACTTAGGTCAATATTTCTATTTAAGAGGTCGAGAGAAAAGTCTTTTTTCACGTCTTTTGAATGCTCTCCTAATAGCCCGTATGCAAGAGGAATAATCATACTTGGCTGAGACATTTGGGCTTCAACTGAACCATCTTTAAATTCAAGCATTGAATGAATAATACTTTGTCTATGAATCATAATATCCAATAATTCTGGATCAAGAGAAAAGAGGTACTTAGCCTCAATCAGCTCAAAGCATTTGTTGACTAAGGTTGCAGAGTCAATACTAATCTTTGCTCCCATATCCCAATTAGGATGCTTAAGAGCTTCTTCAGGTGTTTTATTTTGCAATTCACTCAATTTTTGACCAACGAAAGGTCCTCCTGAAGCCGTCAAGTAAACCTTAGATATTTCGAATAAATCTTTATTTTTTAATGCTGTGAATAAAGAGAAATGTTCTGAATCTATTGGAATAACTTGGGTTTTTGCTTGCTTGCATTCGTGCATAATCTGTTTCCCAAAAACTACCAACGATTCTTTATTAGCCAAAAGAAGCTTTTTACCAGATTTTGCAGCATCAATAGTTAGATCAATACAATCAAAAGAACTAATTGCAGATAAATAAATATCACTCTTATTGTCATTTAAGTATTTTCTAAGAGAATGCATAGAATCAAAAAAATTAATTTCAGCAGGACATGAGGCCATTATTTCTGAGCGAGCTTCAGCATCGGTAACAAATACATTTTTTGGTTTATGTTTTTCTAAAAGCTCAACTGCCAAGTCAATATTTTTATTGCAAACTAAGACATCAAGCTCAAATTTTGATGGGTACTTTTCGATTACACTTAAAGCCTGGGTTCCTATTGAACCTGTGAAACCAAATATTGATATCCGGTTCATTTTCCAAACCTACGCTGTCTTTGTTTGAATTCATCAAGAATATTAACAAAATCATCTTTGTTAAATTCAGGCCAAAGTTTTTCTGTGAAAAATAGCTCTGAGTAGCCAATATTAGGCAATAAGAAATTACTTAATCTCATATCACCCCCAGTTCTAATGAAAATATCTATATCACTTTCTCCAATCTGAGTATATTTTAAAAAATTTTCTTGATTGAGCTCTATACCTTTAGCTCTTGCAGCTTCTATAGCATTAGCCATGTCCCATATTGCACCATAATTTAATGCAACTGTAAGAGTGAATTCGTTTAAGTCTTCGGTTTCTTTAATGCACTTACTAATTCCATCTTGTGCTTTTTTTGGCATTGAATTTATATCTCCAATAAAATTTAATTTAATGCCATTACTTTTAATTTCTTCAAGTTTTACATCGACACCAAAATTTATGAGATTCATCAATGCATTTACTTCAAAATCTTGTCTATTCCAATTTTCTGTTGAGAAGGCATAAACAACTAAGCGTTCTAGGGAGTTCTCTTTTGCTGTTTTAACAATCTCAATTAAGGTTTCAATGCCTTTTCTGTGGCCTGATGCAGATGGTAAGTTATTTTTTTTTGCCCACCTTCTGTTTCCATCCATTATGATGGCAGCTACTTTAGGGCCAGACATTAGATAGTTAAGAGATCCTTCTCCTTGGAAGCCAATGAAGAATCAATAAGATCAATAAATTTTGTTGTTATGTCTTGAATGTCTTTTTCAGAATCTGAGATGTCATCTTTTGTTAATTCGCCTTCTTTCTCTAAGTTCTTCATGGCTGTAATAGCATCTCTCCTTACGTTTCTTACAGCAATCCTTCCATTTTCAGCTTCAGCTTTTGCTTTCTTAGTTAAATCTATACGAGATTCTTCAGTAAGAGGTGGCATGATTATCCTGATGACATCTCCTGCCACCGTAGGGTTTATTCCAAGATCTGATTTTTGAATTGCTCTGTCTATTTCTTGAACTAGACCTTTATCCCAAGGAGACAAACTTAATGTTTTTGAATCTTCAACAGTTATAGAACAACACTGGTTAAGTGGGGTCAAAGTACCGTAATAATCAACCTGAATTCCGTCAAGCATAGCTGGATTTGCTCTGCCTGTTCTAATTTTTTTTAAACTATCATTAAAACTATTAAGGGATGATTGCATCCTGCCTGTACATGATTCTAAGATTTCTTCGTAACTAGCCATTTGATATTAATGTACCTATTTCCTCACCTTTTACTATACCAAGTAATGCTCCTTCTGACTCGTAATTGAATACTTTAATGTTCATTTCATTATCTCTTGCTAGTGTTAGCGCAGTTGTATCCATGACTTTTAGATTTTTCTGAATAGCTTCGTCAAAAGTTAAAGAATCAAATAGCAAAGCATCAGGATTTTTCTTTGGATCATCAGAATAAACACCATCTACTTTTGTTGCTTTAAGCATTAAATCGGCATTAATCTCTATCCCTCTGAGGCAAGCTGCCGTATCTGTAGTAAAAAAGGGGTTTCCAGTTCCTGCTGTGAATATGACAACAAAACCCTCATCTAATAGATGTATTGCCCGCCTTCTGTCATAGTGCTCGACAATACCAGGCATCGGTATTGCAGACATTACTCTGGTTTTAATTCCATTTCTTTCGAGAGAATCTCTTAATGCTATGCCATTCATAACTGTAGCTAACATACCCATATGATCTCCAGCCACTCTATCTATTCCGTCTTGATTAAGCTCTTGTCCTCTAAATAAATTACCACCACCAATTACTAAACCAACAGATACATTCTGCTCAACAACAGTTTTTATTTCTCTAGACATAAAATGCAGAATTTTAGGATCAATGCCCTGGCCTGCTAAACCAGCAACTGCTTCACCACTATATTTAAGAAGAATTTTTTTGAGAGGCTTAGTTGTGATCACTCACCAACCTTTTTTCTCAAAAAGCCTATGATTTTAGAATCACCTAACAAGTCTTTTATTTTCTTATCAGGGTCTTTGATAAATGGTTGCTCTACTAAGGAGTTTTCCATTTTAAATTTATTTAATTTGCCCATTATAATTTTTTCTTTAATTTCTTCAGGCTTGTTTTCGTTTGCCAGAGTTGCCAATGCTATTTCTTTTTCTTTATTTAAAATAGATTCATCTATGTCTTCGGGGTATAAAGCCATTGGGTTATTAGCTGCTACTTGCATAGCAATATCTCTACCCACTGTTTCATCTCCAGAATCCATTTTTACAATTGCTGCTAATTTGTTATCGGAATGTTTATAAGATGCTACTACACCACCTTCTAATGAAATTTTTTCGAAATATGAAACCTTAATATTTTCACCAATTTTTTGAATAATACCTAAAAGCTCATCTTTATATTTTGCATTTAGATCATCTAAGTCTTCAGGGTTATTTTTAGCACAAAAGTCTGATAATTCACTTAAGAAAGCTTGAAAACTTGCATCTTTTGCAGCGAAGTCTGTCTCTGTATCAACTTCAACAATAAAAGCTGTATGCTCTGAAGATCCAAGCACAATAGCCCCTTCATTAGTTGCTCTGCCTGACTTTTTCTCTGCTTTTAAGACACTTTTCTTTCTAAGAACTTCAATTGCTTTATCTATATCGCCGTCAGATTCCATTAATGCTGACTTGCAATCCATCATTGAAATGCCAGTTCTGTCCCTAAGTTCTTTAACTAGTTGAGCTGTGACCATTATTTATCTGTTTTTTTGGCTGCTGGTTTTTTAGCAGTTGTAGCTTTTTTGGCTGCTGGTTTTTTAGCAGTTGTAGCTTTTTTGGTTTCTGCTGTCTCTTCTTTCTTTGCTTCAACCTTTTCTATAACTTCTGCCTTAGCCTCAACTTCTGCTTCTGGCTTTTCTTCAGCTTTTACTGAAACAGCTTTTGTCGTAGTGTTTAGTGAGAAGACTTTCGGACCTTTATCTCCATCAAGTTTTTGGACTAAGCCTTGTTTTCTTGCTGAATCTTGACCTTCTAAAATTGCTTCAGATAATAGATTCAATACAAATTTAATTGTTTTTGAAGAATCATCATTTATTGGAACAAAATTAGTTAGATTGCTTGGATTGCTATTAGTATCTACCAAGCCATAAACAGGTATTCCCATTTTCAATGCTTCCTGAACTGCTATTTTTTCATTCTCAACATCAATAACAAAAAGTGCATCAGGTAAACCTTTCATATCCTTCACGCCATCAAATACTAGTGAAAGTTTTTTCATTTCTTTCTCAAGCATTACAGCTTCTTTTTTAATCATAGATTCTAATTCACCAGAGGCTTTATTTTCTTGGTACTCAAGTAATTTATTTATTGGGACTTTAATTGTCTTCCAATTAGTCAACATGCCACCTAGCCATCTGTGTGAAATATATGGCATACCAGTTTTTTCTCCGAATTCAGAGACGTAACTAGATGCAACTCTCTTGGTGCCAACAATCATTACTTTATTGCCAACTGATGAAAGCTTTCTAAATGTTTCATATAGTTCAACGATTTTTTCTTGTGTCTTGTAGAGATCAATAATGTGGATGTTATTTTTTTCGCAAAAGATGTAATCCTCCATATGTGGATTCCAAAATCTTTTTCTGTGCCCAAAGTGTGCACCAAGTTCAAATAACTGTTCTATGCTTATGTTTACTTTACTCATATAAGTCTTCAATTAAGGTCTGCATATAATAAAGGTTTTTAGGCTTCTGGTAAAACCATTTAACAATATTTAATGCACCTTGTGCATAAATGTTCCTGTTTGCAGTTGAATGTTTAATCTCAAGTTCTTCAAAATCGTTTGATATCGTGGCTTTATGCCAATTACCATGCTCACCTTCTCTCATACTTTTTATCTTTTTTTCTTCAATATTTGCTGATTTTGCAAGTGAAATAGCTGTCCCAGATGGTGCATCAATCTTGGATTTGTGATGTTTTTCTGAAATATTTATTTCATAACTACCTTGAACTTTATTGATTGTGGTTAATAGGTTTGTCATTAAAGCAGTTAGAACTGAAGTATTAGGAGCAATGAAAATAGGGAATTCATTGGATAGAATTTTGAGCGCTTCCATCTGTTCTTGACTTAAACCAGTAGTGCAAAAAAGTAATGGCTTTTTTAATTCTCTATACCATGAAAGACGAGTTTCGATATTCTCTCTAGTAGCAAAATCAACTATACAATCAAATGGTTTTTCAACTTTCTTGCTAAAAAAACTACCAGATGGTTCTGAAAAATGATGGGCACCAACATCTGAGCCCAAATACTTTGAGCTATCACTGACTATAAAGTTTGTTACTTCAATGGAGTCATCATTCATTATTTCTTTGATGACAGCTCGGCCCATTTTTCCTGATGCGCCAACTAAAGCAATATTGATCATTTAAATTTTTTGTTTATTTTTGAGGCAAAGTTATCAGCTTCATGAAAATTTTCTTCTGTGCCTGAAAATGCTGATTCAATTGCAGATTTTTGTTTAGAAGAAAGTTTTGATGGTGTCTCTACTACCACTCTTACAAATAGGTCTCCTGTGGTTTTGCCTCTCAAAGATCCTGCACCCAAGTCACGCAACTTAAATATTTTTCCAGTTTGTGTTTCAGGTGGAATTTTAAGTAATACTTTTTTAGATAGAGTTGGTATCTCTATTTCTGCTCCAAGAATTGCTTGGTCAACTCTAATTGGTACCTCGCAATATAGGTGATTTCCCTCTCTTTCAAGAAAATCATGTTTTTGAACCTGAACTACGATGAATAGATCGCCATGCTCACCACCATATTGGCTTGCTTCTCCTTCACCAGATAATCTAATTTTATTTCCTGTATCTACACCAGCTGGAATATTCACAGAAACTTTTTTATTTGAATTTGGAAGTCTTATTTCAACATCTTTTCCATAAACAGCTTCCTCTAACGACATTTCAAATGCCATTTGAATATTTCTGCCCCTTGGAGGTCTTCGGCTTCCAGCTCTACCAAAAATATCTCCGAAAATATCTCCAAAGATTTCATCTCCAAAAATATTGTTAAAGATGTCATTAATATCTACATTCTGGAACCCAGATTGGCCAAAGTTACTATTAACTCCTTGATGACCAAATTGATCATAGGTTTGTCTTTTGGCTTGATCGCTCAAGACTTCATAAGCTTCTGCAGCCTCTTTAAATTTGGCTTCTGCTTCTGAATTTCCAGGGTTTTTATCAGGATGATATTTAATTGCTAATCTTTTGAAGGCCTTCTTGAGCTCTGGAGCTGAAACATTTCTGTCAACTCCAAGAATCTCATAATAGTCCCTTTTCACAATTACTTATCTTTTTCGTCATCAACTTCTTTAAACTCAGCATCAACAGCATCTTCAGGCTTGTCATCTCCACCATCTTCTGTTGGCTGCTCAGGAGTTTCTTTCTTAAAGAGTTTTTCTGATAGAGGTTGGGCTATTTTAGACAGCTCTTCAACTGCTTTATCAATATCTTCCTTGCTATCTGACTTACACGCATCTTCAACTTTTGTAATTGCTTCTTCTAAAGATTTTGATTCATCTTCACTTAATTCATCTTTGTTTTCTTCCATGGCTTTTTTGGTTGAGCTAGCAAGCCCATCAGCCATGTTTCTTGAAGCAATTAATTCTTCGAATTTCTTATCCTCTTCAGCATTTAACTCGGCATCTTTTACCATTTTTTCGATTTCTTCATCAGATAAACCGCTTCCACCCTGAATAGTAATAGACTGCTCTTTATTAGTTGATTTGTCTTTAGCAGAAACATTAATTATACCGTTTGCATCTATATCAAATGTCACTTCAATTTGAGGTGTCCCTCTAGGTGCTGCAGGTATATCTGTAAGATTGAATTGGCCTAAAGATTTATTATCTGAGGCCTTTTTTCTTTCACCTTGAAGCACATGGACAGTAACAGCTGTCTGATTATCCTCTGCTGTCGAGTAAACTTGAGATTTATTTGTAGGGATAGTCGTATTCTTCTCTATCATAGGTGTCAAAACACCACCAAGTGTCTCTATACCAAGAGTAAGGGGAGTAACATCCAATAACAGAACATCTGACCTTTCTCCGCTCAAAACTGCCCCTTGTGTAGCTGCACCTAAAGCAACAGCTTCATCTGGGTTAATATCTTTTCTAGCTTCTTTGCCAAAAAATTCTGTAACTGCCTTTTGAACCATAGGCATCCTTGTCTGCCCACCTACAAGAATTACTTCATCAATATCTTTTGGGGCAAGTTTGGCATCTTTTAAAGCAGTTTTTAAAGGCTCTAAACTTCTTTTAACCAAATCACCAACAAGCGACTCTAGTTTAGCTCGAGTAATTTTGTGAACAAAATGCTTCGGCCCACTTGCATCAGCTGTAATATATGGAAGATTAACTTCTGTTTGTTCAGTAGTTGATAATTCTATTTTTGCTTTTTCAGCTGCTTCTTTAAGTCTTTGTAGCGCCATCGGATCTGTATTTAAATCAAAGCCAGATTCATTTTTAAATTCACTTATAAAATGGTTAATCAATATGGAATCAAAATCTTCTCCACCTAGATGTGTGTCACCTGAGGTTGAAATAACCTCAAACTGATATTCACCATCAACATTTGTCATCTCAATGATAGAAATATCAAAAGTACCCCCACCGAGATCATAAACAGCTATAACACCATCTTTTTTCAACTTATCCAGACCGAAAGCAAGCGCTGCCGCTGTTGGCTCATTGATAATTCTCTTAACTTCTAAGCCAGCAATCTTACCAGCAGCTTTTGTTGCTTGACGCTGTGAATCATTAAAATAAGCTGGTACCGTAACAACAGCACCATCAACTTTTGTTCCAAGATAATCTTCGGCAGTTTTCTTCATTTTCTTTAAAATTTCTGCCGATACTTGTGGGGGAGCCATTTTATTTCCGTCTACCTCTACCCATGCATCACCATTTTCAGCTTTAACTATTCCATATGGAGCAGACTTCATATCCTCTTGTATATATTCGTCGTCAAACTTTCTACCAATAAGTCTTTTGACAGCAAATAATGTTTTTTCTGGATTTGTAACAGCCTGACGCTTGGCTGCTTGACCGACCAATACTTGTTTATCTGATGAATACGCTACAACAGAAGGAGTAGTTCTATTCCCCTCAGCATTTGATATAACAACTGGTTCTGAGCCTTCCATGACCGAGACACATGAATTTGTTGTTCCTAAATCTATACCTATAACTTTTCCCATTTTTATTCCTTGTTATGTTTTAAATTGGTAAATGAAAAGATTAATTACTTTTTATTTACAACGACAAGAGCAGGTTTGACGACTCTTTCATTGAGTGTCCACCCTCTCTCAAGAGTATTTGTGACAAAATTGTCTTTCTCCCCTGGGTTATTGACCGTAGAAACAGCTTCATGTTTCTCTGGGTCAAACTCTTGCCCTGAAGGATTAATGGGAACTATATTGAAATTCTCAAGGGTTTTTTCAAAAGAATTTAAAATTAACAAAATGCCCTCTTTGTCAATTTTTTCAGAGCCTTCTGAACCTTCAACAGATTTTTCTAGTGAAGTTATCAAGGGAATGATAGATAAGAGCAATTCTGAATTTGCATATTTCAGCGCATTAGTGATCTCATTTGCAGATCTTTTTCTATAATTTTCTAGCTCTGCTACAGCTCTAAGTGTTTCCTCTTTTTGCTTGCCTACTTGTTCTAGAAGTTCTTCATAGGTCAAACTATTTAAGTCTTCATTTTCTTCAGTATCTTGAACTACTTCTTCAAGATTATCTTTTTCTATCTTTTTTTCTTCTGCTTTTTGTTCCTTTTCTGACATGTCTATTTCTTAATTTTCTTAACGTATAAAACTATACTTTGATCTAATAGCTCATAACCGTGTTTAGATGCTATTTCTCTTTGTTTGTTCTTAATCTCTTCATCATAAAACTCTGTTGTCTCACCAGTATCTACACAAACCATATGATCATGATTTAATGGATCATTTAACTCATAAACAGATTTATTTGATTCAAATTGATGTTTTACTACAATCCGAGCATTCTCAAACTGAGTTAGAACTCTATAAACTGTTGCAAGGCCTACATCATAATTATTTAAAACTAACTCTTTATAGATTTCTTCAGCAGTAAAATGATCCTCAGTACCTGATGTTCTTTGGAGTATTTCAAGAATCTTAATTCTAGGCAAAGTTGCTTTAAGGCCTGCTTCTTTTAAATTTGTGTTGGTTTTATCACTCATAACATTTATTCTATCTCAAATGAAAAAATTACTGATCATTATTATATCTCTATTAATATTTTCTTGCTCGAATACGAGCTTATATAAAGTAACAATTACACAAGGGACAGTTTTCACCCAAGATGATCTTGATAAGCTTGAAATAGGAATGACAAAAGACCAAGTAAATTTTGTGATGGGCCAACCATCATTTGAGAATTTTTTTGAAAAAAATGTTTGGAACTACATCTATAAAATTACTACAGGCGACGAAGTAGATGTGGAGAAGAAAGTAAAATTAATTTTTGACAATCAAAATTTACTTAGTGAAGTTGTTGTTATAAAAATCTAGTTTAAAAAAATCTGATACCGAACAGAATCTGCAAATTCCCAAGAGTCCATATAACCATAAGGAAGATAGGGCTTACCCATTTAAGAATGAAGACCCATAAGTTCATTAGAAACTTATTGTGAATCCCCATAATATCTGCATCAATAACTTTTTCTAATCTCCACCCAACAAAGATTGACATACCTGTGCCGACAAGAAGTAATAAAAAGTCATCAGCAAAATATTTCATTGCTTCAAATGGATTGTCCAAGGCTCCAACAGATAGAGTATTCCAAACATTATGTCCTGCAACACTTACAAGAGAGAGTAAGAAGCAAAAAGCAACAACATAGGAAGTTGCTTTCATTCTTGTCATTGAATGTTTTTGAGATAGGAATGCAACACTTGGCTCAAGAATTGAAATCATAGAACTAAAGGCTGCTACCGCTAGCAAGAAGAAGAATAGTGGCCCAATAAACTGGCCAGCTGCTCCTAATTGAGCAAAGACTTCAGTCATGGTTACAAAAACTAAAGTATCTCCTGCATTTGGTGAGAAACCCAAACCTAATGCAAGTGGGAATATTGCCAGTCCTGCAAGTAATGCTACACCTGTGTCAGCTGTAACGACTACTGCTGAGGCTTTTGAAACTTTTTGATTCGATGGCATATATGAACCAAAAGCCATCAAAGTTCCCATACCTATACTCATAGAGAAGAAGGCCTGTCCTATGGCTGCCTGTATTGTTCCTGCTGAAAAATCTTCAGCTTTCCATGAGAATAAATAATCTAATCCTTTTGCAAAGTCACCAGCTACTGCTCCATAACCTACCATCGCTATAACTAAAACAAATAGCATTGGGAGCAAGAATCGCATAGCTTTGTCAATACCTTTATCTATACCGTTTGCTACAACAAAACCCGATGAAAATAGAAATAGTGAAAACCAGAAAGTCATTTCCCAGAAGTTAGCTTTCTCGGCTTCATAAACTGCTGCTGCAGCACCAGCTTCAACTCCTGAAGCTGATATAAAACCATAATTAATTACAAAGCCTGCAATAACTGCATAATACCCAGCAATAATTAAACTTGCCAAGATACCGCCATAGCCTACAATGCTCCATCTTGATGAAGACTTAGAGGACTTAGCTAATGTTTCTATTGATGTTACAGGATTGCTCTTTCCCTTTTTTCCAATAAATACTTCTGCCATGAATACAGGCAGACCTAGTGTAATTACAAAGAAAATATAAAGAAGAACAAATAGCCCTCCGCCATTTTCTCCTGCTTTATATGGAAATCCCCAAATATTACCTAGACCTACAGCAGAACCTGTTGCTGCCAACAAGAAGGCTGTATTGTTATTCCATTGACTAGATTGTGATGCCATAGTTTTTTTTATTGGTTAGTAAATATAAACCCAATCATAAGTAAATGGCAAATCCTGACTGAAAAAGTGAGCTTAAATCTCATATCAAGATAATCGGCATCTAGATCAAGCTTTTTCTTCTCATAGATATGGCCAAATTCAAATGCCAGTAAAAGAGAAATTAATGGCCCTAAAATGAATTTAAATGATTTGCTGTAACTAGGTTCAAGAGAGTATTCCAACAAAGAAATTATTAAAGCCAAAATAAATGGAAGAAAAAAAAATGCAATTGAAGGGACCAAAGATTTATTACTATTACGTGCTATTCCCCACCATGTTCCGCTAAGAAAAATATGAATAAATAGGGAGTAAAAGATAAAAATAAGCAATATATAAATATCCCAAACTGGATTAATCCAGATAATCGCTGAAAGAGCAATAAATGGAAAGAGGCCTAAAAAGCTGAGAAGCTTTTGCTGATCCTGTAAAATCATATCTATGAATAGTAAAACTGTAGCAACAAATAAGAAAGCCAGATTTGATTTTTTTCTGGAAGAAAGCTTTGTGGCTGGTTTGTTGTTAGAAGGATGGGAAGTAAAGTCCCTTAGAGAAGGTAAACTCAATATCAAAGAAGCATATATAAAAGATATTAAAGGAGAGCTCTTTTTAGTTGGAGCAAGAATAGATCCAGCAAGCTTTATCAATCAGAAAGATCAGACAGAGCCTGGTCGTTTTAGAAAACTACTATTGAACAAAAAAGAGGTAGAAAAAATTCTATTTGCGATTTCTGCTAAAGGCCAAACATGTGTACCGGTAAAGCTATTTTGGAAAGGGCATCTTGCAAAATTAGAGATAGCATTAGCAAAAGGCAAAAAAAATGTTGATAAGAAGCAAACTAAAAAGATTGCTGACATAGAAAGAGATCAAGAAAGAGCTTTAAAAAACTATAAATAAGCTTTATTATTGCCCGTTCGGGGGCGTATTTGGCTTTGACGTCTGACGCAGAACCCAACGCGCATATCGAGCATAAACATAACTCGAAAAAATTTGTTTAAAAATTTAGTTGCAGATAACTACAACTATA
>Ga0208130_1000365_pt1 | contig 23769 bp, 32 predicted proteins | sample ETNtaG_31_FD_185771 | JGI IMG/M metagenome (GOLD analysis project Ga0208130, IMG submission 185771) | Marine microbial and viral communities from oxygen minimum zone, Eastern Pacific Ocean - ETNP201310SV78 (SPAdes) (version 2) | ecosystem: Environmental > Aquatic > Marine > Oceanic ... | reverse complement strand
TTTATTTATTTTATATAATCATCAAAACTTTCTCCAGTATTAAAGAATTTATTATAAAATCTTCTTAAATCTTCTTTAGTTCCTCTAAATTTTAATTCATAACAATTTCCAATGTCTACTGAACCTATTTGTAATACATTATATTTTGTTAAAATTTCAGGATGAAAATCTTTATGTATTGAATCTAAATATATTTTCATTTATTTATTTTTTATAATATTATCAACTATTTTATTTATTTCATCTTGTAATTTATCACCTTCATACTTATATTGTAATTCAGAATAATTTTGTATTACTTCATTATATATTTCTTCTCTATCCATTTATTTTAATATTTATCAAATATTCTTCTATAATATTCTTCTATACTTTCATTATATTCCATTTCACATTTTGTGAATTTAAATATATTTATTTCATTCTTAATTTGAGTTTCACTTCCCCAATAATTAATATTTTTATTTTCTAACATTAATAATTCTTGTTTAATAATGTCTTTTATAGTATATTTATTTATATTATACATTTTATTTACTTTATTATATTATCACTTTTTTAAATAGTTTGTAACGTATTTTTAGAAAGTTTATTTTTATTAAAAAATGTAAAACCTTTTAAATTAAAATCTATTAAATTTTTATTAAAACTTTTTATTTTTAAATCTTTATTAAATTTTACTTTTTCTAAATCTTCTATTTTAAAACCTATATAAATTTTATTATTAAATTTTAATTTTTTAGTATTTAAAATTTTAGATTTATAATGTTTAGTATATAGTTTTCTCATATTCTTACTTTATTATATTATCACATATTAAGTTAATTTGTAACGTACTTTACATAAGACAATATGTCATAATACCAATTATTGTCATATATTCAAGATAAATGTCACGTTTTAAAAATATTGCACTATAATATAATATATACTATTAAGTTATTATTAAACTTTAACTTATATCACTAATAATACAATACTCATGACATATAGTCATATGACACATAGACATAAGACATAATGTCATAACCAAATACTATATTACATTAATGTCACATTGAGTATATCACACCTATTAGTCACAATTGGTGAATATGTGACAATAAATGTAAGTATTTACTAACAATATAGTAAAAATAGTTACATTATACTGATAACATGACAATGATACTGAGTGTCAAGTCCTTACGGCTGCATTATCCTCGATATATCGTACAATTTATCACTAATATCGCAGTATATTCAACCATTTATCATCAATATGGGGGTACTTTATATATCGACTTTTCCTAACAAACTGGTATTCAATATATTAAGTGCAACACAATACCTATATTTACAAAACATTAAAATTAGTATGCCGGGGTACTTATATAACGGACGCTATATGAACTAATAATCATCGAAAATTAAAACATGGGAAGATTAAAAAATAAACCCAATGACATAGTCTACGAATTCTACGATGTAAATCAGAACGGAGCCGAGAGCCCTTTAAACTTTTTAGGTGCGGCGGGTGCTTTTGGTGGCGCATCTAGAGGGGCATTGAAGTATATGCGAGGTGGTAGCCCAGGTGGCGGTTCTTCATCAGGAGGGACCCACTCATTAGGCACACCCAGCAGTAGAGTTAACCGTAAAGGTGCTGCAATGTCCACAGGTGGCATTAATGTACCTGAGGGTGATCGCTTAGACCCTATGACTGCAAGACAGCAAATGATGGACAACATGACAGAACGATTTGCAAATACCAGTGGTGAAGCATCTAAAGCTTTTGAAGCAATGGCTGCAAATCAGTCTGCGGCTAAGACCCCTGCAGAAACAATATCACCAGCGGTACCACTAAATGGGCACCAGTCTAGTCAGATGAATGCAGCAACTGCCACACCTGCAACAGAAGAAGGTAACGATCCTGTAAAAGGTACAGGAGGTGTTACAGCAGCAATAAACATACCTACACCGCCAAAAACACCTAATATTCCAAAACAAGGAGGTGGCTCACCGGCGACTGGCAGTGGCAAACGATATATATTAACAGAAGAATAAAAATAAAAAAAATGGCAAAATTACCACCAAAGCCTATGAATGTAGTACATGAGTACTTCCCTGTAGGCACAGACGGGCAAAGTCTTTTTAATAAAATAGATACAGTGGCTTATAAAATGGTAGATGTTGATGGAACAGAAGTAGATACAAGTAAGCCAGGAATGTCAAACGCAGGTAAGTATAAGAATGTGCCTGCTGGAGATTTTGCAGGACCTCACGGTACCTACCCTATAAATACAGAAAAAAGAGGGAAATCAGCTATTAAGTTAGCGCATAATGCTGCAAATCCTGAAGCAATAAAAGCAAAGGTATACAAGAAGTATCCTAATTTAAAACCTGAAATTGGTGTACAATCACCAGATAATAATTCTAAAACTGCATAATCATGGCTAAAAAAGAAAAAGAATCTAAAAAAGAAGTTAAAGTAGAAAAAGTAAAAGTTGACACTGTAGTACGTCCAGGAGGCGGAATAACAGTAGACAATAAGAAAAATAGTAGAAGATACTCATAAACCAAAAAAATCCTCCAGGGCCTGGGATACAAAAAAGGCCCATTATATTAACCGATTAAACCTAATATTATGACATACATATATTATAATCACAGAACCTGGAATACCGCAGGAGGCCAAGAAGCCGAGCCGCAAATACCAGAAGAAACAAAGAAGATGTGGGAACACATCGTTAAAAAGGGTAACTGGAGAATAACTGAATTACCAAATGGTTATTTCCAAACAGAATGCAAAGATATAGAAAAAGAAGATCTTTGGAAAGATGTTACCCGAAGAGAAACCATAGAGGGTGCTGAGAGAGCAATAGACTCTTCAATAGATCACTATAAGAAAAAGCTTAAAGTATTAGAAGGCCCTAAGGTGGTTAAAACCTTTAAATAATATCCTATTAAATTATGCCCCTTCCAAAAGCTGGAGGGGGTTTTAATTAAATAAAAAAATAATAATGAAAATAACAAACGGGGTAGCAAAGGAATTAAGGCACTACATAGGTGCGATTGGCATATTCGTTTTTGTTATAGGAATCCTTGTATTTCTATCTTTTCATCAGATACCTAATATGAATAAAGACGTTGTTGTGTCTATTATAGGTATGATAGTTGGATCTTTATCAGTAGTGATAATGACAGTTATAGGTAGAAACCCAGATGAAGTAAACGAATTAAAAAAGCAAAACGAGGGGCTTAACTCTAAAGTAGAACATCTCGTTGCACAAAAAGATGAATTAGAGCGTATGCTTATTACGATTCAAACAAATATAATTGATCAACTAACTCTTTTAGGTGCAAATGCGTTTGATACTATATATAGTAAAAGAGAAAAGAAATGTGTTTGCGGAGAAGAAAATTGTAAATGTGAAGGAAAATAAGTCAGATTAGATTGAAAAACCTGGAGCGGTTACGAGATACTCTATGTATTCAATAAAAAAACTGCTATGAAGGGAATATCTCTCTGACAAACAATATTGTTAATAATAATAAATAAAAAATGGGAACAAAAATTACAAAAAGTAACGTTAGATCCGCAATAAGGGATGACAAAGCACATATGGATTATCTTAAAAGAGATGTTAGAGATGACCAAAGAGCAGGAGGTAGATATAAAGATATCAATCAAACTGCTGATGAAAAGCATATTTCTAAACTTGCAGGGGATATAAAAGCTGATGGGCACTTTCTATCTAAACATTGGAATCATAGCTCACCATTAAATAATATAAGTATGGTAGGTTCTGCAGGATCTTTTGATAAAGGTATGTATGATGCTCCAGAATTAGACAGTTTTAATGCAGCAGAGTTTGATGCTAATAGACAATCTAGAACAGAGGCTAATACTCCAAAGACAGATTCAACTGTAGATAAAGAAGAAAATGAGGAGGTAAATGTAGTGAATCCAAAAGTAGTGGTAACAGATACAAATCAAACTACAAGCAAAGGTGAACCATCAAAAATAGAAATGGATGGTGGTAGCCCAAATAACTTTGTAGATGTTGTTAGTGGAGAAGTTGATGGGGTAGCTTACGGTGCTGCAGATGTTGACGGACATATAGCTGTGGATACGGCTACAGTAGGGTATGATGACACAATGAATTTACCATAATCATGCAAATAATCGCAATATTATTTACTATTATACTCTTTACAGTAGTAGGGGTAGTAATAGCAACCAAATTTGGTAAGTTTAAAGATAAGGATGCTGACGGTATCCCAGATAAAGTTGAAGACAAGATAGATGAAAAAGTCTCAATAATTAAGAAGTTTTTTAATAAATTCAAAAAATAAACATTATGATAAACGGAGCATCAGGAGTTTCTAATATGAACTCCGGCACTAGTAAAAAGAAAAAATCATCAAAGAAAAAAGGCAAAAAGCAAGGTTATAATGATAGATTAGATGAATCTCTTGGAATGAGAGATGGCAAAGAATCTACTAAAAAACAAAGCTATAAGTCTCGTAGAGATGAGAGTAAAGGTATGGAAAAGTCTTTAGGACATCCAGCTTATTCAGGTAATAAATCAAGCTCTCAAGTAGGATATCCTGATACTAAAAACAGAGCATAATTCTACATTTAATCTAATCTAATTTAATTTAATTATATGGCACAATTTGGTGGGCCTAAACTTGTTAAAGCTTTACACTTTGACGAGAATGCGAAGGCTAAACTTACAGAAGGAATCAATAAGATTGCTAAAGCTGTTAGCTCTACACTGGGAGCAAGCGGAAGAACTGTTGTTATAGAAGATGATTTTGGTAATCCACACGTTACAAAAGACGGAGTAACGGTTGCTAATTCTATAATGTTAAAAAATCCAGTAGAAAATTTAGGGGCCACTATGATAAAACAAGCGGCTCAACAAACAGCGAATATGGCAGGGGATGGAACCACCACCTCAATAGTTCTAGCTCAGGCCATAATCGACTGGTTTAATGAAAGCAACGGGGATACCTACTCGTTCAGAGATGTTAAAGCAGGAATAAATAAGTATAAAGAGCACATAATTGCATTGTTAGAAGAAAAGTCAATTAAAGTTGATGATAGTAAATTAGATGACGTTTCTACAATATCAGCTAATAATGATAAAGCTCTAGGTAAGCTTATTGCTGATGCATTCCGTGCGGCAGGTGATAATGGGATAGTAGCTATGGAAACTTCTCCAAGTAGTGAAACGTATATTGATACCGTAGAGGGTACTAAATTAAATTCCACATATAAATCCCCACATTTTTATACAAATAAGGAAAAGGAGATTTCTGAGTTAGATAAACCACTTATATTTATAAGTGCGAGCGATATACCTAATGTAAGAAAGATACAAGACATCTTAGAGTATGCTATTAAGTCTAATCGTAGCATATTAATTATTGCTCCATTAGAAGCACAGCCGTTAGCGGCACTTGCTATGAATATGGTTAAAGGCAATATTAAGGTCAATGTTATAGATCCGCCCAGCTTTGGACTTAAGCGAAAGGATATACTTGATGATCTAGCATTGCTTGTCGGGGCAAAAGTTTTTGATGAAAGCCTTGGTGACTCGATTGATTCGATCACCCCTGACCTGTTAGGAGAAGTCGATAAGGCTATCTCAGATAAAGACGGTACTGTACTTGTGATAAAAGAGAAGTTACCACAAACACAGGAACGCATTGAATATTTAAAATCTGCACTTGAAAAAGAAGATCATTTTGTTATTACTAAGCATTTAAATGATCGATTAGCTTTACTCTGCGGTGGTGTATCTATAATATATGTAGGTGCTGACACAGATGTAGAGCTTAAGGAAAAACAAGACAGAGTAGATGATGCAATCCATGCTGTTAAAGCTGCGAAGAAGGAGGGTATTCTTCCAGGTGGAGGCTCAGCATTAGCATATGTAGCTTCCTCAGACTGGGAGTTTAATCTTAATGCAGGGGAGCTTGCTGGATTAACAATACTAAAAAATGCTTTAGTAGCGCCATTTACCAAAATATTGAATAACGCGGGTATTAACCCAAAAGAGTTCTCTTTAAAAAAATGGGGAGAAGGAGTAGATGTAACTTCGGGACAGAAAAAAAATATGTCTAAAGCAGGTATTATAGATCCTTTACTTGTAACTAAGAGTGCTTTAATAAATGCAATATCAGTAGCCACTACTATATTATCAACCGATTGTGTAATTTCAAATGTTAGAGAAGAATGAAAGCAATAGGGAATTATATAGTTATAGATGAGATATTAGAAGCCTCTACAAAAACAGATGGAGGACTTGAATTAGGTGAATCACATAGAGAAGATATACGATATAGAAGAGGTAAAGTTATATCCTCCGGCCCTGAATTATTAAAAAAGGGGCAAGAAGTGCTTTTCGATAGAGTAGCTGGATTTCCTGCTGAGTTTGGTAATGATGTTTTTAAAGTAATAAGCTTACGGGATGTTGTAGCAATTATGTAATGGAAAGATCAGATTTTGCACAAAGAGGAGAAGTTAAGGTTGATTTTCTTAAATATTATCGTTTAGTCTCTAGATGGGCTACAAAAAACAATAATCTTAGTGTAGCTGATTTAGAACTTTTATTTTATTTAGACCCTATCAAGTATTTTACTATAGAGGATTTTAAAACAGGTACACTGTTTTATTCATGGGATAAAGAAAGATTTTATAGATTACAAAAAGATGGGTGGATTAATAAAACTCATTTCGGTAGAGGAAGAAGAGGTGATCATAATAAATATAAAGTAAGTCAAAAAGGAAAATTACTTATTAATAAGATATATAGGATTTTAATAGATGAAGAAGATTTACCATCTTCTGCTAAAAGAAATTCTATTATGAAACGAAAAACTTATATAGATAAAGTATATAGCCAAGCTATAAAAGAGTTTAACAAACAAAAAAATTAAAAAATGGCAATAAGAACTATAACAACTACAGTTGACCCGCTTAATGGACAGACAATTAATACTATAAATGGATTATTAGTTGCAGATAAAATTATAGGAACAGTACTGAGAAAAAACATGTGTGTAGGGGCGTTTAAATATACGTCTCAAACATTTTCACTGACTGTGCCCAATGGAAGTCAAAATAGTTTTACTATACCAAATACTGGCGCTGCGGGTTTACCTCCTGCTAATACCACATTATTACCTGGAACAGTTACAATGGTAGCTGATGGAGAAAATTGGGCTGAAGGTGTAGAATTTACAATTGGAGGCACGGGAAATAGAGTATTAACTTTTACTAATCCTTATACAGGAAGTAATAAAGTTACCACAATAACATTTGATTATTATGATTCAAACGCTGCTAATTTATCTTATGATACTAAAGTATTCCCAGATAATTGTCGAGCTACAGCTAATCTAGATGGATATGACATTATTTTATGGAATAACGGTCTTATGTCGCAAGAAGTAAAAGCAGGTGTAGACGCTGGAACAGTAAATGCAGTAGTAGAAGCATTAATAGTAGAATAATATAAAAAATAAAAAAATGGGAAAAAACGGACTAAAATTAACAAATCTTCAAGATGTTATTCCTGGAGTAACTATTAAACCGGCTAAGGTAAAAAATCCTAATCAATCTCTACCTATTACTTGCAAGGTGCAACAGTCTTTAGGTGGTAAAAAATCAAAATATTAAGAAATGGCAAAAATCAGTACATATACAATAGACTCTACTATAGAAGGAGCAGATAAATTATTAGGTACTGACTCAGCATCCACCTCAGCATTAGCTACACGCAATTATACAATAGACAGCCTTAAAGCTTATATACAAACAGGATCACCTGCAAATATTACGGATTCAATACCTCTTGGGTTTTTTCTTTCTGTAAATAGAGAAGGGACTGGATATGAAAGAGCTTTAGTAAGAACCCTTGCGGGATCTACATTAAATAACGTTGTATTAAAAAGTGCTACTGTAAACACAGGGTGTGATGTATACCTTAATACTTTAGGGTCAGGTCAAGTATTTTTAATAATAAGAGATTATAATAATGGGCAATTTGCGGTTGATTATGATTTAGCTGATTTTGCTACAAATTCTGCTACATGGTCTGGTACTATAGGTGGGGTTGCTCATACAGGGACTGTAACAAGTTTTAATGCCCCGGACTTTTCTAATTCAAGTCCTGATGCTAATGCAACACAATATGTTACATCAGGAGGTAATATATATACCGATTGGTGTTTTAACGTAACACTAGGTGCTGGGGAAACTTATACAGGCGGGCAAGTAGCTTTTACAGAATTTACTTTTTTAACTGGATCTACTCAAATAGAAACTCAAGCGGTTGGATCTTTAACAGTAACTAGAAATATAAGTGTACCTGATGGTGATGTAACTATTGGTACATCTTCTCCAACAACAGATCCAAGAAATTTAACTGTATATGGAGATGTAAAATTACCTACATCAGAAAGTAGAATAAAATTTGGTGGAGATACCAATAATGTTCTAATGAGTACAGATGGAGCAGATCTAACAATTTCAGGTACAGGTACAGGTAAAAATTTAATTACAAATGATACTAGATTTACTCAGGATATAGTAAAAGACACTAATAATACTTCCACTGATGGTCGTACTATTATGGGTCAAAATACTTTTACTGCCATTGCAACAGATGGTACAAGGGGGGTATTATCTAATTCAGGAGTAGAATTACAAAATTCAAGTGGCGTAGCTCTTTCAGAACAACAAGTATCTGGTAATGCGCCCGTAGGGAGTTTAACAAATCAAGGATATTTAACTTCACTTAAAGTTGATAATAATTGGTTTCAACTACCCGCTTTATCATCCGGTGTAGCGGAAGCTCTGCCTGGTCTTAGCGAAACTTTAGCTGGGCCATTAGGAGCAATAACTACAGGCCGTTTCTTTTACGGTATTCAAAATGCTGCAGGATGTCTTTTCCAAGCAGCTGCATCACCTGCTAGTCTCTCGACTGGCGAGTCTGTTGGTGCGAACGTAACCTCAATAACTATATCGTCTGGCAACAGAACAGATTTTGCTGCTATATATGCAGCTATTCCTGCTGGGCAAAAGTTATATTTTGTTGAAAGTACTTATACTACACCTTTCCCATCTCAAGGTGGGCAAATGTTGGATCAGTCTATTAACATGTATATGGCTGTGGCATATGATACAGGTACATATATATTTACTTTTGGTAAACAAGGTTATGGTACACTTAATGTTTCTACTAGTACATTTAATATAGATTCAGAAACAGTTAAGCTAAATACTATACCTCAAGCGGCAAAATCAAATTTTGTATATTATGATACAGCTACTAAAGCTTTATCTCATAATGCATTAAATGTTACAGGAACAGCAAATGGCGCAACATATGATTATGGTGGTAATACAGATGTTCCAGTTGTATCTATAGATTTTGATAATTTTACAATTAGTGCGCCAGCAAATGGTGTAGTTACATTAAAACAAGGTTATGTTTTTGGGGGTGCTCAAACGGCTGATTTTACAGCAGCAGATTTTAATCATTATATTTTAGATAATATAAGTGCTGATAAAGTAGTTACACTTCCGGCAGGAACAGCAGGAGATAGTATAAGATTTACTAATATGTCATCACTTACAGCGAGTGGTATTTATTCAGCATCATCATATACTTGGACAATAAATCCGAATGGTTCGGAAAAAATAATGAGATCTACCACTTTAGTGTTAGATGAATCTACAGCTTCTTTTGAACTGTATTATTCTGATAGTACGAATGGTTGGATCATAAATGGAATAAGCTAATGGGATTAACAATAGATTTACCAAGCGCTGGTCTTCTAGGAATATCTGGCGCGCAAGCGTTTGAAATAAATCAAAATACTACTATGAATATAAATAGTATTTATGTATGTAAAAATGCTGGAAGCCCTTATACTATTACACTACCTACTACTATTCCGGTAGATGGAGGCGAAGTACTTGTAAAAAATGTAGGAACTCAAACAGTTACTGTAGCAGCAGCTGATATTGAAGGAACAAATCAATCAATAACAATAACTAATAATCAACCAGTGAGGTTTGTATATATTAACGCAACCTTTGGTTGGCTAATAACTTAAGATATGCCAGATTTAATGACATTTTATCCAGGGGCTTCAGTAAGTAACCCGATAAATAATTCGACTACTTCGGCAGTAGGTAATTCTGTAGATGATCAAAATCAAACTCCAAATGCACTTGTTTGGACAGGAACCGCAGCAGAATACGCAGCAATAGGAGTAAAAGACGCTAACACGCTTTATTTTGTAATATAATGCCAATATACAAAGGAACCAACGAAGTTACCAGTGGTAAATTAACTAAAGGAGCAACTGAGATAGAAAATGGATACAAGGGAACTGATTCTTTTTATGTTAATTTAATTACTATAGAATTTACAGCTATTAGTGGACAAGGATTAACTTATACTTTACCAGCAAGTCAAACTGGTAATGCAGGAGATGCTTATCCATCAACTACTTTTACTATAGCAGGAACTTCTAGTCAAAGATTAAATACAGGTTCTTTTGCAATGACTAATTTACCAGCTACTTTATCAGCTAACGTTACAGGTGGAACTAATACTTCTACTTTAACAGTTACTATAAGTGGTACTTTTCCAACTTCTGGAGTTTCGCCAATAACAAGTGTAGTTTCAGGAGTTAGTATAGTTACTACGTATAATGCTGATTTCTTAATTATTGGAGGTGGCGGTAGTGCGGGTACTCAATATGTTTCTGGAGGTGGTGGTGCTGGAGGCCTTAGAACATCTTATGGTTCAGTAAATGGTGGAGGTCAAACAATAGATCCTCAAATGACTTTAACACCAAATACATCTTATACAGTAACAGTAGGAGGTGCAGGTCAAGATTCTACTTTTAATGGAATAACAGCTACTGGTGGTGGTAGCGGTGGAAGCAGTACTGCTAATAGTGTCAACGGGGGTGGCGCTGGATCTTATGGTTATGGTGGTGGAGGTACTAGCAATAGCTTCTATAGTCCCGGTGGTGGTGGTGGAGCCGGTGGCGCCGGTGGTGCTGGACTGTGGGTTGGCGGCGGTGGATGCGCAGGCGCTCCATTATCTATTAGTATAACCGGAACAGCAGTAGATTATGCGGCTGGAGGTGTAGGATATACTGGTAATTATAATAATTGTGGTGCTACTCCATCAACTTTTGGACAAGGAGGAAATGCGCCATCAGGTACTGGTGGTGATGGAGGAATTATTATTAGGGTGCCAACTGCAAGTTATTCGGGTATTGCTACAGGAACATATACAACAGGTACAGATGGATCGGATACATGGATCCGTTGGACTACTTCTGGAAGTTATACAGGATAAAATGAAATCAAAAGGGTTAGGTGATACTATAGCTAAATTTACTGAAATTACTGGAATAAAAAAAATAGTTAAAAATACAATTTCGGAGTGTGGTTGTAAAAAACGACAAGAATGGCTTAATAAAAAAATACCATATAAAAATTAAAAAATGGCAAATTTAACAAACATAATAGGTGGACAACCGTATTACAGCGCAGCAGCGGGAAACAGTAAAAACACATTACTAGATTTTTGGAAAGGTACTCAACCGGAGTATGATGCTCTTAAGCAAACTGGAGCGACAACAAGTCCAGCTCCAGGGGCAGTCCCAACTGTAGATTTTACAGTTACATCTTCTGCAGCATTTACTGTAGGGGATATAGTTTATGTAACTAGTGCTGGAACATCAACACCTAATGAAAGAATTCAAGGAACTGTTGATAGTTTACCTGATGCTGTAAGTATTGTAGTAGCTTTTTCGCCTGCATATACTTCTTCATCAACGACAGGTTATCAAATAGATTTATACGATCCAAAAACTTTATACTTAATAACAGCGTAATATGCCTTTAAATTTAGCAGAATCTGCTTTATCCGTCGCAAAGCTTGGCGAGAATAGTTTAGCTGCTATGTATTTAGGCGAAGAAAGAATTTATCCTAATGTGGTTACTGTTTCTTTAGATGGTGGACAATCACAAACGGGAACACCAGGGCAACCTATGACACCCTTTACATGGTCTATTAGTTCTACAGATACCGCTAATTATGGTTTTACTACAGCTAATGAGTCTGCAGCAACTTTAACAGGATTACCAAGTGGATGGGTAGGAACTTATGCAAATGCAGCGGGTAGTATACCTACAACAGGTACATGGTCTATTACTACAACAGATGGTAATTTTCCAACAACAAGTGTAAATATACTAACTAGTAGTTTAACAAGAAACAATCCTGAAACAGGATTTGGAACTTTATCTGTTACATTTACAGGTAGTTCTACATTTACTGGTATATCAGGAACATATAGTGCTCAAGCATTTATTGGATCAACAGCAACAGCTGGAGCAACAGCACCAACTACCTCTGGTAATGCAGGTTTAGGATGTACAGATATAGGATATGTAATGAGTTCATTTTGGAGTGGCTCTATATCAACTACAGTTTCAGGGGGAACAGCCTCAATAAGTGGAGTTGGAAATACATGTATAAGCGTTAGTACATCTATAACTGTAGGAGCTATAGGGACGGTATCAGGAACATCTACTTATAGTTGTGGATATGCTACTGGTGCACAAACACCCGCAAGAACAGTGCTATCTGGAATAAATGCGCCGCCTTGGCAAGGTGGAACTAGTAACGGTCCACAAGCTCTAGCAAGATCTTGGTATGCAATTTCTGGTGATCCAGTTGATTCAAGAGCTAGTTATCAGTTAAGATTTGATATGAATGGAGGAACTTATACCACACCTACTACTTATGCTTTAGGTGTAAGTAGCGGTTTTGGAGGATGGAGTTCTTATCAGGTTAGCGGATCAGGAGCTGGTACTTATACAGTTGAACTTCAATCTACATATGGTAGTAGACCAGAAAATCCTGCTTGGAGTACGGCACTTTCAAATGGATCTGGTTATGGGTGTGGTCCAGTAACAAGTAATATGACATAAGATGGGAAGAATACAAAAATATCCAAATGATACTTCTATAACAGGAGGAGATAAATTAGTAGGGACAGATGCTACGGATAATAATCAAACTAAAAACTTCCAAATAGAAGATCTTGCTCAATATTTTGAACAAACTGGTAATACATTATTCCAATATAATTTTGCTGGAACTTATAGTAATGAAACTATTTCAACAGGAGAATATAGATATCAAGTAGATCCAAGTGCACCTACAATATATGGTTGGGCTAATATAACAGGAATAGCAATAAGTAGATATAATAGAAATGGGGAGGATGTAACCCCTATGATTCCTTTAATTGTTAATCAAGTAATAAAAATAACAGATATAGGTACTTCTGAAAGTTTAGGATATGGATTATATCAAGTAACTTCATCAACATCTCTTAGTAATGGTGGAGCATATCTTTTAACTTTAACTTTAAAAGGTGCAGCAAGTACAGTAGGTAATAATATTATATCAATAGCTCCTTTTGGAGTAGAAGGTTATGAATATACTTTTAATCAAAGCGCAGCGGCATCTACCTGGACTATAACTCATAACTTAGGAAGATTTCCTAGTGTTTCTACAGTTGATTCTGCAGGAAGTATAATAAATGGAGCAATAACATACGATAACGAAAACCAAATAACGGTAGTATTTACATCTGCAACAAGCGGTAAAGCATACTTAAACTAACAAAAAATGGCAATAAAATATTTAAACAATCTTGATTTAAACAAGAATCAGCTACAAAATGCTGTAATACAAGTACTTGGTACTGCGCCAACTAATCCAGTATCTGGGCAAATATATTATAATTCATCAGATAATTATGTATATTACTACAATGGTACTGCATGGACATCTTTTGCGGGTGATATAGAAGAAATAACAACTAGTACGGCTAATCAATTAACAGTTACAAATGGAACTGGACCTATAGCTCAATTAGCAGTAATAACTGCAACAGTAGCTAATAATGGAACAGCTCTTGCAACAGGTGATCAAATATATGATTTTGTAATAGGTACTCCTATAAGTTCATTAGCAACTGCAACTGCAGCTGTTGATATGGGTAGTAATTTAATTAATAATGTTACAAATCCTGTATCTGCTCAAGATGCAGCAACTAAAGATTATGTAGACAATGCTGTTGTAGGTGGTTTAACTTATAAGGGAGGTTATAATGCTAGTACTAATACGCCTGATTTAGATTCTGCATCCAATAATGTAAAAATAGAAGTTGGTGATACATATACTGTAACTGCAGATGGTTTATTTTTTACCGAGCAAGTTAGAGTAGGTGATTTCTTAATTGCTGAAGTAGCAGCTGCGGCCGGAGCTGGTAGTCAATTAGCAGATTGGACTGTTGTACAAGCAAATTTAGATTTAGCAACAGCGGCAGCAACAGACGGTGCATCAGTAAAAGGTATATCAGGTTATGACTCAGCTGATTTTGCTGTTAATGCAAATGGCTGGGTACAATTAGCTACAAAACAGTACGTTACATCAATAGGTAATGGAAGTGCAACTTCTTATACTGTAACACACAATTTAAATTCCAAAGACGTAATAGTACAATTATATGATGTATCTTCTTTTGAGACAGTAATTGCTGATGTAGTAAGAACATCTGTAGATGTAGTAACAGTTGATTTTTCTGTTGCTCCTACAACAAATGATATAAGAGTACTAGTACAGAAAATAGGATAATAAAAATAATATATGGCTACGAAGTTCAAAAGTTCGGTAGAGATTGATGGCTATCTATCACTAACAAGCGGTAATTGGGTTCAAGTACCAGATGGTACAACAGCTCAAAGACCAGGTTCGCCGACGGTTGGTATGTTTAGATACAATACAACTACCAATGAATTTGAAGGCTATTTTGGATCAACACCGGCTTGGGGTGCAATAGGTGGTGGTGGTGGTGGAACTGTAACTGAGGCTTTTAAAACTATAGCAGTTTCTGGTCAATCTGATATTGTTGCTGATTCAGCTACTGATACTTTAAATGTTGCTGCAGGAAATAATGTAACAATTACTACAGATGCAGCTACTGATACTTTAACAATTGGATCTACAGCATCAGGGCAAACAGTTACAATAGAAAGAAATAATTATACAGCAAATGGAAGTACAACAGCTTTTGGTGTTTCTTCTACAATTAGTTCAGAAAATAATATACAAGTATATCTTGATGGGGTGTATCAAGATAAAGATACTTTTAGTACTTCTGGTAGTACAGTAACTTTAGGAACTGCACCACCAAATACTACAGAGGTTGAAATAATGCACTTTGTAAGTGTAAGTGGAGTTATAGCAGTAGATAGATTTACAGGAACAGGCAGCCAAACAAGTTTTAGTACGTCTTTATCTATAGGAAATGAAAATGCTACACAAGTATATTTAGATGGTGTTTATCAATCTAAATTAAATTATCAAACTACTGGAAATGTAGTGAGCTTTACTACGCCGCCACCTAATGGGGTAGCTGTAGAAATAGTGCACATGAAACCTACTGCTGTAAGTGGAATTAATAAAAATAATTTTACTGGAGATGGCACTACTACTGCATTTACATTAAGCACTACTGTTGATGAAGAAAATTTAACATTTGTATTTTTAGAAGGTGTTTATCAAGATAAAAGTACTTATAGTATTTCAGGAACTACTTTAACTTTTACTACAGCTCCTCAAAATGGTTATGGGATAGAAGTTATGGCTGTAACTGATATTTCTATTAGTACTAATTTAATTTATACAGATACATTTACAGGTAATGGATCCCAAACTCTTTTTGTATTAGGAATAACCCCTAATGATCTTAATTCAGTAGATGTATATTTAGATGGGTTATATCAAAATTCTAGTACTTTAACATTAGTTAATAATAATTTAACTTTTGCTACAGCCCCTCCTAATAATGTTAATATAGAAGTAAAATCATTTGGTAATGTAAATATAGGAGGTACTTTAGCACCAGCTACTATAACAGGGGGGCAAGCTATTAATGTAACTACAACTACATCAAATAATTTTACCATTGATAATAAATATACGACTAGTGTAATTAGCGGGAATACTACAGCGGTAGTAGGTTATTTATATGTATTTACAGCAAGTTTAGCATTAACATTACCAGCAGGTGTAGATGGTAGCTCTATAAAAATAAGTAATAGATCAGCTACACAAACATGTACATTGGTACCTAATGGTACAGACAAAATAATGGGTAGTAATACAACAATGACCCTTAATAATGCTGCGGCTAGTTTTGAATTAATTTATTCTGGTACAGCACAAGGTTGGGTAATAATAGGTCCACAATAAAATATAAATAATATGAGTAATTTTACAGATTTTTTTCCAGCAGCCGGTGGTGGTGGTGGAGGTATACCTAAATATCAAGATTTTACATCTTCAGGTACTTTTACACCTTCACAAGCATTAATAGATGCGGGCGGTAGATTAGCTTATATAATAGTAGGAGCAGGAGCGTCTTCAAATAGTGGTAATAGTGGTGGCGCTGGGGGTGCAGTAATGCATGGCTATGCAACATTAACTTCAACCACAGGTTGCGCAGTAACTATCGGTGCTGGTGCTGCCGCGGGTGGGACTGCAGCAGGAGGTGATTCATCAGTTGCTTTCGCAAGTGCAGGTGGCACAACTATAACAGCAGCAGGTGGTTTAGGTACTTCTTGGGTTGAGTCAGGTAACTGGGGAAATTATGGAGCTAGTAATTATGGGAGTTCTCATCCTGGAGTTTTAGGATATGGTAAAGGTGGAGGAAACGCTAATTATGGTGGTGGAAATTATTCTGCTAATGCTTCAAATAATCCAATAAAAAATGGTAATTATGGAGCTGGAGGCATGAGTAGTAATGCTGGTGTACAAGGATTTGTTAGATTAACTTGGTTTGAATAAAATATTATGGATAGAATAGCAATTATAGAAAACAATATAGTAAAAAATGTTGTCGTTGGAAACTCAGATTTTGCTGAATCTTATGATGGAACAGCTGTAATTTTAGAGGATGAAAATGTATCCATAGGTTATACTTATAAAAACAAAAAATTTACAGCTCCAGTGCAAGCTCCGGAGCAAATAGAAGGGGAAGCAAGAACATGGAGAAATATGGAGTTAGTAAGCACTGATTGGATTGTACCATTAGCAGATTACCCTAAACATGCAGAATGGTTAACTTATAGAGAAGAATTAAGAGATTGGCCATCAACAGAAAATTTTCCAGATACAAAACCTTCAAAACCTTAATAATAAATGGCATTAACAAAATTAACTCAAGATTTATTAGCATTTACTGATAGCACTGGGTTTTTAAAATTACCTGTCGGCACTACAGCAGAAAGGCCAGGTTCGCCAGCTAGTGGATATATAAGATTTAATACAACAAATTCAAGTTTAGAAGGTTTTGATGGAACTAATTGGAAAGATATTCCAGCAGCACCTCCAGGGCTTGATGCATTAGCATATCCTGGAAGTCAAACAGCTGCTGATCCTGCAGGGGGAGAAACAATAACTCTTACAGGTACAAATTTTAAGGCAAACTTTACTGTTACAGTAGGCGGGACAGCCGTTCCATCTTCTAATTTAGTAAGTCCTACTAGTGCAACATTTGTTACGCCGGCTAAAGCAGGAGGAGATTATGATGTAGTATTTACTAATGCTAACGGAGAAATAGCACAATTAGTAAATGGCATTACTTATAGTGGGTTACCTGCTTTTACTTCGCCAGCTGCATCTCCAACAGCTATGGGAACTGCTCAACAAGGAGCAACTATAACGCCTGTTACTATTGCTGCAACAGATGGGGCTGAACAAGTTGATAATTTTACAGTAACTACAGGAAGCTTACCATCGGGATTAACTCTTAATCAATCTACAGGGGTTTTATCAGGAACATTATCTTTAACAGCTACAGTAGGTAATACAGATTTTACAGTTACTGCGACAGATGATGAAGGACAAACTTCTACAAGACAATTTAGATATGCAGTTACACTTGCACCTTGTACAATAAAATTTTTAGTTGTTGGTGGTGGCGGCGGTGGAGGTAGTTATAATGCTGGAGGTGGTGGTGCCGGTGGTGTTAGAACTTCTTTTAGCAATGCAACTAATCCTATTTCTGGAGGAGGATGCTCTCCTGAAACAATACCAACTAATCCAGCTAATGGTGGAACGGAGTATGCTATTGTTGGCGGGGGTGGTGCTGTTGCTTATGGTACTACGGTAGGCCCTCAAAATGGTGGCCTTTCACAACTTCAATTAACTCAAGTTGGAACCACAATTACATCAGATGGTGGAGGTGGTCCCGCCGTAAGGAGTGGGTCATGGTCCGCAACTTCAGGTGGATCCGGTGGTGGTGGTAGTTCTTATAGTACTACAACTGGAGGAGCTGGTGCATCTTGTCAAGGATATGATGGTGGTACTGGTTCAAACGCGGCTCCATACTATGCTGGTGGTGGTGGTGGTGGTGCCGGAGGTTATGGAGGCAGTTATAGTGGTGGGCGTTTTGGTGGACCTGGTATTATATGTAATATATTAAATGCTACAAATGCAGCTACAGCGGGAGTTGGAGAAGTTATAGGAACTGATGTTTGGTACGGCGGTGGTGGTGCTTCTTCTGGAAATGATCCTTTTAATGGGAACGCTGGAGGTAATGGCGGAGGTGGTAATTCAGCTTCAGCTTATTATACAGATAATGCTGAAAATGGTATGGATGGAACCGGTGGTGGTGGTGGTGCTAGTTCTTGGTTTTGGAACCAACAACCTACTTATGGTATTGGAGGATCTGGGGTAGTAATTATGAGATACCCTGCTGCATATACATGTAATGTTACATCTGGTACACAAGCTACAGGATCTCCTTTTACTGAAGGATCAGAAAAAATTACAGTATTTAAAACAGTAGGAAATTATCAATTCAACTTTACAAGTTAATAAATGGCACAAACTAAACCTAAGGCAGGACAATTTTATGGCGTATCAGGGAATGGTACAGATGGTCAGTTTTTAAGAACTGATGGGGCAGGTGGTATGTCTTGGGCAGCGCCTATTGTTCAACCAACTTTAACATCTATAGATTATCCAGGAACTGCTAATGCAGCTGATCCTGCTGGAGGTGAAAATGTTATAATTAATGGCACTAATTTTCAAAGTGGAATTACTTGTACTGTAGGTGGTACATCTGCTACTACAGCTTTAAACTCTGGTACACAAATTACAATTACATCTCCCGCAAAAGCAGCGGGACAATACACAGTTACAGTAACAAATACAGATGGAGGAACAGCTTCGCAAGCAAACTTTATACAATATAGTGGGGTTCCTATATGGTCAACAGCATCAGGTAGCTTAGGTAGCGTAAATGAAGGAGCTTCAGCTTCTTTTCAAGTTACAGCAACAGAAGGTAGTGATACAATAGAATACGCGGTAACTACAGGTAGCTTACCTTCAGGTTTATCTTTAGCAACAGCAACAGGTGCTATTACAGGGACAGCAGGAGCTGTATCAACAGATACAACCACCACATTTGGTATAACAGCCACTGATGATGAAAATCAAACTAGTTCAGAAAGATCTTTTAGTATAACTGTAAATAATGATAATAATAGTAACTATTTTAATACAGTTTTATACAATGGTACTAGCGCTAGCCAATCTATTACCGGTGTAAACTTTCAACCGGATTGGGTTTGGATTAAACGAAGAAGTTCAGCTGAAAATTCTGCTTTATATGATAGCAATAGAGGAATAAATAAACAACTTGAAAGTAATACAAGTAATGCAGAAGCTACTAATACAGCACCATATGAAGGTTTTACAGCTTTTAATTCTGATGGATTTACTGTTGACAATAATGGGGGTACCAACAGTTCAGGGCAGACATATGTAGCATGGAATTGGAAGGTTAATGGAGGAAATACTTCATCTAACAGTGATGGAGATATCATAAGTACAGTTCAAGTTAATGATGCTAAAGGTATATCTATTGTTACTTATACCACAAATGGTAGTAGTTCGGCTCGTGTTGGGCATGGGCTTGCGACCACTCCATCAGTCGTCTTAATAAAAAATAGAAGTGCATCGGGTAGCTGGCATTTTATGACTACTGCAGTAGATGGAAGTTTTGATGATTTTATATTTGATAGTAATAGCCAGAAATCTGATAGTAGTTTATCAGCTCCTACATCAACAACTTTTGCATCTGAATCTGGGGCCGCCTCAAATACAAGAATAGCATATTGTATGCATGATGTGGCGGGTTACCAAAAAATTGGCACCTATGTTGGAGCGAGAACAAATGATGTTTTTGTTGAAACCGGTTTTGAACCAGCTTGGGTAATTATTAAAGCTGTTGATGCAACAGATGATTGGTTTATAGTTGATAATAAAAGAGATGGTACAATTGCACCATCTAAAGCCCTATTAGTCAACTCAAATGCTCAAGAATCAGATTTTACAAATGCAATACAATTTGCAACTAATGGATTTCAAGTTGTTGGTAGTGCAAATAGTGGCGGTACAAATAATAGTGGAACAACTTTTTTATATTGGGCAATAGCAGGCGACAGCTCTTCAGCAACACCCACTTTAGCTAATAGCCAAAAAACTACATTATTTACCGGTAGAAATACCACGGTAACTGGTGTAGGATTTAAACCAGATATGGTAATAGTAGCAAACAGAGCTGCAGCTAATGGATCCTTTTTACTTGATTCATTAAGAGGTGCCGAAAGAACACTTTGGCCTCCTGGAAATTATTTTGCGGACTCAAGGAGTTCAGTTACAGCTTTTAATAGTGATGGTGTAACTATAGGTAGTTATACATCTATTGGAACTGGAAATAATGTATTATGGAGTTGGAAAGCAGGAATTGCTCGTACTATAAATACTGATGGGGCAGTTACAAGTATACTTTCAGTTAATCAAGCTGCTGGATTTAGTATGGTTAAATGGAACGGCACAGGTAGTGCAACTACCGTGGGACATGGTCTCGGGGTGGTTCCTCAGTTCATCATAGTAAAAAATTTAGATCAAAATGAAAAGTGGAGGGTGTATAATAACACTAGTGGAGCAACTAAATATATGAGTTTAAACGATGATTATGGCGAAGGAACAGCTTCAACTATTTGGAATGATACAGCCCCTACATCTACTGTATTTAGTATTGGTACTGATACATCAGTAAACGGAAATGGGGATAAGCTTATTGCTTATTGTTGGGCTTCAATAGCAAATTATTCTAAAGTGGGAACTTATGTTGGTTCAAGCAGTGCTCTTACTGTAAATGTTGGTTTTGCACCTTCTTTTGCTATATTTAAAAGAATTGACGCTGCTGCTACTGGAGGTTGGAGAGTGTTTGATACCGTAAGAGGAACAGATAAATCTTATACTTTAAATAGTAGTGCCGCAGAATATGATGATACCGCTAATTATGTAGATTTTACATCAACAGGTTTTTCTTTTAGTACTTCTCAACAAAACCCTGATATTAATGCAAATGGAGGTAACTATATATACATAGCATTTAAACAAACTTAATAAAATAAAAAATGGCTTTAACTAAAGTAACAAGTAATGTATTAAACGATGATGCAGTTACAACTGCAAAAATCAATGCAGACGCAGTAACAAATGCTAAGGTAGGTACTGAATTTACTACAGCAGCTGCCTTAACAATGGCTTCTCCTGTATCATTAGATTACACTTCAGCACAAGTGTTTACATTAACACCTAATGCTAATATGACAATAAATATTACTAACCCTGTAGTTGGGGTTAGCAAAGTAATAGTTATAACCGGTGGTGGAGGTAGTAGCACTTTAGCTTTTAATGTAGGAGGAGCTGCTGGCACATTTAATAAAATTTCAGGAGATTATGATGATACTGCTGCAATGAAGAATTTTGTGCAGATAACATGTGTAGGGTCAACTGAATTTTGGTATACAATTTCTCAAATAGCAACATAATATGTTTGGACAAAGCTTGCTTTCTGGAGCTTTCGGAACAGCTATAATCTTTGTTCCAGATGAAAACTTTAGTACAAAATTATATACTGGTAGTGGTACAAATCAATTAATTGGTGGAAAACTATATGGTTCTGGAACTTTTAATGGTACTAGTAGTGGTATTTTACTAAGAAATGGAGATATAGGTCAAACGCAAGCACTAACTATATCTGCATGGATATATATGACAGCCCACACAGCTACAAGACACATAGTATCTACTTATGATTATCAAAGTGGACCTAGTAAAGGGTATACATTTGTTGTAACATCAGGGGGTAATCTACAATTTTCTGTACATAATGGAGATTGTAATAATCCTTATCCAGTTGATACAAATTGTAACTTATATACAAGAATAACTTCTCCAGGCACTATTCCATTAAATCAGTGGGTTCATGTAGCTGTATCTATGGGTAGTACAGGAAATTCATTAACTCTTTATATAGATGGTACCTCAGTAGTATCCACAATTACACAGCAAGTTGGTTATTATAATATTAACACCCGTATTGGATACACTACATACTCAGTATTTGGTACTACTTATACGGAAGGATATTTTTTAGGAAATTTAGATCAAATTAGATTTTATAATTCTGCTCTTACAGGGTCACAGATTAATGAGCTTTATACAGAAACTACTACAACAGCAAATACATTAGATTTTCCAACTGGAGCAGGTTGTGTAGCGGGTTATACATTAGATAACAGTGCAAATAATATAATTAACACGACCACAGATGTATCTACTTGTAATTTTCCAACTGGGGCAGGATGTGTAGCATTGTATGAATTTGAAGATAATGCAAATGATACATGTGGAACTTATAATGGAACTGCTAGTAATGTAACTTATGAAAATGGATTATTTAGCAAAGCAGCTGTTTTTAATGGTACTAATTCTGAAATTGGAATTTCATCAAGCGCTATAAATCCAGCAAATGTATATAGCGTTTCTATGTGGGTTAATTTTGATAATGCTAGCGCATATACAGGATTCTTTTGTAATAATACTAGCGCATTTAGAGTTGGTGAAATTACTATAATAAAAAATACTGCAACTACTTTACAAATTTTTAGTGGTGGTCAAGCGGGCACAAACCTTCTTGATGCACTTACAGCACAACCAGAATCAGGGTTTGTAAATAATGTTTGGTATCACATAGTTGTAGTATCTGATAGAAGCATAGCTAGTCAAAGAGCAAAAGTATTTGTGAATGGGATAGAATGTTCATATACTTCATATGGAGCTAATCAAGCCAGTGTTAGTACATATAGTGATACAAAAATTGGTTTAGCAGACGGCCAATATTTTCCTGGTAAAATTGATCAAGTAAGAATATTTAATGGTAACCTTACATCTAGTCAAATAACTGAGCTTGCTAGAGGGTCAGAATATAATGGAGAAAGCAATAATGTAACATATAATGGTTTTATAAAATTTCAACCGGATTTAGTGTGGCTAAAACAAAGAGGTGGTACTACTTGGCATAATGTTCAAGATACACTAAACGGTCCTACTAAACATTTATATACAAATGCAACTAATTCAATAGATACAACCGCTACGGGTTTAACAAGTTTTGATTTATATGGATTTACACTTGGTGGTGCAAATGGTTTTAATGGAAGTAACCAAAGTATGGTTGCGTGGAACTGGAAAGCTGGTGCTGATACATATGCGGGTGCTTTTAATGGTAGTAGTAGCT
>Ga0208130_1000362_pt1 | contig 23795 bp, 22 predicted proteins | sample ETNtaG_31_FD_185771 | JGI IMG/M metagenome (GOLD analysis project Ga0208130, IMG submission 185771) | Marine microbial and viral communities from oxygen minimum zone, Eastern Pacific Ocean - ETNP201310SV78 (SPAdes) (version 2) | ecosystem: Environmental > Aquatic > Marine > Oceanic ... | reverse complement strand
AACTCACCCACAGCCTCAGACGCCGAAAGGTTTGGCCTACCTAGGGCGTTTGCTATCCATTTTTGCTTATCTTGATTATAACTCTCATTCCATTTCAAAACAGCAGGTAACATTACGCAAGATGTATGTCCATGAGGAACAGAGCCTATAGAACCTAATAAATAACCAATACCGTGACTTGCTCCCATAGGAGTATTTCCTAAATTTTTTGCAATCATCCATACCGCTTTTTGCGATAAGGATCTGGATATAATATCATCTCTATTTTTATGAGTATTCCTTAACGAATTCCCAAATAATTGAAGAGAATTTAGGGCCATTGGCGGTATTAAAGGGTTTGTAGAGTTTGAACAGAGGCCCTCAACAGCATGGTCAACTGACCTAATGGCGGTTGATAACCATAGCCAATCAGGTGTGTGAAGGGTTATTGCTGGATCAAGTATTACTACTTGAGGACAAATATCATCACCGGTATATCTCTCTTTAAGCTGAGTTTTTGTATCCATAGCTCCGCCAATAATTGAGTATTCCCCTCCGGACAATGTTGTTGGAATAGCAATTTGTCTAATCTTAGATTTAACTTTTTGATGCTTATTAGAAATTTTTTTTAATTCATCTACAGAATTTATTCCAAGGGAATAACATAATTGAACAACTTTTACTGTATCTATAGGAGTGCCTCCTCCTATAGTAATTATTATATCAGGGGAATTTTTTTGAACGCTCCTTGCGCATTCAATAACATTTTCTAATGGGGAGTGAGCAATACAATTATCAAAAAGACCTGCAAATTTTTTACCTAAAGCATTTATTATCTTATCAACTTCTTCGGTCTTTTTTGATAATGTTGAGGATGAAACAATAAATATTTTTTTTACATTTAATCTTTTTATTTCATTTTGAATTGCTTCTAGAGATGGGGTGTCCCAAATAACTCTATCTAAAGGGCTATATGTATATATATTGCTCATTCTCTATCTATCCTTAAATTTTAAACTAAAAAATCTTTATCGATTTATTTACTAATAATTAATTATTATTTATCTGATATGAATAAACCTATTTTATCAATTGCCTCATTGGCCTCTGGTAAAAAAGGAGCATAACCATGAAAAACATGAACCATATCATCCCAAATTTCTAAAGTTACATCGCAACCAGAAGATTTAGCTTTTTCTTCAATTTTTTTTGAGTCATCAAGCAAAACTTCTCTAGATCCGACTTGTATTAAAATAGGAGGAAATCCTTCAAAATTTCCATAAACAGGTGATGCATAAGGATTGTTTACTTCTGACTCATCATTAATATAAATATCTTTAAAGGCTGCTATAGCATCTCTAGTAATATAAGGATCAAAAGATTGATTGGTTTCATATGAGTTAGAAATCGGATCCAACTCTGCCCATGGTGATAGAGGTATTACAGCATTAGGTAGAGCCATATTAATGTCTTTAAGAGCTAAAGTAACCCCTAAAGCCAAACCGCCACCCGCTGAATCACCACAAATAAATGATTTGTTTGCGTTTTTTTTACCTTCAGGACCATTTTCTAACATCCAGTTAAATGCTTTTTTTGAGTCCTCAATTGCTGCTGGAAATTTACTCTCTGGAGCTAAACTATAGTCAATTACTAATACAGAGCAATTTGTAGCTTTTGCTATATGACTTGTTAAAGAAAGATAACCTCTTATCGAACCAATCGCATAGCCACCCCCATGTAAATACAATATCCTTTTATCTGGATCTGAGTTTTCTGTGGTAACCCATTGTGCATAAATACTATCAGCTACAACCGGCAAAGTCTTGCCAATTGGCTTAATACTATCATCAGCAGAAAAATAATCATCGTTAGTGTAACGAAAATGTTTCATACCAATGCTTTCATCAGTTATTGAAAAAAAAGTTTTTACAAGATTTTCTTGGTGTTTTACGACTATTTGATTTTCTTTAGAACTCATTATTACCTCTAATTTAAATTAAGAAAGACTCATACCGCCATCCACGGTTAACATTTGACCTGTTACATAAGAAGCACCCTCACTGCTTAAAAAGCAACAAACCTCGCCCATGTCTTCAGGGGAACCCCACCTTCTCAATGGTATACCTTTAAGTGAATTCTCATACCTTTTTTCATTTCCAAAAGTAACCTCTGTTAGCTTTGTCGCTACATAACCAGGAGCAATACCATTTACCCTAATTCCGTCTCTTGCCCATGCCTCTGCTAAAGTTTTTATAAGTGTTAAAAGTCCGCCTTTTGAAGCAGAATATGCTGGATTGCCTTTTACAGCATGAAAACTAGCACCAGAGCCTATGATAACAATCGAACCGTTATTTTTTGAGAGATTTTCCTGAAAAAAAGTACATGAAGCCATCACGGAATTTAAGTTTAGATCAATAACTTTTTTAAAAGTTTCCATTTCAAATTCCTTTTGATCATAGGCGACAATTCCTTGAGAGCAGACTAGAGTATTAATATCATCGAAAGGTAGGGATAATTTTTCTAAATTATCATGATTAGATAAATCTAATTTTTGATATGTACATTTTTTTATATTTTCTGATATTTCTTCATCATAATCAGATATCTTATCTCTAGTACCAGTAATACAAACATTCGCACCTTTATCAATATAAGAGGAGGCAATACCTCTGCCTATTCCACTACTTCCACCGATAACAATTATATTTTTATTTTCAAAATTCATTTTATTACCATTATGCTGAATAACCGCCATCAACTGGTAATGATTGGCCGCTAATATAACCAGCATTTTCGGATGCTAAAAAGACTACAGTATCGAATAACTCTTCAGGGGCTCCAGCTCTACCAAGTGGAACTTGATTCATCCATTGATCTAAAATACCACCTGGAGGAGAATCAATTTCCTGTGAAAGCCCAACAGCTATTAATCCAACAGCTACACAATTAGCCCTTATTCCATGATGTCCTTCTTCTCTAGCAATTGCAGTACATAAATGCTGTACACCGGACTTAGGAATTGAGGATAGTCCATCTGTGCTAATATATCTATGAATTGCTGCAGTAGTTAATGCTGTTATAGAGCCTCCTCCACTTTCCTTTAAGATTGGAACCACTGCTTTAAGAACATGATAAAAACCCTTAATATCCGCATCTAAAGTATAATAAACATCCTCAGGTTTTGCCTCTAAAACTGGCATAATATGTAAAAAAGGTCCTGTGGCAAAAATTACAGAATGAATTTTTCCAAACTTTTCTTTTGCATCAATAGAGAATTTTTCAACAGCTTGTAAATCCAATAGATCTACGCTTCCGATTAATCCGTCCCTTCCTAATTTTTGTATATTTTTTAAATTATTTTCAGCGCTTTCTTGATTTTTGAAATAAGTAAATGCAACATCACTTCCGCTTTCAGCAAGTAAATTCACAATTCCTGTACCAAGTCCCCCTGAACCTCCAAAAACTAAGGCAGCTCCATCAGAAAATCTATATTTAGTCATTTGCTTCTCCCTTTTTTACAATGTAATAAAATCATAAAAAACTAATGCTTAAAAGCATTAAATCTAAGAAACAATTAAATCATTTGCATTGGTCTCAAATGAATTCATCAAAACTTCTTTAATTGATGGAGCAGATAGAATTTTTTCTTCAGCATCTTTTGAAATAGCATTTCCCTGGTGAAATCTATTTTCTATACCCTTAAGAATACAAAAAAGTTTTATTAATGAAAATATACATGCATTTCTCAAAGAAATTATGTCTACTTCTTTTTTGTAAGAATATTCATACCAAGATAAAAAATCACTCGCAGATGGTAGGCCATTTTTTTTCCAGTCTCCTCCAATCCCATACAACACACCTGAAGGTATTAACCAATTAATAATTTGAAAGCTTATATCAACCAAAGGTTCGCCAAATGAAGATAGCTCCCAATCAAGCACAGCCTTACATTTCTTATTTTCACTAATAACAGTATTATCTAATTTAAAATCACCATGCAGGAGGGATAAAGTGCTTTCTGTAGGTAATTTATTCAAGATATCTTTATAAACTTTTTCAATTTCTTTATCTTTTTTGGATACATCATCAAAAATCTGATCGTACCAAAGAGATAAATTTCTTTTCATAAATCCTTGATTTTTTCTAAAAGAAAGACCCAATTCATCAATATCATAACTATGAAGCCTTCCTAAAACTTCAGCAAGAGATTTGTATATTTTTTGCTTATCTTCAAAGCTCTCATCTGGTAAAAAAGGATCAAAATTAATATCACCTTCTACAAAATCCATTACATAAAACATTCTTCCTATTAAGTCTGGATTTTCACATACAGCATAAGGTTGTGGGCACTCAAATCCTTTATTGGACAAAGCCCTAATAACAGAAAATTCACGATCAACTCTATGAGCACCTCTAGCTAGATTTCCAATAGGTTGGGTTCTTAATACCTTAAAATTTTTTCTTTCATCTCTTATCAAAAAAGTAGGGTTAGATTGTCCATCACCAATTGGCTTAGGGATAAAATCCTCATCTATATGAAAATTTTCTAAAGATAAAAACTCAATAATTTTTTTAAATTCGTTTTGATCAAGATCCATTATTTTTTATCTCGATATATTGTTTCAGAGTTTAAGAACATTAATTCATAAAGACCTTCAAACATTTTTTTCATCTCTTCAGGGGAAGAGCTTTTATCAATCCAATTACTGGAAATTTTGGCTTCAGTTTGTTTTTTAGAAATCTCTTTCAATGTAATATTTGCAATATAATTTCTTACTGGAAGGCATGATGTATCTACAATAGAGTATACAAAAAAACTTTGATTATACATTGCTTCAAGTCTTTCAGTAATTTCTCCAGGGTATTTTTGTTTTTCTCCAAGTGTTAAATATCGTAATGACCCTATTTTATTACTTTCACATTTTACTTCATCTATAATTGGGGGAGGAAGAAGAGTACCAACATTTTTAAAGTCCGACATTATTTTCCATAAATAAGCTTTGGGAACATTAACAATTCTTTGATGTCTAGCAGATGAAACAATCATAATTATAAATCTCCATTTAAAAAAATTGAATTAAGATCTTTATCATTTCTTGCCTTCAAAACCTTATCAACCCATTGATGAAAATGTTGATTACCTTGCTCATTTCTACCAAATAAAACATGATCAATAACTCCCTCTTTCAGGCCTGGTTGAGATGATGCACCAGTTGCATAATCTTCATTCATTACTACGCGCTGAAAAAAATTAAATTGCTCTTCAGCAGCAACAGGGTCAGAAGGAGGTCTTTCCATAATATAGTATTGTGTTGTAATACTCTCATCAACTTTCTCACCTGGAAGTATTTGAGATATTAGCACTCCTCGCCCTCCTGCATCAAAGGATGCTATTGATGTTGAGGGAAAAACAGTCCATACGCCATAAGTCAAAGTTTCTGTATCCCACTCATCTTCATCTTTATCAATTAAATCCGCTAAGTAACCAAGTGTTTCAGTTGCAATATGGCCTTGTTCCGTAGCTGGAGATTTTATATGTTGATGAGGTCCCCAACTATAATAGAGACCTCGATTTGTGGCATCAATACCAAAGGTTTCTCGATGTAATACTGGAACATGGTAGTATTCTAAATAACCATCATATGCTATTTTCCAATTAGGGCCTTTAAAGGTTCTTTTTGAAACAAAAACCCAATCAGAAAAAGCAAATGTCTCTAAAATTTCATCATATCCAGATAAAAAATTGGGTATATCTACTTCTGATTCTGGATTCAAAATAGCCCAAATTAATCCTGCGGACTCATAAACAGGTAAGGACTTGAGTCCATAATTCTTTTTTTCTATTTTTCCAAAATCACTCTCTGAACTTATAGCAATTAATTCACCTGAATTTGAAAAATTCCAACCATGATAAGGGCAGGAAAAACGATTGCTATTTCCTTTTTCTTTTTTTGTTAGACAAGCTCCTCGATGTGAACAAACATTTATAAGAGCATTTGCTTTGCCATCCTTTGTTCTCGTAAGAATTAAAGATGTTCCTGCAACGTTAATGGTCTTAAAATCGCCTGGATTTGGGATTTCGCAAGAAGGTCCTAAAACGATAGGAACTCTCTTTATAACTCTATCAATCTCAGTTTGAAAGCGATTAGCATCTGTATAATTTGATGCCGGTAAACGCATAACTTCTTTTGCTTTCCTGATAGTTCCAGCTTTAGCATGTTTAATGACGTCACGGGCAATTGGTAGTAAATTTTTTCTTCCGTTATTATCTATATTGCTAGTCAATTTTCCCCCTTTTTTCTAACTTAAAATAATATTAAAAAAATAAAAAAAAGATAGTTAAAGAAGGCATTTTTATATTTTTTTCAATATTGCAAGTTTCAATACCCATGATATGTTATTTATTATTTAAGTAAATCATACTAAAAAATTTTGAGGGCGATAAATTGGGTACAAAAGTTGACTATGATGCCATTGTTGTTGGGGCAGGTTTTGCAGGATTAGCTTTAATCCATCATCTAAAAAAATTAGGAATTTCATTGAGGGTTTTTGACAAAGCCTCTGGAATTGGCGGAACATGGAACTGGAATAAGTACCCTGGTGCAGCCACTGACAGTGAAGGTTATTATTATTGCCTATCCTTCTCAAAAGAAATTATGCAAGAATGGACTTGGTCAGAGAGGTATCCTGGTTGGGAAGAAACTAATCGGTATCTTCATTTTGTTGCTGATAAGTGTAATATGTGGCCCGATATTCAGCTTAATACTGAAATAATAAGCGCTGAATTTAATAATGACGAAAAAATTTGGAGCGTAACAACTAATAATGGTGAAAAATTAAGATGCAAATATTTTATAAGTGCAATGGGAATGATATCTCAACCAGTAATTCCAAATATAAAAGGCAGAGAGCAATTTAAAGGCCCTTGTTTCCACTCATCAAGATGGCCGCAGGAAGGACTCGATTATCAAGGAAAAAAAATTGGTATAATTGGTTGTGGAGCATCAACTGTTCAAATGCTGCCTATAATGGCAAAAACTGCTGAGAGTGTTACAGTTTTTCAACGAACCCCAAATTTTGTTTTACCTGCAATGCAAAAGCCAATGACGCCAGAATGGGAAAAGGAAATTAAAGATAATTATGATGAAATAATCAATAAATGCAGAAATCATGTTTTTGGAATGGCTTTTGATAGTCCTGTGGGACGTAATGCCGTCGATACATCACCTGATGAGCGTGAAAAAATATTTGAAGAAAACTGGAAAGGAAGTTTTCGTTGGGTTTTTGAAACATTTGATGACCTGTTAGCAGACCCAGAAGCCAATAAAATGGCAGCTGATTTTGTTATTAAAAAAATGAAAGAAAAAGTCAAAGATCCTGTTGTTGCCGATCTACTGACTCCAAAAGGCTATCCTTTGTTTGCTAAAAGGCCTCCGCTTGATCATGGATTTTATGAAGCTTTTAATAGAGACAATGTTCATCTAGTGGATATAAAGAATTATGAACCAATATCAGAAATTACTGAAACAGGTGTTAAAACAACTAAAAATGATTACTCGTTTGATATAATAATTTTAGCAACAGGTTTTCAAGCATATACAGGTGCACTTGAAGCATTTGATATTAGAGGGAGCAGTGGTTCAACAATTAGAGATAAATGGGAAAAAGAGTCTAAATCAATTATGGGTGTATGTATTTCAGATTTCCCCAATTTATTTACAATTACTGGTCCTCAGGCACCTTTTGCTAATCTACCTACATCAATAGAACAAAATGCACTTTGGATCTCAGATTGTATAAAAAAAATGGAAGAAGAAGGTCATACGCTATGCCAACCTCTTGAAGAAGCAGAAAACGAGTGGTCTGCGCATGTATCTGAAATACATAAGCAAACATTAATGGATGTTGGTGACCAGGTTCATTCTTGGATGATGGGTGCTAATATCGAGAATAAAAATGCAAGAGTTTTAATTTATTTTGGAGGAGCAGGTGTTTATTACGACAGATTAAGAGAATCTGCTGATAAAGGTTTTCCAGAAGTGGTTTTTAGTTAAATTTTATAATTTAACTAATCTTTCTACTGAAATCACCTGACCAAAATATGAGTGGCTTTTTATCCTCGTTCAAAATTTCAAAATTATCAACTTCACCGATAATAATAGAATGATCTCCTGATTTAATTATTTCTTTTTTTAAACAAGATATCCAGCCAATAGAATCTCTAAAAATAAGACCAAACTCATGATTAACAATATCGATATTGTTCAAATTATGATTATTTTTCATTGATAAAAGTTGAGCAATATTTAACTGGTCCTCTGAAAGGAAATTAAAAATATATTTATCTTTACCAATAATTTCTTCATAAAGTTCCGAGTCATTATCTATACACCATAACGCAAGAGCAGGATCTAGTGAAACTGAAGTAAATGAATTTACTGTAATTCCTTTAGGTTTATCATCTTTATTATAATATGAAACAGCGCAAACACCCGTTGCAAATTTTCCAAATATATTTCTTAAAGAACGATTTTGAAAGTTTTCAGGGTTCATAAAAGTGACTTATGGGTAAAATTTATAAATTTAATCAGTTATTCTAACTGGAAGCGATAAATAACCTTTAACAAATGAAGAATTTACTCTGTCAGGCTCAGCCAACACCTCAATATTGTTGAATCTTTTCATAATTTCTTCCCACAATATTTCCAGCTGCATATCAGCCAATCGATTACCAACGCATCTATGGATTCCAAATCCAAAAGAAAGATGAGTTCTTGGTCTTTCCCGGTCAATTATAAATGCATTAGGATTATCAATAACCTCTTCATCTCTATTACCGGACACATACCACATAACAACCTTATCGCCCTTTTTTATCTTTTTACCTCTAATCTCTACATCTTCAAGAGCAGTTCTTCTCATATAGGCTAAGGGTGTTTGCCAACGAATGATTTCTGGTACCATAGAATAAATTAAATCATGATTTTTTCTAAGTTTGTCATACTGATCAGGGTTTTCATTTAAGGCTACAACACCACCTGTCATTGAATTTCTTGTAGTGTCATTTCCTCCTACAATTAAAAGAATAAGATTACCAAGGTACTCCATTGGTTCCATATTTCTTGTAAGTGGATTATGAGCAAGCATCGAAATTAAATCTGTTTTAGGTTCGGAATTTACTCTCTCATTCCATAATTTAGTAAAGTACTCTAAACATTCAAATAATTCAGCATATCTTTGCTCGTCGGACTCAATTACACCGTCCCCAGGTCTTGCTGTAGCAACATCTGACCACCTAGTTAATTTATATCTATCTTCAAATGGAAAATCGAATAATGTAGCAAGCATTTGTGTTGTTAGCTCAATAGAAACGCTTTTAACCCAATCAAAAGATTCATTAATAGGTAAATTATCAAGAACATTTTGCGTTCTTTCCCGAATTAAGCCTTCCATATTTTTTAAATTACTTGGCGCTACAACTGGATTTACTGCTTTTCGTTGAACATCATGTTTTGGCGGATCCATAGCAATAAACATTGGGGTGGTAAATTCTTCACGTGGATCAAAAAGCGTTATAGCAGGCTCAGAGGAGAAAACTTTATGATTTGTATCAACATCCATAATATCATTATATTTTGTGATTGACCAATAAGGGCCAATTTCTTCATCAAGAAACTCACCCATACCCATATCAAAAGGTCTTTTACAGTAATGAACAGGATCTTCTTTTCTTAAACGCTCAAAGTAGGACCACATTACATTATTTTTAAAAAGAGCTGGCTCAGCCGGGTGCATCTTATCTAGAGGAACAGAATAAGCATCAGGAATTTCTATTTTTTTATCCATTTTAACTCTTTTACTAAATTCAATTACTTAACAATACATAAAAATAAAATTTCGTCTATGTATATTAATTATTATTGATAATTTTCCATACCTTCATAGGAGTTATTGGCATATCAAGCTCTTTAAAATTATATTCTGAAAGAGCATCATATACTGCATTAACATACGCAGTGGTTGAAGCAACAGTTCCAGCCTCTCCACAACCTTTTGCTCCTAGCATATTGGTTGTACATTCTGCTTCTTCATTAAAATCTAAGTCAAGATGAGGAAATTCATCTGCTCTAGGCATGTGATAATCCATGTATGAACCATTAATTAATTGTCCAGATTCCTCCTCAAAAATTGCGTGCTCCCCCATAGCCTGGCCTAGACCTTGAACAATACCTCCGTGAACCTGACCAGCTACAAGAAGTGGATTAATTATTTTACCAAAGTCATCGGTTGCAGAATAATTATCAATATTTATTCTTCCTGTTTCTTTATCAATGGAAACTTCGCAAACATGACAGCCATTTGGAAAGGTTGGGTCTTTATGCTCATAGGCACTTTCACCATCAAGAATTTGAGTATTTGACTGGCCCTCAGCTAATCTTGCAACTGCAAATAAGTCAATATTTCTATTTGTTCCCTTAACCTCAAACAAAGGACCTGCATTTGTGGTATATTCTATATCATCAATTGAGGCTTCAAGCTCATTTGCTGCTATTTCAATACCTTTCTTTAACATTGCCTCAGAGGCATCATTAATTGCACCTGCTGCCATATATAATGATTTTGAACCACCTGTTCCACCTCCACCAGGCAAATCATCGCTATCACCAAAATGAACAGAGACATCTTCAGGATTTACTCCTAATTTTTCTACTAAAATTTGTGTCCAAGCTGTTTCATGACCTTGTCCGGTAGCCATAGTTCCAGCATAAACTTTTACTGATCCATCACCAGAGACAACTACCCTGGAATTTTCAGAACCCTCTCCTTGAGTTCTTTCAACATAATAAGAAACACCAATACCTTTAAGATGCTTACTATCATCAGCAGATTTTTTTCTATTAACAAAATCACTATAAGATGAATTGACAATAGACATTTCAGTCGTTTTTTGAAAATCGCAACTGTCAAATGGAAGAACAGATCCTTCATTTTTACCAATTTCTTCTGGTTGGACAAAATTTTTCATGCGCAACTCTAAAGGATCAACGCCAAGATCATCTGCTGCCTTATCAACCAGCCTCTCAATAACATAACTTGCTTCAGGACGACCTGCTCCCCTGTATGCATCTACTGGAACGGTATTTGTATAAACAACATTAACTTTATTATATAAAGTAGGTATTTTATAAACACCAACATGCATTCCAGCACCAGCCAGCGTAGGAATAAAAATCCCATATTGAGATAAATAAGCCCCAACAGCAGCAACTGTATCGACCTTAACGCCTAAAAAATGACCTTCCTTATCCATAGCAATTGAAGCTTTTGTTACATGGTCTCTTCCATGAGAGTCACTCAAAAAAGCTTCTGACCTTGTAGAAGTCCATTTAACTGGTCGATTTAAAGATCTACTTGCAAACATTGTGGCAATGTATTCAGGAAAACACATCATTTTTAAACCAAATCCGCCACCAACATCATTTGTCACAACCTTAACTTGTTTCTCTTCAACCCCAAGAGAAGCGGCAAGCCTCTCTCTCATTGCATGAGGTCCCTGACTTTCCACATAAACAGTAAAATGATCATCATCCTTATTAAAATCTGATGTAGCAGATCTGGGTTCAATTGGGTTTACAACAATTCTATTATTGATAAGAGTAACCTCTGAAACATGCTCAGCCTTTTCTTTTACATCATTCCACTCTTGCTCGGAACCAAGTTCCCAATCTACAGCTGAATTTGAACCAAATTCCTCAAAAAGTATTGGTGATTCTGAGTCTAATGCTTTAGCAGTATCTGTTACACAAGGAAGCTCTTCATAATCGACTTCTATAAATTCTGAAGCATCAAGTGCTTGGTTAGTGGTCTCAGCAACAATAAAGGCGACTGGGTCACCAACATGTCTTACTTTACCAACAGCTAATATAGGTCTTTTACTAGCATTCATAGGTGATCCATCTTTATTTTGTAAAAAATCGATAACAGACATGTGAGAAAGACCCTCTTCTTGTAACCTTTCTCCGGTAAATATATCAATTACTCCAGGCATTTTTTTTGCTTCATCAATATTAATTGAAACAATTTTTGCATGAGCGTATGGCGATCTAGTAAAAACCCCGTGAACCATATTCGGTAACTTTTGATCATCAGTAAACTTACCTTGACCTGTAATAAGCCTCGTATCTTCAACTCTAGTTACGGGTTGTCCAACTGCAAATTTCATAAAAGTCTCCTTATTTATTCTTTATAACTAACGTCAATCTTATCAAGCTTTCTAATGAGTGCTGGCCATGCTAAATTTCCAATACCTTGTTCGGACGCCATTTGCCCTTGATCTGTAACAAGTTCTACAACATCATTAGGAACCATATTTAATTTTGAACCACCAGAAAGAGCTTTAATTTGCATAGTACATGCCCTCTCCAAAAAAAATAACCTTAACCATGCATCAGCACATGTGGCACCAGTAGCAAGCAATCCATGATTTTTTAATATCATGCAATGTTTATCACCTAAATCATTTAATAATCTCTCTCTTTCATCATGATTAAGCGCTATTCCCTCATAATCATGATAAGCACATTCATTCCTTATAACCATTGCAGTTTGTGAAATTGGAAGTAAGCCATGCTCTTGTGCAGATACAGCCACCCCATCGTTTGAATGAGTGTGAATTACTGCATGGTTATGTTGTCCGTTGCCATGAACAGCTGAATGAATTGTAAAACCTGCGGCATTAACAAAATGTTCTGTCTCAGAAACTATATTCCCTTCTAGATCAATTTTCACTAAATCAGATGCTTTAATTTCCTCAAAAAGAAGACCATAAGGATTTAATAAAAAGTGATTATCTTCGCCAGGAACTCTTGCCGAAATATGTGTAAATACTAGATCGTCCCAGCCGTAAAGAGCGACAAGACGATATAAAGCAGCAAGATCAACTCTTGTCTGCCATTCTTCAGGTGAAACTGACTCCCTAATTTCATTTACCATACTTGAATACCTTTTATAAAATTATTTAATATTAATATATCAAATAATCAATTATTGTTTTTATTATTAAATTTAATCAGCCATTTCTATAGTTTTTTTAACTGCTCTATGCCAATTCTCAATAATTTTTTTTCTTAGATTTTTATCTATTGTTGATTTTAATTTTTTATTTTTATTCGTTAAAGACTGGATGTTATCAAATCCTTTAAAATAGCCAATACCAATGGCAGAAATCAATGAAGCCCCCAATGCTGTAGACTCTTTTGTATAAGCTTTACAGACATTAAATTTTGTAATATCCGCTAAATTTTTGACAAACCAATCATTTTCTATCATACCGCCATCTATGCTCAAATAATTAGATAAAGAAATATTATTATTTTCAAAATCCTCTCTAAATGCCTCAAGTAAATCATGTGTTTGAAGAGAAATTGCTTGCAAAGAAGCGTGTATTAATTCGTTCCTACCTGTATCTTGAGTAAGGCCATAAATTGCAGCCTTGGAATTAGAGGACCAATAAGGTGCGCCTAATCCAGAAAATGCAGGAACAATTGTAACACCCGAATCAGGATTGACAGATGAGGCAATCTTTGATGTTTCAGAAATATTTTTAAATATCTGCAAACTTGACTGCATCCAGTTCATTAATCCGCCAGCCATAAAAATTGAGCCCTCAAGAGCATAGCTAACCTTATTGTTAATTTTACTGGAAATAGTTGTAAGTAAATTTTTATCTGAATAAATCAACTTTTCTCCAGTATTTGCTAAAACAAAACATCCTGTTCCATAGGTTGATTTTAATTCACCTTCGTTAAAACAAAACTGTCCTATGGCAGATGATTGTTGATCACCAATTACTCCTGTTATTTTAATAGATCTACTTAAAATTTCAGTGTCACCGAAGTAATCATCACATGCTTTTACATCTGGTAAACAATTAAGTGGAATATTAAATATTTTTAAAAGGTCAATGTCCCATTGCATATCTCTAATATTAAATAGACTTGTTCGAGAAGCATTTGTTACATCGGTTGCAAAGACTTTACCTTTAGTTAATTTCCAGATTAGCCAAGAATCAATTGTTCCAACACATACATTTCCACTTTCAGCTTTTTTTCTTAATCCATCAATATTATCTAGAATCCAAGCAATTTTTGTAGCTGAAAAATATGGATCAAGAAGCAATCCAGTTTTTTTATTAATAATTTCCTCAAGTCCGTCTTTTTTTAAATTTTCACAAAGTTTTGATGTTCTTTTATCTTGCCAAACTATTGCGTTATAAAAAGGTTTTCCTGTTTTTTTATCCCAGGCAACAATAGTTTCTCTCTGATTAGTTATACCAATAGATAATATTTTTTTGGAATGTTTACCTTTTAAAACTTTTTCACAACAAGAAACCACGGTTTCTAAAATTTCATCTGGATTATGTTCCACCCAAGACTCATTTGAATAAATTTGTTTAAATTTCTTCTGAAAAACGTCAATTACATTAAATTTTTCGTCAAATAATAACGATCTACTTGATGTGGTACCTTGATCAATTGTAAGAAACAAAAAAACCCCCATAGATAATTATAACTATTCATAGTAAAACAAATGACAAATAACAATTATTATGGAACAATTTTTTTATGAGTGAAATAAAAATACATTTAGTATCTAGTAACAATGTTGAAGCAAAGAAAGCAAAAAAAGATTTAACAAAGTTATATAAAAATTATCCTATTGATAAAGCCAATACAATAGTTGCATTAGGTGGGGATGGACTAATGCTTCAAACTCTTCATGATAACATTAATAGAGACTTACCCATTTATGGAATGAATAAAGGATCTATTGGTTTTTTAATGAATAAATATAATGAAAAAAACCTTTTAAAAAGAATTGAAAAATCTATTTCAGCTGAACTTCATCCTCTTAAAATGAAAACAAAAAGTAAAAATAAAATTTTTACAGCTAAGGCTATTAATGAAGTTTCTCTTCTCCGAGAAACATATCAAGCAGCAAAAGTTAAGATTTATGTTGATGGAAAAGAGAGACTTAATGAGCTAATATGTGATGGTTTACTTTTGTGTACTCCTGCTGGAAGTACTGCTTATAATTTATCAGCTCATGGTCCTATACTTCCATTAACTTCAAACTTATTGGCCTTAACTCCTATTTCTGCATTTAGACCAAGAAGATGGAAGGGTGCCCTTTTACCGAGAAATGCAAAAGTAAAAATTAGTATCTTGGAAAAAAAGAAAAGGCCTGTAAGCGTTGTTGCTGATAACTCAGAATTTAGAGACATTGAATATGTCGAAATTTCAGAAGACAAAGATATTCAATTAAAAATGCTTTTTGATCCGAAAACAAATCTCGAAGAAAGAATAATTAACGAACAATTTATATATTAATTTCAGAGATTCTTAAGAGGTTCTTTAATTATTCCATATCCAGCATTTTCTGGAATTGTAAGAAAAGCCTCACCTTCAATCTTACTAATTGATGGCATTACTGTTACTATTTTTGAATTTCTTGCTCTATCTAAAGCCTCTTCAACAGAGCTTGATTTACTCAACTTTTCTAAATTTAATCTAGTGGGAAAAATAATTGTTCTTTTTTTCGAATAACAATCCTCTAATGCTTGCTGTGGACTAATCCAAATGGAGTCAACTGATTCACTACCATCGTGTTCACCTTCATGGTCTTTAGGTGCCTCTGCAATATAAAATCTTGTATCAAATCTTTTAGGCATTTTCTCTGGAGTAATCCAATGCGCAAAAGGTATTAAGTTTTTTGTGGAAAAGCTTAAACCCTCCGTTGAGGCAAATTCTATCATTGAAGTAGTATTATTATTAAATTTTTCTCTCCACTGATTTAAGTTTTTAAGTCTATTTACACTTACAAGAGAATTACTAGTATTATCATTTGCGAATAATACATTTGCTTCTTCAAAACTTTCTCTTATTGCTGCAATTTTAAATGGAATATTTTCAGACTCACTTTCTTCATCAATATAAGATAAGTTTTTCAATTTTTCGTTATAATCATTCGTATCTACTTTGCCCCCAGGAAAAACAAGAGCTCCAGAAGCAAAATCAATTTCATGATGTCTTACCACCATAAAAACCTCTATACCGGCCTTTCCATTACGAATTATTAGAACAGTTGATGCAGGAATTAATTTATTTTCATTATCGTTCATGTAATAATGATATATCATAATATTAATAATCACAGTTTATTATCTAAATAATTTCTAATGAGGTAAAAATGCTTGAAGGACTAAAAGTTATTGAAATGGCAACTTATGTAGCGGCGCCAGCTGCTGGAGCTATGTTAAGAGATTGGGGCGCTGAGGTAATTAAAGTAGAACCTCTAAATGGATGTCCAATGAGAAGGTTTTTTGAAGGAATGAAGTCAAATGTTCCTATTGAAGGGAATCCTATATTTACATTAGATAATAGAGGAAAAAAAGGAATATCCATAAATACTAGTGATGAAAAGGGCGCTAAAATAGTTAGAGAGCTCATAAAGGATGCTGATATTTTCTTAACAAATGTAAGACCAAAATCACTTGAAAGTGCAAATCTTAACCACGAGGAACTTCATAAAATAAACCCTAAGCTAATTTATTGCTCCTTAACAGGTTATGGTCTTGATGGGGAAGAGAGAAATAGGCCAGGTTTTGATGTTGCGGCTTATTGGTCAAGATCAGGAATGGCGCATTTAACCCAGAGAAAAGGAGAAGAGCCACTACCTATTAGAACAGCTTCAGGTGATCACATAACAGCTATTTCAACTGTTAGTGGTATTTTAGCTGCAGTATATGAAAGAACCCAAACAGGAAAAGGGAAAGTTGTTGAAACATCTCTTTTAAGAACAGGAATATATTCTGTTAGCTCCGATATGGCATTGCAATTAAAATTTGGAAGAGTGCCTTCAACCAAAAAGAGAGATGAACAAATTAATCCAATCTTCAATTTTTTTAAAACTAAAGATGATAGATGGATTTGTCTAAGCCCAAGAGCTGGAGGAGATTACGACCTCCCAAAGGTTGTTAGAGCTCTTGGAAAAGAAGATTGGCTAGATAATAAAAAGTTCAACACAAATCAAGCAAGAAGAGAGAATGCTAAAGAGTTTATTGAAGAGATGGATAAAGCATTTAGTCAGCACACAATGGCTGAATGGGGAGAAAAACTTGATGCACAAGATTTAATTTGGTCACCAGTTCAAAATCTTAAAGAGGTTTCAAAAGATAAACAAGCCATTGCAGGCGGTGCTTTTTCGGAAGTTGAAGACCAGGATTGTAGTGAAAATTATTCAACAGTTTCTTCTCCGGTAAAATTTCATAATTCTGATGATGGTCCTAAAGGACCAGCTCCCAAACTTGGTCAAGATAATTTTGAAGTTCTTAAAGGTATTGGAATTAATGAAGAAGAAATTAATAATCTAATTGATGATGGAATTGTAGGAAATCCTCAATAAAAAATTATTTAATATCAGGCGGAAGTGCCTCATTTCTTATTAGCTGAATACATTCATCAACGTTGATTGTTTTTTGCTCTTTAGACCCTAACCTACGAATGGTAATTGTATTTTCTTGGACTTCCCTATCACCTAGAACAAGTATAAAAGGAACTTTATTTACCGAATGCTCCCTGACCTTATAGTTAATTTTTTCATTTCTTAAATCAATTACAGACCTAATTCCATTATCTTGGAGTTTTTCTAAAATATTCTCTGCTGCTTCATTTGCCTCGGACGTTATTGTTGCTATCGCAGCTTGAACAGGTGAGAGCCATAAAGGAAATCTTCCTTCATAATTCTCAATTAAAATACCAAGAAACCTCTCTAAACTTCCAAGAATTGCTCTGTGGAGCATAATTGGGGAATGTTTATTATTATCCTCACCAATATAAGAAGCTCCTAAGCGATTAGGTAAATTAAAATCAACTTGAAGAGTTCCACATTGCCAAACCCTTCCAATAGCATCATGAAGATAAAAATCTAATTTTGGTCCGTAAAAAGCTCCATCTCCTTTATTTTCATCAAAAGGAAGTCCTGTCGCCTTAGTTGCCTTCATTAATGCATCCTCGGCCTTATCCCATATAGAATCATCACCAACCCTTTTTTCAGGTCTATCTGCAAACATAATAGAGACTTTGTCAAAGCCAAGTTCTTCGTATACTTCTTTCAAAAGATTACAGAATAATACTGTTTCAGATTCGATCTGATCTTCAGTACAAAAAATATGAGCATCATCTTGAACAAAATTTCTTACTCTCATTAGACCGTGAAGAGCACCTGATGGCTCATATCTGTGACATGAACCAAACTCAGACATTCTTAACGGCAGATCTCTATAACTTTTAATTCCCTGATTAAAGACTTGAATATGGCCAGGGCAATTCATTGGTTTAAGAGCAAGCTCTCTTTCATCTGCTTCTGAAGTATACATATGCTCAGAGTATTTATCCCAATGACCAGACTGCTCCCATAACTTTTTATCAATTAGCTGAGGTGTTTTTATTTCCTGATATCCACCTTTTGTAATTTTTCTTCTTATATATTCTTCAAGCTCCCTGTAAATGCTCCAACCTTTAGGATGCCAAAAAACCATCCCTACGGCCTCATCCTGAAAATGAAACAAATTCAATTCTTTCCCAAGCTTTCTATGGTCTCTTTTTTCTGCTTCCTCTAATAAAGTAAGGTGTTTTTTTAGATCCTTATCATTAGACCAAGCAGTACCATAAATTCTTTGAAGCATTTTATTTTCAGAGTCACCTCTCCAATAAGCTCCAGCAATTTTCATCAATTTAAACGAACGAAGATGTCTTGTGGATGTTACATGTGGACCACGACACATATCTGTATATTCATTATGATGATACAAAGCAATTATCTCGTTATCAGGAATTTCATTTATGATTTCAATTTTATAGTCTTCATTTCTTTCTTTAAATGCATTTAAAGCCTGCTCTCTATCAACGACATTTCTGACAACATCATAATTTGTATTCGCCAACTCTTTCATTCTTGCTTCTATTAACTCAAGATCCTTATCATTAAGAGATGTATCCAGATCAATATCGTAATAAAAGCCATTATCAATTGTAGGCCCAATGGCCATTTTTGCATCAGGATACATTTGCTTTACTGCATGTCCAAATAAATGAGCACATGAATGTCTAATAATTTCTAATCCCTCAGGATCGGAATTTGTTACAATAATCACATCCGAGTCTTCTGTAATTTTTTCCGAAGCATCAACAAGTTTTCCATTTATTTTTCCTGCAACTGTAGCTTTTGCAAGACCTGCTCCAATTGAATGAGAGAGCTCATCAACAGTTATTGAATTTTCAAATTCTTTTTCTGACCCATCTGGTAATGTTATAATTGGCATAACTTTTAAAAATTCCTTTTTATTTTATCAATGTCTTCAAAGCTTGGAACTGGATCATAACCATGACCACCCCATGGATGACAACGTATAATCCTTTTCACAGTTAATTTCAAACCAATCATAAATCCAAACCTTTTAAATGCCTCTAGCGAATATGATGAACAAGTTGGTTCGTATCGACAAGACTTCATTAAAAAAGGGGAAATTAATTTTTTATATAAATTTATTAAAAATATGCAAAGCTTTACCAAAAGACTCAAGATATTTCACCATTTGATTTTTCAGATTTTAATAAGTATTGATTAATACAATCCTCTACGGCGTCAAAAGTTAATAAAACTGATGAATGTCTTCCTTTATAATCCTTAACAGGTTGCAAAACCTCTAAATCTGACCATTTACCAGAAGGCGGAAGGCCATCATCCTTGAGCATACCCTTCATTTTGGTTTTAAGATCTAACAACTCATAAATATCTGTACCTATAATATTTTTGGCCATAACTGAAGAAGATGCCTGACCAAGAGCGCATGCTTTTACAATATGAGAAAAGGAATTAACAGTATTTTTAGAAATATCAATATCAACTGTTACTTTTGAGCCACAAAGCCTGCTTATTGCCTCAGATGAAAATTCAGCAGAATCTATTCTGCCAACTTTTGATAAAGAGGCCGCAAGTTTCAAAATCCTATCATTATATAAGTTTTCTACCATTATTGTTTCTAACCACAATTATACTATTTAAGTATCTTTTATTTCTATACCTAATTCTAAAAGTATACCCCTAATCCTATCTGACTCTTTATAATCTTTGTTCTCACGGGCAATTTTTCTTTCTTTTATCAAGTCTTCTATTTCTTTTGTTAATTCCTTTTTTACTATTTTTTCGTCAGATCTATAATTTAATAGCCCTATTAAATTAGCTGACCCTATCAAAGTCTTTACAAGATCTAACTTATTTTGTGACTTTGAAATTTTTTTTGAAATAGAGAAAATTTCTGCAAGAGCTTTAGGCGTATTAAGATCATCATAAAGAGCCTTTAAAACTTTCTCATCTGGTTCACAATCATTTAAGTTTATATCTTTATCTAGACCATTTATTGAATTGTATAAATTATTAATTGTTTTTGTTGATTGAGAAATTAAATTTTCATTCCATATTAGAGGCTGCCTGTAATGAGAACCAAGCATTGCAAGACGAATTACTTCCCCATCGTGATTCTTCAAAAGATCTTTCATCAAAATAAAGTTTTTTAGTGATTTTGACATTTTTGAGTCTTCAACTCTTAAAAGGCCATTATGTACCCAAAAATTAGCAAGATTTTTATTATTGCAACATTTAGATTGAGCTAATTCATTTTCATGATGAGGAAAGGTTAAATCCTCTCCCCCTCCATGAATGTCTATTGTCTCTCCCAAATGTTTTTTAATCATTGCTGAGCATTCTAAATGCCATCCTGGTCTTCCTCTTCCCCAAGGACTTTCCCAACCAATTTCATTTTCAGCTGATGGTTTCCATAAAACAAAATCTGAAGAGCCTTTTTTATAATCTGCCACCTGAACTCTTGACCCAGGCATCATGTCTTCAATCTTTCTTCCTGACAGATTTCCATACTCAGAGAAGCTTGAAACATCAAACAGAACATGGGCGTCAGAAATATAAGCATTTTTATTAGAAATAAGTTCATTTATAAAATTAATCATTTCATCAATATGGTCAGTAGCAAATGGCTCTATATCCGGGCTAAGAACATTTAATTTTTTAAAGTCTTCATGGTATTGTTTTGTATATTTTTTTGTTATTTCAGATACTTCCAAATCTTCTTCATTAGAAGCATTTATTATTTTATCATCAACATCAGTAATATTCCTTGCGTATATTATGTTTTTAAATTTATAGCGAAGTATTCTTGTTAGAGTATCAAAGACTATGGCCGATCTTCCATTTCCAATATGCCCAGGTCCATAAACAGTCGGCCCACAAGCATAAACAGTTACCCTTTTATGATCTATTGGAACGAAGAGTTCTTTTTTACGAGAATAAGAGTTATATAAAGTTAATTCCATTTTTGCTTAATTTTCATCATTTATTTGATAGTTTATATATGTAAATCGTTTTATTATTAAATAAAAATAAAAAAATATTGCCCTAAAGCTTACAAAATTATAAACCTAAGTTATTAAAACTAGGAGATTACTGATGGATAAAAAAGTTTCTGATGAAATTATTCATACTGAATCAATAAACAATAAAGTAGCTAAGCCCTCCAGAGAGGAGGCAATGGAAGCTGTTAAAACATTAATATCATGGGCCGGTGACGATCCATCAAGAGAAGGATTAATTGAAACTCCTAAGAGAGTTGTAAAAGCTTATGAGGAATTTTTTGCTGGTTATGAGCAAGATGCTTCAAAAGTTTTGGGTAAAACATTTGAAGATGTAAATGGTTATGACGATATTGTTTTTTTAAGAGATATCAATATTGAGTCTCACTGTGAACATCACATGGTACCGATTGCAGGAAAAGCTCATGTGGCATATCTCCCGAAAGATAAAGTTGTTGGTATTTCAAAACTAGCAAGGGTTATAGAAATTTTTGCAAAACGCCTTCAAACCCAAGAAACAATGACAATGCAAATCATTAATACTATTGATGAAGCACTTGATCCATTTGGTTCAGCAATAATGATAGATGCCAAACATCAATGCATGACTACAAGGGGAATAAATAAACCCAACGTTTCGACGGTAACTACAAAATTTAGTGGTTTATTTGCTGAGGATGCCGAATTAAGAAATAGATTTATGCAATTAGTAAAGGAATAGTTTTGTCGGAAGATTATCAAGAAAAATTCCATAAAAGACTATCAGTTGAAGAGGTTGAAGAAGGAATTACTCTTTCTCCAAAATTCGATGAAAATGGCCTTATACCATGCGTTACTACTGACTCAACTACTCACGAGGTATTGATGGTTGGATATATGAATGCAGAAGCATTAGTAAAAACAATCGAGGTAGGTGAAGCATTTTATTTTAGCAGAAGCAGAAAAGCAGTATGGCACAAGGGCCAAACCTCTGGACTTACGCAAAAAGTAAAAGAAATAAGAATTGATGATGATCAAGATTCGATCTGGCTTTCAGTTGATGTTGGAGGGGCTGGTGCAAGTTGTCATGTTGGCTATAAGTCATGTTTTTACAGATCTATTCCTTCAGAAAAACAAATAAATTTAGACTTAAAACTAAAATGGGAAGAACAAGAAAAGGTTTTTGATCCTAAAGAGGTCTATGGAGATACCCCAAATCCAACAAAGTTATAATTAGTTAGGAAACTTTCCAAACGGAAATGGTTTTTCATTCTTTTCTTGTGATGAAAAATCCAAGCACTCAGACATATAAATTGACAATCTTTTAGTAAAATTTTTGAGATCTTCAGGTTGTTCGGAGCCCACTGCCCTTACAATAAAACCAAGTATAGTTAAAACCACGATTATCCAGAAAGCTAAGTAAGCTAAAACAATAAAGAAAATACTATAGAAAATATCTATTGCAAAATTCATAATAACTAGAGCAATCTTATCATCAGAAGACTCTGGATTTTCTTTAGTTACATTATTTTTTTTTGTAGTATTTTTTTCTACCATAACAAACACTTAGATAAATGAAATAATGCTATTTAGCAATAAAATTAACCAGGTTGTCTAATTTTATTAACAAGTGTTTTTATTTCTTCTGGAGGAGGCTTAGTTATTGAGGATACTGTAATTGCAAAGAAGAAGTTAATAAGCATCCCTATAACTCCAATACCCTCAGGCGATATACCAAATAACCAATAATTTGAAATATTTAACTCAGGTGAAATAAACTTAAAAAATATTATATAGCTTAAAGTAAAAATAAGACCTGAAATCATTCCTACTATTGCGCCAGCTGAATTAATTCTTTTTGAAAAAATTCCCATTATTAAAACTGGAAAAATAGATGATGCAGCTAGTCCAAATGCAAAAGCTACAACTTGAGCTACAAATGCTGGTGGATATATTCCAAAAATACCAGCAATTGCAATAGCCACCGCAGCCGATAGTCTTGCGAAAAATAATTCTTGCTTATCACTAATTGAGGGACGGAAAATTTTTTTCAATAAATCATGGCTTATTGCCGAAGAGATAACTAACAATAAACCTGCGGCAGTAGATAATGCAGCAGCCAAAGCACCTGCTGCAACTAGGGCGATAACCCAATTAGGTAAAGCAGCAATTTCAGGGTTTGCAAGGACCATTATATCTCGATCAATATAAATTTCATTACTGTTTTTCGAAAGATTATTTATTACTAACCTCTCACCATTCCCTCCCCTTTTACTCGAAAATATGGGCTTAGTATTTTCAAGAGCGCTTCCAGGTCCATACTGAATAATTCCATCATTATTTTTATCTGACCAA
>Ga0208130_1000361_pt1 | contig 23825 bp, 26 predicted proteins | sample ETNtaG_31_FD_185771 | JGI IMG/M metagenome (GOLD analysis project Ga0208130, IMG submission 185771) | Marine microbial and viral communities from oxygen minimum zone, Eastern Pacific Ocean - ETNP201310SV78 (SPAdes) (version 2) | ecosystem: Environmental > Aquatic > Marine > Oceanic ... | reverse complement strand
ACCAAGCAACTGGTCACATTTCCACCAGCACCAGAAACGAGTTTTATAGATTCCTTAAGAGCCGTCCCTGCTGTGAGTACATCATCAATTACCAGTATGTTTTTGTCTTTTACATCGCCGACAATGACGCCCCCTTCCCCATGCTCCTTTTCTTCTTTTCTGTCGAAAGCAAAGGGAAAGGGTCTAGAGGTTTTAGCAGTTAATGAGGCTGATAAAGCACTTGCTAAAGGTATTCCTTTGTAAGCCGGCCCAAAAATAACATCGAAAGATATCTCTTTTTCGATTAATAAATCAGCGTAAAGATTCGCAAGTTCTAAAATATGACCTTCTGAAAACAAGGATCCAATATTAAAAAAATAAGGACTTTTTTTGCCTGATTTAAGAGTGAAATCTCCCAATAAGAGAGCATCTGACTTCAAGGCCAACTCAAAAAATGTATTTTCTTTTTTTGACATTATTTTTAAAAACTTAAATATTTTAAAGGTATTTCACCTACAATAAACTTTTTTTAGTCATGGGCAAATTATTTGTTATATCCGCACCGTCTGGAACGGGCAAAACCTCATTAATTCAAGCTATCCTTGAAGATTCTGCTGCAACAAATACCAAGCTTGGCATCTCTTGTACTACAAGAAAAGAGAGGCCTAAAGAAATTAATGGAGTTTCTTATTTCTTTATAACTAATGAAAAGTTTAAAGATAAAATTAAAAACAAAGAGTTATTAGAATACGCAGAAGTGTATGGAAATCTTTATGGTACTCCCAAGGATTGGGTTTTATCGGTTCTGTCTAAGGGCGAAAATGTATTATTAGAACTAGACACTCAAGGTGCTTTGCAAGTAAAAGAATCTTTCCCTGAATCAAAGACGATATTTATAATTCCTCCATCTTATGAGGACCTTGCAAAGAGACTTGAATTAAGAGCTCAAGATTCTAATGAGGAGATACTCAGGAGACTTAAAGAAGCAAAAAAGGAAGTCAATGTAGGAAAAGATTTTGATCAAATTGTTGTCAATAATGATTTTGAAGAAACTCTGAATGACTTGAAGCAATTTATCTTTAGAGGACTAAAGCCCTCAATTGCTAGACAGGATGCAGTAAATAAATCGTTAAATCTATTACTGGATTAGACCAAGACTTTGCTTTAGAATGCCGCCCTCACAATAAAAACGAATATAAAATGGCTAGAATCACAGTTGAAGACGCTTTAGAGAAAGTAACTACTAGGTATGAGTTAATAATACTCGCTGCAAAAAGGGCAAGACAGCTTGCGACAGGCGGAAGGCGTCCTACTTTAGAATGGGAAGATGACAAGCCAACTGTAATGGCATTAAGAGAAATAGAGGCCGGAACAGTGACAACAGATAATATTAACGAATTGAAAGTTGATATAGCTGATCTTGAGCAAGAATTCTCTGATGAACTTTCTGCTGAAGACCTACCTCAAACTTAAATAATCCTAAAAAATTAGCAATAAGCTATAAAAACAGGGATACTTTATCTCTGTTAATATTATTGTTATGGAATCAATTGGAGCCTTATCTAAGAAACTTTCAGATTATTTAGATCCTAAGAAAGTTAAACAGGTTAACAAAGCATATAACTTTGCTTGCGAAGCCCACTCTGGTCAATTTAGGTCAAGTGGTGATCCCTATGTTACGCATCCTATTGCCGTAGCATCTATACTTAGCTCTTTCAGAATGGATGAAGACAGTCTATCTGCTGCCATGCTACATGATGTCATTGAAGATACAGGAATACCCAAAAGTGTTATAGAGGAAAAGTTCAATAAGGAAGTTGCGGAACTGGTAGATGGGGTTAGTAAATTGGATAAGCTATCTATATCCAGCAGAAATGAAGCAGAAGCAGAGAACCTTCAAAAGATGGTTCTGGCTATGTCAAAAGATATAAGAGTTATTGTTGTAAAACTTGCGGACAGGCTTCACAACATGAGAACTCTTCTATACTTGAATCGAGAAAAGCAACTCAAAATAGCTCGAGAAACTTTAGAGATATACGCACCTATTGCTCACAGAATAGGTATGAATAATGTTTATCGAGAGTTAGAAGATTTGGCATTCAAAGTTATTTATCCAACTAGACATGAAAGACTTACCGCTGCGGTCAAAAAAAATAGAGGTGGTCAAAAAAGAACTCTTAATAAAATTCAAAAAGAATTAAGTAAAAAGCTTTTAGATCAAGGAATTCCTGCGTTAGTCGAAGGTAGAGAAAAGCATATATATAGTATTTATCGAAAGATGAAACAAAGACAAAGATCTTTCGAAGAAATAATGGATGTATATGCAATAAAGATAATAGTTGATACTCCAGAAAACTGTTACAGAACTCTAGGTCACATCCATAGTTTGTATAAGCCAGTTGAGGGAAGATTTAAAGACTATATTGCTATTCCAAAATCAAATGGTTATCAATCACTTCATACAGGTGTTGTGGGTTTAAAAGGTTTTCCAGTTGAAGTTCAGATAAAAACTCAAGAAATGAATGATATGGCCGAAAATGGCATAGCTTCTCACTGGTTGTACAAGTCAGGAAATCAATCAGATACCAGTCCCCAGATTAGGGCAAGGAGATGGGTAGCGGGACTCCTGGAAATGAGAGATAAATATGAATCTACAGAAGAATTTATTGAGTCCGTTAAAACTGATATTTTTCCTGATGAGATATATGTCTTCACGCCCCAAGGTAAGATAATTGAAATGTCGGGTGGTTCGACAGCAATTGATTTCGCATACGCTGTGCATACAGACATTGGTCATCACTGCAGAGCCTGCAGAATTAATAGAAGACTTGCTCCTTTGAGTGTTCCCTTAGAAAGCGGACAAACTGTTGAGATACTCACCGAGAAAGTACCTCAAACTTCACCCGCTTGGCTAAACTTTGCCGTAACACCTCGAGCAAGAAACAGCATACGACATTACTTGAGTAATCTTAAAACCTCCGAAGCCAGAAAATTTGGAAAAAAATTATTAGATCAATCTCTTGGCAATATGGGTATCAAGCTTAGAGATATCGATAAAATAGAGCTTCGAAAAGTCTTAAACAATATAGGCGTTAGAAGCTTAAATAGATTACTCGAAGAAATTGGCCTAGGATTAAGAGTTGGGAATATTGTTGCTCAACAAATAACTGGATTTTTGAAAGGCAGTAATAATGTCAAAGAAAGAGATGTTGTACCTTTAGAGATAACCGGATCAGAAGGCCTAATTGTTAATTATGCTGTTTGCTGCAAGCCCATACCGGGAGATTCAGTAATAGGACACTTTACAGCCGAAAGAGGACTGGTTGTGCATCAGGAAAGATGCAAAAATATTCTCTCAGTAAGAGAAGACCCTCAGCAATGCTTCCCTGTAAATTGGGGCGAGCCCTCAGGACGCTCATTCAATGCACAGATTAAAGTGGTTGGTAGAGATGAACCAGGACTCTTAGCCAACTTAGCATCTGTAATTACAAGCCAAGAGACGAATATTGCTTCTATTCAAACAACAGAAATAAATACTGGTATGCATGAGTTTGTTTTGGATCTGGAAGTCTCAGATAGACTCCATCTCTCTAAAATACTTAGAAAAATTAGAACCCTTAATAGTATAGTCTCTGTCTCTCGCATACATGATTGGGAGATGAGGCAAGCTACAGCATTACATTAATATGAAAAAACCAATTAAGACAAATCAAGCACCAGAGGCTATTGGTCCTTATTCTCAAGGGATAGAGACTGAAAATTTAATATTTCTTTCCGGGCAAATACCTCTTGATCCAGAAAAGATGCAGCTAGTAGAAGGCGATGAAAATCAGATACGGCAAGTTTTTAAAAATATTGATGCACTTTGTAAAGAAGCTGGCCTTAGTTTGGATCACATAGTGAAGCTCAATGTATCTCTTCATGATCTTTCCCTTTTTCAATTGGTAAATGAAGTGATGAAAGAGATTTTTGTAGAACCCTACCCCGCTAGAGCTGCCTTGCAAGTAGCCAGGCTTCCGATGGATTCATCAATAGAAGTAGAGGCTATCGTAGCTAAAACTATATAAATGACTGAAGCGTCTTCAGATCTTCATTCAATTGAAAATTTAAAGGGTGTCGGCCCTAAAAGCGCTTCCTCTCTAAATAATCTTGGGATTTTTACCATTCCAGATGCGGTCTTCCACCTTCCGTTTCGCTATGAAGACAGAAGCTTCATAACCCCAATAAGCGAAGCAAATTATCAAACTCCTGTTCTCATTGAAGGAGAAATTATGAAATCAACCGTTGTATTCAGAGGCAGGAGGATGCTTTTTTCAGAAATATATGACGGAACAGGCAGGTTAACAATGAGGATGTTTAATTTTGCAATGGCACAACATAAGGCATTAGAAGAAGGAAAAATGATCAGGTGTTTTGGGACCATAACTCCCGGGCCAAATGGTAAACAAATGATCCACCCTCAATATCAGGTATTTGAAAAAGATGACACGATTGAGGTAGAAAAAAACTTAACTCCTATCTATCCCACAACCTCCGGACTGCAGCAAAATAAATTAAAAAAAATTATTGAAAGTTCCCTTGAGTTTTGCGACAAAAATGATCTCCTTAAAGAAGAGTCTGAAAATAAAGAGTATTCTGAATATGGAAATCTTCTTGAAACTCTGAAGTTTTTACATAAGCCTCCAGTAGAAACAAATCTTAACGAATTAATTGAAGGCAAACATCCTGCTCAACAATCTCTAATTAAAGAAGAGCTAATTGCACATATGCTTTGTGCGGGCATATTGAAAAATGAACTAGAAGGCAGAAAAGGTCCATCGATGAAAGATCACTCTTCCTATCAAGAGACATTTTTGAACTCCTTACCATTTGATCTAACAAATGCACAAAAAAGGGTTTGGGAAGAAATCAGAAATGACTTAACAGATGATGTTCCGATGAGGAGACTGTTACAAGGCGATGTGGGCTCAGGAAAGACACTTGTTGGAGCATTGGCCGCATTGCATGCAAAATCAAATCAATGGCAAACGGCACTTCTTTGTCCAACTGAGATACTTGCTGAGCAACATTTTTCTTCATTTTTAGGATGGTTTGAGGAAGTTGGAATTAAAGTAAATTTATTAACTGGATCTACCAAGTCTAAGGAGAGAAAGCTCATCATTCAAGATCTTGAAGAAGGAAATATTGATATCCTGATTGGTACTCACGCAATTTTTCAACTCGGAATAAAATTTAATAATCTCGGATTAACAGTCATAGATGAACAGCATAGATTCGGTGTTCATCAAAGATTCTCAATGTTAGAAAAAGGCGGTATTAGCAATCAAAGTCCTCATCAGTTAATCATGACAGCTACTCCCATCCCCAGAACACTAGCAATGACAGTTTATGGCTCTTTAGAAACTTCAATAATTGATGAACTACCTCCAGGAAGAAATCCGGTTGTAACCTCGTCTAGACCTGATTCTTACAGGGACAGAGTGATTAAAAGAGTGGAAGAAGTATGTTTGACTGGGAAAAGAGCTTATTGGGTATGCACTCTTATTGAAGATTCAGATGAACTTGAAGCCCAATCTGCTGAAGAGTTATATAAAGAAATTTGCGATTCACTCCCATCTCTCAAGGTAGGCCTAGTTCATGGGAGATTAAAAAAAGATAAAAAAGATTCTGTTATAGAGAAATTCAGAAATGGAGATATACAGTTATTGGTTTGTACAACTGTAATAGAAGTAGGAGTGGATGTGCCTGAAGCGACGCTAATGATTATAGAAAATCCCGAAAGATTGGGATTGTCTCAATTACATCAATTAAGAGGTAGAGTAGGAAGAAAAGCAAATACAGACTCTCATTGTCTCCTGTTATACAAAGACCCTTTATCTAATTTAGCTGAAGAAAGGATTAAAACAATGGAATCTACGAATGATGGATTTCAAATTGCAGAAAAAGACCTAGAATTAAGGGGGGCTGGGGACATCTATGGTCTGAGACAGTCGGGTCTAATGGATCTAAAAATTGCTAATCCAATTAGAGACTCGGACTTGTTAATAATCGCTCAGAATGAAGCTCTTGAATTGGGTAAAAACGAAAAGGCATTTGCCAAAACGCTTGTAAAAAGATGGATCGGTAATAGAGTTGATTATTCTGATTCTTAAGAAACTTTTCTCAAAATATAAAATTTTCTTGTAGGCGCCGGGTAACCCTCAATCGTTAGATTTTTATCTGTTGCATCCAAAGCTGATTCAAATGACTTAAATGGCATCCATTTGGTTTTCCTTTGTTCTTCAACATCGGTATATACAGGCTTGGTTTCGGCCACAACTTCTAATCCTAACTTTTCAAAGATTTCCTTACATCCAAGATCAGAATGAACGAAATGAACATTGGGCATTGATGCATAACGACCCTCACTAGGTTCTATTGCCATTCCAAATTTATCCGGGCAAATAATAGTCTCTATTATCATCTTTCCTTGAATCTCTAATACGTTCTTAAGCTCTATTAAGTGTTGTTCAGGATTCCTTTGATGATAAAGAAGGCCCATACTAAAAATAAGATCGAAATTAGTATCTGATATGCCACTATTTTCTAAACGCTCTGGGATCATCCTAATTTTCTTGGAGCCAACAAAATGATTTATACATGCAAATTGTGAAACATGCATCAAATTAGGTTCTAGGCAGAGCACTTTATCTGCTCCATCACCTATCATTCTAAAAGCATAGTATCCATTGCCAGAACCGACATCGAGTATTGATTTTCCTTTTAAATCTATTCCTAGTTCCTTAAATCTTTCCCATTTTTTTCTAGAATCCCATTCACTATCAATGTCTATTTTATTTAGCCTGAATGGACCTTTTCTCCAAGGCAGGAGTTGTAATAAGACCTCTTCTAGTTTATCGATGTTCTGACTCTTAAAATCAATACTAACCTCATTTTTTAAATCAACTTGGACTTCATTCAAGAGTGGTAAGCGATTGAGAATTTCCAACCAATTTTCAATTCTTTTATCCTTTTTATCCCCAAATGGATTGTCTAGAAAATTTCTAGATAGGCTTTCTATTTCATTAGAAATGAAGATCATTATTTACAAAAAATAAAAGTTCTAAAGTTTAAATTAGATAAAATTTTTGTTGAACTCTTAAAGCCAGCTCTTGCTCCTCTGGAAAAATGATCCTCTTCAGGCTCTGTAATTAAAACACCCTCTAGAGAGTCTCTTTTGCCGGAGATTTCTAGATCTGAATAGCCATTAATTGACTTGAACTTATGGTGTGTTCTGAAAATCCTATTTGACTCAAAACTATTCTTATAGTGAATCTTCTCTGACAAAATTAATATTCCTCCTGGTAAAAGTGCCGAAAAGATCTTATCGAAGAGTCTTTCGCGCTGTTCTAAATCTAGAAATTGGATTAAATAATTTAATACAATAATTGAAGCATTATCTAGTTCGACTTCCATTACATCTTGTTGTAAAAACTGAATAGATTGTGATTGAGGTAAATTCTGAAATCTATTTTTACATTCTTCAATCATTGCTTCTGAATTATCGATCGCAATTATTTTTACATCTTTTTTAGCTTGCAACATGGATAAACTTGAAGCGCCTAAAGAACAACCGATGTCGTAACATGTAGTATCAGATTGATAGTAATGTTTTGTAAATAGTGTAATCAATCTCAAACTGGTTCTGTATCCAGGAACAGACCTGTTTATCATATCTTCAAATACTTCCGTCACTTCCTGATTGAAAGTGAATGGTAAACCGCTTAAATTACCTTCTTCAAAAATATTATCCTGCTTTCCCATAGGAGTCATTGTAAAATCTAAAACCTTAATATGCCTAATTACCTTTTAAAATCTCCCGAGAATAAAGATGAATGGGAAAGATATCTTTTATTCAGATGGGAAATGCTTAGAAAACCATTAGGAATGTCTATGGATTCGCTGGCAGACTCCATTGAAGAGGAAAGCTTTCATCTTATGGGAATTGATGAAGAAGGTAATGTTATTGCATCTGGTAGAGTGCACTTTAATACTTCAGATGAAGCTCAAATAAGGTATATGGCAGTAGATGATAATTTTAAGAGGCGAGGAATTGGGTCTGAAATTGTTACAGAATTAGAAAAATACGCCCTTTCAAAAAAAGCTGTAACCATAACACTGAATGCTAGAGAGAATGCTATCAGCTTCTATTTAAGCTTAGGATATAGTGAGGTGTGCCCATATCAATCTGATACGGGCATTCCACACAAAACTATGAAGAAAGATCTTATTGTCTAAAGTAATGGAGCAATTACTAAACTAACAATTGCCATTACATTGATTAAGATATTCATAGAGGGTCCTGAGGTATCCTTGAATGGATCACCAACAGTGTCACCGACTACAGCAGCAGAATGAGTATCTGTTCCCTTCCCGCCCAGATTTCCTTTCTCAATGTATTTCTTTGCATTATCCCAAGCTCCACCGGCGTTCGCCATAAATAGAGCCATGAGAACACATACAAGAAGACCACCTGCAAGCATTCCACCTAATGCTTCTGCACCGATTCCAAGACCAACTAAAGGTGGAGCTGATACAGCAATGATACCTGGTAACAACATTTTCTTAAGCGCTGCCGCAGTTGCAATATCTACACACTTCGCAGTATCTGGTTCAGCATTACCTTCAAGGAGACCGGGTATTTCTTTGAACTGTCTTCTAATCTCATTGATCATTTCAAATGCAGCATCGCCGACAGCGGTCATTGTTATTGAAGCGATTAAGAAAGGTATAGCCCCTCCAATGAAGATACCAATTAGCACTATTGGATTAGATAGAAGTAATTCAAGAGGCTCTTCTCGATTGGCGGAAACTGTTGATACAAAAGCAGAAATAATTGCTAGTGCAGCTAAAGCAGCAGCTCCAATAGCAAAGCCTTTTCCTATAGCTGCAGTCGTATTGCCTTGCTCGTCTAGTTCATCTGTAATGACTCTTGTTTCGGAAGGCATACCTGCCATTTCAGCAATTCCTCCAGCATTATCAGCTACCGGACCGTATGCATCTATGGCCATAGTTATTCCAACTGTTGATAACATTCCAACTGCTGCAATCCCAACACCATAAAGTCCAGTCAATTCTGTAGATATGTAGATAATTAAAATAATGCAAGCTATTGGCAATACAACAGACTGCATGCCCACTGACAAGCCCGTAATCATTACAGTAGCTGAGCCTGTTTGTCCTGATTCTGCAATCTTAATAACTGGACTTGAACCTGTGTAGTACTCTGTAATTAAACCTATTGCAATTCCACCTACAGAACCACAGACAACGGCAAGCCAAACATCAAACCCGTTATTTCCTACCAGTGTATTTGTCAAAAAGTATGCTGCGATGATAAAGATCAAAGGTGCTCCCATGGTTCCCCATCTCATAGCATTTGCAGGAGAAGATTTTGAGAATAACCTAACTATGACAATTCCAAGAATTGAAGCAATCAACCCTATTGATGCTAAAGCAAGAGGTAAAAACATCATTCCGTCTTTCTGTGCTTGAGTAAATTCTGAAGTTATTAAATAAGTTGAAGCTATGGCTATACAAGCAACCATAGATCCGCAGTAAGATTCAAAAATATCTGAGCCCATTCCGGCTATATCTCCTACATTATCACCAACATTGTCAGCGATTACGCCAGGATTTCTAGGATCATCTTCTGGTATCCCAGCCTCTACCTTACCCACGAGGTCCGCACCTACATCGGCACTCTTAGTGTATATTCCACCCCCCACTCTGGAGAAAAGAGCAACTATAGAAGCTCCCATCGCAAACCCTTCTATGGAATGTGCATCTCCGCTTAAAATGTAAAAAAGACTTCCTAGTCCTATCAATCCTAGTGAAGCTACACATAGCCCCATTATGGAACCACCGTAGAAAGCAACCGATAAAGCAGCTTCAGCACCTGAGTCAGAAGCGGCTGTAGCAGTTCTTACATTTGCTTTTGTTGCTGAATACATACCTATCCAGCCTGCGATAGACGAGGATAGAGCACCTGCCAAGACGGCTATCGCTGTACCTTCACCTAAAGAAAACCAAACCAGAACTATGACCACCAATGCAAAGATACTTAAATAAGTATACTCAGTCTTCATAAAGGTCATTGCACCTAGGTGAATTTGATCGCCAATTTTCTTAACATTGGCATCACCCTCTGGAAATCTAGTTACAACTATATATATTCCTAGAGCTACTAATAAGCCCAAGACACCCAATAATGGCGGTATTGCAAGATAACTTTCTAACATTTTTTCTCCTCAAAAATACTGGAATTCCAATCTAAGCGCGTAGTCTAACGGTATAGCGGACTAATTTAAATATTAATTTTCTGATTGAAAGGTTTCTAAATCAAATTCGTCTTCAGAAATTGCAACAACACATGAAACCATTGCATCTCCACATACATTTACTGCTGTTCTAGTCATATCTAGTAGTCTATCTACGCCTATAATTAGGGCTATACCTTCCACAGGCAGCCCCACCTGCTCCAGAACCATAGCTAGCATTATTAAACCAACCCCAGGAACACCTGCTGTCCCTATAGATGCCAATGTTGCAGTTAGGATTACCATTAAATAGTCAATCATATTCAGGTCTATGTTGTAAGCCTGAGAGATAAAGACTGTGGCAACTCCCTGCATGATAGCAGTTCCGTCCATATTGATGGTTGCTCCGAGCGGAACTGTGAATGAACCTATTGAAGATCTTACTCCCAATTTATTCTTAACTGTATCTAAAGTTATTGGCATAGTTGCACTACTTGAAGATGTGCTGAAAGCAAACACAGCAAGAGATCTAACCTTCATAAAGAACTTAATAGGATTGATGCGAGCTAAAACAGATAAAAGACTTCCATATGTTATGAAAGCATGAAAAATTAAAACAAAGACTAACAAGAAGAAATACTTTGCTAAATCTCCGATCATACCGAATCCTTGAACAGCAAATAATGAAAAAAGTAATGCAAAAATACCATATGGAGCTAATTCAATGAGCATTTTTACAAGACTTAAAATCACATTATTTATAGTCTCGAATGAGTTCTTTAATGAGTCACCTGCTGAACCAAGGCTTTTAAGAGCAATTCCAAATAATAAAGAAAAGACTATTATCTGTAACATATTACCTTCTGCCATTGCAGCTATAGGGTTTGTCGGAAAAATATTAACTAAAACCTCTTTTAAAGAAGGTGCGTCTGTAGACTCGAATGCGGTTGGAAGGGCAAGATCAATTCCAATGCCCGGTTGAAATAATAGTGCAAAAGTTAAAGCAATAGATATGGCAATAGCTGTTGTAAGCAAATAGAGAGAAAGGGTCTTTAGGCTTATCGTCCCTATTCTTGATGTTGATGATATAGATACCACTCCACAAACAAGGGAAAAGAAAACCAAAGGAACGATTACTAACCTTAAAGATGCTATAAATATCTGACCAATCACATCAAGAAGACCCTCAGTAAAAAAATCTAACAGGATTAATTGACCTATGTCCCCTAGATAACCAGAATCATCGACAAACTTTAGTAGAATGCCGCCGGCCATAGCCAGCACCATGGATAATACGATTCTAGTTGTGAGGCTCATAGTTAATCTATTTCGACCATTTCAAAGTCTTCTTTTCCTACTCCACAATCCGGACATACCCAATCTTCAGGAACATCTTCCCACTTTGTACCAGGTTCAATACCATCATCAGGCCAACCTTCTTCTTCATCATAAATCAGTCCGCAAACAATACATTCCCACTTTTTCAATGCATTCTCCTAATTCAAAAAAGGATATTCTAACTCAACTTTATTACCAACTTAGACTAAAGTATCAATCTTCCTAATCAGGATTAATAGTTGATGTTACATAGAAAGAAATTTTTTAGCTTTATTAAATTAATGAGAGCAGATAAACCCATAGGTACACTGCTATTGCTATGGCCAACCCTATCTTCCTTTTACATACTTAGCGAAGGAAATCCAAATGCCTTCCTTATGGCTTTATTTGTGCTGGGGACATTCTTAATGCGCTCAGCAGGTTGTGTAATAAACGATTTTTTTGATAGAGATTTTGACGGAAAAGTAGAAAGGACAAAAAATAGGCCTTTGGTAACAGGCGAAGTAAGTCCTAATGAAGCTTTAGTTTTATTTACCTTACTTATAGTACTCTCTGCTTCTTTGCTGATATGGATGAATATATTTACTTTCTATATTGCATTAATTGGTCTAGCTCTCGCTAGCCTTTATCCTCTTACTAAAAGATTTTTATCGGTTCCGCAATTTTTTTTAGGATTGGCATTCTCATGGGGAATAATGATGGTTTCAGCTGCTGAGACAAATCACATAAGTAGCACCACCCTAATATTGTTTTTTTCATGTTGGTCGTGGATTGTTGCCTACGATACTGCCTATGCTCTTTGCGATAAAGAGGATGACCTAGTCTTGGGAATTAACTCGTCCGCAATAGCTTTTGGAAAAAATACAGTGACAATGTTTATCTTATTTCACTTAATCTCAATACTATTACTGACTTTAGTTGCAGTCTTATCAAATTTTCATTCAAGTTTTTATTTCTTTTTACTACTAAGCGCCCTCTTAATTGTCTATCAAACCTTTTTGATTAAAGATTTTGATAGCGAGATGTGCTTGAAGGCCTTTAAGAATAATAACTGGCTTGGAATGTCTATTTTTATAGGATCTATCTTAGGTGTTTCATTATGAAAATAGAATTTATGGACGCTATAGAAAGAATTGACAAGAATGATTGGAATAAGTTGGTCAGGAAGAAGTATCCCTTTCTTAACTATGAATTTCTTAAAGCTTTAGAAATTACCAAATGTGTATCACCGGAGGAAGGATGGACACCTCTTCACATAGTAGTATCGGAAAAAGATATTGTTCTCGCCATCATGCCTCTGTATGTGAAAACTGATTCTCAAGGTGAATTCATTTTTGATTGGTCTTGGGCAGATGCCTATTATAGAAACGGACTTGAATACTACCCAAAGCTGGTTAGCTCAATACCCTTTACTCCGGCAAGTGGACCAAGATTGGTAATTGCAGATGAAAGTAGAAGCGAGGAGATTATAAAAGCAGTTTCAAATGCCCTGAAGAAAATATCTGAAGATAATAACTTTTCAAGTGTGCATATATTACTAGCTGAAAAAAAAGAAATAGATTTGTACTCCAACGAAGATTTTAGTCTCAGAACTAGCTACTCGTTTCACTGGTTCAATAAAGAATATAAAAATTTCGATAATTTCTTAGAAGATATGACGTCTAGGCAAAGGAAGAATATAAAGAAAGAAAGAACTAAGATAAGTCAGCAAGGTATAAAAATGAAAAAAATAAGCGGTCATGAAATAACAGAAGACATGCTTGAGATTTTCTATAAATTCTACCAGGTAACATATCTAAAGAGAGGAATGAGAGGATATCTCAACTTAGAATTTTTTAAAAAAATAGTTAACAAAATGCCTGAGTCCATTTTGATGGTTTTAGCTCAAAATAGCTCAGGAGAGTATGTTGCTGGAGCTTTGAATTTTTATGATGAAGAAAAGCTATACGGACGCTATTGGGGATGTCTTGAAGAGTATGATTCTCTTCACTTTGAAACTTGTTACTATCAGGGTATTGAGTTTTGCATAAAAGAAAAACTTAAATCCTTTGATCCTGGTGTGCAGGGAGAGCACAAAATTAAAAGAGGATTCTGTCCAATTGAAACCTTCTCTGCGCACTGGATCAAAGATGTAAGATTTAAAGAAGCAATCGATGATTTCCTGAGCAGGGAGAGAGTCCATATACTTGAATACAATCAAGATAGAAAATCCCGTTTACCCTTCAAAAGAGAAGTCACCTCAGATCTGTATGACAAAATTTAAAACTTTAAATGACATTACTTTAGGTGAAGGGTTTGAATACCTTTCAAACAAAGAACCGCTATTCAAGAAAATATTAGAAGAAAAGAATTATAAAATTGCTCCATTCAGTAAAAAGGAGGGATTTGAAGGCTTAATAGGTTTAATAGTAGAACAACAACTTTCAGTCGCTTCGGCAAAGGCTATATTTGGAAGAATAAAAAAACTTGTGAGTCCTTTTAATGCCAATAACTTTCTTAAAGTCGATCCTGAAAGATTTAAAGAAGCGGGTCTAAGTAAACAGAAAATAGATTATTGCACAGGCATTGCGACTAAAATTATAGATAAAGAACTTAATCTTAAGCAGCTCAAAGAGAAAAACGATATAGAGGCAATCAACGAACTAATAAAAATTAGAGGAATAGGTGATTGGACCGCCCAATGTTACTTAATGGCATGTCTAAAGAGACTAGATGCCTGGCCTTCATCAGATTTAGGATTAATAGTTGCAATTCAAAGACTTAAAAACCTAAAAGAAAGGCCGGACTATTTGACAATAGAAAAAATGTCAGAACCTTGGTCTCCCTATCGAAGCATAGCTGCGTTAATATTATGGTCTACTTATGATAAGGAATAGACGGTCATATTTTAAAAATAGTCAGCGAGGGTTGAATCAACTGCTGAGATTGTATGAAAGAAACTATCAAAAACTCGTTAGATTTTTTCCTCTGGAAAAGTCTGAAGTTAATATAGATTATTTAATACCAGAAGGAAAAAAGAATTCTGAGATCAAAATAACATGTAAAAATATTTCTAGTCATACCTCATTAATCAAAATAAATAAGACAAGGTCTTTCTCATTATTACAAGATACTGATATTGAGATCTATTTATATCACGATGCTAAGATGGCTGAAGTCAGAAAATTTAATGGTAAAAAACAATTCTGGCTGAGAAATAAATATCCAAATAAGAATATGCTTAGTAAAGATGAAAAGTTTCAGTGGAATTTTTTTCTGGAGGAGTTTTTGACGCATACGAAAAACTACGGACTTAGTATCATAAAAATTGCACTATAGTAGTGCATTTGCACTATATATGTGCATATTATCATTTTCTAACTAAATTTCTGCACAATAATTGTTCTTTTATATAATTTAGCATGGTAATATTTCTCCACTTTTAATTATGAATGGAGAAAGTAAATGACAAAATATGAATACATATGGCTTGACGGATATGAGCCTGAAGCCAACTTAAGAAGTAAAGTTAAAGTCACTGACGGCGAACCACCTGAATGGTCTTTTGACGGTTCTTCAACACTACAAGCTGAAGGTGGAAGCTCAGACTGTATTTTATTACCAGTAGAACAATACGAAAATCCTACAAACGAAGGATCTCTTGTTATGTGCCAGGTACAAACCGGAGAACACGAAACGCACCCTTCAAACTCAAGAGCGGCAGCTGAAGCTGTTGTCAGTGACGAGTGGTGGTTTGGATTTGAACAAGAATATTTCCTAACTGATAAAGATGGAACAATCCTTGGCTGGGAAGATGGAACTCCAAGCAGACCGCAAGGGGAATATTACTGTGCAGTAGGAGCTGCAAATGTTGTAGGAAGAGAAATTAGTGATGCTCATCTAGATGCGTGCTTAGATGCCGGGATAGAATTAACAGGAACTAACGCTGAAGTGGCTCTAGGTCAGTGGGAATACCAGTGCTTAGGAAAAGGTATAAAGGCTGGTGATGATCTTTGGGTAAGTAGATACCTTTTACACAAAGTTGCTGAAGAGTTTGGAGTCTCCGTAAATATACATCCTAAACCTAAAACAGGTGATTGGAATGGATCCGGTATGCATACAAACTTTTCTAACGAAGCTATGAGAACTGCTGGTTCGGAAGAAATGTTTACTTCAATGTGTGAGAAACTAGGTGCTGTTCATGAAGAAGGAATTTCTTTGTACGGCTCAGATAACGATATGAGACTTACTGGACTTCATGAGACTCAGAGCATTGATCAGTTCTCTTATGGTGTTAGCGATAGAGGTGCAAGTATTAGAATCCCTATCTACACAGTTGAGCATAACTGGAATGGGTATTTAGAAGACAGAAGACCTGCTTCTAATGCGGACCCCTACAAGATCATTGCTCATATAGTTGGTACTTTAACTTCATAATAAACTTTAATAACATATCCGGAGATTCTATCTCCGGATATTTATTGTGAGTAACTTGAACCAATCTCTTCTTTCCGAACTTACGACAGGAATTGTTATTCTAGATACTTCGCTTAGAGTTAAATTCATCAACTCATCTGCTCTAACAATATTAGATACAACAGAAAAGACCTCTTTAAGACAAAAACTAGATCAAATATTCTTTGAAGAGCCAGAAAGCCTGCATAGCTTTCAAGAGGCCCTAGATCAAAAAAGGAGTTTTACAAAAACAGATGCCGTATTAAATTTAAAACGCGGCACTAAAGTACTTTGCACATACATTGTGCATCCTTTTGCAGATGACAAAGAAACAGGGCTACTTTTAGAGATAATAAACAAAGAAGCCTCATCTGAATTGATTGAGAGGTATAGGATGAGAGCAAATCAACAAATTTCTCAAGACTTTGTTAGAGGACTTGCACATGAAATTAAAAATCCTTTGAGTGGCATAAGAGGCTCTGCTCAACTTCTTAGGAATAAATTAAATAATCTAGAACTTAAAGAGTATACAGACATAGTAATAAAGCAAACGGACAGGTTAACTGCCTTAGTAGATAACATTTTAGGACCAAATGAAAAACCTGATTTTAAATATCAAAATATTCACTATCCCATTGAGAATGTCTTGAACCTTGTAGAAAATGAATCTGATTACAAAAATATAACAATTATCAAAGATTTTGATCCGAGTATTCCTGATCTATTCATAGATAGTTATTTAATCGAAAACGGGATTCTTAACTTAACTAAAAATGCTAAAGATGCCCTTCTTGATTCAAAAACCTCTAGTCCCGAAATTAGGATTGTTACTAGAGTTTCTCATGGAGAAATAATAGATGGAGAGCGCAATTCGACAGTTTGCAAAATTTCAGTTATCGACAATGGACCAGGCATTAAAGACGAGATCAAAGACTCTATATTCTTCCCAATGATTACCGGTAAAGATAAAGGAACGGGCCTGGGGCTCTCTATTACACAAGGCATTATTTCTCAGCATAAAGGAAATATTCATTTTAGTAGTGAACCAAATAGGACTGAATTTTTTATAAATATTCCTATTAGCATCAATAAAGAATTAGACTTGAACATAGCAAATGGATAAGAATATTTGGGTTGTAGATGACGATGAGTCGATAAGATGGGTTCTTGAAAAAGGCTTAGAAGACGGCGGGATGAAAGTCCAAACATTTGACTCTGCCAATAAAGTCATTAAGAAGCTTGAAACAGAAAATCCGCAACTGATTTTAACGGATATCAGAATGCCTGGACCCAGTGGAATAGATCTCCTAGATAAGGTTAAAGAAATGCGTCCAGATATCCCTGTAATTATCATGACAGCGCACTCAGATCTTGATAGTGCAGTTGAATCTTATGAACATGGTGCATGGGAATATCTACCTAAGCCATTTGATATTGAGGAAGCAGTCTCGATGGTCCAAAGAGCCACAGCAACCGATAAAGCAGGTAAAGAAGAGGAAGTTGAATCGCAGGCTGAAGTTATTGGTGAAGCCCCTGCGATGCAAGAAGTTTTTAGAGCCATAGGTAAGTTATCAAACTCAAATTCTACTGTGCTTATAAACGGAGAATCGGGGACAGGTAAAGAACTTGTAGCGAGAGCATTATTTCAACACAGTCCTAGAAAAGATAAGCCCTTCATTGCGCTTAATATGGCAGATATACCTAAAGAACTTCTAGAAGCAGAGCTCTTTGGACACGAAAAAGGAGCTTTTACAGGTGCAGATGAAAAAAGAATAGGAAGGTTTGAACAGGCTGACGGAGGAACCTTATTTTTGGATGAGATAGGAGATATGCAACTAGAGACTCAAACAAGACTTCTAAGAGTTTTATCCAATGGAGAGTTCTACCGTGTTGGAGGACGTGAGCCTATCAAGGTTGATGTCAGGATCATAACTGCAACTCATCAAAATATAGAATATCTTGTTAAAGAAGGCACTTTTAGAGAAGATCTTTTTCATCGACTCAATGTAATAAAACTTTCCCTACCTAAATTAAATGAAAGAAAAGAAGACATTCCTAATTTAGTTAAACATTTTTTCCTAAAGTCTTCTGAAGAATTAAAAGAAGAAAAAAAATACCTTTCTGCTGAAGTAGAAGAATATTTCATGACGCTTTCTTGGCCAGGAAATGTAAGGCAACTGGAAAATACGTGCAGATGGCTAACGGTAATGTCGCCAACAAGAGAAGTGAAGTTGGAAGACTTGCCCGACGACCTAAAAATTGAGAATGCTGAAAATATAAACGATTGGACAAAGGTTTTACAAAACTGGTCTGAGAACTACTTAGCAAAAGGTAAGGATAATTTACTAGAAGAAGCTATACCTGATTTTGAAAGAACAATTATCAAAGTTGCTTTAAGTAAAACAATGGGACGAAAAAAGGAAGCAGCAGAATTGCTAGGTTGGGGAAGAAATACTTTAACAAGAAAAATTAAAGAACTAGGGCTAGATAATTAATTATTTATTTTTAACCAGAGGCATTCCGCTCTGAGTCCAGTTCATCATCCCCCCAGATAAGACATTCACATTTGTAAATCCTTGCTTTTTCAACTCACCCGCTGCCTTGGATGAAATAGTTCCTGTTTTGCATATAAGAATTATGCAATCATCTTCATTAGGTTTAAAAAGAGAATCACCTTTAACGAGATTACTAACTTGAAGGTTTGAAGCTCCAGCGATTGAGCCTGCTCCGTATTCGGCGGCACTTCTTAAGTCATAAACGAAAGGATTATTCTTATTGATGAGTCTTGTCATCTCGGAGGTGTCTAATTTGACCCCTCCTTTTCTTCTTTCATAGATAATTAAAATTGATATTAAAGACAGTAATACTACTACCGCTAGAAAATTATCACCTATAAATGCAAAGAATTTGTTCATAACTCGCGAGATTATATAGATTACTAAGTTAAAATATAAAAAACTTTAAAATTATGAAAAAATCAAACTTAGTTCTTGTAAGGCATGGCCAAAGTGAATGGAATAAGAAAAACCTTTTTACTGGCTGGAAAGATCCTGAGTTAACTGACTTGGGAATTGAGGAAGCAATAAAAGCTGGAAAACTCTTAAAAACAAAAGAGATGAAATTTGACATCATGTTCACTTCTGATTTATTCAGAGCACAGGAAACGGGAAGATTAATTTTAGAAAATATGAATCAACTTGATATACCTGTAATTAAAAATCAAAGCCTCAATGAGAGAAACTACGGTGATCTTGCTGGTCTAAATAAAGACGATGCAAGAGAAAAATGGGGTGAAGAACAGGTACATATATGGAGAAGATCATTTGATATACCTCCACCTGGCGGAGAAAGTTTAAAGGATACAGCTGAAAGAGTGCTTCCTTATTTTCATTCTGAGATTTTACCGAAAGTAGAAGAAGGACTAGATGTTCTTGTTGCTGCTCATGGAAATTCTCTGAGAGCCTTAGTTATGGAATTAGAAGGAATAAGCTCAGATGAGATAGTAAAACTCGAGATAGCAACTGGAGATCCTTTGACTTATGAACTGTCAGAGGGAAAGATAACGAGAACAAATTAAGATCGTACGACTATTCCTGAGGCTTTCATAGCCTCTTTCGCTTCTTGGATTGTGAACTCAGAAAAATGAAATATACTCGCAGCTAAGACCGCCTCAGCCCCACCTTCCCGAATTCCGTCTATTAAATGTTGCAGATTACCAACTCCGCCAGATGCTATGACAGGTATATCTATTGATGAAGAAACCCCGAATACAAGCTTATTATCAAAGCCTTCTTTTGTTCCATCTCGATCCATACTTGTAAGTAATATCTCTCCTGCTCCGGAATCAGCAACTTTTTCAGTCCATTCTAAGACGTCTATTCCTGTTCTATTTCTTCCTCCGTAAGTCACAACTTCCCAAGATGAAGAAGAATCTTCTTTTAATTTAGCATCCACTGCAACGACAATGCATTGAGATCCAAATTTATCTGCCGCCTCTTTGACGAAGTCAGGATTCTCAACTGCAGCCGTATTGATACTTACTTTATCTGCACCTGACCTAAGCAGTTTTTTTATATCCTCGATCTTTCTTACTCCACCACCTACAGTTAATGGTATGAATACTTGGCTCGCTATACTTTCAACAGTCTTATATGTTGTATCTCTGGTTTCATGACTCGCAGTAATATCTAACATAGTTATTTCATCTGCACCTTCATCATCATATCGTTTCGCTATTTCAATAGGATCACCGGCATCTCTAATATTCAAAAAATTGACGCCTTTCACCACGCGACCTTTATCAACGTCAAGACATGGAATAATTCTTTTGGCTAATGTCATAACTATCTGCCTACGACCTCTAATGCCTCTGAATAAGTAAAAGCACTCTCGTACAGAGCTCTTCCACAGATAGCTCCAAATAAAATATTGTCATTAGAAAGTTGTTTTAAGTGTTCTAAAGAAGAGACTCCTCCAGAAGCTATAACGGGTATATCTGTTTGCTTTGCCAGCTCTAGTGTTGCGTTCACATTAGGTCCTGACATCATGCCATCTTTGGATATATCAGTGAATATAACAGCAGCGATAGGCTCTCCATCAAAATCTTTGACCAGCTCTAATGGAGTAATACTTGAACCTTTAAGCCATCCTTGAGTTTTAACCTGACCATGCAAGGCATCTATTCCTAAAACTAACCTATTGGGGTAGGAGTTACAAAACTCTCTTAGCATCTCAGGATCTTCTACTGCAGCAGTGCCCATGATTACTCTTTCTATACCTTGTTCTAAGTATTGGGTAGCTGATTGGAAATTTCTAATACCGCCGCCAATCTGTATTCTTTTCTCAGGGAATTGAGACGCTATATCAAAAATTATCTCTTGATTCATTGGCTTACCAGATACTGCCCCATCTAAATCTACTATATGGAGCAATTCAGCGCCTTGCGAAAACCACGAAGCAGCTGTTGAAAGAGGATCATCAGAAAAAATAGTTTCTTCGTCCATCTTTCCTTCTCTTAGCCTAACGCATTTACCTTCTTTAAGATCTATTGCAGGTATAACTAACATTTAAATATTCCAGTTTAAGAAGTTTTTGTATAGTTCAAGCCCCATCCCTTGGCTTTTCTCAGGATGAAATTGGACAGCAAAGATATTATCTTTAGCTATACATGAGACAAATCGCTCACCATGAATAGTTTCTGTCAGAGCATCTTTAGAAGATAAACAGCAATAGCTGTGCACAAAATAAAAGAAGCTTGAATCGGGTATATTCTTTAGTAACAAATGTTCTTTGAGAAACTTAACTTCATTCCACCCCATATGAGGTACTTTAACTTCTTTAGAAGCCTTAATTTTTGTTACTTTACCATCCAATATATCCAAACCATCAACGCCGCCATTCTCTTCGCTGGATTCTAGGAGCATCTGCATACCCACACAAATTGCTAAAGTTGGTTTTTTATCTATCTCTTCTAGGACAGTCTCTCTTAAATCTACGGAAAAGGCCTCCATACAATCCTTAATAGCCCCTACACCAGGAAAAACTAATTTATCTGCGGCTTTAATGACATCCGTATTGGAGGAGATCACTATTGACTCAGATGAAGAAACGGCCTGTATAGCCTTACTCACAGAATGAAGATTACCCATTCCATAGTCGATAACAACAACTTGTGTCATTTAAGAAATTCCTACAATGCTCCTTTTGTAGAAGGAATAATATTTTCTTGTTTAGAGTCTATCTCCAGTGCCATTCTTAAAGCCCTTCCAAAGGCCTTAAATATAGTTTCAATTTGGTGATGAGTATTTTCTCCAGAAAAATTTTCTATATGCAATGTGATGAAGGCATGATTACAGAAAGATTGAAAAAAGTGTTCAAACATATTCACATCTATACCGCCAACTTCCTCTTTCACAAAATCTACTTTCATATGTAGTCCTGGTCTTCCAGAAAAATCTAAGACGACTCTAGATAGAGCTTCATCTAAAGGAACATATGAGTGACCATATCTCTTTATACCCTTTTTATCGCCAACAGCTTTATTGAAGGCCTCGCCTAAAGAAATTCCTATGTCTTCAATTGTGTGATGATCATCAATATGTAAGTCGCCTTTAGCTTTGATCACCAGGTCTATCATTCCATGTCTACCAATTTGATCGAGCATGTGCTCAAGGAAAGGTAAACCGGTATCAAATTCAGTTTGACCTGTGCCGTCTAGATTCAAATCTATGGAGATCTGAGTTTCAGAGGTGTCTCTATTTATTGTTACTTTTCTCATAAGTCATCTTAAGGGTTGCGCATTATAGCTAATATGCCCGACTTGTTCATTACTTGTACAATTTGCATAATATTCCAATGTCCTCGCTGAGTAATCATCTTATAAATTGGCATAAGCAATATGGCCGAAAGGACCTGCCTTGGCAGATAGAAACTAATCCTTACAAAGTGTGGATATCCGAAATTATGCTCCAACAGACTCAAGTTAAAACGGTAATCCCTTATTTTGTTAAATTTATGGAGAGGTTTCCAGACATCAATTCATTAGCTAATGCAGAAGAAGACGAGGTGCTAAGTTATTGGTCTGGATTGGGCTATTATTCGAGAGGAAGAAATCTTCTTAAGTCAGCAAAAATTCTTCAGAAAGAATTTAGTTCAGTTATGCCAGATACCTCAGAACAATTGCAGTTACTTCCTGGAATTGGAAAATCAACTGCAGGCGCTATCCTCTCTCTTGGTTTTAAAATAAAAGCGCCAATTCTGGATGGAAACGCCAAAAGAGTACTTGTTAGATACCACAACATCAACGATCCGGTAGATTTAGCAAGTACTGTAAATAGATTATGGGAAATTGCAGAAATCAATTTACCTGAAAAGGAATGTGATGTTTATACCCAGGCAATCATGGATGTAGGGGCATTGATTTGTAAAAGATCTAAACCTGAGTGCATAAAATGCCCGCTTAGTAATGCCTGTGTTTCTAAAAAAGAAAATACTCATAATTTACTCCCGATCCGTTCTCCAAAAAAAGAAAAGCCCGTTAAAAAACTTTATTGGCTTATCTTGCAAAATGAAGATGGCGAGATTCTGCTTGAGAATAAAAAAACTAAAGGTGTTTGGGAGGGTCTTTGGACTTTTCTCGGATTTCAAGAGCATGATTGTAGAAAAGAATATATAAAACAACTGAGCAAAAATTATTCAGTGCTACAAGAGGGGAAGAAAATAAAACATTCCTTTACGCACTATAAGTTAGATATAGATTTACTGCATTTAAGGGTACATGGAGGAATTCAGAATCTAGATAATAAGAAAGTATGGTTTAATAATGAAGATTTAATGAAAGTTGGTTTACCCTCTCCTGTTACAAGAGAATTGGAACAAATAAAGAAAAATGACTCGTATAGTTTTTTGTAAAAAATATAAAAAAGATCTAGAAGGAATGGATACTCCTCCCTATCCGGGCGATAAAGGTCAAGATATATTCGATAATGTATCCAAGCAAGCTTGGGAAGAATGGTTAGAGCATCAGAAAATGCTTATTAATGAAGGTCAAATTAATCTTGCCGATAGAGAATCTAGAAAATGGCTTAATGAGCAGATGGACCTTTTTCTTTCAGGAGAGGATTATGCGAAACCGACTGGATTTAAACCAGTAGAGTAAAACTTGCTTTTTTAGAATCAATTAATTGTATACAATCGCAACACTCTTTAAGCCCAGATAGCTCAGTCGGTAGAGCAAAGGACTGAAAATCCTTGTGTCGGTGGTTCGATTCCACCTCT
>Ga0208130_1000355_pt1 | contig 24131 bp, 22 predicted proteins | sample ETNtaG_31_FD_185771 | JGI IMG/M metagenome (GOLD analysis project Ga0208130, IMG submission 185771) | Marine microbial and viral communities from oxygen minimum zone, Eastern Pacific Ocean - ETNP201310SV78 (SPAdes) (version 2) | ecosystem: Environmental > Aquatic > Marine > Oceanic ... | reverse complement strand
CGCTATTCCATCAAAAAAATTATTGATTTTTTCCATTGAACCCTCCAAGTTTTAATTAATTTTACAACCAACTTCTAAAGATATTAATAAATTTAGGTCCATCAGTATTAATTTCTTCATTTTCTTTTAGCAAGTCACTAATTTCATCTAGTTCCTGAAAGAAAACATCCGGATCTATTACCCCTTCCGGAGCAAAAACACCTTTTTTTGTTATTTTTCTATCCACCAACAGTTTTAAGCCGCAAGCAAGAGGTATGCCAGTTGCTTCTCCCATGCTAATTAGATCAGATGCCTGGAAAGTTACTCCACAAGAGGCAGTTTTGCCGTCTTTCTTACCTATAGCTAGAGCATATAGGGGAGGTGGATCATCTGTTCTCATGACTGTATCTATACCGGTCTCAACTCCTTTTTCTTCAAGATCCTTTCTTATGTTTGACGAAAGGCTTTCTACTACACCTGCCGCTTTTTCTACAGATAAGATCTTCCAATCAACAAGCCTCATAATCCATTTGAGTATAGCGAATCCACTTCCATGAGCTAAATTTAAACTGTTTTTTAGGGACGGAAAATGATGCGGGAAAGTGATTGCTTCTGGGTGGCCAAAAATATGCGTTTTAAACTCACCAAAACCTGGAAAATCTACTGTAACTTGCTTGAGCGGTTTTACCATCTTAGGCTCGCCATCATTATGGACTCTTACCTTGCCTGTCATTTGCTGCACAGCATGGATCATAGCAGCATTAACTCCCGACTGTGATGACTCCTCTTCGGGTGCAGCCCCATCCATGGTCCAACCTGTATAGAGCGTTTCAACTTCATCCAGCTCTTGGATAGCTGCAGCACCTAGCATGTTCGTCAGACCCGGACTTGCGCCCATACCCAATATTGCTGTGCTATTACCATCTTCAGCTTTTTTATGAAATTTAAGCATCTCTATAGTAGGTTCCCAGTCATCATTGATATCAAGATAGTGACAGCCTGTTTCTATTGCGGCTTCGAGGATTGGAGGGCCATATTTAAAGAATGGCCCCACAGTGTTTATTACAACATCTGCACTTTTCATTGCTTTTTTAAGAGCATTTAAATCAGTAACATCTAATCCCAAGCCTGACACTTTTTGATTCATTGAATGGGAAAATGCTATTGCAGCTTCTTCATTAATATCAGCCACAATAACTTCACTGATATTTTCAAATTCCATACAAGTTTCTACGGCGAATCTTCCCATACCGCCACTTCCACCTAACGCCAGGACTTTCATAATAAAAATTAGGTAGGAATGATATCGAAGATTCTTATTGAGGGAGTATCCTCACAAAGTGATGCTATGGTATCTAAGGTTCCATCTTCAGTTCTGAACTGAAGATATTTTTGGTAATGTTCCCCACTATCCCATACTTCGTTAAATAGCCAATTATTACTTTTTTCATTGTTATAAACTAAATCAATACTTTGGCACCCATCAAACGCCCTAGTAACCTTGAAAGCTTCGGCACATATGCCCGTGAAATTTTCTCTTTCTCCTTCTTTTAAAGTCCCTTCTATAATTACGTTAACTGTCATAGTTTCTCCTCATATGAATAAATGTATAACATCGATACTAACAGACTGGTTTCCTTAAAACCTTACATTTTAATAGAGATGTTTCTAACAAAGTTGCTCTAGAAAGATAAATGATATCCCGCTTGCATACCCCAATTCATGCCCATCTGAGGGCCATTGAGATCTCTAGAGATTGGCTTATAAGCTTCTAAACCAATACTACCTTTTGGGAGCATAATATTTATACCTATCCCAAGTTGCAGTGTTTGTCCTCCGTAGTTAAGTGGGTTGGCAGTTTGAACTGGTGCCTTGATATTTTCATTGAAACCATCTATTGGCTGTATATCTTGAAACTTGAACCTCAGAGACCATGCAGATTTATTATTTATATCTCGTTGAGACCAAAAGTTTACTTCGTATGAATCTCCAAAATTCCACATCTTATTCTTAAGATTATGTTTAGATTTTAATTGACTGCCAATTTTCCATAATCCAAAAGTTTTTGTATAAGTAATGGCGCTTAATGCTGATTCAGACTTATCTCCAATTTGCATACCATAAGGAAGAAAAATCGAGCTGTAGCTTCCCATCGGGGTTAGGGCTTGGCCTAGTAAATCATTTTTTCCCATGTCTTTTTGTAACCCTAATTGAGCATGAAACTTATTTCCATTTGAATCATATATTTTGAATAGAGCTGAAACATTTATTACTGATAGACCAGATGATTTTGTAGAAAAATCACCTAAAGCTTTCCTCTCCATCATTGGCTGATATGTCTTCAAATTCATTTCTTTTATATTGAACATAGCCATGCCCATCATGGTGATTGAGTCTGTAGGAGCGTACATTGAACCTAACATGACCATATCCATATCCATTTTCTGAGGAACGACACTTAGGTTTTTTGGCATTCCTTTGGGATTTGGTAATTGGATGATATTTAAATCGGTTGCTTGATTTGAACCTATGTAATTCTGGTTCATAGACATTTTCATGTATCTTATAGAAACCATTGATTCACCTTTTTTGTGGAAATGATCCCCCATTAATCCTATTGGCCCATGCATTTTTGCTGAATGCATTGAGTCATGATGCATGCCATGATCCATATCATGCATACTATGATCCATTGCATCAGAGGACGAAATGGCAACAGAAAAGATCGAAAGAGAAATAAATAAAAGTAACTTGTTCATAAAAGATATTATCTAATATCTTTCTTTCTCAATCTAATTGATTTTGGCGTGACTTCAACAAGCTCATCGTCTTCTACGAATTCTAATGCTTGCTCTAAAGTATGCTGAATATGAGGCGTCAATATGAGATTTTCGTCAGTGCCGGCAGCTCTTATATTAGTAAGCTGTTTAGCTTTGGTAGGGTTCACAGGTAAATCATTATCCCTTGAGTGAAGTCCTACAATTTGTCCTATATACACATCAGTTCCGTGTCCAACAAACATCCTGCCCCGTTCTTGTAGATTAAACAAAGAGTAAGCTAATGTTTTTCCAGCTGCCATAGAAACCAAAACACCATTCTGTCTTTTAGCTAATTCTCCATCTTTTGCCTTACCATAATGATCAAAGACACTAGTCATAATTCCCGTTCCGCTTGTCATAGTAAGAAAACTTGATCTGAAACCTATCATGCCCCTTGAAGGAGCTATGAACTCCAGTTTTATTCTTCCCTTTCCGTCAGGTTCCATATTTTGTAAGTCAGCTTTTCTTTGACCCATTTCTTCCATTACAGAACCTTGATGTTGGTCTTCTATATCAATAACTATTTGCTCAAAAGGCTCATGAATCTCACCGTTCACATCTTTTTGAATCACCTCAGGTTTTGAGACACCTAGCTCATAATCTTCCCTTCTCATATTCTCTATAAGGACCGATAGATGTAATTCACCTCGTCCGGAAACCTTAAATTTATCAGGTGAATCTCCTGGTTCGACTCTTAGAGCTACATTATGAATTAATTCTTGTTCTAGCCTCTCTTTAAGATTTCTTGAAGAGATATATTTACCTTCTTTTCCAGCAAAGGGCGAGTTATTAACTTGAAAAGTCATACTTACCGTTGGTTCATCAACGCTCAGAGGAGGGAGTCCCTCAATCTTTTCTGGACTACATAACGTATCTGAGATGTTCAGTTTATCTATTCCTGTAATGCAGATTATGTCACCTGCCTGAGCTTCAGGAACCTCGACTCTTTCAAGTCCGTTATAGCCCATAACTTGAAGCACCTTTCCCTTTCTCTCAGAACTATTTGTATCAATTACTACGACCTGTTCATTAGGTTTTATTTTTCCTCTTGTTATTCTCCCTATCCCTATAACACCTACATAACTGTTGTAGTCCAGAGCACTTATTTGCATTTGTAGAGGCCCCTCATCGTTTACCTCAGGCGAGCTGACTTTGTCTAAAATTAAGTCCATCAAAGGAGACATGTCATCGGACATTTCATTTTCATCTAGTCCCGCTATTCCATTTAATGCAGATGCATAAACAACCGGAAAATCTAACTGTTCATCATTTCCGCCCAATCTATCAAAGAGATCAAATACTTGATCTAATACCCAGTCTGGTCTTGCTCCAGGTCTGTCGATCTTGTTTATTACAAGTATAGGGTTTAATCCTTGATCAAATGCCTTTTGCGTTACAAATCTAGTTTGAGGCATGGGTCCATCTACTGCATCTACTAGTAATAGAACAGAGTCAACCATCGACAAAACTCTTTCAACCTCACCTCCAAAGTCAGCATGACCTGGTGTATCTACTATATTAATCCTGTGATCTTTCCACTCGATAGCAGTATTCTTTGCGAGAATAGTTATTCCTCTTTCTTTTTCTTGATCATCTGAATCCATAACCCTTTCTGAATCCATATTCTTTCTATCAAGGGTTCCAGACTGTTGAAGTAACTTATCGACCAGAGTAGTCTTGCCATGATCTACATGGGCAATAATGGCAACGTTTCTAAGATTATTTACAGACATGGATTTTAAGAAAGCCGCGATTATAAGCTTTTATTTAAAATCTTCTATCAATTTTTTGAGATCATTGAATGACTTAAAGGATCAGGACAGCAGAACTCTATCAAAGCCTCTTCAATCTTTAGATTGCGTTGATCCCTAAGCTGATTAAGAAACTTTTTTGCTTCCTTATTATTTCTTTCTTCGGCTATCAGAAGATACTCTAATGCAAGCTTCGGGTCTGGATCTAGGTTTATTCCATTTACATAGATTAAAGCTATATTGAAAGGTGCTTTAGAATGGCCTTGTTCGTGAGCTCTTTGGTACCAATAAACTGCCTTTTCAAGATCCTTTTCAATTCCTCTTCCTAAAGAATAATTCACGCCAGTATTAAATTGAGATACCGAAATTCCTTGTGTAGCCAAGGAAAGGTCATAAACGAAGTCTTCTTTATCGTCTACAGCATGAAGCTGGAAAGTAACAAGAATTAATTTGAGAAGAATTACGATCTTAACAACTCTTCTCGTCATTTTTTATTCCATATTTACGACTACTTTTCCTAAGACTTTTCTATCTTCTAAGGTCTTTATAGCTTTAGCTGAATCTTCAAGACTATATGTTTCAGTAACAAAAGGTTTAATTTTTCCTTGAGCATGAAGCTCAAAAAGTTCTTTAAAGTTTTGCGCATTTTCTGCATGGTCTACAGCTGCAAACTGACCCCAGAAAACACCAACAATTTGACATTCTTTAAGGAGAGTCAGGTTTAGAGGCATTTTGGGTATTCCAGCTGTGAAACCTATGACTAGATATTTACCATGTCTTGCAATTGCCCTTAAAGCCGGTTCTGCATAGTCTCCTCCAACCAGATCGTAAATCATATCCACGCCACCACCAGTCAATTCTTTTATTTCATCAGAAAACTTTTTCTGAAGATCTCTGTCCATATCTCTTTCGTAAATTATTCCTTCATCGGCACCCTCTTTTTTACAAAGATCTATCTTTTCTTGAGAAGAAGCTGCAGCTATAACTTTAGCACCCATTGCTTTTGCTATATGTATAGCAGTTATGCCGAGTCCACCACCAGCACCTAGGACCAATACTGATTGACCTTCTTTGAGTTCTCCCCTTTGTTTGAATGCGTGATAAGTCGTACCGTAGTTAAGTGGAAAACCTGCCGCTGTATTAAAGTCCATCGAATCAGGTAATGGCATTAATTGCTGCTCAAGATAGACTCCTTTTTCACGCAACCCGCCAGAACCTATACTTCCCATAACCCTGTCACCTTCTTTGTGCAGAGTGACGCCTTCACCAACAGATGAAACGACACCCGAGATCTCACTTCCGGGACTAAAGGGGAAAGGAGGTTTGAATTGATAGAGCCCTTGGACAATAAGTACATCAGGAAAACTTATACCTGTTGCCTTAATATCAACAACAATCTGACCCGGACCTGCTACTGGATCTTCTATTTCCTCAACTGTGTGAGATTCAACGGGTCCAAATTCTTTACAGAGAAATGCTTTCATAAAATGATCCTTATTTAATATTTAAGGGTTAAATTAACGTTAAAAATTAAAACGTCAAGAAATCTTATTTAAAAAATCTTTTAGATAGTCTTCAAAACTTATTTGACGATCTTCTTCTATTTTTTTGGCTTCTATAAGAGATTCTTTAGCCTTTTCTGCAAAGTACTCTTCATTATCCTTTGCCAGATCACTCATTTCCTTTTTATGAGAGCGAGATATATTCATTCCGTATTCTTGAAACGAAAGGCCACTATTTTCAATTTCTTTTAAGAGAGAGCCACTTAGAGATAAATCATAATCTTCTATAATTTTTTTCTGTTCATTTAATGTTTCTGTCCAAATATTTCCATCTTTGAAAACTTCTTTGTCCATGAAAGAAGCTATTTCATTCATTTCTTCTAAAATCCTAATGGCTTCTTGCTTAACCTGACGATCCCCATTTGGAGTTTTAATTGTGGCATCAGTATTTCTACCCTCGTTAACTATAATCTTATGATTTTTAAAAAGTTCTTTCGATTCGTCTTCTTGGATTTCTGGACTTTCTGTGAAGAAGCAGTACAAAATCAATAAATCTAGAAAAAATATCTGTTTTTCCGATATACCAATAAATGAATTAGGGTTTAAATCTATACACCTCAATTCTAGATAATCTATACCTTGATCATTGAGAATATTTATAGGCCTTTCTCCGCTTGGGCAAACTCTTTTAGGTCTGATAGTACTGTAATACTCATTCTCTATCTGAATAATTGAGTCATTCAATTGAATTCTCTCGCCATCTTTAAATTCACCGAGCCCTTTGTAGTCTTGATAAGTTGTTTTAAGAGCACTCTTTAGATCAGAGCTATACTCCTCTAACGAGTTATATGAAATATTGAGATTGTCCTGCGCATGGCTGATATATCCTAAATCACCCATTCTTAACGAAGTTGCGTTGGCTTTATATAGGTCCTCAGAATTAAAATTATCTAGATCATGAGACCTATCTTTAGCAAAAGATTTACTTGCTATTGGCGACGATCCATAAAGTAAAAGATATAGCCATCCATAACGACGAAAATTTCTGGCTATTCCAAGATAAACTTCATTTTTTAGCTCTGTTATTTCTTCAGAACAAGAATCAGCGAGGATTTTTAAAAAATTATCTGAAAAAGAAAAGTTATAGTGTATGCCAGCTATTGCTTGCATCATGCTTCCATATCGATTTGATAAACCTCTTCTATAGATGGTCTTCATCATGCCTTGATTGGAAGTTCCATACTCTCCAATCGGTATCTCATCTTCTGAATCAATGGAGCAGGGCATACTAAGAGGCCAGAGCGATTCTTCTTCTAAGTTTTGATTAACAAATACATGAAGGTCACTTAAAAATTTGAGACATTCTGCGGCACTGTTGAAGGTAGGAGTTACTAGCTCCATTAAAGCTTCAGAAAAATCAGTTGTTATAAATGGATTTGTTAACGCCGATCCTAAACCCTTAGGATGAGACTTTTGAGAAATTTTTCCTGAAGAATCAACTCTTAAGCTTTCTTTCTCGATACCTCTATTAATGAAGTTAAGTTCTGAAGTTGCTTTTGATTTCTTTATTTCATCTAAAGAAAATCTAATCATTGTCTTTACCTAGGTCCGGCCTCAACAATAGATTCTGACACGTCAAACTTCTTAAAGTTATCTTTGAATTGAGTGACCAGTTTCTTCTCATACTCAGTGTATGAAGAAGGATCAGACCAGTTTTTAATCGGATTTAGTAAGGCGCTATCTACACCTTCAACATTCAGAGGCACATTGAGATTCATGCCTTCAATTGTTTCAGTCTCCACTCCATTTAAAGCTCCAGACTGAATGGCAGAGATTATTGATCTAGTCACTGGTATATCAAATCTTTTTCCTACTCCATAAGGACCGCCAGTCCATCCTGTATTTACAAGGTAAACTTTGCTATCAAATTCTTCTATTCTTTTCATGAGTAAGTCCGCATAAACACCTGCAGCTCTAGGGAAAAAAGGAGCACCGTAGCAAGTAGAGAAAGTTGTTTTAAATGCTTCGGTAGAACCAACTTCAGTAGAACCTATTGCGGCCGTATATCCGCTCAAGAAGTGATAAGCAGCTGCTTCTTTACTCAAGATTGAGACAGGAGGAATGACTCCAGAAAGATCGCAGGTTAAAAATATTACTGCATTCGGCTCACCGCCTGCATTCTCATCGGCTCTTTTTTCTATATGTTCTCTGGGGTAAACGACTCGTGTGTTCTCTGTTAAGGAAGAATCTGAGTAATCAGGATTCTTTGTCTCTGAATCGATTACTACATTTTCCATAACACTTCCTGTTTTTATAGCATCCCAAATAACTGGTTCATTCTTTTGGGTCAGGTCAATACACTTCGCATAACATCCACCTTCGAAGTTAAATACTGTCCCGGGACCCCAGCCATGTTCATCGTCTCCAATAAGATTTCTTTCTGGATCTGCCGATAGTGTTGTTTTACCTGTTCCTGAAAGTCCAAAGAATAAACAAACTTCTCCATTCGAACCTACATTTGAGGCACAGTGCATGGGCAGAACATCTTTTTCAGGTAAAAGGAAATTTTGGACAGCAAACATTGATTTCTTCATCTCTCCGGCATAAGGCATTCCGGCTAAAAGAACTTTCTTTTTGGTAAAGTCGAGTAATACGACGCCATCACTATTGGTTGAATCTCGATCAGGTTCACATACGAATTGAGGAGCGCTCATTATTTCCCAACAATCCTTATCTTTTGGATTAAAAGACTTAGGTCTAATGAACATTTGCTTTCCAAAAAGGTTATGCCAAGCCCATTCTGTCCTTATTTTTACTGGTACGTAGTAGTCAGCGTGTTCGCCAACATGAAGAGATGAAACAAACGTATCTCTTTCGTCCATGTATTCACTGACCCTTTCCCAAAGAGCGCTGAAGGCATCACTATCAAATGGCTTATTTACGTCGCCCCAGTCTACTGAGTTTTCAGTTGCCTCATCTTTTACAATGAATCTATCCAGAGGACTTCTTCCAGTTCTTTTTCCAGTTTTTACTAACAAAGCCCCATTAGAAGCAAGTTCACCCTCATTTCTTTCTAGGGCCTCATTAATAAGTTCTTCTACAGATAAATTTTCGTAAACAGATGACATTCAAGAATCCTTTTTAAACAGGCGGCTATTATATAGATTTAATTTTACTTATGAGAATGAATTTCATTTACGTTTTTAAAAATAATCAAACAGTAAATCGCTAAAACACTCAGTGAAATAAACACCCATCCTGGAATACTTATGCCCATGAAGGTCCATAGAACTTCTGCACAGTTCCCATCTCCTGTGAATGCAAGGATAATGACTTCTAAAAAAGGTAATGTAGAGATGAGGTAATCAATATCTGGCGCACAACTTGGAACTAACTCAGCTGGAAGACTTTGTAGGTATAACTGTCTCAAAGAAAGCGACAATCCAACAATAATACTTAATGAGATCGTCGTCAGTAAGATTTTGTAAGTAATTAATTTACTAGGGTTTATTAAAAACCCAATCCCAGCAAGGATGCCGGTTACTATCACAGCACCTCTTTGCATGTAGCACAAAATACATGGTTTTAGCTCTAGGAAATGTTCCATAAAAAGAGCAACTCCTATCATGCCTATCGAGGCTAACAAGAAAACTAGAAAGGTCCTCTTAGGATTTTTGAAAACTAGATTCATCAATGTGCTTGATCCCAATTATCACCTATTCCTACATCAATCTCTAAAGGAACATCTAGATTTGCGGCGCCCATCATTGAGTCTGTTAGTATTGCTATAACACTATCTATTTCTTTTTTTGGTGTATCTAATATTAGTTCATCATGGACCTGCAATATAAGTTTAGCCTCGATTTCTTCAGTCTTTATTGCTTTATGCGTTTTTATCATTGCAATTTTCATTATATCTGCAGCCGTTCCTTGCACTGGTGCATTTATCGCAGCTCGTTCTGAGGCTTGTCTTCTCATGGCATTACTAGCATTAATGTCTCTCAAATAAAGCCTTCTTCCAAACAATGTTTCTACATATCCATTCTGGCTAGCAAATTCTTTAGTTGATTCCATATATTCCTTTACGCCAGGATATTTTTCGAAATACATAGCCATATACTCGGCTGCAAGATTTCTGGAGATTCCGAGCTGTTTGCCAAGTCCAAAAGCGGAAATTCCATAAATTAGTCCAAAATTAATTGCTTTTGCGTTTCTCCTAAGATCTGCAGTTACATTATCTATATCAACACCAAAAACTTCACTTGCTGTCTTGCTATGAACGTCTTCTCCTTCTTGAAAAGCTTGAAGTAGTCCTATGTCCTTTGAGACATGAGCCATAATGCGGAGTTCTATTTGAGAATAATCTGCAGAGATAAACCTATGTCCTTTTGATGGCTCAAATGCTTGCCGTATTCTTCTGCCATCTTCTGTTCTTATGGGAATATTTTGTAGATTGGGATCAGAAGAAGAAAGTCTTCCGGTTGTTGTCACAGCTTGATGAAAAGAGGTATGTACTTTTCCAGTTGAGGCCGATATCTGTCCAGGCAATTTGTCCGTATAAGTTGATTTAAGTTTGCTTAATGTTCTATGTTCGAGCAAAACTTTTGGAAGTTCATATTCTTCAGCTAGCTCTGCAAGAACTTTTTCATCTGTAGACGGCTGACCTCCAGGTGTTTTTTTTATGACTCTATAATTTAATTTTTCAAAAAATATTTCCCTTAACTGCTTGGTAGACCCCAAATTAAATTCTTCGCCTGCAATATCGTATGCTTTTTTTTCTAATTTCTTAATTCGATTTTCTAAATCTTTAGATTGAGATTTTAGAATTTTTGAATTTAATATAGCTCCATTTTGTTCCATTTCGGAAAGTACCTCTATTAAAGGAATTTCTATTTCTTCATTTAACTTTTTTAAAGAGTCTTCTGTTTCAAGCTTTGGATTTAATTCTTCGTATAGTCTCAGAGTAATATCAGCATCTTCAGCAGCATAATGAGTAGCCTCATTTATTGGCACCTGATCAAATGTAACTTGTTTTACACCTTTTCCCGCAACATCCTCAAAAGTAGAAGTTTTGTAGTTTAGATAATAAGAAGATAGAGCATCAAGATTATGTCTAGTTGCTGATGCATCCAGTACATAGCTCATCATCATAGTGTCATTTTTAATTGATGAAATTCTAATCCCGTATTTCGCTAGTACGTTTCTATCAAACTTTATATTTTGGCCTATTATTTTATTTTTGGAGGTTTCAAGGATAGGTCTAAGAATATCTAATACTAAATCTTGGTGGAGCTGATTGACTGTATCGTCTAAATGTTTAATAGGAATGTAATAAGCCTCACCTGCTTTATAGCTTAGCGATATACCAACTAAATCAGTGTCCATATAGTCTAAACCGGTTGTTTCTGTATCTATTGCAATGGTCTTCGCTTTAGAAGCTTCTTTGACGATTTTCTTCAGTTGATCTTCTGAAGAGATACACATATAAGATGAATTTACTTTTTTCGCAGTTGCTTTCTTTTCTGGAACTTCTTGCAACCAAGCATTGAATTCTAATTCTTTATATATCTCTGTTAGTTGTTTTGTGTCCGGTTCTGTAATTATTAAGTCTTCTATTCCCACATCTAGAGGAACATCTGTTTTTATTCTTACTAACTCATGGGCCAAATCTAGCATTTCAATAGAAGAGCGTAAGTTTTCTCCAACCTTACCCCCTATAGATTCGGCATTTTTCTTGATTCCTTCAATATCATTGTATTCATTAAGCCATTTGACTGCTGTCTTAGGGCCAACCTTATCTACTCCAGGCACGTTATCAGATTTATCTCCTATCAGAGCTAGATAGTCAGTTATTAAAGCAGGTCCCACACCAAATTTTTTTAAAACTCCATTTTCGTTAAGCAACTCGCCGGACATTGTGTTTACAACACTTACGTTCTCACACACTAGTTGGGTCATATCTTTATCACCGGTTGAGATAACAGTGTTTAATTTCTTTTCTCTAGCCTGCTCTGCTAATGTACCAATCACATCATCAGCTTCCACTCCGGGAATCATGATTAATTTAATTCCCATTAATGAAATTATTTTATGAATCGGTTCAATCTGTTGCACTAAATCTTCAGGCATAGGGGGTCTGTTGGCCTTGTATTCAGAATACATCTCATGCCTAAAAGTTTTTCCTTTGGCATCAAAAACCACTGCCAATGGACTCTCAGGATGATCAATAAGTATCTTTTTAATCATACTAATGACACCTTTTATGGCACCTGTAGGTTGATTTTTACTATTCGTCAGAGGAGGCAGCGCATGGTATGCGCGATATAAGTAAGAGGAACCATCAACCAGTATTATTGGATCTTTATCTTCACTCATTAATTTCTATTTCCTTAAATAGAGCCTGTTTCTGCCCGACCCTTTATTCCTCCAGCTCTCTTCTTCCGTTAGGCCTGCGAGAGAAACAATTTCTTCAATATCTTTTAAATTCTCTTCAAGGTTTCTGCCCTCTATTTCTACATGAATACTTTCTATAGCAGACAGTACTTTTGTTCCACCTTTAAGTATTTCAAGCTCTTTACCATCTACATCCAGTTTGATGTGATGTGGTGAAGGAACTCCATTAATTTCACTTAGATCATCTAGCTTAATAGCTATAACTGATTGATAGCCATTTACTTCAAATTCTCCGAATTGATTGGTGCTCGATCCAATGCTGTTATGTGACGCTCCTGCGCTGGTATCTTTCATATATAAGTCGAGTAGATTTGTTTCTTTGTCGCCCGCAAAACAAAGAGCCTGTATGTATTTATCGAGACCATTCAGTCGGATATTGGCATTAAGAGTTGCATAAGATTCAGCTGAAGGCTCTAAAGATAAAACTTTGTTTTTCTTTGAGATAGCGGCATAGAGACTGAAAACTCCAATATTTGCACCGACATCCCACAAAACCTGACCTTCTTTTAAATATTCACTTATCCATTCAAACGTCTCGGGCTCGCTTCTGTCCGAACTAGGATCTTGAGGAACTGATCCAGGAGAGTCGACCCTAAAAATTAGGGCTCCTCTGTCTGTATCAATTAACTGAGTTTCTTTGAAAGATTCTACAAGTCTGGCGTGGGTCTTTAACTTTGTTCTTTCATCTATACCCAAAGTAAAAAATGAACTTAGCCCTTTTATGATGTTTGATCTTGTCTTGCTGATAATAAATTCCTTAAGTTAATTTTACATTAGTTAAAATTTAAAAAAAAAATAAAAAATGAACTTTTATTTAAATCCTCTGTCTCAATAAATGAAAGACAATAATCCTAGCTTTCAATAAAGCTTCAAGTAACCCCAAATACTTGAAGCTTTTTTATTTCAGCTCATTAATTCTTGCAAGTAATGACTCAATACCTGTTTTATTTGTTGCAGAGGTTGCTAGCACATAGTGCTTTGTTGAGAGTCTTTCCAATTTTTTTTCTGCACTGAAAGTAGCTTGAGATATTTTATTCTTAGATAGTTTATCTGCTTTATTAAGAAGTAAAATCATTGGCAGGTCTTTACTTTCACACCAATCTATTAGATTTAAATCATCTTCTTTGAATGGGTGTCTAATATCCATGATTATGCATAAAGCATTCAGACATTTTCTTCTCATTAAGTATTTTTCTATCTCCTGACCCCATGCAGAGCGCATTTTTTTTGATACCTTTGCATAACCATATCCTGGTAAATCAACAATTTTAAATTCATCAGATAAGCCGATATCAAAGAAATTTATTGCTTGAGTTCTTCCCGGAGTCTTACTAGTTTTAGCTAATTTCTTATTATTTGTAAGTGCATTAAGGATACTGGATTTGCCGCAATTTGATCGGCCACAAAATGCAATTTCAGAACCTTCATCAACAGGTAAATCTTCAATGGTAGGGTAACTACCAGTGAATTTCGCGTTCTGAAAATATGTATTATTCATTTGAGTTATAAATTTAGGATCGCCAGAAAGGTTAGTATATAATGTCGGCGCGTCACATCATATTTAAAGATAAATTCTTAAATGAAACTTAAATTTCTAACAATTCTAGTCACATCCTTGCTTTTCTTGGGTGCTGGAGATCCTGAATCAGGAAAAGATAAAGTTGCAGTTTGTGCAGGTTGTCACGGAGCAGATGGCAATAGCCTTGTAGGAATCTGGCCATCATTAGCAGGACAAAATAAGAATTATCTATTAAAACAGTTAAGATTGGTAAAATCTGGTGACAGGGTCATAGAGTCTATGACGGGTTTGCTTGATAATTTAGATGATTCTGATCTTGCCGACATAGCTGCTTTCTATGAATCAAAAACCAATACCGTAGGTACTGTAGATGAATCAAAAATCGATTTAGGAAGAAAGCTGTATTATGCAGGAAATTTAGAGAAAGGAGTTCCAGCTTGCTCAGCCTGTCATTCACCAAGAGGCCTAGGAAACGCACCTGCAGCTTATCCTTTACTGAGCGGTCAACAACCTGACTATGTAGCTAAAGCTCTTAAGGATTACAGATCAGGAGAACGAATCAATGAAGACCCTTCAAAGATAATGGCAGCTATAGCCTACAAACTAGATGACAATGAAATAGACGCTCTTTCCAGTTTTGTTCATGGTTTATACTAATTAAAATGATCCGATTTTTTACCTCTATCTCTTTATTTGTAATACTTATTAGTTGCACAGCAGAAGAAAAAAATTCTTTAGAACCAAGCACAGGTGAAAAATACAGAGCCGGTGTTCATTACGAAATAGTTGATAATCCAACCACTGTTCGAGATCCTTCAAAAATAGAGGTAACAGAGGTGTTTTGGTTTGGATGTAATCATTGCTATGCCCTAGAACCTTATATAGCGAGATGGAAAAAGGATGTACCTGCTGATGTTGCATTCATCAAATCTCCAGCTACATGGAATGAGATGCTAAAGACTCACGCTAATATATATTACACAGCTAAAGCCTTAGGCATTGAACAACAGTTTGTGCCGGCTGCTTTTAATACAATTCAAAATGAAGGAAGAATGCTCACTGGCAATACAGAGCTTGAGTATTACTTTAGAGGCTTTGATATTGACAGAAACAAATATAAAGCTGTTTCCACATCTTTTGGAGTAAGAAATGCCGTAGAGCAGGCCGATAAGAAGATGAAACAATGGAAGGTAACTGGAGTGCCATCTTTAATAGTCAATGGTAAATATAAAGTTTCAGCATCAAGAGCAGTTAGAACCGACCAACTGTTCGATGTTGTTGATTTCTTAGTAGAGAAGGAAAGAAATTAAAATCTCTCCCTTAAAAGTTGAATAAGTTCCCCATTTCACCTCTCTTTATTCCCGCAAATAAGACTGATTGGATCGCTAAGACTTTTGAAAAAGGTGCTGATAGCGTAATACTAGATCTAGAAGACTCAGTTCCACATAACGAGAAAAGTACTGCTAGAGAAAACCTTTACAGCCATCTTAAAGAAAATAGCTATAGCGGTAATTTAATTGTGAGGGTAAATCCAATTAATGACAAAGATGGTCAAGAAGATATAAAGACTTTAGCAAGTTCCAATCTACCCATTGATGCTTTCATGCTACCTAAAGTTGAGGAAAGAGCCTTAGTAGCGAAACTACCAGACATAAATGTTATAGCTTTATTGGAGACTCCATTATCAATAAGAAATATTTCTGAAATAGCCGCTGAAACTAAGGTAAAAGGATTGGCTCTCGGTGGTGCTGATTTAAGTGCTAGCTTAGGATCTAATATGGATTGGGATTCTCTTTTGTATGCTAGATCAAGAATAGTATTAGAAGCGGCAATCAATAATTTATTTTCAATTGATAGCCCCTTTATGAGTATTGAAGATTTAGATGCACTAGCAAAAGAGAGCAAGAAATCTAAGGCCATGGGCTTTAATGGCAAAGCAGCAATTCATCCAAGTCAATTAGAGGTTATAAGGAGCTCATTTATTCCTAATGCCCAGGAAATTGAAGAAGCCAAAGAGATCATTAAAGCTTTTGATAATTCTTCTTCAGCTGTAATAGCCTTTAAAGGGAAAATGATCGATAAACCCGTAATTTTATCTATGGAAAAAAGATTAAGGCTTGTGGGCATCGATCCAAAGAATATAGACTGACAGTATTATGACAAAAAAAATGAAAGAAATTTCACCAGGTAGATATAGAGAGTCTTTCGGAAGATATTACGAGGAATTTGTTATAGGTGACGTTTATGAACACAGGCCAGGAAGGACAATTACTCAGTCAGATAATATTTGGTTTACTTTATTAACAATGAATCAACATCCTCTTCATATCGATGATGAGTATGGAAAGGGAACTGAGTTTGGTAAAACCCTGGTTGTAAGTCCTTTCACAGTAGCTTTGATGGTCGGAATGAGTGTTAGCGATGTAAGTCAAAAGACAGTTGCAAATTTAGGTTGGACAGATATAAAAATGACTCATCCCTTATATGTGGGAGATACCCTTTATGCCGAATCTGAGGTCATAGAAAAAAGGGAGTCGAAATCACGACCCGATGAAGGTATCGTAACAGTCAAAACAATAGGAAAGAATCAGGATGGCATTGAGGTCGCCTCGTTTATCAGGTCAGCCCTAATTCCGAAGGAAGGAAAGGCTGTTGAGGATAAAATAGACTATTGAGATTAACGACTACTAAATACTTCTATAACTAAAACACTTTTTTTGCTATAACTATCACTTCATCTTTTGGGGAAGAAGTTATGGGAGACATTTCTAGTACAGAAAAAAAATTACATTGGCATTTGCAGGGCAATTGGGCTCCTGTTGAGAAGGAATTATCTGAATCTGACTTACAGGTAAAGGGCAATATACCCAAAGACCTATCAGGTTTATTTGTTAGGAATGGGTTTAATCCTGTATCAGGATATAGCGATCACTGGTTCTTTGGGAACGGAATGTTGCATGGCGTATATCTTGAAGATGGAAAAGCTTCTTATAAGAATAGATATGTAAAGACTCCTTATTATGAAGAAGACCTCAACGTCATGTCTTCTTTTGGAAATTTAGCCGCTTCTCCAGCAAACACTCACATAGTGAATCATGCAGGAAAATTACTGGCTTTAGAAGAAACGTCATTACCTTGGAGTGTCAATAAAGACTTAGAGACTTTAGGGGTAGAAGACTTTAACGGAAAGTTAGATACAGCTATGACGGCACATCCAAGAGTATGTCCTGAAACAGGTGAGATGCTTTTCTTTGGTTACTCTATGTTTAGTGAACCTTATTTAAACTATTACAGAGTAAGTAAAGAGGGTGCTTTAGTTCAGTCTGAAGCTATAGAGCTGCCAAGGCCCGTTATGATGCATGATTGGAACATTACAAGAAACTATGTTGTTTTTATGGATCTGCCTATCGTTTCTGATATGGATTTAGCTGCCACAACAGGATCCCCATTTGGTTTTAAACCTGAATGCGGAGCACGATTGGGAGTGATGCCTCGAGATGGTAACAATTCAGATGTTAGGTGGTTTGATATAGATCCTTGTTTTGTTTTCCATAGCTTTAATTCATTTGAAGAAGGAAATAAGATAGTTTTATACGTATCAAGACAAAAAGAGGCAATGGTGGGTGGCTTTAAAGATATCTACGGAGGCGAGACAACTGTCGCTAGATTGTGGCGATGGGTCATAGACCTAGAGACAGGAATTGTATCTGAAGAGCAATTAGATGATGGCGCATGTGATTTTCCAAGAATCAACGATAACCTAATAGGTCTAAACTCTGAATATGGTTACTGTATGCAACTGAAAACAGATGTCGAAGACCTAACTTTCGGAGAGCATTTATTTAAATATCACTTAGAGTCAGGAAACAGAACCGATCATCATTTGGGAAAAAATGTAGCAGGCGGAGAACCCGTTTTTGCTCCCAAGCCGGGATCTTCCAAAGAAGATGAAGGTTGGATCCTGTCTCTTGTTCATGAAAGGGAAACTAGAAAATCAAAGTTGGTTATTATTGATGCAGAAGCATTTGATCAAGAGCCAGTTGCTGAGGTTATTATTCCTCAGAGAGTTCCTTATGGAGCTCATGGAAGTTGGATTCAAAATTAAATTAGGAGGTTATTTTGGAAGCACAATACGCAACAGTATGGGAACGAAACTCAGACGTAATTCCGGATGAGATAGCACTAATATGTGGTGATAATAAGGTTACTTGGAGAGATTACGACAATAGAGCAGCACGTCTTGCTTCAATCCTTACAGAAGCAGGGCTTGGAAATGATTCTAAGGTAGGCCTGTATCTGCATAACTCTAATGAGTACTTAGAAGCACAATACAGCGTTTTTAAAATCAGAGGTGTACCCATAAATGTCAACTACAGATATAAAGAAGAAGAACTAATTTACCTTTTAGATAATTCTGATTCTGAAGCAGTCTTTTATCAAGGTTGTTATACCCAACAAATAGAGGCTATTAAAGACAAACTGCCAAAGGTTAAATTATTCATTCAAGTAGATGATGGGACTAATGATGTTTTGAATTTTGCAACAGACTATGAAACAGCAATTTCGTCATCGGAACCTATGGAAAGAATAGAGAGGTCAGGAGACAACATTTATATGCTCTATACCGGAGGAACTACTGGAATGCCTAAGGGAGTCATGTATCAGCATGAAGGGCACCTAATGGGCATGTTAAATACAGCTGGCGCGTGGGGCTTAATTCCTGTTCAGGAGCGCTTAGAAAAAGAAGATTTAGAATCTATTGGTGATGAGGTAAAAAGGTTATCTGATGAAGGTAATTTACCTGTAAGCATACCCGCTTGTCCGCTGATGCATGGAACAGGTATGTGGCTTGGAGCGATAATACCCCACCTTGTTGGCGGAACAGTAGTTACACTTCCTGAGCTAGGATTTGATCCGGATAATCTTTTAAGAGAAGTAGAAAGAACCAAAGCAAATAATGTAGTGATTGTTGGCGATGCTTTTGCTAAACCGATTATGGATGCTCTCGATAAAGCTGCCTCTGAAGGTCAGCCATATGACTTGGAATCAGTTAATACTGTTATCTCAAGTGGAGTTATGTGGAGTTCAGAAGTAAAGCAAGGCTTGCTCAAGCATCATGACATGGTTCTGGTCGATGCAATGGGCTCAACTGAAGGGGGCATGGGATCTTCTAGAGCTTCCAGAGATAATCCAGCTGAAACTGCTAAGTTTGTCTTGAATCCTGGAGTAATTGTTATAACCGATGAAGGAGAAATCGTTGAACCGGGATCAGATAAAATGGGAAAAATAGGCACAAGCGGATTAGTCCCTCTAGGATATTTTAAAGACGAAAAGAAATCTGCTGAGACATTTAAGGAGTTTCAAGGTGTTCGTTATAGTTTTCCAGGTGACTACGCCAAGGTTGAAGCAGACGGTACGATTACTCTTTTAGGTCGAGGAAGTAATTGTATCAACACCGCTGGTGAAAAGGTTTATCCTGAAGAAGTTGAAGAGGCTATCAAGCGCCATGATGATATTTATGATTGTCTAGTAGTCGGTTTACAGGACGATAGATTTGGTCAAAGAGTAGTTGCCCTCGCATCATTCCAAGAAGGTAAAGAAATTGAAGAGCAAGATCTTATATCTTTCACACGGGAGCACTTGGCTGGATATAAGCTACCAAAACAAGTTCTCTTTGTTGATGAAGTGATGCGTGCACCGAATGGTAAGGCAAACTATAAGTGGGCAAAAGAGACAGCTGAAAAAGAATTAACCTAGGAGGCAACATGGATGTGAGCGAAGCAGTCGATTCAAGACTTTCGGTAAGAGAATTTCTCAAAAATCCAGTTGATGACGCACTTATAAAAGAACTTCTGGAGAAGTCAGCCAGAAGCGCATCTGGTGGCAATCTTCAGCCTTGGAAGATTTATGTCATTAATAATGAAACAATGAGTTCTTTCTTAAAGTTTCAAGAAGAGTGGTCAGAGCCAGAAACACCCGCATATGCAATTTATCCTGAAAACCTCAAAGAGCCTTATAAAACTTCAAGATTTGAAGTAGGTGTGCAGATGTATTCAATTTTAGACATAGGGCGTGAAGATAAAGAAGGACGCTTTAAGCAAATGCTTAGAAACTTTGAGTTCTTTGGTGCACCTGCAGCTTTTTTCTGTTTTGTTGATAGGCAAATGGGAACTCCCCAGTGGTCAGATCTAGGAATGTTTCTTCAAACGTTTATGCTTTTGGCTAGAGAAGCCGGTCTGGATACTTGTCCTCAAGAGGCTTGGGCTGTGAAGCAAGAGAGTGTAACAGCTTTTGTTGAAGCACCTGATGAGGAAATGTTGTTCTGCGGCATGGCGATTGGTTACAGAGATCCAGAGGCGCCAATTAATGATTTAAGGACTGACAGAAGAGCTATCGATACCTGGACAAAATTTATCAAGAAATAATTTCAGATCATTACCTCTATTAGACTTGGGCCTTCAGAAGACAAACTATTTGTTAGTGCTTTCTTAAATTCTTCAACTGTAGTCGTCTTATAGCCGGTAACGCCAAGAGATTCAGCTAAAGACACCCAGTTTATAGCTGGATCATCCAATGAAAACATTGATGCAGCTCTATCCCCAGTACCTAGAGCGCCAACTCTATCTAACTCTACTTTTAAGATCGCGTAAGATCGATTTGAAAAGATTACATTAGTTACATTTAAAGATTCTCTGGCTTGCGTCCAAAGGGATTGAACCGTATACATGGCTCCTCCGTCTCCGTGCAAACAAACAACTGGCCTATCTGGGGCACCAATGGCAGCACCAGTTGCCAAAGGCAAGCCCTGTCCTATAGATCCTCCAGTAAGGGCAAGCCAATCTAGAGGCTTCGCATTCCAAGCATGTGGCGTAACAAAAAAGCCAGATGTTGCAGCCTCATCACAAACTATTGTTTCTTCCGGAAGTAAATTTGCAAATATTGGACCAATATTTTCAGGTCCTAGATCACCAGAATCGGGTGTGTTTATATCTTCATTAGGTATAAGACTTTCATCTATCTTTGATCCTTTGAATAATTCATTCAAAGCATTTAGTGCGTATTTTCCATCTTGAAATGGTGAGCACAGCTCAATAAGATTGGCTTTTTCGGGAGACAAGTAGCTTTTTTTACCAGGATAGGCAAAAAACGAAACTGGTGGCTTGGTACCTATGAATACAATTGTATCTATTCCTTTAAGATACTCTTCAGCCATTTCTGCAAAGTATGGGATAGGTTCTATCTTAGTGATTCCTTTACCTCTTCTATGTTTTTTTACAAAAGTATCTGTAGCTAATCTGCAGTTAGCTGCTGTTGCAATTTTACCCGCAAGATTTACCGACTCCTCATCAAGAAAATCTCCACCAAGAAAAAGCATTGCGTTATCACTCTTTGAAAGAGCGTTAAAAGCTAAATCGATTTCCTTGTCATCGATTTTAGCAGGCTCAGGAATTTCAACTACTGGACCGAGATTATCTGTTTCTCCCCAAGCACAGTCTGCCGGAACAAGCATAGTAGCAATTTGACCAGGAAATTTATGAGCCTCTAACCAGGCTTGACTACCTAAAGATGATAGATCATCTGGTGATGAGCTTCTGCCAACCCAATTTGATGAGGCTTTTGCTAAACCATCTAGATCTGAAGTTAGAGGTGCATCATATTGAAGGTGATAAGTGGCATGATCTCCAACTATGTTAAGCATCGGAGTTCTGGCTTTTCTAGCATTATGAATATTGGCAAATCCATTACCAAGCCCAGGACCTAGATGTAATAAGTTAGCAGCAGCTTTACCTGTAACTCTTGCATATCCGTCAGCTGCACCAGTCACAACACCTTCAAATAAACCCAAAACAGGTCTTATTTCTGGATGGTGATCGATTGCGGCTACCAAGTGCATTTCGGAAGTACCTGGATTAGCAAAAACGACTTCCAGACCATTAGCAATTAAAGTTTTCAGTAAAGCATCAGCAGAATTCATAGGTTTATTATAAACCTATGAATTTTTTACTAGGAAGATTATTGTTTAATGTCTAAGTACCTGCCCAGCACGAGCACCAGTTGGCTCTCCATCAAGGACATTTACAGAGCCGTTTACAATCGTAGCTTTGAAGCCTTTAGATTTTTGGATATAACGAGGTGCTTCACCAGGAAAGTCATTTACTAATAAGGGTTGAAGTTCAGTTACTTCTTCGGGGCTAAAAACATTTATGTCTGCTTTCATTCCAGCTTTTAGAATACCTCGGTCTTTTAGACCAATCACTGCAGCTGGGTCAGCCGTCATTCGTTTAATGGCTTGAGGAAGTGTGAATACTCCTTTCTCACGGACATAATGAGATAATATAAAGCTAGCCCAACCTCCGTCCATAATTTGGGAAACATGGGCACCGACATCCCCAAGTCCAGGAATTAGATTTTCGCTGCTAAAAAGGTCACCTTGTTCCTTCAGGTTAGTTCCAAACATGCGCCAGTTGAAAAGACCTCGACCATTACTTTCTCTAGATAATCTTAAAAAAGTTTCAGACCAATGTTCTGAAGCAGATTTCGAAAGTTCTATTAGGTTTTGTGCAGAGTTGTGATCGGGCATCTCATCTAGGCCCAAAAAGTAAACTTTTTGAAGAGGAATAGCACAAGATTTAGGTTCACGTGCTTCTGCCACAAGAGCCTCACAAAAGGTTTCACTATTGATGGCTTCTAGTCTGGCTTCAAAACCTTTCTCTCGTAATTTATCCCATGTTGGACCTTGAATAGGTATGCCTGATTGAAGGCCAAACATATAACCAGATCCTCGTGTATGACTGGTAGCTGTGATATTACGTCCATCTAAATTCATTTCATCAAGATGCGTCGCAGCCTTAGCACCAGATCCTTCTTCACCTGAGCAGCCATAGCTAAATAAGACTCTACTTCCTTCTGTTTCAGCAACTGACTTCATTACCTCGGCATCTGCACCAACTAACTGCATCAGGCCATCTTTAGGTCCAACAACTTTTGCAATTTCTACAAGCTCGGAACACTCGGCAAAGGTTCCTGGAATTGAACGACCATCTGGAGCTTTGTGTGGTTCGTAACGGTTAGTTGAGAATCCAACAGCTCCGTCTTTCATAGCTTTATCAACAATCTCTGCCATTTGTTGCTTCTCAGCTTCTGTTGCTTGCTCATCAAACGACCTATCTCCCATGACATAATAGCGAATAGCAGAGTGACCAACGAGACCAGCAACATTTAATGAGGGTTTAAGTTCTTCAAGCATATCAAGATATTCACCATAGTGCTCCCAATTCCAAGGAAGTCCTGAAAGAATAGCTTGTTTTGGAATATCTTCTACAGTCTCCATCATGCCAGCTAGAACCTCCACATCATCAGGTTTGCATGGAGCAAAGGTAAGGCCGCAGTTTCCTATCAATGCTGTAGTGACACCATGCCAACAGATAGGAGTCATTTCAGGATCCCAGCCAATTTGGGCATCCAAATGAGTGTGTATATCCACAAAACCAGGTGAAACAGTCATACCTTCAGCATCGATGATTTCAGACGCTTCACCGTTTACTTCACCAATTTCAGTTATAACACCATCTTTAATTGCAATATCTGCACGATATGCTTCAGAACCAGTTCCATCAATGATATTACCGTTCTTGATGATTAAATCATTTTGCATAGCTTCCCCCTAAAATCCTATAAAGTTTAAGTATATAACTTCTCCTCTAGATAGGAATCCCAAAAAAGGGTTAAAAATATAACTATTTTAGTGACTTATATTTCCTATATAAAATTTTAGAAAGCCAACCAGCAATAAGTGGAACTATAGTTAATTGAGTTATTATCAAGAAACCAACAACTCCTTCTGTTCCCAGGGTTGAGAACATCGCTTGAATATTTGATCTCACATCCTCACTAAACATAGAGCCAATTATCGCTAATATCCATATCAAAACATAAGAAGCAGCATAAAAACCTAAAACTATGCAGCTTAAAAGTATGAATAATTTTTTCATAACTCCAATATACACTAAATGGGCTAGACAGGATTTGAACCTGTGACCTTCTGCTCCGGAGGCAGACGCTCTATCCTAGCTGAGCTACTAGCCCATAAGAGATTATATATCTATCT
>Ga0208130_1000353_pt1 | contig 24175 bp, 21 predicted proteins | sample ETNtaG_31_FD_185771 | JGI IMG/M metagenome (GOLD analysis project Ga0208130, IMG submission 185771) | Marine microbial and viral communities from oxygen minimum zone, Eastern Pacific Ocean - ETNP201310SV78 (SPAdes) (version 2) | ecosystem: Environmental > Aquatic > Marine > Oceanic ... | reverse complement strand
GGTCTTGGAGCACGCTGCGTCATCGTTGACCTGCAGGACGAAAAAGGAGAAGCAGTCGCTAAAGAACTAGGAGGCTTATATGTAAAAGCCGATGTAGCTGATGAGGAACAAGTTCAAGCTGCAATGGACGCCGCTATGGAAATGGGCCCTTTACGGGCATTAGTAAATGGTGCTGGGATCGGAAGCGCTTCTCGGACAGTAGACCGAAATGGCGACCCTATGCCCTTAGCGCAATTTGAGTTCGTAATTCGCGTGAATCTCATAGGTACGTTCAACTGCATCCGACTCGGAGCAGCTTCCATGGCTAAAACAGATCCACTTGATAGTGATGGCCAGCGAGGAGCCATAGTAAACATGGCTTCAGTTGCTGCGTTCGATGGGCAAACAGGTCAAAACGCCTATTCAGCTTCCAAAGGAGGCGTTGTAGGAATGACTCTCCCGATAGCACGCGATCTGGTGCCGCTCGGGATCAGGGTAAATACAATTGCTCCTGGACTCATCGATACACCAATCTACGGAGAGGGAGAAGCGTCAGACCAATTTAAAGCGCATCTCGGGCAAAGCGTTCTGTTTCCCAAGAGACTCGGGTACGCCAGCGAACTCGCATCAATGGTCACTGAATGTATAACAAATGATTACATGAATGGTGAAACAATCAGAGTAGATGGCGGCGTTCGCCTTCCACCAAAATAAGGAGTAAGAATGACAGAAAACAGCGCAGTCCTCACAGAAACGAGGGGCAGAGTTCTCTTAATTACACTTAACCGTCCTGAAGCAATGAATGCGATCAACACGGATCTTGCTCAAGGCCTTCTTGCAGCAGTTGAGGAACTTGATTCAAATGATGGACTAACTGCAGGCGTATTGACCGGAAACGGGAGAGGATTCTGCTCGGGAATGGACCTTAAAGCTTTCGCAGCAGGAGGGCCGCCAAAGGGGTTTGACCAATTTCTTGAAACAGGGTCAAAGAAACCACTAATTGCAGCAATTGAAGGATTTGCTTTAGCAGGTGGCCTTGAAGTTGCACTAACTTGCGATCTGCTAGTCGCAGCTAAGGATGCAAAAATAGGAATCAGAGAGGTCAAAGTCGGTTTATTCGCAGCGGGAGGAGCTTTGCTTCGATTACCTCGAAGGTTGCCGTACTCGGTAGCTATGGAGATGGCGTTAACTGGTCAACCTATAACATCTGACGAAGCGAAAAACTATGGATTAGTTTCACGAGTTACGGATAATGGAGGAACCATCGATGCCGCTCTAGAGCTAGCTGAACAGATAGCCGAGAATGCGCCACTAGCCGTTGCAGCTTCGAAAGCTTTAATACAAGCACAGCAAGGCATAACAGAAGAGGAGTTTTGGGAACTCCAAAAACCTCACATGGTAAAGGTCTTCACTTCAAACGATGCAAAGGAAGGTCCAGCGTCCTTTGCCGAAAAGCGCTCACCTAACTGGTCAGGAACGTAGAGGCAAAAATTCCTCAACCAAAGGAGAAAACATGAAACTAGCAATGTTGCTTCCATACTCAAATAGGTTTTCGGAGGCAGTTGACCGAGTCGTCCAACTCGAAAAAGCCGGACTCGACTTAATCTATGTACCCGAAGCATATGCGGCCGATGCAGTTTCAGCCATGGGATACCTAGCGGCGAAAACAGACACTGTGCAAATAGGGTCAGGAATTCTTCCAATATATAGTCGGACACCAACACTATTAGCAATGACCGCTGTAGGCATGGATGAAATATCAAATGGCCGATTTGTTCTGGGCCTTGGGGCTTCAGGGCCACAGGTTATAGAAGGCTTTCATGGAATTCCATACAAGGCCCCGCTGGGCCACACCAGAGAGGCAATCGAGATATGCAGGAAGGTATGGAAGCGAGAGGAGAAGCTAACATACGACGGTAAGTACTACACGCTACCTCTTCCGGAAGACCAAGGAACTGGATTGGGCAAACCTCTAAAAATTATCACCCATCCGCTGCGCCCAAACATTCCCATACACATAGCCTCACTAGGTCCAAAAAATGTGGAGCTCACAGCTGAACTTGCTGAAGGCTGGCTACCAACACTATTCATGCCCGACAAAGCAGATCTCGCATTTGGTGATGCTCTTAAAATAGGGCTTAGCAAACGAAGTAGCGATCTTCCTCCACTCGACATTGTTGCTGGAGGGATGGTAGCAATCGGTGACGATGTCAAACAGTACCTTGATTTCGGACGACCAAATACTGCTCTTTATGTCGGAGGTATGGGAGCGCGAGGAAGAAACTTCTACAATTCTTTAGTCCAACGATACGGTTTTGAACAAGAGGCTCTTCAAATTCAAGATCTCTATCTATCAGGTAAGAAAAAGGAAGCTGAAGCAGCAGTTCCTCTTGAACTACTTGAAGGCATGAATCTCGTCGGCCCGGAAGGCTACATCAAAGAAAAAATAGCCCAATTCGCCGAAGCAGGCGTGACCTACCTAAATATTGGACCGATCGGACCACCTGAAGAACAAATGAAAATCGTTGAAAAATTAAAGGAAATCATTTCCTAACGGCGAATGGGAATATCTATATTCCCTTCAGCGCCTCAATAGACGATCTTAAAGCATCATCACATTTCGTATCTACAGGTGGACGTAAAGTAACCCCGCTAACGAGGCCACCGAAGCGTGCATGCACCTCATCGGCCAAATCATTAAATGAACAAGCAATAACAACTTGATGAAATAACTCATCAGGTATCAACCGGTAGTTATCCTCGCCTTCGCCAGCCGAAAACCGTTTCCTCAGATCTATACCCAAATCCCTAAAGCCCAAAAGGTTCAGGGTCGGCGCGTAGGCAGGAGTTGAGTATAAGAAAGCAAGCATTTTTTTCTTCTCATCAATAAGTCTCTCACGCTCTGCAGCAGTATCTGTCACCACCGTCAACGGTGCAGCGATCACCGGAAAGATTCTTGTGTAACCTACACCAGAAGTGGAATCAATCAAAGGAATAATATTTTCTCTCAAATGGAGAGAATGCGAATTGGTTGGATGTGTAATTAAACCATCACACTGTTCAGCAGCCAATGCACTCAACTTCGGACCTACCGCTCCCAACCAAATTTCAGGAACGCGAATGTCACCTAAAGACTTGGGAATAAATTCATCCTGTAAACGAGACAAATTATAAAACTCGCCCTGAAAGGGAACACACTCCCTCTTTCCAAAAGAATCAAAGCACGCCCTAACAGCACCAATATATTCACGCAACCTATTCACAGGTTTATCAAAGGGCATTCCATACCGTTCCTCAACATTTTTCCGGATCTGGGTACCTAAACCTAAATCAAAGCGACCCTCAGATAACTGTGCAAGATCCCAAGCAGAAAGAGCCGAAACCATGGGGCTTCTGACAAAAGCTAGAGCAACTCCTGTACGTACATGTAACGAAGACGTTGCTGCTAAAGCGAGAGAAGACATGACAAATGGGTCATGAACCATTTCAGGAATATGTAAAGTATCAAAACCCAAAGACTCGACCCGCCGAGCATAATCTCCAACATCACGTAGCTGCATTCGAGGATTGATCCCAGCAACAATCTCCATTTATGCTCCTTTATCCCTCATCTAACAATAGAAGAATTTCCGCTGAGTTACTTTTCCACATAACTTTCAACTAACGTCACATCATGATCTCTTTAATGGAATTCAAGCACAATGCCAGAGACTGGTTACAACAAAATCTTGAAGTTGCACCTCCAAACTACGGAGCCATCCTGCCACCAGTACTAGAAAAGGAAGGAGTTGATTGGCAGAAAAGATTATTTCATGAAGGGTGGGCAGGAATTCACTGGCCCAAAGAACACGGTGGATTAGGGCTTACGCCTGAGCACCAATCTATTTGGCTTGAAGAATGCGCCCGAGCCGATGTTCCACCATACGTAAATATGGTTGGTGTCATTCTTGCAGGACAGGGCGTTCAAATTTATGGGACAGATCACCAGAAGAATCTCCACCTTCAATCAATTATTGATGCGTCACAGCTTTGGTGCCAGCTCTTTTCCGAACCTGAATCCGGATCAGATTTAGGGTCACTTCGCACCACAGCTGAACCAGATGGCGACGGCTGGGTAGTGAATGGCCAAAAAGTATGGTGCAGCGGAGGCCGTTACAGCAACTGGGGAATACTTATGGCCCGAACAGACCCAAATCTACCAAAGCATCGCGGGATCAGTTTCTTCCTAATTAATATGCAGAGCGATGGTATAGAAACACGGCCATTGCGCCAAATGACAGGTGAAGCAGAGTTTGACGAAGTATTCTTCACCGATGTTTCGCTCCCGCAAACCGCACTCCTTGGGCCGCTAAATGGAGGCTGGCACGTAGGCATGGATATCTTGACGAAGGAAAGAGGCTCAATAGGGGCAGGAGCCATAACCATGCAGCGAAGACTAGATAGCCTTCAATCTCTAGCGAACAAAGAACTATCCCACGACAAACGTCAAGAGCTTGTGCAATTACTCATAAAAGGAAAAAGTTATCAGTACTTAGGTCAACGGCAGGGCCCGGCGGCATCGGTTTCATCTTCTTTGAACAAGTTAGGAATCACAGAATTAATGTTTGATATCGCTAACTTGCGAGCAGATATTGCCGAAATTGAAGCACTATTATCCGGACATGGCTCTGACAGCCTTCTTGCAGCACCAGGAGCGAAGATAGCGGGAGGGACTTCACAGATACAAAAGAATATCATTGGTGAGCGAATACTCGGCCTCCCAAAGGAACCCAACCCCAGCTGACTGAATTCAACTACTGCAACTGAGCATTGAACACCCGGCTCGATCCTTTGCCCAATCAGGACGCTTTACAAACCACTTATCAAATTCCGGTTGATCATCGTAAGGGTTTTTCAGCATTTTCTCAAGATCATATAGCATGCTGAGATCACCTTGTTCCGCAGAATCTATCGCTAGCTGAGCCAAATAATTTCTCAACACATACTTTGGATTAACTTGATTCATTTGCTCTCTTCGCTGTTCGTCAGCAACACCCTGATTGCGTAGCACATCACAATAATGTTTGATCCAGCTACGAAGAGACTCCCAATGTACTTGAGGCTTAGACTCAGGTTCGTAGTAAGCGCTCTTTAAGAGGGCAGTTATTTCATCAATATTGGTGTTGGACCCCACCATTATCGAAGACAACGAACGAAAAAAAATAGTCATATCTATTTCTCCCGTTTCAAGTATCGAGAACAAATCTGTAATCACTCGTTGCGATGGGTCTGAACTATGTTCAACCAATCCCAACTTGGCAGCTACCATGTCAGACCAACTTCGTGCAAAGATCTCCTCGTACTCATCCAAGGCTTCTTGAAGCGGCTCAACATTTCCCACCACTGGATAAATCGCATTAGCTAACTGAGCTAAGTTCCAATGCCCCACAGCGGGCTGATTACGGAACCGGTATCGACGTTGGTGCCGGTCAGTAGTGTTAGGCGTCCAATCCGGATCAAAATCATCAATCCATCCATACGGTCCATAGTCAATAGTCAATCCATGTATCGACATATTATCTGTATTCATAACACCATGTACGAAACCAACACGTTGCCAATGAGCCATTAATAGAGCTGTAGAGGAAACAACTTCTTTAAAAAAATCAACATATTTTTGAGGTGAATTATCATCGATTTCACAAAAGTGATGCTTGATTGTGAAGTCAAGCAAAGTTCTCAGTCCATCAATATCTTCCCGAGCAGAAAAGATTTCAAAGTTCCCAAATCGAATAAATGAATCAGCTACACGGCACACAACCGCACCGATCTCTTCAGCGAGATTGCCATCGTAAAACATATCTCGAACAACGTTGTCTCCTGTGCTGCAAAGACTAAGTGCACGCGTTGTAGGAACGCCAAGGTGGTGCATAGCCTCACTGCATAAATATTCCCTAATGGAGGACCGAAGGACTGCTCTTCCATCACCACTTCGAGAATACGGCGTAGGTCCAGCACCCTTCAACTGAAGCATGTAGCTATTGCAATCTATTCCTGTAACTTGCCCTAAATTGATTGCTCTACCATCACCTAGTTGCCCGGCCCAATTCCCAAATTGATGCCCCCCATAGCACATTGCATGTGGATCCATATCTGTAGTGACTGCATTTCCAGAGAAAATCTCTGCAAATTCAGTAGAATCCGCAATATCGCTCGTTATGCCAAGCAGTAAACGAACTTCTTCAGACACCGCAAGGGTCTTCGGAGCTGCCGTAGGAGTAGGAAAAACTCTTGAATAGTATGCATTATGAACTTGACGGCGAGTATTGGTAAGCAGCTCATCCCCACATAATTCATTTGTGAATGGATTCTCAAAGATCACACCTTCTAATTCCACTTGTCGTATTTGTGATTCAGGTTTCTCCATCAAATCTTTCCTTTTCTAGCTTCTACGATAGTTCGCAAAAACCATTGTCACCATCTACGATCAATCTGTGTGGAAACCTGAAGATGTAGATCCATTTAGCGATGAGCCTCAACCTGAGATAGCGGTTGTGCGAGCTGGCGAGGATTTAGACTGGGAAGTAGTTGAATCATTTTTACGGGACTCGTTGCCGCAAGAGATAGACACTGCTGGAAAATTTGAAGTCCATCAATTTCCCAATGGTGCAGCGAACTTAACATACCTAGTTTCATTTGGGGCAACTGAACTCGTTTTGAGGCGACCCCCATTTGGGAATCTAGCTCCCGGAGCTCATGATATGGGGAGAGAATATAGGGTGCTATCGAAACTTTGGAAGATCTTCCCGATGGCGCCTCGCGCATATCTATTTTGTGATGATGTAAACATTGCTGGTGCAGCAATGTTTGTTATGGAACGCCGTGTTGGTGAGGTCATACGTGGGATCGTACCTCGTTCAATGAGGCATCATGATCGTTTAGGTGACCGAATTGGTCGTGCATTAGCTTCAGCGATTGCCGAGTTTCATTCGTTGAATCCAACGGATGTTGAGCTGGAAACCTTAGGGAGGCCAGATGGTTTTGTGCTCCGGCAAGTTGAAGGATGGAAAAAGAGATGGGATCTAGTTTCTGATGAACGTTACCACCAAGGAATGAATGACGTATATGCGGCTTTGATATCTGATTTGCCAGAGCCTCAACGAGTAGCGTTCGTTCATAACGATCTCAAATTAGACAATTGCATGTTTAAAGCAGATAACCCAGATGAGGTGCACGCAATATTTGATTGGGATATGACGACACTGGGGGATCCACTCATAGATTTTGGAACGTTGCTGAATTATTGGCCTGACCCAGACGATGACCCTGATGTTGTCAGAGGTGGCCATGCAGGGCTTAATCAAATGGGACTTCCAAGCAGGTCGCAATTAACAGAATATTATGCAGAGAAATCTTTACTGGATCTGGAAAATATTCATTGGTATGAGGCTTTTGCGCAATGGAAAACGGCGACTGTGCTCCAGCAACTCCATTACCGGTGGAAAGTAGGGGATAGTACGGACGAACGGATGGCAACTATCGCTGATTCCGTTCCCCGTTTTATTCAAAAAGCTGAAGAACTGCTCAGTGTGTGAGTTATTCGGTTGCGTCGTAGTTGTATAGCTCTCTGAGTTCTCGTTTGAGAATTTTTCCACTTGCATTACGAGGAATCACGTCAATAAATTCAACGGCTTTCACTGTCTTAAACGGAGCCAGTTTCCCTTCGCAGTGGCTTATTACATCATCTGCTGTAAGTGAGTCATCTGCACGAACGATTACAGCTAGTGGTGATTCGCCCCACTTCTGTGATGGAATCCCGATAACTCCAGCGTCGTTGATCTTTTCATGAGTCAATAACACATTTTCTATTTCAGCTGGATAAACATTCTCTCCACCAGAAATCAACATATCCTTCACTCGGTCGACGATCGTCACGAAACCATCCTCGTCCATTGTTGCTACATCTCCTGTCTTAAGCCACCCATCAACAAGCGTCTCTGCATTCGCTTCCGGTCTATTCCAATATCCAACCATGATATGGGGGCCTTTCACCTCAACTTCGCCAGCTTCACCGGGACTGCACTCGTTGCCTTGATCATCAACAACACGTACCTCAGTGAACGTAAACGCCTTTCCTGTCGACCCTGCACGTGTGACCGCATCTTCTGATGAAATGATGCAGGCAGGTCCACAGGTTTCGGTTAGGCCATAAACTTGATGGATTTCAATTCCCATATCCGTGTAGGTCTCAATTAAAGACACTGGAACAGGAGCAGCACCACTAATAACATTCCGCAACGTTGAGTGATCATGACTGTCAGCGTCATATGTCAGCAACATAAATTGGAGCATGACTGGAACCATCAAGGTCGTGTTGATCCTCTCATCTCGAATCAAATCCCAAGATGCAGCTGGGTCGAATGCTTTCATAAGAGTTATTGATCCGCCAACGAAAACAGATGTGATCACAGGAGTAAGTGCACCAACATGGAATAAGGGCAAAGCATTTAGGAACCTGTCAAAGTGCTGCATATCTGCAGTGGTTGAATTTGTAATATTCGCCCACAAAACCGTGTTATGACTGTGCATTACCCCCTTAGGTAAACCAGTAGTACCGGATGTGTACATGATGAAAACAAGGTCATCATCACCTCCAGACGATTCAGGTTCAGCGGTGCTTGATGAGGACATCCACTCGTTGTAATCAATAGCACCTTCGATAGTCTCACCATCAACTTGGATAAAGGTCGAAATATCTGTCTTATCGCCGCGGCTTTGAAGTTCAGCAACTACCTCAGAAAAATCTTCGCTGAAAAGAAGAACTGTAACACCAGCATCATGAAGGATAAATTCAAGCTCGTCAGCAACCAACCGCCAATTTAATGGAACGTTGACCCCTCCGATCTTCGCAACTGCAAAAAAAGATTCAATGAATTCTTTTCCGTTCATTAAAAGAAGTCCAACACGATCACCATGCGATACTCCCAAGTCAACAAGAGCGTGAGCGACTTGATTTGATCGATCATTTAGTTCTCGGTACGACAGACGTGTATCGCTAGCAGGTTCATATATTGCTTCCAATGCGCTGTCCCTACGGGCTCTATAAGTGAGGAAATTTCCTATATTCTGTGACATATCTGCCCCCTTCGCTAAAAACATCATAACGGGATCAAACCAATCTTAAAATTCTTCCTCGTATCCGATTCACAAATTTATTGAACTAAACGGTAAGGTTCATTCATGCTCAGATCACTCAAGGATGTGCTCAGGTTTAAACGGTTTGAAAAGAACCCTGCACAACGTCGGCTGAATAAAGCGGCGAACATTGCTGATCTAAGAACTATTGCGCAGCGGCGTTTACCAGGTGGGGTCTTTGACTATATAGATGGGGCAGCAGAAGATGAAAGAACGTTACGCGATAATGTTTCAGCATTTTCTAATTACAAATTTAAACCCAGAGTGCTATGCGACGTATCAAATATTGATAGCTCAGCAAAAATACTTGGAACAGCAACACCGTTACCCTTAATATGTGCGCCTACTGGCTTTACTCGGATTGCGCACTCCGATGGGGAATTAGCAGTCAGTAGATCTGCTGCAAAAGCAGAAATACCGTTCTCGTTATCGACAATGGCTACGAGGTCAATTGAAGAAATACATCAGACGACAAAACAGTTAGAAGAGGCGCAAAACCTTTCTCCCAGAAACTGGTTCCAAGTATATGTTTGGAAAGACAGAGGCTTATTAAGGGACCTTTTGGATAGAGCAAATGAAGCAGATTTTGAGGCAATTGTAATTACTGTTGATACGGCAGTCCTCGGCCGACGAGAGCGCGACGTCAGGCGCGGATTTACGCTCCCGCCACAGCTCGGGATTGCCACTATCATCGACGGAGTCAGAAATCCAGGGTGGACTTGGAACTTTGTAGCCAATGAACCGATTAGGTTCGCAAACGTTGTAGGAAAATCAACAGATGATGGCAGTACTGCAGTTTCTTTGGCTGACCACGTCAACGCGCAGTTTGATCAATCTCTCTCATGGGATGATATTGAGTGGTTCAAGCAGCATTGGGGCCGAAAAATTGTTCTGAAAGGAATCCAAACGATTGAAGATGCCAAATTGTCTGTTCAGCATGGTGTTGATGCAATAGCACTATCAAATCATGGCGGTAGACAATTAGATGATGCACCAAACCCAATAGATTTAGTTCAGCCGGTGTCTAATGCTGTGGGTGGACAAGTTGAAATTTTCTGCGACGGAGGTATCAGAAGAGGTAGCGATATCGTTAAGGCAATTGCGTTGGGAGCTGATGCGTGCATGATCGGTCGGCCATTTCTTTATGGTTTGGGAGCCGCTGGAGAAAAGGGAGTTGATTGGGTGCTTAATTTCCTGAAGGAAGGAATGCATCAAACAATGGCGTTACTGGGAGCGAAAAGTTTGACCGACCTGCATCCAGACCTTATTGAGACAAGGCATAAAGTCCGTGCTTAAAACTGGTTAATCCTTAAAATTATAAGTCTCTGACTTTCCTGAAATTCTCAGAATTAATGCTGCGACCAAGAAACAAAAACCCATCACGAGAACAACTGCTTGAGGGCCGAACTTATCAGCAAGCGGTCCTTGGATAATGGACCCTAATGGCGCTCCAATCGTGAAAACCATCAAGTACATTGCCATAACTCTCCCCCGTACAGGCTCTGGAACACGAAGCTGAAGGGTGGTATTGGTAGTTGTGGCCATCACTAAATGAGCGCAACCCACAATAAATATCCCAGCAATACCAGCCCAATAGAACGAGGTTGAGGCAAGAAGAATCTCGCCGCAACCATAGCCGACTAATGAACCGACCAGAAGGTGTGACCGCTGTATCCGTGAACCGAAAGCAGCCAGCCACGGAGCGATAACAACTGCTCCGATCCCATACATTGACATCAAAAGACCAAAACGAAATTCGCTTGCCTCAAACACGTTCTCGATAAAAAGAATGAGGTGTACCTGGACTAACGGTCCGCCCAAAATAGCCACAAATGTCGCTGCCAGATATCCAGTCATAATTGTGGGTTGCGTCTTTGCGTATGCCCAACCCTTAGCAAATTGGCTCAACTGGGAGTCAGTGCGATCAGCAAGTGGACTAGGAGAAGTCCGAGGGAGTGTAAGCAAAGTACAAAAGACAACTATGAAAGAAATTCCATTTCCAAGGAAAGCCCAAGCTGGGCCAAGGACAGCAAGGACAACTCCACCTACGCTCGGACCAATAGCTCTCGCCGCATTGAACTGGGTCGAGTTTAAAGTGATTGCATTCATCAGAAAATCTCGAGGAACTAAATCTGCTACATACGCCTGCCAAGCCGGCAATGCATAGCCATTACCAATTCCATAAATCACATTCACAGCAACATAAATCAAAGGTTCACGTACGCCTGCCCACCACAGAACAGCATTTGATACCGCAATAGTAGCTAAAAGCACTTCACAAACTAATAAAATCTTTCGTCTTGAAAGTCGATCTGCCATCGGGCCTGCAAAGGGGCCGACAATTGCCATAGGAATCATTAATGCAAACACCGATGCACCTACCCATGTACCGGACTCGGTCATTTCATACATAATGAAAGGAGACGCTATCCCTTGTAACCAACCACCACTATTGGAGGCTAAGCCGGCAAACCAGAATCGTCGAAAATCTCGTATCCGTAACGCAGAAATAGCATCAGACAATTTCGGTCGGGATAGGTTCTGGGATAATTCGCTCATTTGTTTCGACTTACTCCCTCTTATGAAGCCTGGTCGCTGTAGGCGTCTCGAAGTTTACTCTTTTGAATTTTCCCCATGGAATTCCGAGGAAGCTCTTCAACGATAATGAATTCACTTGGAACTTTAAAATCCGCAACCTGATTCTTCAAAGCTTCTTTGACTTTTTGTTCTGAGAAAATTCCGTCAGGGACTATAACAGCAACAACTCTCTCTCCTAAATCATCATCTAGGATTCCGATTACCGCCGACTCAACTACACACTCAACATCGTCAAGGTGCAGTTCAATCTCTTTAGGATAAATATTTTCACCTCCGCTAATAATCAGATCTGTATTTCTTCCTTTCAGACGAAGCCGGCCATCTCCATCCATTACCCCAATATCACCTGTGACCAAGAAACCATCATCACGAAGCACTTCAGCTGTTTCCTTTGGTTTTTGCCAGTAACCATCAAAGAGGTGGTCCCCAGCAACTTCAACAATACCTACCTCGCCCGAATCACACTCTCTACCGTCAGCCGAAACGCGCATTTGAACCCCAGGTAAAGCAAACCCCACAGAACCCGGAATCCGATCACCATGCAAAGGGTTAGATGTAATTATCCCCGCTTCTGTCATCCCATATCGCTCAAGAATCTTGTGACCAGTCCTGCTGTGAAAAGCATGGTGAGTTTGCTCGGTCAATGGCGCAGAACCAGAGGTGAATAAACGCATGCCAGAGCAAACATCTTTCGTAAAATCATCTCTGGATAATAAGCGGGAGTAATAAGTCGGCACTCCCATAAAAACCGTTGCTCGAGCTAAATTATCAATAGTCTCAGAAACGGAGAACTTTTCAAGAAATATAACTTCTGCAGCGCTAAGCATTGCACAATGCATAGCCACAAATAAACCGTGAACGTGAAACAGAGGAAGGGTGTGCAAAAGAATATCTGACTGTGAGAAACCCCAAAGTTGATTTAACGCAGACCCATTTGCCATCAAAGCACGATGGCTAATCATCACTCCTTTGGGTTTCCCAGTTGTACCACTCGTATAAAGAATGACTGCCGTATCCTCACTCGATGATAAAGCGTTCTCCGTCAAAGAGAGTGACTTACTAGCAAGCTTCGAAAGAGTACCGGACTGGCCAATAGTTTCTACTGCGATAGTAGTAGCAACGGAACTATCAGGATCTAAAATAATCATCGCTGGGTCGGCATCGTTGATGAGGTAATTCATTTCCTCTTCGGAGCATAAAGGGTTGACGGGAATGAATACTGCTCCTTGCTGGAGGCATGATACGTACAGCGCTAACGAATGAATAGATTTCGCAGTTTTGGCTAAAACTCGATCTCCCTTTTCAATGCCATGCGACTGCAGGGCAGTTGCATACCTTGCTGCTAACGCAAAGAAGTCCCCGTAGCTTAAAGAGAAACCTGAGGGTGATGATAAGAAGCGCTTTTGCTGCGAATCTTTAACAGCATCTTGTAACGCGTGGAAGAGATTATTAGGCATTAGATATCTTACGTTTATTCCGAAAGGGGATAGATCCGCGAGCGATTGCCGCCATAGCAAACAGGATAAACACAGCACCAAGAAGAACTGACGCATCAAGTTCTTCATCAAAGAACATAGCCCCACCTACAACACCAAATAATGGAAGGAAGTAACCAATTACTGAAACTTGGCCCGTGGTCCCAATCTCATTTGCTTTTAGAATTGAAAGAAAAGATAAATATGTGATTAGACCAAAGGCGAAAAGCATGGGGATATGCCATGACGCAAATCCATCATCTGGCTTTGAAGCTACATCAAAACCAATTGTTAAGATAAAAGACGCCACACCTGCAACTACCAGATTCGGAGCGATCAATGCCATTGGTTTATGACGTAATGTCAAAAATCTCGTCAGTACTCCTGCCGCTCCCGCGATACATGACCCTAAGAGAACAAGAAGAATATCCCATACGTTACCTCCATCATCAATTGAACCGGCCGCAAGGACAATAACGCCTCCATAAGCAGCTACTAGTCCCAAGGCTTTCAACAAATTAAACCGTTCATCTGCGAAAACAAAATGAGCAACAATCGCTGTAAAGATCGGTCCTAATGAGATAAGTAATGTATTTATTCCCGCAGGAAGGCGATCAAATCCGACATTAAATATTAACGATGGGCCTAGCGAACTAAACAATCCCAAAAGAATCCCTGCAGGAACCGAAGACCACCGCAATTCTTTGGTAATCATCCCATGAATCAGTGCAATAAGGCCCCCGAAAAGAAAGGGAACCCACGTGACAGTGAATGCATCAATACCATCATTTGTTAATTTCTTAACAAGTAGACCGCCAGCACCAAAAGAAATTCCAGTAAACGCCACAAATCCCCACACACTTACGTTTAAATCAGAGATTATCCGTCGCGCCATGGGAATGAACTCTACACCCTGCTGTCCGGATTCAATTCCTTACCAAACACACTTACCTGTATTCGCTATTCATAACCTGTGTGCTACAAAGGTATGGGAGAGTTAATGACAGACATTCCAATTTCTTTATCTCAAGTTACTGCTGACTGGTTGGAGCAACAATTCCACGATGCAGGACACGATATCTCAGGAATAATTGGGTTTAATCATGCCCCCATGGAAGGTTTTACAGGGGCAATGGGTGAAGTCGGGATCTTCACCATTCAATGGCAAGAAGGCTCCGACCCAAACCTTCCGGAATCTTTCGTGGCGAAATGCCCGCTCGATGATGATATCGCCAGGCTATACAACGAAGTCATGCAATACTACGTTCGAGAGTCAGGGTTCTACGCAGATTTAGTAGATCAAGTTGATATGCGAATTCCCAAATGTTGGGTAAATCGATTTGATCATGAAACCGGCCGCGCATTTCTCCTACTTGAATATCTAGGGAACGCAGAAAAGGGCGACATTTTAAAAGGGTGCGAAATCAAGGTGATGGAGAAACTTGTAACTGACTTGGCAAGCATGCATGGAAAGTTCTGGATGGATCAACGATTACGAGAAATACCATGGCTTATAGACTGGACTGCTGAAAGCCTAAAGCTAGGGATAGACATAACAAGACACTCATGGAAAACGCTCGCGTCTCAAGAGCCGAACCGCTATCCCAAAGAACTCTTCACTGTCCTTGAGTCAACATGGGTATTCAACACAGTTGAATGGTTAGATCACTATGCAAAAAGGGATTGGACCCTGACACACATGGACTACGAATTAGATAATGTTCTCATCGATGACGATGGACCCATTGTCATCGATTGGCAAAGTCCTATGATTTCGCATCCAGGTGTTGATTTGGCTTGGTTACTTGCCGCATCCCATACTGAAGAAACACTGGCTGTAGAAGAAGACTTCTTGAAACTTTACCGTGACACCCTTTCAAGCAGCGGGGGACCCAACTGGTCTCTTGAGGAGTTAGAAGAAGCACTAGCCTGGGGAATCCTCTATCCCGTATCCTGTCAAGCCGTTCCCTATCTGCAGGATGTTTCTGCATACGGTGAAGGAGCAGAAAGAATGCATCAAAGATTCGAGAAATTCTTGCAGGGGTCTATTGATGCCGCCGTAAGATGGAATCTCGTTGACCATTTGCAGCCACTAATTTAAGAAAGAAATTCAATGGATCTTATAATTGTTCGTCACGCACGCCCTGAGAGAGTTGAAAACGATGATTCGGATGGACCAGCTGACCCGCCACTTTCGCAACTGGGCATAAAGCAAGCTCGAGCAGTAGCTGATTTCCTCAAAGGAGAGAAGATTGACCGGATCGTGTCAAGTTCGATGCGCCGAGCATTAGAAACGGCAGAACCATTATCTAAGACGACTCGCATAACTGTTTCATCTCGAGATGATCTGCGCGAGTCCGACCACAACAGCTCAACATACATACCCGTTGAAGAAATGACATACGACTCAGCCCCTATTCAAGCCTACATAAATGACCCTCTAGCAGTTTTTGAAGGAGATTATGATGCTTTCCGCGATCGCGTTGTAGGAGCATTCGATGACCTAATTGCCGCTCATAGAGGCCAAACAGTCGTCGTCTTTTGTCATGGTATGGTCACGTCAGTCTATCTACAGACCCTATGGAGCTTAGATAATCCATTTATGATCCAGCCAGACTACACAGGAATTACCAGAGTTCAAGCATCAACGAACGGGCTAAGAACAGTTCGAAGTATTAACGAAACAAGTCACGTTCGCGACCTGATTGAACGACCTACATTCGGAAAGAAAATCTAGGACACATCAAGTACTGAGAAGTCCACTCCTGTAAGTTCTACGCTCTGCTCCCAGAGAGCACGACCGTCATGGACATCATAAGCAGCTTTTTTCGCCTGAACTTTCACTGCAGGTCCACGAATTTGTAATCGATGGTTTGGCCCATAGTAGTCACTACCCTTAGCTTCGGGATCAGTGGCAGCTCGCAACGTTGGAATTGCGCCATCAGCAGCGGTTTGACAAATAAAAGGACCTATCTTCCCCCAAATATTCTCTGCGTATCGATGAACCGTGAGTTCAGGTTGAAATTTAACGATATTTGACTCTGCCATGCCTGGATGAGCTGCCACCGAAAGAACATCTGAACGTGAAGCCCGACTCAACCGTCTATCAAGTTCAGCAGTAAAAACAAGATTGGCGAGTTTACTTTGAGCATACGCCCGCATCTTTCCATACCTTCGCTCTGATTGTAAATCGTAGAAATTCAAAACACCTTGTCGATGAGCATTACTAGCCACATTCACTATTCTGCTACCTGGATTATCCAATAACGTCCCCATCAAACGACCTGTCAATGCGAAGTGCCCGAGATGATTAGTTCCAAACTGTAATTCAAAACCATCAACTGTTGTCGTTCGTGGAATTCCCATCACACCTGCATTATTGATCAGATAATCTAGCGGCCGCCCTGTTTCTGAAAACCAATTGGCAAAGTCCTCAATAGAAGAAAGATCTGCTAAATCAAGGTGTGCTACCTCAATTTCACTACCTGGTTGAGACGATGTAAGTTGATCCATGGCTTCGGCGCCTTTTATCGAATTTCTTACTGCGAGGATCACGGAAGCTCCACGCATAACAAGAAACCGGGCAGTTTCAAGACCTATCCCCGAATTACTCCCAGTTACAATCGCTGTCTTGCCAGTTTGATCAGGAACATCGTCAAAAGTCCATCCAGATTTTGAAGCCATGTGCATACGCTACTTCAAGAATCACTAATTCAATAATCTGAACTAAGCGCGAGGAAACTATGCCCTCGGTTTGATAAACAGTCCCTCAGCTTCCGCACAAACCCGATCCTCGGCCCGTAATTCCCCCACGATGACTGCCTTACGCCCATTGATAGCTTTGACCCAAGCTTTTCCTGATAATTCAATATCCAACGGAGTCGGTGAAAGGTAACGAACAGATAATGTTCCCGTGTAGCCTCCATGGCCGCACATAACACACGTAACCCCAAGTAATTCGTCCATAAGGGCGGCAACGTGCCCTCCGTGTACCCCTTCAGGAGGGCCACAGTACTGAGAGTCAAAACTTCCGGTCGCATACATGACCTCATTCTCCATGGTGAATTGAAATGGGGGAGCAATCGGGTTTAGTGGACCTATAATTGGGCTATACGGGAAAAACTCCTGAGGTTGCAAGCCTCCTAAATCGTAATCCTTTCCAGTATCTGGCCGAAAAAAATGCTCTTGGGGCCTCAAACCTGCCTGCATTCTCTCTCCGACGACCTGATAAGAGGAAAGGTCATCTCGGATCGCTCGTATTTGTTGAATTAGATCAGTCAGAGGTTTCCCTTGACTAATTCGTTCATCAAAGTCAACAGTCCTCACAGATGACACCAGTTTTCTTAACTCATTTACTAATTCAGACTGAGTGCTTTCGTGGCTGTGTGAATCAGGTTCTTTGTTCATAGTTGCATACGTCCAAATAAGGCAAAGTGGTCACTGATATGAAAGCTCTTTTCATTCCTGATGACCTTACCTTCAAGAATCTTCAGATCTCTAATCTTGACATCCGGATGAATGATGCATCTCGTAAATGATGCTTTGAAACGAGGACTATCAGCATTAAATCGGTTTCTGAAGCTATCCCACGTAGGGCCAGGAAGGTCAGGAACTTCTAAACCTGAATCTTTAATTTTCGTAATCTCACTAGCTCTCGTATTCGTATCCCCAATGACCACAATACGCTCGGTGGGTGAAGAATCAATCACGGCGGCTAATTGCGACATGCGTAATTCGGTATTTCCCTTACCAGGAGCTAAATGTATATTTGCCACAGTCAAACCAACCTCCATGAAAGTCACAGATAAACCAAACCCTTCAAGAGGCGTGAGCGTTACGTCAAACTCTGATAAGCGTTGAGAAATTAAAATGGCAAGATGCCCACTATGGCTTTGCGGGTTCGCACGAATCATATTGTGAGTTTCAATATAAGGAACCAAACCCGGCAGTTCTTGAAAAAGAACAATATCTGGTGATAATTCAATAACTTGCTCACGAACTACCTCTTCAGTGTCGCACAATTCCCAATGTTGAGGGGCATGGGCTGACCGGTTAAGCAGAGCCAAATTCCAAGACAGAAAAGAGAAATGATTTTCCATGCGAGGTTATCTAATAGCTACAATTCCATAAACCACGAATACCAATCGTGGTAATGCTGAATCCTTGCTTCATCGTCGTTTAGAACTTGTTTCGAGAATCCACGTGATCGCATTCCATTTTGAACATCGCGAATTAAATGAACATCTTGATCAACCGTAATATCCATCGTCTTTTCGCCAGCTATCACATCTTCCTGCGTAAATTCCTCACGTTCAGGGCGCTCATCTGGGATAGGCTTTGGTTTCGGCATAAACTGCAAATCAGCTACAATTTCCGCATTGTCGCTCGGTGGCATTACAAGCGTAACTTTATCCCAGTAGCACTTACTAGGGTCGCTGTGATGGGGTCGTGCTCTCATAATTAACGCTTTATCGGGTTGAAGCGTTATAAGCATATTGGGGAAAATATTATGCTGGAAAATATCACTGAGTTCCTCGTCTGAAAGAAGGTCGTAGTTATACCCAAGATCAGGACCCATATCCCGCCTTTTCTTTTGTACGTCTTTACGAATATCAAGGACTCTTCCGCGATATTCTTCAGGATCCATGCCAAGTGAAAGCAACTGACTTTTCATTAACTTCGTAGGTTCTTCAGGGATCGGAAGCCGCGTATTGACCGTAAATCCATCAATATAAACACTGGTATGTCCATGCTTCCAAAGCCGGACTCTACTAGTTGGGCAATCAAAGATTAAGGCATGTTGAGGGTGAATGTGTTCTACATGGTAAAGCTCGCCAAAGTTATCAAACACTGCCTTCCAATTGCATTCCAAATGAACTGTTTGATCTTGGGCTAAAACCATATCCTCAAGTCGATAAGGATCAATCTGTTCCTTAAGCGGGCCAATGTACTCATCAAAAGATGGCGCATCCTCATCCATGCATATCCAAACTAGGCCTGCCCAGATTTCAGTCCGCACTGGGATAAGCGACTGCTTATCACAGTCAATGCCTTGGCTAAACCGATTCTCATCTGGAACAACAGTTAACGCTCCGTCACGACTGTACGTCCAACCATGGTAAGGGCACACAAAATTTTTGATCCATCCACGTTCATTAACCATGATGCGGGCACCTCTATGTTGACATGCATTATAGAAAGCAGATATTTCACCTTCATCAGTATGTGAAACCAAAATTGATTCGGGCCCAATATTAAAAACAAAATACTCACCCGGTTCAGAAACATCGGAAGCCACACCGGCATATAACCACGTACGTGGCCAAAGATGTTCCCATTCTTTATCAAGCATGTCACGAGACAAATATCGTTCAGCTGTTATTTCCTTTTGCCCACTAGGAGCAGCAGCATCTTCCTGAGTTTTTTCTCTCTCACTCATTACATCCGCCATGCTTCCTCCCTTCAAAGATGATAGCTAGAAACCCTCCAGTTGTGAAGTTTTGGTATTGCCACAAGCCTCTTCGTGTAGCACCTTTTGTCGCCGTACGGTACGGTCTCATATATGGAAAAGCGCAGAATACTTGAGGGAATACAAGTAATCGATATGACTCAATATCTGGCTGGGCCCACTGTTACAAGAATGATGGCTGAGATGGGTGCAGACATCATTAAAATCGAACAAGCTCCCTCGGGCGACCCGTCACGCAACTACGCAATCATTAATGAGAAAGGTAGAAGCGGATATTTTGTTCAACAGAACCGAGGAAAGAAAAGCCTCTGCATAAATTTTGACGACCCAAGAGGTAAAGATATTCTTTTGAAACTAATTGGTAAGGCAGATGTTTTTGTCGAGAATTATGGGCCGGGAGTCCTTGAAAGACGAAAATTAGATTGGGTCGCATTAAAGGAACTCAATCCTGAGCTAATAATGGCTTCTATTTCAGGGTTTGGGAGAGAAAGCGCTATGAGTGATAAACCTGCCTTTGATATGATCGCTCAAGCTTTCAGCGGAACAATGTACATGACTGGAGATCCTGACGGACCACCCATGCCAGTCGGTCAATCAATTGCTGATGTCATGACAGGAGTGCATGCAGTAGCTGCAATCGGGTACGCACTTTTTCATAGAGAACGAACCGGGAAAGGCCAATTTCTAGATATTGCTATGGTTGATTCCTTATTTCACTCTCAAGAACTCGCAGTACAAGGCCCGTCCTTAACAGGGATGAGGTGGAAGCCTAAAAGGTCAGGTCATTTATCAAGGATTAACAGCCCGCTTGGTGCCTTCAAGGGGCCACAAGAATGGATCGTCATCCAATGCATGGAAGCGCAATGGCCACGCTTTGTAGAAGCGATAGGGAAACCAGAACTTTTGCATGACGAGCGTTTCGCCGACCTCAAGGGAAGAATGAAGAACCGTGATGATCTAAATAATATCATTCATGACTGGATGCAAAGCTTTGAGAACGACCAAGATATTCTTGACATTCTCGCCGAGGCGCGTGTCCCTTCCGGACCTGTTCTTGCACCCTATGATGCGATAGGTCATCCATATTTTGAGTCGCGGGGAGCTGTTCGAGAAGTTAATGATCCACTTCTTGGAAACGTGCATATTCCTGGAGACCCACTTAGGTTCTCTGACTTTCCTGAACCGCTAGATCTAGTAGCGCCAACTCTAGGGCAGCACAACCAAAGCATCTTGGAGTCACTTGGCCTGTCCGACAACGAAATAAACCAACTTAACAATGACAAAGTCATAATCAGCGGAGACACATAATGGGAGTGCCGTTAGACTTTGACGAAGCTAAAGAACTTGATGCCCAGGAACCCCTTACAGAACTCCGAAACGAATTCGAAATCCCCAAGCACTCTGATGGCACCGATCAGGCTTATTTCGCTGGAAATTCACTAGGGCTCCTTCCCAAAAGAACACGTCCTGCGATCAAAGAGGCCCTTGACCAATGGGGGGGAAAGGGCGTCGGTGGTCATTTTGATGGGGAAGAGGCATGGTACCGATTAGATGAAAGTATTGCTGCGCTCCAGACAGATATCGTCGGTTGTCTTCCTACCGAAACAGGCATAATGGGATCATTAACTACGAATCTGCACATGTTAATGGCTTCCTTCTACAGGCCAACCGGTGAACGCAAAAAAATCCTTATTGAACCCCACGCATTTCCATCTGATAGGTACGCTGCTGCGGCTCAAGTAGCTTGGCATGGTGGAAACCCAAACACAGATATCGTCACTCTCGAAGCAGAAAATCCAGACCACCTAACACCAGATGACCTAGAACGCACTCTGCACCATCATAAAGACATTTGCTTAGCGCTATTAGGAGGCGTGAATTACTACACCGGCCAGTTCCTTGATATTGCATCTATGTCCCCGATACTGAAAAGTCAGGAAATCACCTTTGGTTTAGATCTAGCTCATGCAGTAGGAAATGTTCCTTTAGAGCTACACGACTGGGGAATTGATTTTGCTTCATGGTGCACCTACAAGTACCTCAACGCTGGACCTGGCAGCATTGCCGGCTACTTCGTAAATCACAAACACCACGCAGACAAAACGTTGATACGCCTAGCAGGTTGGTGGGGGAATGACCCTGACACACGATTTGATATGCACGGGCAAGAACATTTTATCCCTCGGCAATCTGCAGATGGATGGAAAACATCAAACCCCTCCCTTCTAGCCATGATTCCCCTCAAAGAATCACTAGAAATGTTCGCAGACCACGGCATGGTTGCACTCCGAGAGCGCTCAATAAGATTGACAGAATATTTCGAGAAGGGTGTCAAGGCAATCAAAAATATCTCCTCAATTACCCCCACTGATCCTAAACGTCGAGGCTGCCAGATTTCAGTTCGGGTCTCCGGAAGCGCATCCGACCTTGAGGAAAAACTTATTGGATGTGGAGTCGTTCCTGACGCACGCGATCCAGATATCTTGCGATTCGCTCCCGTCCCCATGTACACAACCTTTTCAGATATCGCTAGGGCAGTTCAGGAACTAGATCGACTTGTTACAAATTAGACGCTCATGAATCTCCAATTACCGAAATAATTTGATAACTTCAATGAACATGAAAACACCTAACATCCTTCTCATCGTTTCAGACCAAGAACGTCAACGAGATTGGCTGCCCGCAGGACTAGATCTACCCGCAAGGCAACGCCTACTTGACGAAGGTTTGGAATTTACGAATTATTACACGCACACCTCTCCCTGCAGCCCATCGCGAGCAACACTATTTACCGGACAATACATGCTTCAACATGGAGTCTTAGAAAACTCAACAGGTCCTGAAAACACAAACCTTCCAACCTCCACCGCAACTTTAGGCCATATGCTCCGTAACGCCGGTTACAAAACTGGATACAAAGGAAAATGGCACCTACAAAACCAACGGTATCCAGAAATGGAAAAGTTCGGCTTTGGTGATTGGGAAGGAAACGACTCAGCATGGTGGGGTTTACCAGGAACCGGAACAGAGTTCGACGAACCCATTACTGATCAAACAATCACCTGGTTAAAAGAAAACGCAACTTCAGATAAACCATGGTTCCTCACCACTGCATTCGTAAACCCTCACGACATCATGTGGTTCCCATGTGACCAGCCGTGGTGGCAGGTTGATAACAAAGCAGAAACCGACCATGTGCGCGAGAGACTAAAAGCTAGAGACTGGGGAAGAAAAGAGAATTTCCCCCCATTTGCCTATGAACTAGACGAGTGGTTCACGGAACTACCAGAAAATTTCCACGATGACTTACACACAAAGCCTGACGTTCACCGCCGATGGATGCATGCCATGCTCAAATGGGGAGCGCCGGGAACTATGAACCGAGAGGACGAACATTTGTGGCTCCGGTATCTTGACTACTACGTCAAACTGCACGAACTAAATGACGCGCAAATGATGAGGATATTCAAAACTCTTGACGAACTTAACGTTTGGGAAGACACAATCATCATCTTCACATCAGATCACGGAGACCAAGTAGGATCTCATGGGCTTAGATCAAAGGGGCCATGGAATTATCAAGAAACCATGCGCATTCCGCTCTATATGAAAATTCCCGGCAAGACCAAAGCAGGAACTAAAACACACTCGTTAGCTAGCCATGTTGACCTAGCAAAAACCATTGCAGAATTTGCTGGAGTGACCACAAGTGACTACCCAGGTCTCGTTGGGGAGAGCCTTTCGCCTATTTTTGATGACTTGGATACGAAGATCAGAGACTATGTCCTATTCTCTCAGCAATGGGCTTGGTACAAAGGGGTTGAGCACACGCGATACGCCAGTGCAGGGATCTTCGACGGACGATACAAATACTGCAGATACTACGGTGTTGGCGGAGGAGCTGATGCCGCAGGAGTGCCGTTGTCTGGAACAATTCAATTTGAATTTGATAGCCCGTTTGAAGACCATGACCACGAGTTGTATGACCTGCAGGAAGACCCGCATGAACTTATAAACCTGGCGATGGACCGATCTCGGCGAAACGAACTTCGAACAAGATTTGATGAATTAAGAGCGATTGAAGAAGTAGATTACGCTCCAATTCCTTCGTAACATAAACGTTTTATTAATTGATAATCTATTCAATTTCGTTGCGAGACAATTAAATTTCTGGCAGAATGACCAAGTTGGACAATCGGTCCAACACCTTTAACAATAATTATTAAGAGGGGAAATTACATGCGGAATAGACGTCTATTTAGACTTCTAGCCATATTGTTTGCTTTCACACTCGTCGCTGCTGCTTGCGGTGATGATGATGACAGCACCTCCAGTAGTGGAGAATCTTCCGCCAGCTCATCGAGCAGCGAAAGCTCTTCTGCTGAAGGTTTGAACATTGGTACGTTGTTGCCTGAGACCGGTGCGTTGGCGTTTTTGTCAGCTCCGTTGCTTGAGGGTGTCAACATGGCTATTGCTGATA
>Ga0208130_1000352_pt1 | contig 24180 bp, 19 predicted proteins | sample ETNtaG_31_FD_185771 | JGI IMG/M metagenome (GOLD analysis project Ga0208130, IMG submission 185771) | Marine microbial and viral communities from oxygen minimum zone, Eastern Pacific Ocean - ETNP201310SV78 (SPAdes) (version 2) | ecosystem: Environmental > Aquatic > Marine > Oceanic ... | reverse complement strand
TTCGCAATTCCAACACCTGTTGTATCCTCCCCGATTCAACATGCAGAATGGTGTCAAGGACTTGGCTGACCAGCCCCAACTCCACCTTACCGATCAAACGCTGAATGGCTTCCAGTGCTGAATTGGCGTGGGTGACACCCAACAGACCGACGCCTGCAAGTCGAACATCAGCAAAAATTTCGAAGTCGCGAGCTCGACGAACCTCGTCGAAGATGACGAAATCGGGACGAACAAGGAAAATGATCTCGGCCGTTTTTTCCAAATCGCCTTCAAGCGGAGCGTACTGCGTAATGCGGTCGGCCAACTGCAAATCACGTGGAGCTTCCATCGTTTTCACGAGGGCCCCCACGTCGGTATCGAGGTATTCTGCAATGGCTTGCGCCAAGGTGGTCTTGCCGGAGCCGGGGCGGCCGCAGATGAAGACGCCGCGATGGTGATTGCGAAGCCGTTCGACCAAACGCTCGTCCAAATCATAATCTCCAAGACTTAACTTGGCGACCGGCCTGACGACCGTGATTTCCCTGGCATCTGAGAAAGGCGGCCATGCCGACGTGATGCGGAGGTCGCCAAGTTGGATGACCCGGCAACCTTTCCGGTCAATTTCCAAGAAGCAATCGCTTCGATGACGATGTTCCTCAACCAAGTGGACCAAATCCTCCTCCAATTGCTCCAATTGCAGGGTATCCCACGATGTCGGCGACTCCACCTCAACAAGGGCGAGTGCCCCGATGGCTCCCCGCTTGACACGTGGTGGGCAGTCGGCCTTCAGAAAGACGGTGTGAACATCCTCCATCAACAACGACTCGAGATGGTCGGGAAGCGCCGGGTGGTCACCGTGGGTTGCCATTGAACCGCAGGTCGGTGCCGCCGGCCCTTGACCCTTCGCCCGAGCGGTGGCGTCGCAAGTTGATTCAAGCGCCGCTTGGTTGCATCATGTAGCCGGTGAGCCAAAAAGACCCAATGAACGACAACGAAAGGAGGTAAGCACCCACCACGGGGAAGGCCCAAATCGAGATGGACAGTTGTGCGAAAACCACGATGCTAAGAATAACGGCGAGCATGTTCCACGGGCCGCTTCCCGAGAGTTTGAGGTAGTCGAACGTTGATTCACGCTCGGACAGTCCCCAAATCAAGCCGGTCAAGCCGCACAAAGCGATGAGGGTGAGGACGCCGTCCATCAACGTGCCTTGGAGGTACCAAACGCCAAGGCTGGCGATGAGGCTCGCCCCAAGCATGCGTTGGATGGTGGTCATGGAAAGGCCCATGCGTTTGGCCAAGCGTGGGGCATTCTTCAATTCTCGCAAAGAAGTGTTTGGGTCAAACCGAATCCTTGGCGCTGTGCGCCTTGAGCCATGCGCTTTGGTCCAAGAGCCGTTCAACCGATGGAAAGACGTGTTGAGTGGTGGTGGTGAAGTGGTCCAAAAAGTGATTCCACTCCTCAACGAGAGCTTCGTGGCCTGCCGACTGTATGGTCTTGGTTTTCTGTCCTGTTTCCAGTGAGATGAGGCCGCTTCCGAAGTCAAGGGTGGCTCGTCCCAAAGCACCTTCAAGATGAAGAAAGCGACGCTCTTCTGGCGCAGACCAAGCCACGTCAAAGGCCCCTTCCTGACCGGAAGAGAACACCAGCCTGACCGCTGCGTCGTCGTCCGTCTCTCGCTTGGACACAACCTCGCCTGAGGTCAGGGCTTGGCCCAACAACCATGCTATGAGGTCGAGGGCGTGCACGCCAAGCGTGGAAATCGGTCGGGCGTCGGGCGGTCGGGCTCGAACGGTTTGCCGGTCGTATCGAACCGAGAGGAGATCTCCCAGCACCGCTTGAACATCGGTTGCAAGCAGTCGTTTGATGCCGTGATGGTGGCGAAGAATGTAACCCACCACGAGGATGCCTTCGCTGGGAAGCGTGGTGAGGAAATCATGCGCTGTATCGTGGTCCAACGCCAGTGGTTTTTCAACCAGAAGAGGAAGGTTGTGAGCAAGGCCTTGTCGAGCCAAGTCGACGTGCGTATCCGGTGGCGTCACGATGGCCAGGCCGTCCAGATGTTCGTCCTCGAGCATCTGGGTTAGGGAAGTGTAGGTAGCGTCCGCCTCAAGGCCGTCCAGTTTGGTGGAGTCAATATCACACACCACCACCCTTCCCAGCCGACCGATGGTCTTCAGCGAGATGAGCGTGCGCAGATGGTTGATGCCCCATCGGCCACAACCCACCAAACCGATTGTGAGGTTCATGGTCAACCCTCAACGATAATGCGAACTGAGCCATGCTCCATTTGAGTCTTTGTAGCGAATCTCGAAACGTTCGGGTGCTGCATCCCACTGCCACCAGCCTTGGTCGTTGAAGCCCATGAATTCGTAAAGTTCTGGCGTGCAGTGAACCCCAGTTACGCCGTAGTAATGGGCGTGAGAGACCCGTGTGGTGATACGATGGAGGCCTGCCAAATACATCGCCAAGGACGTGATGGCGTCTTGACTGGTTGGCGCGGAACGCCAGGGTATGGAGGGGAAGGGGTTGTGTATCGCTTGAGCGGGCGGGTCCAATCGAGGACCTTGGGGCGTTTGTCGGTCTCGCTTGAGTTGTTGCCGCATGAACCTCCGGATGCGGTAGTGGGGGCGCTTGGCGTAAGGACGACGCATGAGGAATTTCTCCTCGTAGGCGTACAACACGGGTTTGATGATGTCCCAAGCTCGCTTGGTCAAACAGTACGTGACAAAGTGCCGATTGGTCAACTCGACTTGATGCAGATGGGGTTGGAGGTCTTCTTTGGAGCCCGCTTCAACGTTCCAAACCTGAACCGTTCCAACATCTGCGTATGATTCAGCCCAATCGGATAGGCTCAACAGCGAAGTGAGGTAGGTTGAATTCAATTCAATATCGTCCTCCACCAAGACCATGCGGTCGTAGCCTTCCACATCAAGCAGTTCTCTTCGAGCACCGATGAGCTGTCGTCCGACTCCCAAATTTTCCGGGCGGGCGACAATGGAGGTGTAAGGTACGCCACTCGTTTCGATGACGTGCCGAAGAGCGTCCTGTTCAGCCCCCGGCCCACCGTCGAGGAAATGAAACACATCAACCGTTCCGTTCGCCACCTCAGGGCAGGTCCCCAGCGAACGAAGCATGCGTTCGAAATGGTCCGGCCGACCAAATCCAAAGGTGGCCACCGCCGTGCGCATGGACCACCTCACACAGGACCCCCTCATGAGGATGATGATGCGTGTGGGGTCAAGCGTCCCTTGGTTCGCGGGCGTCGTCATCAGACGATGATTCGCTGGGCTTGTCCTCTTCCCGCTCGTCGCTTTCATCGGAGCTGTCCTCCGCAACCACCCCGTCTTCGGCGTAGTAATATCCCTCGTAGGGGTTCGAGTAGGGGATGGAGAGGCGGGCCGATTCTTCCATGGTGGTCAAGTTGGTCGCCGTAATGCCGCCCGGAGAAATCGCATACACAAAGTCGCCCATGAATATGGAGCGTCGGATGTTTTGCTCGCCCCAACCCCAGTATCGGTTGTCTTCTTCTCGGTCGTAAAACGACGAGTGGTTCACTTCACCGTACAAGGAAAGGTTCCCGTCTGTTTCGTTCACCTCAACCAGCATGAGCTTCGAGATGTATTGATAGGACCACGAGTACCATCCGTTCTCGTACGTTTCTGCGTATCGATAGGTGGAAAGGGGTACCGCGAGCATGGACTTCGGCGCCCAATACTGGAAAGCCTTGGACTCATAGGTCGCTTCAGAAGACGACCACGACCACGTGTTGGCTTGGTCGCGTGCGACCGGCGAAAGACGCAGGGCGTCGGCCTGCTGCGGGTCGGTTGGGTCAACGATATCGAACAACGAAATCTGCGTACCCGACCAGTCGAGGCCCGTTCCATCTTCGTTCGCTGGCGCAAGGCCAATGGTCAACAAATGATCTCTTGAAAGCGGGTGGATGTAGGTCGAAACACCGGGGACCTTGAGTTCGCCAAGGATGGTGGGGTTGGTCTCATCAGCGACGTCAATGACCCACAACGGGTCGATTTGTTCGAAGGTCACGATGTAGGCGCGGTCGCCATCAAAGCGTGCGCTCCAAATGCGCTCACCTGGCGCAATGCCGTCCACACGGCCGGCCTCAACGAGGACTTGTTTTCCCGTGTCAACATCCATGGAGCGAACCAGCGTGACGAGTTGAGAGGACATCGGTTCGGGGTCGTCCATCCACCACCGCGCCCACTGGCCGACGGTCGTCGCCACCCGAAGCACGCCTTCGTGCTCGGAGAGTGAAAATTGATTCAAAACAGTCCCGGCGATGCGTCCTGAGCCGGTGTACAGCGTAGCATCGGGCGCACTGATGTCAAAGGTGTGGAGGTTGGTCATTTCATCCATGCCGTCGTTACCCCAAAACCACCATCCTGAGAACGCTGATTCAGCCAACACCAGCACGTCACTGGAGGCGTAAACCTGCGGGTAGGTGCCCACCACGTGGTCGACTTCGTAGTCAAAGTCGGTGGAAGTCAAATCCAGTGAGAAAATACTGGAGATGCCTCGTTCCATGCTGTCCTCTGGCGCAACGAAATCACGGCAAGCGTTGTCGCTCATGGCGTGAACGGCCACTTCGCCGTTGCTGTATTCGTACACTTGAGGGATTAAATCGGCGAGTGTGAGACGGTCAAGTGCTTCGCTGTTGCTCAACATCGTTTGATAGCCCACCTTTTCTCGAATTTCCAAGCGAAGCGGGTCTTCGTAGTCTAAATTCCAATAGCCCGTGGGAAGGTCAAGCCACGATTGTACCCCAGGGACGTCCATCCAAGCGTGGGTGATGGTTCGAACCGTCCCGCTGACCTCGCGTGCCGTGATGTACGACCCTTCGATGAAGAGTTCCCGTTCAATGTCTGGGGCGCTTCGGTTCGTGATATCAAAGACCGTGAACTTGGTCAAACTGCTCGTGCGCCACGAACCATAGGAGTCCTCCCAACCCATGGCGTCGACCACCGGATGGTTTGGCGAAATGGACCAGGGATTCAGCGTCGAAATGACCACGAGTTGATCGCCGTCAAGCATCATCGCTACGGGGGTTCCAGAAAGGGTGGTGTTGTACGCCTCTTCAAGCGCTCCAAATTCTGGCACGCCGAAGATGTGGAGGTTGCGGCCTTGCAGGTAGTAGATGTGGTAGCCGTCGGTCTTCAAGAAATCAGCCTCATCGACGCCCGCTTCCTGGTTGTTGGTGCCCGAGAAATCTTCGCCTTCAACGCGGTTTGGTGCCGTGGTACGTGGCTGGGCGGCTGAGCTGGTATCAGCCACGGCACCATCGTCCATGGCCATTTCAGCATCCTCGGCCCACATGAAATCGCCATAGTAGTACTGCTCGGCCACCGCCTGCATGATTTCAACCCGGTATTGTTCTTCAATGGATTGTTTCAAAGATTGCTCAAGTTCTTCGCAATCGTCGTAAGCAAAGAGATGGGGGCTGGCCACCGTACGGGCCGTGATGGTTGACCAGTCGTCGGGCAGCACGACATCGGGCACCTCAACGTTCTCTACGGGGTTCAAACAACCTGCCATGAGCATGGTCAAACAAAGGCCAAGCGCAACAATTGGGGTGCGTTCCATGGAAGTAAGGCGCCCTCATTTTGATATTAAGCGATTGGTGAATTGATTTTACAGGGCTGAATTTATTGGAGCGTGCGACTTTGCTGAAGTTGTTCTTGGCCGTACGTCGAGGCTTTCCACGCCCTTTTCGAGCGTTCTGCGTGTTCGATCATGGCTCTTCCATGAAGTTCCTTGATGTGGTGGTTCAGCAACTGACGAGAAATCTGCAAGCGGTTGCGCAATTCTTTGGTTTCAAGGCCCAATTGGCCGGACGCTGCAAGAACCTCCAAGATGGCAAGACGGGTCCCCGATAACGGGTTTCGAATATTGGAGCGTTGTGTCTTGTCGAGAATAGAGGAAGCGTACCTTCGGTATTTCCCGCTCTTCCAAGAGAAGACCTTTCCTTCCAACTCAAGGGCATTCGTATGGTAAGCCGTCACCCCATTGGCAAGGCCCAAACCGTCCCGGAGAGCGGAGAAATGGATACCAGCATTTGCCTCAATATAACCCAGAATACGGCCTCTGTTGAGTTCGTCTTCTTTGTGCTTTTTGCGGCGCGAAACCATCGGCACAACCAACGCTACCAACATGATGACGCCGATGTATTCAACGAAAATGGCCGAAACCGCCAGCAAAAGAAGTCCCCCAATCCCTCCGAGAAGATAGGGCAGGGGGTCGGGATTTTCTGATGGGGCGCTTTCAACATCCTCATCGTCCAGCGGTTCAGCGGTTTTTTCAGGTACATCGGAGGGCGTGAAGGGGGCCTCCGAGTCGTCGTCAACAGATTCATCGGTTGAGGGAGCAGCATCGGGGAGCATGGCCCCGTAAAGGGAAAGGGAAAGAAGAGCGAGGACAAGAAGTCGGGCGAACCATACGCCTCTCATGAATTGCGGAGGGAGCCGTGAACTATCACTGCCTTGGTAAAATGATTTGACGTTTAGACAGGTAGCATGCCTTGTTGATAGGCGTAGCCAGCCGCTCCAGCCACCACACCAATCACGATCAGTAAAAGCAGACGCTTCTTGCCTTTCTTTGGCTTGCTGGCTGCCGATTCAACCGGAAGGACAACGGGAAGGTCGGGTAGTAAACTGGCATCGGGAAGGGGTAGAGGAAGGGTTCCCGGGAGTGGGAGGAGTGGTCCTTCATCGGCTTCAATTTGGATACGGTCCGGATAGAGTTCGTCAAGGTCTTCAAGACCCGGGGCTTCAGGGATGGCTCCGAGAATGGTGGACCATACCGATTCAAGGCTTTCATTGGAAATGGGCTTTTGCATCCAGGCCACAGCACCAGCAGAATATGTTGCGTTCTTCGCCACCTCTGCCATTCTTGCAGGGGCGACGAACATGATGCGGCTCTCCCCGCCGTGTTCTCGCATTTCGAGGGCGGCAAGATGCCCGTCAAGCGAAGGGATGTCAAGGGATAGAACCACCAATTCCGGATCCAAGCGAATGTATTCGTCCACGGCTTGGTCGCCATCCTCGCAAAGTTCCACGTTGAAATTGCGGGTTTTGAACAGGTTCGTCAACCGCATGGAAGACATCGGGTTGTTGTCGACAATGAGCACCGTGGGTGCCGATTCATCATCAACTTCGGTGACCAATCCCATGCCAATCAACCCAACGCAACGAGCGATAACTCATCAATCAACCGCTACTCTTCCTCACCTTTAGGTGGAGTTGAGAGGTCTTCAACGGGGCCGTCTTGAGGTTGGGTGAACGTTTCACGGATGACTTCACTTTGGGCCTCTTCTTCCTGGCGTTGCCGCCGCCGTTGCGGGGCTTGCGTGAATTGCATCTGGAGTTCACTGATCACCGCTCGGAGCATCTGCGTCTCTTGGTCGCTCAAATTGCCATTGGTTTTTCGCTGAAACATACGAAGAACCTCGATGCCTTCCCTTGCTTCACCCATGTTGTAATGAAACGTACCCGACTGGTCAGGGAGGAACCCCATTTGCAACAGGGTTGAGCGCTGGAGCATCTGCACCATTTGGAAGAAGCGGGCAGCGTCCTCGTCCGCAAACATATCTGACATGAACACGCGTTGAGGTGGGGGTTTTTCTTCCCTACGGCCTCATTCAAAGAGTTGATTGAGAAGCCACTCAGGGTTGAATTGCATCAAGTCGTCGTAGCCTTGGCCGACCCCTGCAAAGACGATGGGGCGGCCGGTAGCGAAGGCAATGGAAAGTCCCGCCCCACCTTTGGCATCGGTGTCCATCTTGGTAAGGACCGCTCCGTCAAATCGCATGATGTCTTGAAACATCTTTGCTTGTTCGACAGCATCGTTTCCAGCCAAAGAGTCGCCCACAAAGAGCGTCAAGTGGGGGTTGGTGACCTTTCTGACTTTGTTGAGTTCGTTCATCAAATTGGTCTTGTTTTGCATCCTACCGGCGGTGTCAACGAGGACCACATCGATGCCTTTGGCTTTGGCCGAATCGATGGCATCCCGAGCGATGGCTGCTGAATCACCGCCTCGTTGGCTGGAGATGCATCGGATGCCAAGACGTTCACAATGCGACTCAAGTTGTTGGATGGCCCCCGCCCTGAAGGTGTCGCCCGCTGCAGCAATAACGGAGTGCCCGTTGTTGAGGAGGCGTTGGCCAATCTTTGCTGCCGTCGTGGTCTTCCCCGTTCCGTTCACACCAACCAGCATGATGACCACGGGGACGTCCCCTGCCTCAATGAAACTGTTCACCGAAGCATCAAAGTCCCAATATCCTGCTTCCAGTAAAGCCTGAAGGGCTCGCTTCAAAGCGGCTTCAAGGACTTTGGAAAGGTCGGCTCCTCGACGAAGACGTGCGCCCACAAGCGCCTCACGAAGACTGTCGATGATGGCGCTGGACGCTTGTTGCGAGATGTCCGATTCCAACAGAACCCATTCGAGTTCCTCGAGCAGGTTCTCAAGGGCCTCGCCCGGTTTGATGATGCGTCCGCCTTCAGAAACCACACCGCCGCCCAGGTCAACATCGATGGATTGCCCCCCAGCGAGTTGAATCGCTGCTTTTTTGCTCGAACCTTTTGGTGCTTGTTGAACATTGACAAGTTGCCGTCCCGTCGTGGTTCGCATCATGGACAAATCCACCTTGGATCCTTTCGGTCGAGCGACATCAACAGCTCCCCGCTTTTTCATCGCCTTCTTGGCCTTCTCTTCACGGCGGCGTCGGTCCTTTTCTTGCCGTTCGAGGAGTTTTCGCTCCTTTTTACTCAAGACGACGGGCGCAATGGGTTCATCGTCGTCCCACGTGTCCCAATCGTCTTCGTCATCTTCAACGACGGTTGTGGGTTTTGGCGGCTCCTCATCAACGTCATCCCAATCGTCCTCGTCATCTGGCTTTGAAACGGTTGGGGGTTCCATCAAGGCCTTCCCTTCATCCGATTGAGCGTCCACCGAAAGAGCGTCTCCGTCGGTTTCCTCTGCCACCTCATGAACGCGCTTGCGGAAACGATCGAACAGTCCCATCAAATCCCTCAATCGTCCAAGGTCAAATCCCCACCAAACATACCACGCTTACGTGGCCGCCGAGGAGCGGCGTCGGGGGAAGAGGATTCAGGTTCCTCGTCTTCCTTGGGGGGTTGGGGGGAAGGAGGTTCGGTGTTCGCCTGTTTTTTGATGGTTTCAGCCAGACTGTTGAAGCTCTGTGCCGCTTGACCGAGTGAGGTTTCGGTTTGGTCGGATTGTTGTTTCAATTCGTCACGGAGGCGTTGGATGTCCTCTCGACGTTGATGGGTGATGGAACGCGCATCGCTCCAATGACGTTCACCAAACACACCCGAGCCAAGGTCCACCAGCGCAACGCCCTCTTCAGCACCTTGGTGTCGGTATGGGAGGCTGATACCGGAACCGATGGGGAGATGGGTGGAGATGCTCGACCCTTGACCGTGGCCAAGAAGTGCCTCAAGCACGGCATCGGTGATGGCGTGCTCTGCAAGTACGGCGTCGACCTGCTCAATTCGTAGGTTGATTTCATCCAGGCGTTTGCGGAGCACCTCGACTTCCTGGGCGAGGCGTTGAAGTTGTGCCCTGTCAACCATGTCCTTCAACCGTCGGAGTTGGTTGGGGTTGAAGAAGCCCCCGCTGAGGTATCTTCGGTTTGAAACACAGGGAAAGTATCAGCATTGAAACTTGGTCTTTATTTGTCGGCGGAGATTGGTGCGGGTTGTGTTACCTGCTACGGGAGAGAATTGCGACCCGACCTACGGCAAAGTGGATGAGGTCTTGGAACTCATCACCAAATCCAAATCACTTCATGTTTTGATGGTCTTGGATAGGGCCAGAAGGCCGCTGCGATTCACCGACATCAAAGCTCGGGTTGACGCTTCATCAACCACCATTTCCAGGCGCCTCAAGGAATTGGAGGAGGCGGGACTTGTCATCCGCTCCCTTAATCCCGCCTCGCCCCAATCCAATCTGTACGCACTCTCAGATGTCGGGCGTGGCCTAAGTCCGATCATGCAGTCACTCTTTGAGTGGGCTAAAGATTGGTGAAGCGGGGCGTCATCGCCCTGAAAGGAGAACGACCTCTAAAGGTCGAAAGGTTCACTCTTCTTCTTCAGCAGGTGCAATGGTTCCACCCTTCGCTGCGATTTCTTCGCGGAAGGTGCTCAAAACGACCGGTTCGGTGGACGTGCGAGGGTCGATTTCTCCAACGCTGTCAATGGCGATCTTCCTTCGCATGATGCGATGACGGGACCCGAGGGTGGAGTACACTTTTTCTGTCGCAGCATCCGCGTTAGCAGCAGGGACATCGTAGGAAAAGGGCTGTCGTTGGCTACCAAAGGGCGCCGTTCCAGATACTCGATAAGCCTTCATCGGGCCCTCCGACCTGCCATCCATCCTTAAACGCGCTGGCGCGGCAGCGGGAAACAAATTAAGGAAACGTGGCGGCGTGGAGATGGCATGCGGGGCGCTGTTTGGATGGTGTTGTTGTTGCTTTTACCAGCAGCATCCGGGTTAACGCCCCTTCTCGCATCCGATGACCGCGGTGAGCGAGGTGTTGAGCGGCTGCTCGTCTTGAACGAAGGGGTTTGGACCTCGGAGCAATGGGCTTCGTTGGTGGACGAAGGCATCCAACCTCTCCGAACCGTCCGCTCGGATGCTTTACTCGTATGGGCCGAGCACGACCAAGAATCATGGCCGGTTGATGCGAAAATAGAGGCGGTCGAAGGTGCAGAAATCCGCAGGGGCCTTGTGGCGCCGACCGAACCAATGGAATATCGTGTTCTGCTTGAACCACGACTTCCAAGCGACGGCGTGGACCAAGTTCTCACCGTCATTGATGCGCTTGGGTTGTCGGTCAAGGCAACCTCGCTGGATGTGGCCGGCAACCTTCCTGCTTCCATCACCCTTCATGCCACGAATGAACAATTCCTCAACCCGCTCTTGGAAGCCGATGGCGTTCTGTGGGTCGAACCGGTTCTGCCAACCCAAGCAAGAAACGGTCAAGCATCTGCCTTGGTGGAAGCAGGTGTGTTGGATGAACACCCTTACTGGGTGATGGGTTTGGACGGTTCAGGTATCGTTGTCGGCGTCGCTGATAGCGGAATAGATGCTGACCACGCATGTTTCCGCAACGCCACCACCTCAACGAGTGAACACGCCGAACCCGATGCAACGTATCCTGCTGTAGGGATTTTTGGCGATGACCATCGTAAAATCATCCACCTTAACACGGACATTGACGGAAACGACACCCCTGGCCACAGTGATTATCGACACGGCACGCACGTGATCGGGTCCTTGGCTTGTCATGATGTGGAAAATTTCCGGGAAGGGACCGCCCCTACCAACGGCTCAACGCTGGCCCACGGCTCCCGTTTGGTCGTTCAAGACATTGTCTCTTCCAACGGCTGGGAGCCACCGAATGTTGACGAGTTACTCTGGGAAAGTTCGTCATTCGGCGGTGTTGTTCATTCAAATTCATGGGGTGATGACACCACCGCCTACACTGAACGGACCGCTCGATTCGATGCCTATGCGAGGGTGATGCCGTGGTCTCTGGCCCTGATCGCTCCAGGAAACAGTGGAGAGGGGGTTCTTGAGCCTGCGAACGGACGCAACGTTGTGGCGGTCAGCGCCACAACGAAATCGCTGGAAGGGGAGCGTTGGGGGTCATCTGCATACGGGCCGACAGAAGCAGGTACTGACGGGATTTTCTTGCTGGCACCGGGCTCGAACATTGAATCCGCCGGCGCCGATGGTTTTTGGGACACCAACAACAACAATCTCCGCTTGTCCTCTGGAACGAGTATGTCAACGCCGCATGCTTCGGGTGCTGCTGTGCTGATTCAGCAACTCTACGAAGACGGTTGGTTGGTGCCCGCCTTCGCACCGACCACCACGCATTACCTCAACGAGATGATACCGGTTTGGGCAGAAACGGCGCCTTTGGGTGCGTCGGTCCAACTCGGCGAGGGTTTTACCCCATCGGGTTCGCTTTTACGAGCATCGCTCGCCATGGCCGCATCACCCCTGCCCGAGGCGGTGCGAAACGGAGGAGAAGGTGGCCATGAGCTTCACAACCCCTACGACGGATGGGGGGCGTTGAACCTCAGCCGCTTGTATGACCCGACGACGATTGAAGGTTTTGGGGAGTCTCCCGCAGAGGACACTTGGGTGCACGACAGCTATCGATTGACTTCGGGAACGGTGGAGGAATGGTTTGAAACCAACAAAGGACAAACTGAAGATATCTTTGGATTGATCGGTTCAGGGGCCCCGCTGAACAACAGCGTTGGACCGTTTTTGGAAACGGGCGATATGTTCAGTCAAAGGTTGACGGTCATCGAAGGCGAAGACGTACGTATTCGCATGGCCTTCCCAGCCCAGCCTGAACCAGCGATGGTGGATGATTTGCAACTCCGAGTTCGACTCGAGGACGGCACCATCTTACTTCCTGACCGCTTAAGAGAAGGTGGGTTTGCCCCAACCGAATTTTATCCCGATGTCGTTGACACCAACAACACAACGGCGTTCCCGCCCTCAAACGAAACCGTTTTTGGCCTTGATATCCCGCAGAGTTATCTTTACGGTTCCTCGTATTTTGATGTCGATGTCATCGCTCGATTCGTCCAACCGGGTGGTGCTGAGGGTTCGTCCGGTTTGGACGGCGATGCCGTGGGTTTTGCCTTGGTCGTGAAGGGCGTTCAACGCGATGCGTCCTACCACATGGACGACGACGGAGATGGCATCATGAACATTGACGATGCGTGTCCAAACGTAGCAGCACCTCCCTCGTTTGACGCAGATAAAGACGGGTGCTTGGACGATGGTGATGGTGATGGCGTGCCCAACAAGGACGATGCGTGTCCCTATTTGGAGGCCGAGCCCAGCCACGACCTGGACAGGGATGGATGCCCGGACGATGACGACGGGGACGGGGTGCCGAACCATCAGGACCTGTGCCCGGACGATTCAGCGACGGTGCTGGATGAGAACGGAGACGGGTGCAATGATGTGGACCAATGGTACATCGACATCACCGTCCTCGATGTTTGTTTCTCGACGTATTCCGTCACATGCTCCGTCGATGTGCGTTCCATCGAGGTGAAGATTGACGGGCGCACGGTGCATGAATTCAGGAGTGGTCATTCAGACATCATGACGCTAAACACCCACGGAGGTGACCACTCTTGGATGTACATCTTCAGCAAGAGCGAAGAAGAAAACCTGGAAACCTTCACAGAAGTCGAACTCAACCTTGAGATGAAGTTTGCACATACGCCGTATTCAACCTCGGGTCGACAGTGGGGGTACGACCCGTGTTGGCCGGTTGGTTGTTTCTACGGGCCCTTCGTCAATTGGGAATTTGAGGTTCAGCTCCAAAACGGCATGAACGCCCCGAACCATCACGATGAGCGTGTCGCATCAATTTCGAGTTCCCAGTACATCGTCACGCCCGCCTTCGCCACCCACACGTTCACATGGTCGAAGGAGCCAACGGTTGATACGGACGGGGACGGGTTCAGTGTTCCGGGATTGACATACGCGGGACCGTGTACCGATTCGCCGTGTTCTGTTCAGAGGAACAACGTGCTCGATGCATTTCCCCTCGAAGAAACGCAGTGGTCCGATAGGGATGGGGACGGTTTTGGAGACAACGCTTCGGGATACCTCGCCGACGCTTTTCCTGACGATCCCTACGAGTGGGAGGATGAAGACGAGGATGGTGTGGGAAGCAACTCGGACGGTTGCCCCTCCACCTACGGAACCTCGACGTGGGGCGGCGTGATTGGCTGCCCCGATCAAGACGGGGACGGGCATGCCGACCGGTACGATGTTTGCCCCAATGTGTTCGGCTTATCGTATCTCTACGGAGCTGCCGGGTGCCCTGATTCGGACAACGACGGGTATGCGGACCCGGGGTTCGAAGAGGTATCTGCAACCCTCGTTGACCAATGTCCAAACGAACAAGGTTTCGCCTCAAGCGGCGATTACATTGGTTGTCTTGACAGTGATGGCGATGGATGGGCTGATGTTGAAGACGATCTCCCCTACGACGGAATGTTTTGGATTGACAGTGATGGAGACGGCGTCCCTGATGAAGAGGACGATTATCCGAACAACGCCTTGTTTTCAGACGACGATAGTGTCAGCACCTTGTTTTGCGGCGGGTTCTGTTTCGGTGCTCTTTTTCTCGTCGCTTACGTCTTCAAAAACAGGGTCGACCCAACGGCACACAAGCCCGTATCGATTGAACAAAAAGCATGGTGGTCGATGGAAGAGCCTCTTGTTGAAGAAAAGAACCCCCCGCCCGCCGTGATGGTGGGTAATCTCGGCGAAGACGAAGCCCCGTGAAGTTTGGTTATCCTCTCGTTTTGTATGGCCAACCTGTCAAGGCGGTTGAATCGATGTTTTCCTTTCGGAAATCGTTGCACGCAACCTTATTTTTTTATCGAGGAGGTGACTTATCGCCACGCCGGGACAAGGTGAACCTTGAAGTTCAGTGCCATGCTCGGTTAACCATCCCACGTGGGAAGGTGAAGAAAAATGAGCGACCGCCTGTATGTTGGAATTGACCTAGGAACCTACCAATCGACCATCGCCTCGAGCGCTGGTAAACTGCACACCATCGAAACGGTTGTTGGCCGACCAAAAGACCCCGTGGCCCGAAACTTCCTCGGACGAGACGTGCTCTTTGGAGAAGACGCTCTGAAGAACAAACTCGCTTGCAACCTCTACCGCCCCATGGCGGCCGGCGTCACCCAAGACGACGAGGCCAACTTGGCGGCTGCCAAGGCCTTTGTTTCGCACCTCCTTGAAACCGTGGACCCCGAGGAATTCGACGAAGTGCTCGGCGTCATTTGCTCACCAAGCCACGTCTCCTTTACCGACAAGTCAAACCTTGTGGCTACCCTTCGAGGACAAGTCAACGCCATCATGGTCGTGACCGAGCCCTTTGCCACCGCTTACGGCATCGAGGAAATCGCTGGTTCCATCGTCGTTGATATCGGCGCAGGCACCACCGACATCGCACGTGTTTACGGAACGTTCCCGACCGACGAAGACCAAGTGACCATCACCGAAGCTGGCGACTGGTTGGACCTTCAATTGATGGAACTCATCAAGAAGAAGTACACCGGCGCCCAGGTCACCAAAGACATGGTTCGAAAGTGGAAGGAAGCTTCCTCCTATGTCGGCGGCGAATCACACGAAGTGACCGTTGAATTGTCCGTTGACGGAAAGCGACAGGTCGTTGACATCGGCGATTTGATTTTGGACGCCTGTGAACTCATCATCCCAAAGATCGGAAACGCCATCAAGCGCAACGTCGCCGGAGCCGACCCAGAATACCAACAAATTCTGCGCAACAACATCATCCTCTCCGGTGGAGGTTCTTTGATCGAAGGCATCGCTGACCGATTGGCCAGTGAAATCTCTGACATCGGTGATGTTCGTGTTTGGTGCGTTGAAGACCCCATCAACTCCGTGGCTTCTGGTGCACTCAAACTCGCCAGCGAAATGCCTGATGACATGTACACCTCCATCAACTGAGACGGCTTCCAAAGAAGGGTAGCAAATACCCGCTTTCTGGCCGCTTGACCTTGGGAAGGTTCAAGTGTGGTAAATCTGCGATGCGTTGCCGTATGGCTGTAGAGAGTTCGTCACCCGGTGGTATCCGACGTGTTGGTTCATCCTCAAACGATGAGCAAGCAGCGCTTGAAGGGATGCTCAAGGGCTACCCTGTTGAACAACTCGTTGAGGAAGTGCTGGTCGCATGGAACGAGTTGGGCAAAAGAAACGATGAATTGGTTGCTGTTAAGCAACGTCTACGCGTCGTCGAACTCGATTTGGCAGAACGTCAAGACAACATCGCTCCAGAAGTGGCTCGTCTTGCCGAGGCCGAGCAAACCCTGAAGGAAAACGAGGCGCAAATCATCCACCTCGAGCGTTTGCTTGGCGATGCTCGTGATGAATTGGCTTCACAACAATCCTCCCTCTCACAACAAGAGCGTTCTTCGATGGAAGGTGAACTTGAGCAACTTCGCACCTTGACCACGGAACAAGACGAGGTCATCGGTGAAATGGAAGGGCGAATCTCACAGATGGTGGAGGCCCTCGAGAAGGCTGCAGACGCTGGACTGACCTCGGTCACGGCCGACGAGGTCCGATTGTTGAAGCAACAAGTGGACGAACGACAACGTCAACTCGATGTTGAGAAAGCCGCTGCAGAAGCCCTCGAAGAAGAACGTCAACGCCTGCGTGATATCGCCGACCGATTGCGCGGTCTCCTCGATGCGCGGGACCGACGGCTGGCCGAATTGGAAGAACAGTTGGAACGGGTCATGCAAGGGCCGCGCTCGGTCTCGGCAGAGCATGATTATCTGGTGGAGCAAATCGAGGAATTAAAGCGCCGCTTATTGGAACGAAATCGTGAATATGAGTCGTTGCGACGACGAGAGCGCCGCCTCCACAACGATGTGTTTGAGCGCGATGAACGTCTCCAGCAAATGACGCTCACCATGACGGATTTGGAGGCCGCACTGCAAGACCGTACGGCTGAACTTCGTGAATTGGAAGGTCAGCGAAGCTCCATGGAACACGAACTTCATTCTGCTCGCCGAAGCGAGCGCACCCGAGAAGTCGTGGGTCGTGTCTTTGCCGATTCGCTGTCCCTTGTTCGAAGTCATGAAAGTCGTGAGCTTAAGCGTGAATTGTACGCCAACGCTCCAGATGTTGAACGTACCATCAAGGCACCAACCGCTGAAGACATGGCAAAACTCGCCGAAGGTGAGGAGATGGTCCTTGAAACCGAAGAAACCGAATTGGAACCCGGTATGGACGTTGACGGTGTTCGCCCGCCTTCGCCGGGCGGTACGGGCGACCCTGTGGTCTTCGAAGACGAAGATGAAGTTTGATTCAATTGGAACAGGCTTCAACGAGTGCGAGCAAACGCTTGCGGAGCTCATCCATGGACGAGGCGTCTTCGGTGATGGTTCCGGTGACGATCCAATCAGCACCCGCTTCAACAGCGTTTCGAACATTCTCTGCGGTGCGTAGGCCTCCCCCGACCAATAAGGTCAGGCCAGAAACGGATGCTGCTCGCTTGATGAGGTCGGGGTGGACAGGTGTTGAGGCCCCGCTTCCAGCCTCCAAATAAAGCAAAGAGAAACCGTACATCTTGGCGCACAAGGCGTAGGCATGCACCAAGTCTCCATCCTCGGATTGAATCAAGTCAGCCGCACCGACCTCCCCGACCCGTCCGCCAGGTGCACAGACGACATACCCGGTTGGCAGCGCCTCTACGCCGAATCGGTCAAGATGGGGGGCGCCACGAACTTGTTCACCGACCAAAAATTCCCGCTTGGTTGAATTCATCAGCATCATGAACGTGATGGCATCGGCAGCAGGTGAAAGAGCATGAGCGCCTCCAGGGAACAAGACAACAGGAATATCCCAGCCGTGTTCGTCGCCGGTTGGGTCTTGGCTGGCCGCAAACATTCGAAGTTCGAACGCTTCCTGAATCGCCGTACAAGTGGCATGCACCACGTCATCTGGTGTGTCGGTTGAGCCCCCCACGAAAATCATCTTCGAACCGCATTCAACGGCGAGCATCGCGCGCTGTGCAGCGATGTCAGGGGATTGCTTGGCCGGGTCAATGAGCGTGATATGGCGGGCGCCGTTGGTTGGTCGCTGAACCTTTTCCAACACCGTGGATTCTCCGACGTTCATGAGCCTCACAACAAGGTCAGTGAGGAAAGGGCATAGGGGTTGCGCCCAAGATGAAGGAGAGCGAGCCTTCTCAAGGGTTCACCGCTTGGGGTGGCTATGGGCGAAGCAGGGCCGTTCCGTCGCTTGCTCAATTACATGCGGCCCCATCGCAAAACGGTCCGTTTGGCGGCTTTTTGTTCCGTGTTCAACAAATTCTGGGACCTTGCCCCTCCCCTTCTCATCGGACTGGCGGTCGATGTCGTGGTGTTGCGAGAAGACTCCATCCTCGCCGGTGCCGGTTTGGTCGACCCTTGGCACCAACTGGTCCTCCTCTCCGTTCTGACGTTCCTCATATGGGGGCTGGAATCCTTGTTCGAATACTTCTACGGTGTTTTGTGGCGAAATTTGGCGCAAACCGTTCAACATGAGTTGCGTTTGGACACCTTTGACCACGTGCAGAAACAAGGCATGGTGTGGTTTGACGAGCGCCAAAAGGGCGATATCTTAGCCATTCTCAACGACGACATCAATCAATTGGAGCGTTTTTTGGATAAAGGTGCAAACGACTTGCTTCAAGTCAGTACAACCGTCATCGTGGTCGGTGCTGTTTTCTTGTTGATTTCATGGGAAGTTGCGCTGTTTGCGGTCCTTCCCATTCCGCTGATCGTGTGGGGTTCGTTCCGGTACCAGCGAAGTTTGGAGCCGCGCTACGCCAAGGTTCGAAACGCTGCAGGACAAATGAACGCCCTGCTCGAAAACGATTTGTCTGGCATGTCAACCGTTCAATCCTTTACCGCTGAAGCCAATGAGTTGCGAAGGGTTGAGACGCTCAGTAACGCCTACAGAGATGCCAATCGAGAGGCCATACGCTTGTCCGCTGCTTTTACCCCCCTGATCCGAATGGCCATTCTCGTGGGCTTTACCGCCACCCTCCTTTTGGGCGGTTGGTTCACCCTCGAAGGCACCATGGCCGTGGGAGCCTATTCTGTGTTGGTCTTCATGACCCAACGTTTGTTGTGGCCGTTGACTCGGCTTGGAGAAACGTTTGACTTGTACCAGCGGGCGATGGCTTCATCCACTCGCGTCCTGGATGTGTTGGGGTCTCCGGTCGAATTGCAGCAAGGGGATTTCGTGCCCGGGGGGGAAGAGAAATCCTCTTCCCTGACTTTTGAGGGGGTCTCGTTTGGCTATCAAGGAAGGGAGCCGTTGTTCGAGAATCTTTCTTTGGAGTTTGAACACGGGAAAACCACAGGGGTTGTCGGCTCAACCGGTGCTGGGAAAACCACGCTTGTTCGGCTCCTGCTGAGGTTTGCAGAACCACAAGAAGGCCATGTTCGCTGGTGTGAACAACCGTTGGATTCATGGAAATTGCATGCTCTTCGTTCCTCGATTGCCCTGGTTGACCAGCACATCACCCTGTTCCCAACCACCATCATGGAAAACATCCGATACGGCAAACCAGCAGCTACCGATGACGAGGTTGTCAGGGCAGCGGAAGTCGCCGAGGCTGCATCTTTTGTCGCTGACCTACCCGATGGTTGGGGAACCATGGTCGGCGAAGGAGGTCATCGATTATCCGGTGGTCAACGCCAACGCGTAGCCATTGCTCGTGCGGTTCTCAAGGACGCCCCGTTGCTTATTCTCGACGAAGCAACCTCCGCGGTGGACAACGAGACGGAAGCTGCACTTCAGCGGTCTATTCAGCGTATTTCTCAAGGAAGAACCGCTATCGTGATCGCCCATCGACTCTCCACCGTTCGACACGCCAACCGTATTTTAGTGCTCGAAAACGGAGCCGTGGTCGAAGACGGTACGCATGACGAGTTGGTTGAGATGGGTGGAGTTTACGCCCGATTATGGTCGGTTCAGACTGGAGATGTATGAGAACCGATAGAAAGATCGGGTTAAATTTAGCAAAAATACACCTGTTTAAGTACTCATCCGAAAAGTCGTCGGGTTGAGAACCATGATAACAGAAAAATTCTCGAAAACAACGAGCCTGCTTTTGATCGCCACCTTCGCCCTTGCCATGGCAGGGAGCGTGTCTGCTGCTGAAGCCGTCGACCCTTACGGAGTGACTTCAGACGGTCTGCCAACGTTCCTTTCCGATGATGAAGGCAACAACGCCTTGGAATTGGTCACCTTCTTCCTCTTCTTCGTTGGGTACATCGCCATGGGTGCTGCCTTTGTCTTCTTTATGGCAGAGCGCAACTCCGTGGCACCACAATACCGCACGACCATGACCATCTCGGCCTTGATCGTCGGTATTGCCGCCTTCCACTACTACTACATGCGCGGCGTGTACGCTGACTACGGCGAAGTCTCCATCGAATACCGATACATGGACTGGATCATCACCGTTCCATTGATGGCTCTCAAGTTCCCTTCCTTGGTTGGAAAGGACGCCATCACCGACGAAAAGTTCCTCGGTCTCGGCTTCACCGGCATCTGTTTCTCTGGTGCCCTCATCATGATTGGATTCGGCTACCTCGGCGAGTCCGGCGCCATTGACGGCATGCTCGGTCTCGTCCTGGGTGGTGTCGGCTGGGCCATGATTATCGTGGCTACCGGTACCCCATGGACATCCGGCAAGGGTGTCGACAACAGCAAGATCGCACCTGAGCTCATGTGGAGCACCAACGCTCTCCGCTGGTTCATCTGCGTCGGCTGGGTCATCTACCCCATCGGCTACTTGTTCAACCCAACTGCAGGCGTCTCTGATGCTGTTTCGGCCGAAGTCATGGCTGTCCTGTACAACATCGCTGACATCATCAACAAGATCGGATTCGGTGTCGTTGCATGGATGGGTGCCAAGAAAGCTACCGAAGCCATCGCAGCTGCTGAGTGATTCCTCACGAGGTTCTCCAACCCCCTCTGAAGCGGGGCGGCTCCGGCCGCCTCGTTTCTCTTGGGATTGGTTTTCGAAACCCCTAACGGACTCATACTCAAGACGTTTCGAATCGCCTCATCAACGCCTCAAGCGTGAACGATGGTGCTTTTCGTTGCAACCATGTACCGACAAACACCCAGGTCGTTGTGTACAACAGAACGACCAAAACGGTGAACGAAGGGTTCCATTGATGCACATCTTCGTACGTATGGAAAAGAGCGAACGGTAGGAAGTGCAGAACATACACGGTCAACGACACACGGCCGAGATCGGCCAGTCGATGCACCGGTGAGAAACGCTCAGCACACCACCACAACAAGCTCAATCCCGTTATGGCAGCCACAAGAAACGCTGCGTTGGCGGGAAAGAACGTCAGAAAAGCATCTCCAGTAGGAAGCGCCCAAGGGCGCCCCTCTCGAAGGCTCAAGACGAGGAGAATCGCCGATACGAACAGCCCGATGGTTGCTAATGAACGGAACCACTGTTGCCGCCGAGCATCCTCTTGGAACGAGGCCACGGTCAGTCCAAACCAAGCGAAAATGACCCATGGGAAGACAGGATACAGCCCTGTGAACATCAAATGATGCACCAGAACAGCAGGCGTCCCCGTCGAGACGCGGGCATCCCATTGCGATGGGCCTTGCCAGTCTCCGAACAACAACGCTAGAGAACAGACGGTCACAAGTGCGAGAAAGAAACGGCGTGAGGGGGCATTCCCACGCATCTGAACGCTTCTCCAAATCGGTTCAACAAGAATCAGGACACCCATCAAGGAAAGGACGCCCGGCGTCCATGGATCAAAGAGGTGCGGTGCGCTCAAGTTAACGGCGAGTTGGCAGAGAAAGAGAAAACCGGCCCTCCACACACGTTTGCCCAACGTCAACGTTTTTTTTGCCATGCCCCAGCCAAATAAAGCGACGAAAAGAGGGGCTGCGAGACCGCCGGCGGCTGAAACAAAGGCCCCAAGGAGGAGCCACGAACCCGTGAGGGTCGGCTCCCATGTGGCCGCTGCATGAACCAGTACCATCAGCACAACGGCCAGCCCACGAAGGCCATCGATGTGGACAAGACGACCGTGTTCGTTCATGTCTGACACTCAAGAACGCTGTTTCACGTATTCGACGGCGTTGCGGAACAGTTGCAGGCCTTCACCTTCCCATCCGCCCAAGCCATCGGTCGAATCGTTGATGTCTTGCCGCGTGTGCATCGGATGGAGCCACCTCGCATAGATCGCTTCGGGGTGAGGCATCAAACCGAAGACGAGCCCGGTTGCGTCGCAAATACCTGCGATGTTTCTCATGCTCCCGTTCGGGCTAAGTGGATAGGGGAGGTTCTCGTCCGTTCTACCGGCTCCAGGAGAGGTCGTGGGGTCAACGTACCGAACGGTGAGTTGGTGTTGGGCGTCAAGACGGTCAAGATCTTCTGACGAAGGCATGACGTACTTTCCTTCTCCATGACGAACAGGACATTCCATTCGGGTCATTCCCTTGGTCCAAATACACGGGCTCTCCGGGTCGAATTCCAGCGTGACCCATCGGTCTTCATATCGGCCACTATCGTTCAGCGTCAAACTCCCGCGTTGAAGGAAATCTGGAGAAGTGCCTGCTTCTGGCCCTGGCAAGAGGCCCGTCTTGACCAACACTTGGAACCCGTTGCAAATACCGATGATGGGTTTTCCAGCGTCAACAAAATTTCGCAAAGCGTCCCGCATAGCAAATCGCATACGATTTCCAAGGAGTCGTCCGCTTCCAAGGTGGTCTCCAAAAGAAAAGCCACCTGGGACAGCGAGAATGTCGTAGTCTTCCAACTGTTGATCGCCCGAGATGAGGCGGTTCACATGAAGGCGGTCGGCCGTCGCCCCAACCAGTTCGAAAACAGCTTTTGTTTCATGGTCGCAGTTGATGCCAAAACCAAACAAGACCGCTACGCGTGGCGTCATTAAATCACCCCTCCAGTCAGGTCCAACGTGCCTTTCCAAAGGCTTGCCATGGTCTCAACGTCCAGTTGCACCAACGCCTCATCACCGTCCATGATGGTCAGATGGGGCGCCGCCTCAACCGTTCCCAACACCGTGGTGGGGTGGCCTTTCATCTGAGAAAGGAAGGTTGCTTCATGCTCGGCCGGGACGGCCACCACGATTCTGCCAAGCGATTCGCCCCAAAGTCGGCCCCATACATCGCCGGTCCCGGTGCCGTCAATATCGACCGCTGCACCGATTCGCCCGCCGATGCACATTTCAGCAAGAGCCACCGCCAAACCTCCTTCACTGCAATCGTGGGCGGTTCGAACCAAGCCTGCTCGAATGCACTGAGACAGGGCCCTGTAGGTGGAGAGGTTTTGTTCTGGGTGGGGTAGAAGAGGGACGTGGCCACCCACGCCAGCGGCTTGGCCGTTTTCGGTCAACATGAAGGCCAGTTCGGAGGCCCCAAGTTCTTGTTTTGATTCGCCGACGAGGTAGATTTTATCCCCGCTGAATTTGAAATCGCTCGTCGCACTCTTTCGAACATCGGGGTGGTCCCCAAAGAGTGAGAAAAGAAGCGTTGGAGGGATGGAAATTTTCTCTGGGCCTGAGCCGTAATCGTTTTTCATCGAATCTTTTCCACTTACGCATGGAAGGCGATAGGCCCTGCAGACCCGTTCAAGCTCACGGTTTGCACGAACGAGTTGGGCTAATTTGAATCGGCCATCAGGGGTTTTGGTTGATTCGATGGGGTCGGGCCAGCAAAAGTTGTCCAACCCGGCCATTTTATCGACGTCTAAACCAACACACACGGCGTTTCGGACCGCTTCATCGATGCTGGCAGCGGCCATGGCCCCAGCGTCAATGTCCGAATACCTTGGTGCAATGCCGCACGAAATAACAAGGCCGTGGGGGTCGCCGTGAATGGGTGCGATGACGCCGGCATCGCCGGGTCCATCTCGTTCAACACCGACGAAGGGTTTGATGGCGGTTTGGGCAATGACCTCGTGGTCGTATTGGCGAACCCAAGTTTCCTTACTCGCAATGTTGGGGCGTTGAAGCATACCCTGGAGAAGTTCGGAGTGATCTGCACCGCTTGGCGGTACGAAAGAAGGAAGTTCAGGTGGACGCCATTCGGATTCTAATTGCAGTTGAGGGACGCCTTCGTGAAGGAATTCAATGGGAAGGTAAGCCACCGTAGCGTCTGCATAGCGAACATGAAACATACCGGTTGACGTGAACGTTGCCACGGCGGTGGCTTCCACTTCATGCAGGTCGGCAAGGGCCTCAAAGGCAGCCTGGTCTTCGGGCTTCACCGCGATGGTCATGCGTTCTTGACTTTCGGAAACGAGAATTTCCCAAGGAGAAAGCCCCGCCTGCTTGAGCGGAACTTTCGCCAAATCAATCTCGCACCCATTCGTGTATTCGGCCATTTCGCCGATCGAAGAGGACAGCCCGCCGGCGCCGTTATCCGTGATGCACGTGATGAGGCCAGCGTCACGGGCTTCAAGCACCATGTCGAGCATTTTCTTTTGCGTGATGGGGTCGCCGATTTGGACGGCGCTGGAAGGGGATTCCTCCGTTAGTTCTAGCGAAGAGAAAGTGGCGCCGTGAATGCCGTCGTATCCA
>Ga0208130_1000351_pt1 | contig 24190 bp, 25 predicted proteins | sample ETNtaG_31_FD_185771 | JGI IMG/M metagenome (GOLD analysis project Ga0208130, IMG submission 185771) | Marine microbial and viral communities from oxygen minimum zone, Eastern Pacific Ocean - ETNP201310SV78 (SPAdes) (version 2) | ecosystem: Environmental > Aquatic > Marine > Oceanic ... | reverse complement strand
GGGGCTGAAGCAGGTCCCAAGGGTTGGGCTGTTCGCCCATTAAAGCGGTACGCGAGCTGGGTTTAGAACGTCGTGAGACAGTTCGGTCCCTATCCTCTGCAGCCGAAGGAAATTTGAGAAATGCTGTCCCTAGTACGAGAGGACCGGGATGGACGTAGCTCTAGTGTGCCAGTTGTTCCGCCAGGAGCATGGCTGGTTGGCTACCTACGGAAGGGATAACCGCTGAAAGCATCTAAGTGGGAAGCCCGTTTCAAGATGAGATTTCCCACCGGGAAACCGGGTAAGGCCCGTGGCAGACCACCACGTTGATAGGCCGGAGGTGTAAGCACGGCAACGTGTTCAGCCGACCGGTACTAATCGGCCGAGGGCTTGGTTATTATCATCAATATTTGATTCTGATGTTCGTGTTTGCTGTGGAGGACTCATAGAGGACTTTATTTTTTGACAATTGATCGTGAACTTGCTCCAAGGAGTGAGATCGCAAATTTTTTCGGTGGCGATAGCGACGGGGACACACCCGTTCCCATTCCGAACACGGAAGTTAAGCCCGTCAGCGCCGATGGTACTTGGGCAGAGATGCCCTGGGAGAGTAGGACGTCGCCGGATTTCTCAAGTAATGAGCGGGACCAATGGTCCCGCTCATTCATTTTTTCAGCCAACTATGCATCTAGGCAACTAACTCGATATCTAGACAGTAGATTTGAGCCATGTCTTCTTCAGGAAACTCTCGTGAACGACGCCCCCAGAAGAGAAATGGTCCTCAGTCGAGGAGTAATTCTCCGGCAAATAAGAAGAACTCAAATAATCGGTCGTCCAAGAATCAAAACTCTAAAGAATCAAGTTCTATAGATCGGCGTCGACGAGAAAGAGAGAATGAACCAAAAGTCGATCGACGCCGTCGTGAACCTTATAACGCCGGACCGAGTTCTTGGGGAGGGGTTGCTCGTCGTGGTGCTGGTTGGTTAGAGGTAACAGAAAAAATAGAGACTCCCGAGCGAAATAGAAATACCGCTTACGCACGGCCTGAGCCGACTTATGAAGATAGGCGAGCTAGAGCTATTGCGGAGAAACCGACTAGAGACAAAGTGCGTTATGAAGCTGGTGCTGCGGTTAACCGAGCTAAGAAGCGGACACATAGAAGTGCGGTTGTAAAGAGATCTATTTTGCCGGCAAGTCCGAGAAAACTTCCTGATGCAGAAGCGTCATTACTGAGAATTCTCGGAAATAAAGATGGGCGCCGTGCTTTAAGACGTTTGGTTGAAGCAAGCCAAGCATTTGAACAAGAACGTTTTTTTGAAGCACGCAAAATTCTTATCCCGTTAGAAAGACAAGCCCCAGGGGTTGCAGAAATAGTTGAGATGTCTGGCCTCACCCTTTATCGACTTGGTCGTTGGCGCGAAGCAGCAAAAAAACTTGAAAAATTCAGAGAAATTTCTGGTGGGACTGAACAAAATCCGGTTCTTGCTGATTGTTATCGCGCATTGGAATGGTGGGTTGATGTTGAAGAACTTTGGGATGAATTGCGAGATGCGTCACCCTCGGGATCTTTAGTAACCGAAGGAAGGATAGTTGCCGCAGGTGCCTTAGCTGATCAAGGCAAAGTTTCTGGTGCTATCAATCTTTTAGAGCGTGGGTGGAGATTCCCTAAACGAGCGAAGGATTACCATTTGCGGCGGGCTTACACTCTTGCTGATTTGTATGAGCGGTCTGGAACGATTCCAAAGGCCCGTGACTTGTTTGTTTGGATTAAGCATCAAGACAAGAATTATGGAGATGTTGATTCTCGGATTCAGGCTTTGCAATAGCGATAAAAAAACAAATAATTTAGATAGCGAATCATGATTAAAGCAAAGACATTGAAGGTTTTCGCGCCTAATGTAGTGAGGGCAATAAAGCACTCTTACAAACAACAGGTAGATAAATGAATATTGAACAATTGAAAAAAATTCGAGAAGATGAAGGCTTTATTGCAGCATTAGATCAGAGTGGCGGGAGTACACCGAAAGCACTTCAAACATACGGGATAGAAGAGGATTCCTACTCTAATGAAAATGAAATGTTTGATCTTATACATGAGATGAGAACTCGAATAATTGTGAGTCCAAGTTTTGAGGGTGATCGAATACTCGGGGCAATCCTTTTTGAAAACACCATGGATAGAGAAATTTTTGGTCAAAGCACTGCGAGATACTTGTGGAACTCTAAAGGAGTAGTTCCTTTTCTAAAGGTAGATAAGGGACTTGCCGACGAGGAAGATGGAGTTCAGGTAATGAAGCCGATGCCAGATCTTGATGCATTGTTAGAGAAGGCGAACAGCGCGGAAATTTTTGGAACCAAGATGCGGTCAGTGATTAAGTTTGCGAGCCCTTCTGGAATAGACAGAGTTGTTGATCAGCAGTTTGCTATAGGCAAACAAATACTTGCTGCTGGACTTGTTCCGATTATCGAACCAGAAGTAGACATAAATAGTGCAGAGAAAAGAGAATCGGAAGAGTTGCTTCGCTCAGCAATTGAGAGAAACCTTGAAGATATTGAAGATCCCCACACAGTGATGCTTAAACTTACTCTTCCTGAAGAAGACAACTTTTATGAGTGCTTCGTAAATGATGATCGAGTTCTTCGAGTCGTGGCTTTGTCTGGTGGGTATAGCCGTTTAGAAGCTAATAGTCGCATGTCGCGCAATAGCGGTCTCGTGGCTAGCTTCTCGCGCGCATTAACAGAAGGTCTTTCAGCGAATCAATCTCAAGAAGAGTTTGATTCTCATCTGAATGGTTCTATTCAGGAAATTTTTGAAGCTTCAAATACGTGAGGGGTAAAGGGTTTTAATGACAGATTTAGAGGAAGGTATAAAGGCAGAAGCTGTTGATCGAGTAATCATTCGATTCGCTGGAGACTCTGGTGACGGAATGCAACTCACAGGGGATCGTTTTACATCGGCTAGCGCAGTTCATGGAAATGACTTAGCGACCTTTCCTGACTATCCTGCTGAGATTAGAGCCCCAGCCGGTTCCTTGGCTGGAGTCTCAGCATTTCAGGTGCAAATTTCTGATCATGACATCATGACTCCAGGCGATGCTCCTGAAGTAATGGTTGCGATGAATCCGGCTGCACTTAAATCGGATCTTCATCTGCTTACTCCAGGCGGGACCTTAATTGTCAATGAGGACACTTTTGAAGAACGTAATCTTGCAAAAGCTGGTTATGACTACAATCCGTTGGAAGAAGGAGAGGATCTCAAGGGTTACAGAACCATATCGGTCCCGATGACTTCGTTAACGAAAGAGGCCTGCAAAGATCTAGGGGTTAAGCCAAGAGATGCGGAACGTTCAAAGAATTTCTTTGCTTTAGGTCTTGTCTCATGGATGTATAGCAGACCTACTGAACCAACTTTCGAATGGATAGATGAACGGTTTGCTGGGAAAGAACAGATCATCTCTGCAAATAAAGCCGCTTTTTCAGCAGGCCATGTTTATGGAGAAAGCGCCGAATTAGGGGATCAACGCGTAGTAGTTAAAGCAGCTCCGCTTGCATCAGGAACGTATACAAATATAAATGGAAACACCGCACTTTCTTGGGGATTGATCGCGGCTAGCCAATTATCTAATTTGCCTTTATTCCTTGGAACTTACCCCATCACCCCTGCTAGCGACATTCTGCACGAGTTAGCAAAACATAAAGCTTTTGGAGTAACAACTTTTCAGGCGGAAGATGAGATAGCTGCAGTTGGAGCGGCTTTAGGTGCGTCTTACGGCGGCCATCTTGGTATTACAACTACGAGCGGCCCTGGTGTTGCTCTTAAATCAGAAACAATGGGTCTCGCCATTTCTCTTGAACTGCCTCTTGTGGTAGTTAATATCCAGCGTGGAGGGCCGTCTACAGGTTTACCAACAAAAACAGAAGCCGCGGATTTGCTTATGGCGATGTATGGTCGACACGGTGAATCTCCCATGCCAATTGTGGCGGCTAAAACCCCATCAGAGTGTTTCTTTGCAGCTATAGAGGCTTGCCGTATCGCACTCACTCACCGCACGCCAGTCATGCTTCTTTCCGATGGATATTTGGCAAATGGTTCAGAACCATGGTTGCTGCCAGATGTAGATGGTTTCGAACCCATCAACGTAGAGTATGCAACCGAATTCAATCACATTCGTGAAGATGGAGAGGCTGATTACTGGCCTTATTTGCGTGATGAGAAGCTAGTACGTTCTATGGCGATACCTGGAACACCTGATCTGATGCATCGGATTGGTGGAATTGAAAAAGAGGATGGTTCAGGAAATATAAGTTACGATCCGGCTAATCATTCTCGAATGGTAGAGATACGAGCAGAACGAATAAAGCGCATAGATATTCCTGACGTAGATGTCGTTGGCGACCCTGATGCAGAAGTTTTGATTGTTGGATGGGGATCAACTTGGGGTTCAATAACCAGTGCTTTAGGTCGGGTCCGCTCCAATGGGCATAAGGTAGCTCATGCCCATCTCTCTCATCTCAATCCATTTCCAAAAAATCTTGGAGATGTTTTAAAGGGTCGAAAACATATTCTTGTTCCCGAGATGAATATGGGTCAACTGAGTTTGATGCTGCGAGCGGAATACCTTGTAGACGCTACGCCGATCAGTAAAGTAGCTGGTCAACCATTTACTGCTGGAGAACTTGAACAAACTATCCTTACTTATGTTGAAGAAAAGAGTACGACATGACTGACGTAATGGACTCAGAAGCTGTTCCAGAAACAAGTAGAGCGGACTGGCAAAGCGATCAAGAAGTTCGCTGGTGCCCGGGATGTGGAGACTATTCTATTTTGACTGCTCTTCAACTACTTCTACCTGACCTTGGGGTCCGGCGAGAGAAGACAGTGTTTATTTCTGGAATTGGTTGTGCCGCTCGGTTCCCTTACTACATGAACACCTATGGCATGCACAGTATTCATGGTCGTGCTCCTGCTATAGCTACTGGATTGGCCTTAGCGAGACCCGATCTTGATATTTGGGTTGTAGGCGGAGATGGAGACATGCTTTCAATAGGAGGCAATCATCTGATTCATGCGCTTAGGCGAAATACAAATATGAACATTCTCTTGTTTAATAATCAAATTTATGGACTGACTAAAGGGCAATTTTCTCCAACAAGTGAACCTGGAAAAATAACAAAGTCATCTCCAGTGGGATTGATTTCTGAACCGTTTAATCCTATTAGCATCGCCCTAGGTGCCGAGGCGAGCTTTGTTGCTAGGAGTCATGATATGGATCGTAAACATATGCAGGAGATGTTCACTCGTGCTCATGCTCATCCCGGCGCATCATTCATTGAGATTTATCAGAATTGTAACGTCTTCAACGATGGAGCATTTGCTGAAATAACTAAAAAAGATGCGAGAGATGACATGCTCATCAACTTGATCCATGGAGAACCAATTCAATTTGGAAGTGAAAAACAATTTGGAGTAGTTCAGACAGCAAATGGAGTTGAAATAGTAAATGTGAGTGAAGTAGGGGTCGAATCGTTACTTGTCCATGATGAAAACCGGTCTGATCCTTCAACTGCTTTCGCTCTCTCTCGTTTAGCTAAAGGACCGAGCGAACCAACACCTGTAGGTGTTTTCAGAGCGGCAGTTCGAGAAGAATATGCTTCAGCGATGAGTGATCAAGTGATGGGGGTTGCTGAAGAGCGCGGCAAAGGTCAATTAAAGGATCTATTGCATTCACTTCCTACCTGGGAAGTTTAAAAACCTCTAGTAGGTAGACACTCATGGGATGGGCTTTAGACCTTGACGGGGTTGTCTGGCTAGGCACTGAATCTATTCCCGGAGTAGCAGAGGCAATAGCTGCTCTCCAAAGTGCTGGAGAGACAGTTCTTTTCGTTACGAATAATTCTGGCCGCCGCGTAGTAGATGTAGAAAATAAGTTAGCCAGTCACGGAATAGACGCTCAAGGTGGAGTCATAACTTCGGCTATGGCTGCTTCGCAACTCGTGAAACCTGGAGAAAGAGTGCTCGGGATGTGCGGTCCGGGATGCCGAGAAGAACTTGAGTCTCAAGGGGCGATAGTGGTTGAAGAAGGACCAGTAGATGCAGTAATTGTCGGATTTCATGAAAGTTTTGATTACTGGGGGTTGACTGCAGGTATTCAAGCAATTCTTGGAGGAGCCCGCTTCTTAGCAACCAATGAGGATGTTACTTACCCTGCAGAAGATGGGATTCGTGCGGGGGCTGGGAGCATTGTTGCTGCGTTACAAGCCGCAACTAAAGTCAAACCAGAAGTCGCTGGAAAGCCTCATCAACCTATTTGCGATCTTGTTATAGCAAGAGGTGGAGAATCAGGAATCGTAGTTGGTGATCGCCCCGACACAGATGGGTTATTAGCTAAATCTTTAAATTGGAAATTTGCTTTAGTTCTAAGTGGAGTAACAACTGAATCAGAATTACCTACTGACCCTATTCCAGACAGCGTTCATCGTGACCTTCCTGCTCTAGTTGAAGAGTATTTAGGGTGAGTCGAAGAAGACTTGATCAAGAGTTAGTTCGGCAAGGGTTAGTTGAAAACAGGTCACATGCTCAAGAAATGATCAGAGCCGGTCGAGTTACAGTTGACGGAGCTCCTGCTGATAAAGCATCGCGCATGGTGGCGCCGGCTCAATCTCTTCAAGTTGCTGGTGATCCACCCCGCTATGTGAGTCGAGGCGGGTTAAAACTTGAAGGTGCTTTAGAACGCTTCAATATGAAAATTCAAGATCTCCGAGCAATTGATATTGGGTCGAGCACTGGAGGGTTCACTGACTGTCTTCTCCAACACGGGGTGTCTTCTGTAGTTGCTTTAGATGTAGGACGCGGACAACTGCATCATCGGTTAGTGACAGATGAAAGAGTAGTGGTTCACGAAAGGACCAATGTTCGACATGTTGAACCCGAGGAGATAGGAGCGCCATTTGATCTCTTAGTCGCAGATGTGTCTTTTATTTCGTTAACACTGATTCTTGGCAACTTGCTTCAGTTAGTTAAAGAAGGATCTTCTTTAGTTTTACTTGTTAAGCCGCAATTTGAAGCAGGTAAACGCCATGTTGACGAAGGGAAGGGAGTCATCAAAGATCCAAAAATATGGATTGAAGTTCTAGATGAGATCGAGGTGTCGGTTCGCGCTCATAATGCCGCCATCATAGAAGGTATGGTTTCACCGATAACAGGAGCAGAAGGAAACGTTGAGTTTTTGATACATGTTATTAAAGGCTCTGAAACTCAGGTATTCGAAAAGAATGAAATTGTGCAAGAAGCGGTAGATCTTCATGGAGATGGAGAAAACAGATGGCAGTAGTTGGATTAGTTGTTCATGAAAGACGCCAAGAGGCGATAGATCAAGCTACTGATTTAGCTCAATGGTTATCAGAAGAAGGGCATGAGGTTCATCATCCATTACTAGCCGAAAGTTCACGCGACCTAGATCTGGTAGTAAGTCTTGGAGGTGATGGATCGATACTACGCGCCGTTGATTTAATTGGTGAAGCAGATATCCCAATACTCGGAGTTAATTTTGGTCAACTTGGATATCTGACGGCTTGTGAACCTTCTGGAGTCAAAGAAGCAATTCTTGAAGTTCTAGAAGGGCGACAGAATATAGAGGACCGCATGATGCTGCATGTCACGGTCTGCAAAAAAGATGGGACTCTATTAGGAGAAGCCCATGTCCTTAATGACGTCGTAGTAGAAAGGCAAGGCCCCACGGTAAGAGTCGGAGTAACACTAGATGGGACATATTTCACTTCATATGCAGCAGATGGCCTCATAGTGGCAACTCCAACTGGCTCAACAGCCTATGCGTTCTCTGCACAAGGCCCCATTGTGGATGCATTGCATGAATCAATTCAAGTGACTCCAATTTCGGCACACATGCTGTTTGATCGGACTATGGTTTTGGCTCCTACAACGGAGGTCAAAGTAGAGGTATTAGGAGGGCGAACTGCGGTTTGCAATGCTGATGGGCAAGAACTCGCGGTTGTTGAAGAAGGAGACCAAGTCATTGTTACAGCTAGCACTCAGGTAACACGATTAGTAGTTCCAAGAGATCGGCACTTTGCCCATGTGTTGAAAAGCAAATTTGGACTTGAAGATCGTTAAGAATTTGAGACTTGTTTGTGATGTTCCGCGCGCGGAGGCGTGGTTCCCGATAGATTGATATTCCGTGACGAAACACATTTTTGTGACGGGCGGTGTGGCAAGCTCTTTAGGTAAGGGACTCACTGCTGCCTCTCTTGGAAGACTCCTCAAGCAAAGAGGCCTAAAAGTTGTTATTCAGAAACTTGACCCTTACATCAATGTCGATCCTGGAACTCTGAATCCTTATGAGCATGGTGAAGTTTTCGTTACAGATGATGGCGGAGAGACCGACCTTGACCTTGGGCACTATGAGCGTTTTATTGATGAGAATCTGACCAGAGAGTCCAATGCGACAACTGGTTCAATCTATTCCACAGTTCTTGCAGCAGAAAGACGGGGAGACTACTTAGGTCGAACAGTCCAAGTTATTCCACATATAACAGATGAGATCAAACGGCGTATACGTGTGTTAGCTACTGATGAAGTAGATGTGGTGATAACTGAAGTGGGCGGAACTGTTGGAGATATTGAGATTCTTCCATTTCTAGAAGCGATTCGTCAGTATCGTCTTGATGTCGGCCGTGACAATGTTTGTTATGTTCATGTGACCTTGATTCCCTATATTGCTCCTTCTGGAGAGCACAAAACAAAACCCACGCAACACTCCGTAATAGAACTTAGAGGTCGAGGTATACAACCTGACGCAATAGTGTGTCGAAGTGATGAACCTATAGGAAAAGATTTAGCTAGAAAGATCGCCAATCTTTCTTCAGTTCCATCAGAGGCAGTCATTAACGCTCCAGATGCTGGAAGTCTTTATGAAATCCCCTTAGTTATTCATGACGAGGGGCTTGATGATGTTATTTGTGACATACTTCGTCTCGAAGCCAAAGAACCGGATCTCGTTGAATGGAGAGAATTAAGTCGCAAAGTTGATGCAGCAAATACTCCTATTCAAATAGGTTTGATCGGCAAGTATGTGAGTTTGGTTGATGCTTATCTTTCGGTAGTTGAATCTTTAAATCATGCCGGAATACAACTTGGAGCTGATGTGGAGATTGATTGGATCCAGGCGGAAGATATTGAAGGGTTGCTGGCTTCAGACCGCCTTCAAGGCTTAGATGGAATAGTTATACCTGGAGGGTTTGGTGAAAGAGGAATAGAGGGGAAGATCGCAGCAGCAGGGTATGCACGGGAAAACGGAATTCCTTGCCTCGGACTCTGTCTGGGACTGCAATGTATGACTATTGAGTTCGCCAGAAATGTATTAGGGCTAGAACGGGCTCACTCCACTGAATTTGATTCGTCTACTCCGCATCCCGTCATTGATCTCATGGATTCACAACGAGATGTAACCGACATGGGTGGGACAATGCGACTAGGGGCTTATGTGGCTCAACTTAAACCTGGATCGCAAGTTTCAGAGTTATACGGGGAAGAAGTGGTTTCTGAGCGACATCGTCATCGTTACGAATTCAACCCTCGGTATAGGTCTCAGTTCGATGAGACAGATTTCTGTATTTCAGGGGAGTCGCCAGACGGGCGCTTAGTGGAATTTATTGAATTGCAAAACCACCCTTTTTGGGTAGCGACTCAAGCCCACCCTGAATTTAAGAGCAGGCCTACGCGACCAGCTCCATTGTTTTTGGGTTTTGTTCAGTCCGCGCTTGAGCGTGCAGAGGGAAGAAACCCTCAATTGTTGAAGACTGAAACGTCTGTCAGCGAATAATCCGTGGAAAAAGATTTTCGGAAAGTTAGTGAAACTACTCTTCATGAAGGATTCGTAGTCACATATAACCAAGCTGTCTTTGAAGGGCCGCAGGGGGAAATTTTAGAAAGAGACGTGGTGCGTCATCCGGGTGCGGTAGCGGTGGTTGCTATAGATAACGGTGAAGTTATTTTAGTTAACCAATACCGCCCGGCTTTAGAAACTGTCACACTTGAGATTCCTGCTGGAAAACTTGATGTAAGCGGAGAAGAAAGAATTGATGCTGCCCGTAGGGAGTTAAACGAAGAAACTGGATTAGACAGTGAGGATTTCACTCTTTTGTCAGAATTTCATAATTCAGCAGGATTTACTGATGAATTGACTTCAATTTATTTAGCAAAGAATTTAGTGCCGACGGAAGCTAAAGCGGTAAGCGTTGAAGAGGAATATCTAACTGTGACTAGGTTGTCTTTTGAAAAAGCACTGAAATTTGTGGCTCAAGGGGTAATTACCGATGCAAAAACAGTAATTGGACTTTTGGCTACAAAGTCAATGCTTGATAGCTAATAAATGCTGGTTTAATGACCGGTCTTTTCTTAAAGTGGAATAAGCCGCTACGGTTACTAGAAGAATTTAACTAAGGGAGAAATCATGCTCGCAGCCGTCCTTACACAGGTCCCAACTGAAGAACTCATTATTGCGGATGACATTACGCTTCGCGATATCGCACCTGGCGATGTCCGAGTAAAAATTGCTCATAGCGGTGTTTGTCATTCAGACCTTTCTGCCATGAATGGAACGATTCCTCTAGAGCCGCCAGCAGTGCTAGGCCACGAAGGAGCCGGAGTGGTGGTAGAAGTCGGAGACGGAGTCACACATGTCGCTCCTGGCGATCATGTCATTATTGCTTTCTCTCCACCATGTGGAAACTGTAATTACTGCGTCAACCGACAACAGCCTAATCTTTGCATGGCAGGGTTTCTGACACAGCCACAATTCAGACAAGGCGACACCGTGGTTCGCGCTATGACCAACGCTGGTACGTTCGCGGAAGAAACAATCGTTCCTGCTATGGCCGCGATAAAGATCGACAACGATGTTCCATTAGATGTTGCAGCATTAGTTGGATGTGGCGTGACGACTGGAGTAGGAGCGGCATTAAACACCGCGAAAGTTACTCCAGGTTCATCTGTAGTAGTTATCGGAGCAGGAGGAGTTGGAGTAGCCGCTATTCAAGGCGCAGCAATTGCAGGGGCTTCCGAAATTGTCGCAGTTGATCTTCACGAAGGAAAACTTGACCGAGCTAAAGCATTTGGAGCGACTCATGCAGTGTTGCCAGATGATTTACCAGCAGTGATGGCGGAAATCACTGGGGGAGACGGATTTGATTTTGCTTTAGAATGCATTGGGTTGTCTTCAACCATGCGGCAAGCCTTTGATCTCACTCGCCGAGGTGGAACTGCCTGTGTTGTCGGAGTGGGTCGCATGGAAGACACGTTCTCTCTTTCAGCATTCGAACTCTTCTTTTCGGAGAAAGTATTAGTTGGCTCCTACTACGGAGGAGCTGACGTTCGTTCTGACTTCAACAGATTCCTACGTCTTTATAAATCTGGCCGTCTTGACCTAGAGGGCATGATCTCACGTCGGATAAAGATTGACGAGATCAATGATGCAATGGCATGCATGGGGGATGCTGACATCATTCGCCAAGTCATTGACTTCTGAAAAGAAAAACGCAATTAGATAATCTAAGATATTGAAAGCATCAAAACTGGGGGATAAGTATGCGTATATCAGTCAACTATGACCAATGTGAAAGTAACGGTATCTGTATGAATATTGCTCCTGATCTTTTTGAGATTAGAGATGATGATTTTCTCTATGTTCTAAACGAAACTCCAGATGAAGATCGACGAGAAGATTTAGAGGATGCTGTCGTTCGTTGCCCAAAACAAGCCATTTCAGTTTCCGAATAGTCACCTGCTCTAAAACTGACAGACTTATATCGGCCTAGATCAGATATGCATTCATATGTGCGAATGGGTATAAGGCCACTCCGGCTCTTAATCGCCCTTTTCTTATTAGTAGCGATCGGATGCAGTTCAGAAGACTTTGACACGTTTGACCAAGAAACCTTTGAAGAGTCAGTTCCTTTATTGTTAATTCCAGACAATCCTGAGATCGTGACTTCAGTCAAATGCCCTACTTTTGAGCAAAGCGAGAATACCTGTACTGCGAATATTTCTGGAACTGAAGTGACTTTCGTAGTTGAAGGCCCGGATGCTTTAGGACAAATAAATGTTGTTCCTGAATTTGGAATAATCCGGGCAACAGACATTGATCAGAAGGTCAAAGCTCAACTTGATTCTGATTTAGGAATTAGTAACCAGGTAACATGTAGCCCGAATGTGAGAGTCGCTGAGACTGGGCAAATTTTTTCTTGCATGGTGACTGATCCATCTGGGGAGGCCCACTTCTTTATGGCTGATATACAGGATGCTCAAGGTAACTTCCATTTACGGCTAGATGCAGGAAACTAAATTATGAGCGATAGAAGAAATCAAAGAGGATTTGATGTAGTAGGTATCGGCAACGCAATAGTTGATGTTCTCTCCCCAGTAGAAGAAAGCTTTATTCAAGAGCATCAACTCATAAAAGGTAATATGACTCTAATTGAAGCTGATCGTGCTCAGGAACTATATGAGGCGATGCCTCCTGGTAAGAGGGTAAGTGGCGGTTCAGCAGCAAATACGATGGTTGGGGTTGCTTGTCTTCAAGGATCAGCTGCTTATATTGGCAAAGTGAATGATGACCCTCTTGGAAATTACTTCAGCGAAGACATAAGAGGCGCTGGTGTTAACTTTCGAGGACCAATAAAAGATGGAAATATTCCCACGGCACGTTGCCTCATTCAAGTAACGCCTGACGCGCAGCGCACAATGAATACTTTCCTCGGTGTTTCTTCATTTTTAGACAAATCCGAGATAGACGAAGACCTTGTTGCGTCATCAGACACCCTTTATTGTGAAGGCTACTTATGGGATCGAGACGTAGCGAAAGAAGCGATTCGTTTCGCAATGGGTGTAGCCAAGAAATCATCTCGTAAGGTTGCGCTTACGCTTTCTGACGAGTTCTGTGTAGATCGACACAGGGAAGAATGGCTTGATTTGCTGGAAGATCGAGTTGACATCGTTTTTTCAAATGAATCAGAAACCAAATCTTTATTTGAGACCAAGGACTTTTCAGTAGCGATAAAAGAACTTTCAAAGCTGGTTGATGTCGCATTTGTAACTCTTGGACCAAGAGGCTCTTTAGTCATAGCCGGAAAAGAACGAATAGAAATACCGGCAGAAGAAATTGGCGGAGTAATAGACACAACAGGAGCAGGAGACTTATACGCATCCGGAGTGCTATTCGGGCTAAGCCAAGGATTTTCCTTGGAAAAATCAGGAAAAATAGGCAGTATTGCTGCGGCTGAAGTGATTAGTCATCTCGGGCCTCGACCTGAGACAGATTTAATAGAACTTGTAGAAAAAAATCTTAATTAACCCGACCAAACATTTTTATCTAGATGGAAGTAAATTGTTCTTATGACTGAACAAATGACATGCTTTGATGTGGAGACTTCAGACGGGGTAGCCACAGTGACCATGAAACGGCCTGAACGTTTCAACTCAATGATTCCTGAATTCTGGACAGAGTTACCCTCGCTCATTCGAGAGTTAGATAGCAGCGGAGAGGTAAGGGCCGTTGTTTTAGCATCAACAGGACGACATTTCTGTTCTGGAATGGATCTTGCGGTTTTCGGAGACGGTGATAGCGCTACCGGTAGCAAAGACCCTGGACGTGTAGGAGCTATGACAAGAATGAACGTGCTCCATTTACAAGAGACCTTCTCCGTATTTGAAAAAGTTCGAATGCCGGTAATCGCTGCTATCCAAGGAGGATGTGTTGGGGGAGCAGTAGATATGGTTACGGCCGCAGATATGCGTTACGCAACAGAAGATGCATTCTTTTGCATACAAGAAATCAACATAGGTATGACCGCAGACGTGGGTACTTTGCAGCGTCTTCCAAAACTCATCCCTGAGGGCGTTTGTCGTGAATTGTCCTATACGGGTAGAAGAATGCCAGCTGCAGAAGCAAAATCAGTCGGACTGGTCAACGAAGTCTTTTCTGATCAGGAAACCATGCTTGACGCCGTGCATGAGGTAGCTGCAGAAATAGCCGAAAAATCTCCTCTAGCTGTTTGGGGCACAAAACAGATGATTAACTATGCCCGGGATCACTCCACTGCCGATTCTTTAGACCACATAGCAACTTGGAACGCTGGAATGTTTCGTAGCGGTGATATGAAAGAAGCATTTACTGCTCAAGCCGAGAAACGAACTCCTGAATTTGAAGATCTTCTTCCCTATCGCAACGGGGTAAGTGGACTCTAAGCACAACAGAACTCTTCATGAAAAGAATGAGTTTTTAATATTTCGCTCAATCAGTTATCCCTACGCTTAAGTGTTTAATAGGAAACGTAGAGAGCATCTCACACACTGCATAGGAAAATAGGTCAAACTATTACTATGTTTGAAATATCAGCAAGAGATGCTCGTCGGATATCTCTTCAGGCTCAAGGGTTCACAGACTCAACACCCAAAGGACCTATTGGTCCTAGAGACTTTAAAAAAGCAATGACAAAAATGAATGTCATTCAGCTTGATTCAGTTCAGGCAGTATGCCGATCACATTATTTACCGATGTACAGCAGACTAGGTGTATATGAACAAGCAGATTTAGATCGCTGGTTATGGCACTCTGGGAAAACTTTCGAAACTTGGTCACATGAGGCCTCGGTTGTTCAAGTGGAGTTAGAACCTTCCTTGCGGTGGATGAAACGACAAGCGCGAAAAGGTGCGACTTGGGCTGGCCTTCATAAAATGGCGAAACAAAAATCAGGTTACATCGCTGGAGTTCTTGCAGAAGTTCAACAGAACGGGCCCATTAATGCCGCTTCTCTCCGAGATCCACGTCCGCGAAAGGGCCAGTGGTGGGATGGTCGTTCAGATGGAACTCGAGCGCTTGACTGGCTATTTCGCACCGGTGAAGTAGGAATACGTAGAACATCAAATTTCAACAGAATGTATGAGCCATTCAGCAATGTGATCCCTGAAAAAATTCGCCATGAGGTGACTCCCGCTGATGATGCTGCACATCGAAACCTCTTAGAAATAGCTGCCCGTAGCCATGGAATAGCAACAGCAGCTGATTTGTCAGATTATTTCAGGATGAAATTGTCTGATGTGAAACCTCGTTTGGCAGAGCTAGTTGAAGATAAAAAACTACTTCTTGCAGAGGTGCAAGGTTGGGAAGAACCTGCTTATTTGCATCCAAGGTTCAAGAACGCGAGCCCTGTGAAAGCTCGGGCGTTACTTTCTCCTTTTGATCCAGTGGTGTGGTGCCGCCCGAGAGTTGAAAGAATATTTGATTTTAACTATCGCCTTGAGATCTATGTTCCGGCTGAGAAACGCCGATTCGGCTACTACGTTTTGCCTTTCCTCTTAGGCGACCAACTCGTGGGCCGAGTTGATTTAAAAGCTGACCGTTCATCGTCAAAATTGTTTGTTCAAGGCTCTTATGTGGAAAAGAAAGTGAATTCAGATCGAGTTGCCCAGCAACTCTCAATAGAGTTAAACAGATTAAGAAAATTTCTTGGATTAAACGAAGTTGTGGTTCGTCGACGAGGAAATCTATCTACCAAACTGATACAAGTTCGACGCGATTCGTAGACTCCTTTAATTGATAAAAGTATTTTTATCATTCATTTTTGACGGTTGGTTGTGCAAGGCGACTGTTTCAAGATGTAAAGTCAATATTGAGGGGAGAGAAGATCTATGACTGATATTGCGGAAGAAACCGATAGCGAGCACTATCTCCTTCAGGCGAAGGTTCGTACGCCAGAGATGGAGATGAGCGTACTTGGAGCTGACGTAGCGGAAGCAGCTGACCTTGATATTGCTGAGATTAATCCGGCAAACCCGCATCTCTTTAGAGAGGATCGCTGGCAAGAGCATTTCGCTCGTCTTCGAAACGAGGACCCGGTGCACTTTAATGAGTTGGAAACAGCCGGAAGATATTGGTCAGTGACGAAATATGACGATGTGAGGGCTGTGGATGGCGACTGGGAGACCTATTCGTCTGCGAAGGGCATAACCCTAGGTTTGAAAGATTACAGCAGCGATGGGATCCAAACTTTTATAGCGATGGATCCTCCAAAACACACTGAACAACGAAAGACAGTGCGGAGTGTTTCGGCTCCAAGTAATTTACGGAACATTGAGCCGATGATTCGAGAACGAACTGCTGCCTTGCTTGACTCTTTGCCCGAAGGAGAGGAATTTGACTGGGTAAATACTGTTTCAATCGAACTGACAACTCTAATGCTCGCCACCTTGTTCGACTTTCCTATGGAAGACCGAAGTAAACTCACTCGTTGGTCTGACATCGTTTTTGCAATTCCTGAACCCGGCGGTGTGATCGAAACTCAACAACAACGAATTGATGAACTGACAGAATGTGTTCACTATTTTGACAAACTCTTTCAGGAGCGTCGAGGTAACCCTGGATTTGATCTCGTTTCTATGCTCGCTAATGGGGAAGCCACAAAAGATATTCCTCCTTTTGAGCAACTCGGAAACTTATTACTGCTAATAGTCGGAGGTAACGACACAACTCGTAACACGATGACCGGAAGTGTCTACGGGTTGAACAAGTTCCCAGATCAATACGACAAACTTCTCGCTAACCCAGACCTCATCTCAAAGTTTGTTCCCGAAGTGATCCGATGGCAAACCCCTCTGTCTTACATGCGTCGGACAGCTACTCGTGACACTGAGCTTGGTGGAAAACAGATCAAAAAAGATGATCAATTACTCATGTGGTACATATCTGCCAATCAAGACGAAGACGTTTTCGAAGACGCTCACGTGTTAGACGTTGAGCGCCATAACGCCGATCGCCAACTTTCGTTTGGTTACGGCATTCATTTCTGTATGGGCAGCAGAGTAGCTGAGCTCCAATTACGCGTGTTGTGGGAAGAGATTCTGCAACGCTTTGCTCGCATTGAGATTCAAGATGAACCTGAACGGATTTACTCAAGTTTCGTTCACGGCTATTCAAAACTGCCAGTCAAGGTCACACGTAAATAGAGTTACTCCTGAATATCTAACCAGTGTCTATAACGAACTAAGTGTCCTAGGGATTCAACGGCCCGATCAGCTGATGCGTAACATAATCGGCCGGATTCACGTATAGCAGCCACCATTGGATTTGATGGATCAGCAGTAGCTAACTCTGAAGCTACTAACACTGGAGTCTTGTGCTTAGTTGAGGCTTCTACTGAAGCTTCGGCATACCGTCTTTCTTGACGTTCATGAAAATCAACGATGCGTTCAAGTCCATGTTCAGGGTAGAAAGGCCCAGATTTGGTAAGAGAAGCAGTATTTCCTTGAATTCCTAAGCCCAATTGAATGATCGCGTCAATGGATGGATGTGAAGCGGAGACTTCAAGCAGATCAGGGATTGTGTCTCGAGTTTCTCCACCAGCCAGATCAACTGGGTTGTTACGACTCCAACGCGGCGGAAGCATCTCATTAATTGAATCCATAAGATCCTCTGGCAACTGAACAAGATTCAGATCGCGATGGCTGGTGATTGCATCTGCGGTGATGACGCCCCAGCCGCCAGCAGTGGTGAGCACAAGAGTGTCTCCACCGGAAGGAAGGGGTTGGGTGACGAAAGTAGCGGCAGTTTCAAAAGCAGATTCAATGTTTCTTGCATGAGTTATTCCCGCTTGTCTTGCCATCCCATTAAATACTCGCCCGTCGCTCGCTAACGATCCAGTGTGAGAAGCAGCCGCACGCTGGCCCCCGCTGGTGGCTCCACCTTTAACCATGATGACCGGCATTCTTTTAGTGACATCTTTTATTCGCTCAAAGAACTCTCGCCCGTTTTTGAGTCCCTCAACATAGCAAAGAGCAACATCGGTTTCTTCGTCATCTGCAAACCATTCAAGATAGTCAGCGATAGAAGTGTCAGCAGCGTTACCTGCTGACACTGCTCGGCTTATTCCCACCCCATACTGGTTCGCATAGTTTTGAAATGCTGAAACAAAATTTCCAGACTGAGAAGCCACGCTTATACGACCTTTCGGCGGATAAGGCGCAACTATCTGAGCACAGAGATTCTTTGGGGTAGAAACAATCCCTTGACCATTCGGTCCAGCGACCACAAGACCAAGTTCGTTGCTTAATTCAACAATTCGCTTTTCCGCCTCTGCGCCTTCTTCTCCGGCTTCTGAGTATCCGCCAGTAACCATAAACACCGCTTTGACACCCAATTCAGCCGCTGAACGAATCAACTCCTCGTTTGCTTGAACAGGAGTGCAAACAATTAGAAGATCAGCTGACCCATGTGGAACCTCGTCAATAGAGGAAAGAACAGGCTGATCTAAAAGCATGCCCGACTCACGCCCCACCGCAAAAACTTTGCCGTCATAACCACATGACAAAATGTTGTGGAGAACTACAAACCCGAATTTTCCTGGATGGCTAGACACTCCAGCAATGATTATGCCTTTGGGTTCAAACATCGGAAGAAGGTCTCTAGTCATCACTAACCTTCAACAGTCTCAACTAAAGCATCTACTGCTATTGGCACACCATTAGTCACTATTAATGGATTTAGATCTACAGAAAGAATCTCCTGGTCGCTTCCTAAATCGCCGAGAACGCACAAAACATTGATTAGAGCTTCTCGGTCAACAGCTGGTTCTCCTCTAAAGGGCCCTAATAAAGACTGCATTGAAAGATCATCAATTAAGTCACTAGCTTCAGATCTACTTAGCGGAGCAAGACGAAACGCCACATCCGCGACAGCTTCAGCCAAGATTCCTCCTATCCCAAGCATGACACAAGGTCCGAACTGTTCATCTCGCACAAGACCAACAATTAGTTCTCTGTTTCCTCGAATCTGTTCTGAAACCAAAAGAGTTACTTCTCCATCATCGGCTGTTACAGAAGAGAGCAACTCATCCGCTGCTTCTTCTACACCTTCTTCGGTATTGAGATTCAGTCTTACAAGCCCACGCTCTGTTTTGTGGGCGATCTCATCCCCACATAGCTTCACTACTACAGGAAACCCCAAATTTTTAGCAAGAGAAACTGCTTCTTGAGTGGAATCAGCAGTTTCCCAATTTGAAACAGGTATTCCGGCTTCTGATACAAGAAGTCGAGATCGGGATTCGGAAAGAGTTGGCATAGTTCAATATAAATCAAATGGAATTAGTGATCTAAGTCTATTTATGCAAAACTCGTTTATGGCTTGGATTGAAACAGTTCCTGACGATGAGTGGAAAGACGGACCGCTATCCGAACTACTTCCACAAGTAGTAGATCCGCAATATGAGCGAGTAGATCACATTATGGCAGTTCATTCTTTGAACCCCGAAGGGCTAAAAGCTCATTTAGGAATTTACCGTTCAGCGATGTCAGGTACTGCAACTCTTCCCAAATTAGAGCGAGAAATGATCGCTCTAATCGTAAGCCTTGAAAATCACTGCCATTATTGAGTTGATCATCATCGGCGCGGTCTGCGCCAACTCCTAAAAGATGGTTTAAGTGAACTAGTTCACGAAGAAGAACTTCTCGCTTCACTAGAGAGTGATTGGCGAAATGCTGACGTTTCCGATAAACAACGGGCAATGCTTAACTATTCTTTCAAACTGACAGCAACTCCATGGGATATGGAACAATCTGACGTGGAAAATTTGCGTCAAGTCGGGTTCAGCGATCGAGATATTCTTGACATTGCAGAAGTGGTTGCCTATTACGCCTATGCGAATCGCATCGCAGATGGTTTAGGGGTATCTGTTGAATCTTGGATTCCAGATGAAACTACTTAACTTATAAAACTGATATTTCCCTCAGAATCAATATGAGCGACGTTACCGCTGTGAAAATTCTGAAGATTCTCTTTAGGGGTAACAACCACCGGCATAGATAAACCGTAAAGTTCTTCAGCGACAATTGATCCAAGAAGAATATGGGTGTCCATTTCTGAAAGAACAATTGCGACAGGACCGGCTTTATTACGAATTAGCTCTAAAACCACAGAACTAGACGAGCTTGATCCACGGCCATGTTCCATGGCTAACACAGTCCCAGTTACTGAAGACCCGACCTGTGGATGATGCACGTCAGTAATTTGACCTGTTTTGGGATCTAATCCGCCCCAGAAACTCAAAGGCTCGTCCAGGCGTAGCACTGGTCCAGAGATTTCCTTATTACTGTTCATTAGCCCAAATGCTTTCGTCGAGTACAACTGTTCCCGCAATAGCGGATACAACACAGTCAGCGGTGCTTGCAAAAATTACTTCAACTCCGAGGTTGCTTGGGGCGTAGTAAGCCCATTTCCCAGAGTCCGTCATAGCGGGCTTGTCTGTATTGGAGAGAATAGGAGTGAAGTAGGTGCAGGTATCGCTGACTAAAGAAATTCCGAAAGAGCGAAACTCATCTGCCCATCCCCGTAATTCAAGTTCTAAAAGGACGTCGCGTCCAGCAGATACGTAAAAATCAATTTCCGGATGTTTATGCTTTCCGAGAATATGTGATCGCAAGATAGCAAATTCATCAATTGAATAATGAGGGGTTCCTAGAGCGATAGTGCCCAAAGCCGTTCCAGTGGAAGAAGTTAACTTTGATCTCATTGTCTGGAGATCCTCAATAGAAATTTTTATTATGTCTTGCGGGGCGTTGTTGCCAAGTGCAGCTTCAAGAGTCGGCGCTTCAGGAGTGCTCCCAACGACATGGAACATGCCAACAGACCCTGTAGAAGCAGCAGCGGCACCAAGAGCTCTTAGTCGGTATTCAGATTGTTTACGGTTCAACCCATCAACAACTGGCACCTGTGTTCCTGTCGTAGATCCTATGAAGGCTCCTAGAAGTGGAAAAATCTCATCATGATCAAATAAAGAAGAGGGGAGGTGCCCAACTTCGTATACGAGGCTCGCATACCTGTTTACATCTAGGTGCAGGCCGGCATCTGGAGTTCTTCCAGTAATCGCAGCACAAATATCAATTAAATCTCCGTATCTGTCGGTTCGGGCTCCAAGCACGGAATTGGCGAACACTATTGCATTTGATTCGGCCCAAACGATTTGGTCTCCGAAATTAGGTCTTTCTTCAAGTAAATAAGGGGCGCATGTCCATGTCGGTTTGCATCCCATAGATTCATAAAGATCCGCGAGTTGTCGCCCTCGTAAGGCTTCTTCAGGATCTCCGCGGTAAAGGTCGGGGTGAAGGAGATCCATAGATGAGACGTTTAAAGTAGTGGGAACTTTAACTCGAGCGCCGAGTTGAACGAGCCGGTCTGCAAAATCAATTGTTGATAGGCCGTGGTATAAACAGGAGTCAATATGGGCGCTACTGATATCAATAAGACGTTTCGCTTTCACTGTTTCAGCAAGACGAACGATGATGCGCATAGCCATTTCAACAGCATCGCCATCACGTCCATCAAGCATTTCAAGATCGTCAGAACTTAGATCTAAAGTCATAACTGAATCACAATCTATCGCTACGCATCTTTACTATTTGAACCGGATTGGCTCATTAAAGTTTGATATCCGGGCTTGATGATGTTGTTGATTATCTCTAAGCGTTCATCAAAGGGCCAGAAGGCACTTTTCATAGCGTTGACAGTCAACCATTGAAAGTCTTCTAAATCCCAGCCAAAAGACTCATGAAGAGAAAGCATTTCTGAGGTCATTGAAACATCGCTCATAAGCCGATTATCTGTATTTAAAGTAACCCGAAACCCTAGTTCTTTAAGCAACCCAATTGGATGCTCGCCGATACTGCTGGCGGCGCCTGTATGGACATTGGAAGTTGGGCAAAGTTCTAATGGCAGACGACGGTCTCTAATGTATGAAGCGAGACGACCTAAGACCGGTGATCCTTGTTCATCAAATGTGATGTCATCAACTATTCGAACGCCGTGCCCTAAACGTTCAGCGCCGCAAAATTGGACAGCTTCCCAAATTGAAGGAACTCCAAAAGCTTCGCCGGCATGAATAGTGAAGTGAAAGTTTTCTCTTCTTAAGTATTGGAAGGCTTCTAGGTGAAGAGTAGGAGGGAACCCAGCTTCTCTTCCAGCAATGTCAAAACCAACTACACCTCGGTCTCGGTGGCGGATAGCTGCCTCTGCTATTTCAAGAGAGTCATTTGCGGTACGCATAGCGGTAATTAGAGTCCCGATTGTTAAGTTTGAGTTTCTGCTCCCTTCGGCAAAACCTGCCGTTGTGGCCTCAATAACTTCGTCTAGCGAAGACCCTTTACTGGTCATTAGCGAAGGTGCGTAACGGACCTCCGCGTAAACAACTCCATCTGCGGCAAGATCTTCAGCGCATTCAACTGCCACTCGATAACAGGCATCAGTGGTTTGCATGACACCTACTGTGTGTTGAAAAGTCTCTAAATAAAGAGATAGATCTCTACGGTCAGCTCCTCGGTGAAACCACTCAGAAAGTTCTTTGATATTAGTTGTGGGTAGGTCCTGATAATTGTTTTCTTCAGCTAACTCAATAATTGTTTTTGGTCGCAACCCGCCATCTAAGTGATCGTGGAGCACGACCTTAGGGGCTTTTCGAAGTATTTCAGCGTCCATTGTTAGTAAAGAATTTTGTCAAAGAAGTCTTTGGTGCGTTGATGCGTTGGATTGTTGAAAATCTCTTCTGGTAGCCCCACTTCAACTATTTCACCTTCATCAATGAAAACTAATCGATCGGCGGCAGCTTTAGCGAAGCCCATTTCGTGGGTTACAACTACCATGGTCATACCATCTGCCGCTAATTTCAGCATCACGTCTAGAACTTCTTTAACCATCTCTGGATCTAGGGCAGATGTAGGTTCATCGAACAACATAATTTTAGGAGTCATAGCTAGAGACCTTGCGATCGCTACGCGTTGCTGCTGACCTCCAGAGAGTTGCCGAGGAAACGATTCAGCCTTTTCTGGGATTCCTACTCGTGTGAGTTGCTCCATGGCGATTTCTATTGCTTCTTTTTTGTTTTTTCCGCGTACTTTCTTCAAGGCTAAAGTAATGTTTTCTAGCACGGTCAAGTGTGGGAACAGATTAAATTGCTGGAAAACCATTCCTACTTCAGCTCTAACTGAATCAATGTCTGTTGATGGGTCAGTTAGGTCAAACCCGTCAACAATAACTTCTCCTTCAGTGGGTATTTCGAGAAGATTAAGGCAGCGGAGAACAGTGGATTTTCCTGAACCGCTTGGTCCGACGATTACAACAACTTCACCAGCATCAACCTCTAGATCAACGTCTTTTACGGCATGAATTGTTCGGTTGAAAGTTTTTGTTAGCCCGCGTGCAGAAATCATTTATCGTTCTCCTTGTCTATCTCGGGTCATTCTTCGTTCAAGAACAGAGAGAAGAACAGAGAGACTTAGTGTCAGGAGAAGGTAGATGAAGGCAACCACGAAGTACCCTTCTCGAAATTTGAAGGTGCTAGCAGAGAATTGTCTCGCTCGTTGAGTGATTTCAAGTACCCCTAGTACAGAGAGAAGAGATGTGTCTTTCAAGATGGCGATGAAGTCGTTTCCTAAAGGTGGGATAATTGCCCTCATCGCTTGGGGAAGGACGACAGAGTTCATTGTTTGCCGTCGAGAGAGACCAAGTGAGCGTCCAGCTTCACTTTGGCCCGGAGGAACGGATTGGATTCCTCCACGAAATATTTCGGCCATGTATGCGCCATAAATAATTGAAAGGGTGACTGTTGCTCGCATTTCAAAGTTGATGGTTAAGTTGATCACGTCGCTTACTTGAGGGACGAGTATTAAAGCAACAACGAAGATGAGAGGAAGTATTGGGATCCCTCGAATGATTTCAACGTAGGTGCGAGCAATATTACGTAAAAAAACGTTTTTTGAAAGTTGACCCATTCCAACGAGTAGCCCAATTACTAAAGCTATGCCGAAAGATTGGACGGTTGCTCTGATAGTGACTCTTAGTCCTGGCCAGATGCGGTCCCAGGCGAGTTCGTAGTTACTGTTGAAACTTATTTGCCAAGCCATCCATCCAAGTAGGGCAAGTACTAATAGGCCCCACCAAGGAAAGGTGTCCCACCATGGTCGACTATCTTTTACCCGTCGCTTCTTCGACTTATTGTCGGCCATTTTGTCTCCTGGGTTCCAAACTTCTGTTATGTAGACCTTAACGCATTATGTCAGAACGTTAGAAGGGCGGGGCTTAAAAGCCCCGCCCTTCCTGTTAACAATCGTTCTGACTAATTAACCAGCAGCGGAAATCCATCCAGCTACGGTGTCAGC
>Ga0208130_1000348_pt1 | contig 24324 bp, 25 predicted proteins | sample ETNtaG_31_FD_185771 | JGI IMG/M metagenome (GOLD analysis project Ga0208130, IMG submission 185771) | Marine microbial and viral communities from oxygen minimum zone, Eastern Pacific Ocean - ETNP201310SV78 (SPAdes) (version 2) | ecosystem: Environmental > Aquatic > Marine > Oceanic ... | reverse complement strand
CTCTAAAACCAAATCGTAACAAATTAAGAATAAATGAAGGAGTTGTTATTCTTATTGCGACGAAATAATTAAGTAATGATAATTAAGTAGTAAGATATAAAAATATAAGTCAGATCATTGATTGGTTAGAAAAATTTAAGAAAGATGTCAGATATAAGAAAATTGTCATTTGCACTGAGTATTTTATTCCTCATTGGGTGTGAAACACAACAAATGGGAGGAGGGCCGCAAAGCCCATCTTCTCAGTCACCCAGTTCTCCCTCTGTAAGCATGCCCTCTCCAAGCTCAACGATGCCATCCTCAGGATCGCAAACTTCTTCAAGCTCTTCACAAAGTGGTTCACAACAACAGGGTTCGCAAACCAGTCCTGCAAGTCAAGGTCAAACATCCGGCGGCTCCGACTCAATGGGAAATAATACTGGTCAAATGGGCCAGGGTTCCATGAGTACTTCTCCTGGTCAATCCTCACAAAATACCGGATCCATGAGTGGCTCACAAAGATCAGCATCTTCCATATTTGAGGATTCACTGGGCGATTTTGATAAGGATATCGCCTCAGAAAGAGTGGTCATTGCTTCAGCCGATAGAGGCGATGGCATGACTGGACAAGAGTCTGCTGACGCTGCTGCGATTAGTGAAGGTGCATTAGAGGGTGGAATGGATGGTGCAATGGGCTCGAGTGGATCTGAGGCCGAAGCATCGAAAGGACAAGAAGGTGAGGCTCAGGACAGTCAGTCAGAATCTGACTCAGGCGATGATTCATCACAATCTCAAGCCGATAAAGAGAAAGAACGTATTCCTGATGACATTCCCATGGATGGAACTGGCGAGGATGTGATCGCGAGACAAATAAGAGAAGCGGCCATTCAGGAAGACGATCCATTGATTCGAGAAGCACTATGGGAAGAGTACCGCAAACACATGGGAATCAAAAAGTGATGGGACAGATTAAAATGACATCACGAACTCTCTTTGTGTTCAGTTTGTTATTTTTTTCAGGGATATATCATCTCGAGGCAAAAACGATCAAGTACGAAAAGGTTCAGTTGGATATTGCTCAGACTGAAATACCATTTGAAGAGTTGCTTGATATTGGAATCATGTTATTCGATCCAAATGTACCTCAAAAGGAAGATCCTATGATTTTTCCTGAAATCAGAAAAGCAGAAGCAAGATACATGCCATATCACCTAAAAAAGACACTAGAGAGCACTGGTCACTGGGGTGGTGTATGGGTGCTTCCAGAAAGATCAAAAGCGATTGATCTCATCGTTGTTGGAAGAATAGAAAAATCCGATGGACTCGATGTGGAGTTAAAAATTGGAGTATGGGACATTGTTGGCGCTCAATGGATCAATAAAACATATAAATCAAATATTGCCAAAAGCTCATATAGCAAACGAAGAGATCTGACCCAAGACCCGTATCAGAATATCTTCAATAAAATTGCCAATGATCTTCTTGAAATTAAACAAGCACAATCTAGAGAAGATCTAATTCGGTTATCGCAAACAGGTGAAATACGTTTCGCCTCAGAGTTGATACCTGTTTATGATGATTATATTTCGAAAAGTAAGAAAAATATCTATTCGCTTGAACGTCTTCCATCAGAGGATGATGAAATCATGCAGAGAATTCTTGAGGTGCAAGAAAGAGAATTCTTGTTGCTCGATACACTCAATGAATACTACGGCCAACTTTATGAAAATCTCTCACAGCCTTATGAGGATTGGAGAAAGCTTTCAAGAGAAGACATGATCACGTATGAAGAGCTTCAAAGGTCTGCAAGAACCAGAAAAATATTGGGTGCAGTCGCTCTGGCAGGTGCTTTGGCAACAGATGGAGACAGCAGAGCGAGCAGCACGATGAGACAAATGGCCATTTATGGAGGCATTGAGGGGTTGAGAAGTGGTTTTGCCACGGCTTCTGAGGCAAAAATCTATCAGGAATCATTGAAGGAGTCCGGAGCTGACTTTGATGCCCAAGCGAAACCATTGGTGATCGAGTTAGAAGGGCAAACGATTCGTTTGAGCGGGAGTGCCGAAGAGAAATTTCAAGAATGGAGAAGGCTCCTCAAGGAGATCTATATTGATGAGACTGGTTTTACCATCCCTCAGGCTGAAACCGAATAATCAAAGCTCATGAATGAGTCCAATGATCAAAAAAACACTGATACATCAGTTCAGCCTGAAGAAAAGACGCTTTACCAGCAAAAATTAGAGAAAGAACGTTCCAATTCAATCAGTATTCAAAAAGGAGCTGGGATTCTAGTTGGTCTTACCTTGCTTTTGGTCATTGTTATTTTTATTCTTCCATTGCTTGTGCAGGAGGATAGAGAGGATCTGCCTAATCAAGTGATCGAAGAAAAATCAATCCTCATTCCAAACCAAGAGATATTGGCACAAAAGCCAATAGCGGAAGCATTGCTTTCTGAGTTATTGATTAAGATCGAGTCTCTGAAGCTTCAAGGTATTCTCTTTTGGGGAATGGAAAAATGGGAGGACGTGCTCATTGTCCAGCAAGAGGGTGATTCTGCATTCATAGAACAGCAATACGATCTCTCAGCAGGTCGATATCGAGAGGCCCTACAAATGCTTTCAGATTTGGAGATCTCTATTCCTGATGTCTTAACAAATGCGCTCAAGATGGGACAATCATCAATTCTTAGTGGCAATGAAAATGATGCGATTGCAAATTTTGAAATTGCACTGGCAATCGATGGGAACAACATTGAGGCAAAATTGGGCTTGGATAGGGCACTGAAACTCGATCAGGTTTTGGAGAGAACTCAAAGGGGCCAAACTGAGTTTGCAATGGGGAACTATGAGCCTGCCATTCAGTCATTTGAAGATGCTTTATTGATCGATCCCGATTGGGAACCTGCAATCAATGGATTGGCTCAATCAAAGCAATCATATGCAGACAATCTGTTTCAGGAATCATTATCAAAAGGTTATCGATCTTTAAATGATGAGTCTTTTGATGAAGCAGAGAGTTTATTTGATCAAGCTCTATCGATTCGCCCAAACTCAGAAGAGGCTTTGCAGGCGCTCGATGAACTCAATCTAAAGAGAATTGCAAGTCTGACAAAATCACTTAAATACAAGGGATTGATTGCAGAAGTCAATGAAGAGTGGAATCAAGCAAAGGGTTTTTACCAAGAAATTCTGGTCATTGATGCGAATCTCGAAGAGGTCAAAGAAAGTCTCAGTAGGGTCGAATCAAGGATTTTGTTAGAAGCAGAAATGAAATCAATCATCGCAAGGAGTGATGCTTATAATGACAACAAAGTTTTGGGTCAGGCTCAAGCCCTATTGGAAACTGCAAAGTCAATCGAGCGCATTGGGCCGAAGATGGAAGAATCCATTCAAAAGCTTGATTCGTTGATTCAAATAGCACTGATCCCAATAGAAGTGATTTTTGAATCCGATCAATTCACTGAAGTCACCATATTTAAAGTTGATCAAATGGGCACATTTCAACAAAAGATAGTTTCGCTCAGACCGGGAATTTATACTGCGAGAGGAAGCAGAAAAGGATTCAAAGATGAAACCATAAGATTCAGAGTGGATCCCAATAAGCAGAATCAGCGAGTCAAGATTATTTGCAGTAAGAAAATATGAGTCAAATTATTATTCAAAACGGGAATCAATCTAAGACGATTGAGCAAAATGATTTTCCAATTAGGATTGGAACTGATCTTAATTCTGAAATATTGATTTCAGGTTCTTTGGCTGAAGGCTTGTCTGCAACCATTGATCGAATTGGCGACAAATACCTTTTACAAATCACCAGCCAATCCGTTGATGCTTCGATGAATGGAAATAGATTAAAGGGCAGTCATTGGATTGAGAGCGATGATCAATTAAAGATCAACAACGCAGTCATTCAATTTAGGCACCATGAGAAAGACCTTCTGATTTCAGTGAATGATATCAGCGGCGAACAGCCAACCATTTTTGAGAAAAGACAATCCAAGGGAATATTTGAGAACCAAACCATCAGATACATCGCATTCTCTATCGCTTTAATTGTGCTTTATTTCTCTTTTTACTTTTTCACAGCAAAAGCTGTAAAAATTGATGTTTTTGATGATTTAAATGGGGAATTAATCGCTCAAAATTCAGACATAAACATCGATGGAGGGTTATTTCCTGCTTTTAAAATAGGTGGGCGATATCTTCTGAGAAGCGGTGAATATGAGATCAGTATCTCAAATGAAGGTTATGTTTCTGTGGAGAAAGAAAATTTGATCATCGATGACAATGAGTCTCAGGATCGCATGTTTGATTTGAGAAGACTGCCTGGAAAGATCATATTTATCACAAACCCAGGTGCTGACTTTGATCTCTATATAGATGATTCAGAGGTCAGCAAAACAACACCAGAGATTTTCGTTCCTGCCGGCAATCGTAAGATAGAGCTTCAATTTGAGAAATACTTCGCAATAAATAAAGAAATATTCGTGAATGGAAAAGGAGAGATTCAAGAGTATTCTTTCGATCTTGATCCTGCATGGGCAGATGTCATTATTAGCACAGAACCAGATGATGTCAGCATCTTTAATGGCAATCAAAAATTGGGAAAAACACCATCTACTGTCCAACTTATTCAGGGAAAAAATACACTTTCTCTAAAGAAGTCAGGGTACAAAGATTATGAGATTGACTTAGATGTCGTTGCTCAGGATTCAATCTCGCTTGACTCACTGAAACTTTCAAGACTGGATGTGCCGCTAAAGATTGCAACCCAACCAGAGGGTGCTTCTGTCAATATCAATTCTGAGTATCGAGGCTTGACGCCGATAGAAATCATGCTCGAACCATTGGTTGAACATGAAATATTGATAAGTAAACCTGGTTACAAAGACATCAATAATCAAGTGAGTTTGAATACCATCGAAAGCTTGTCATCAGATGGTAAAGACAGTGAGACTTTTGATTATCTCCTTGAGGAAGTTCTAGGCCAAGTTTCTTTTGTTGGTACCGGTGGAGCAAAAGTCTATCGATCGGATGATTTGATTGGCGTGATTCCTTTTGATATCGAAATGATCAGCGAAGAACAGACAATAAAAGTAAAGATGGACGGTCTGGTTACTCAAGAGATTAAGATGACCCCTAATCCGAACTACCCTCAAAAGATTGAAGTAATACTTCTTAACGAGGAGCAAACGGTTCTCGCTGCGATTCCAAAGACTTTGACGACCTCTCAATCTCAAGAAATGAAATTAATCTTACCCGGTTCTCTCGTTATGGGAACGCCTAGGCGTTCTCAGGGAAGGCTATCAAATGAGAACGAAAGATTGGTTGAGATCACCAAGCCTTTCTATATTGGAATAAAGGAAGTGACGAATAATGAGTTCAGAGCTTTCAAGCCAAAGCACACATCTGGTGCTGAAATGTTCAGAGAACTTTCAAACGGAATGCATCCCACTGTAATGGTCAGCTGGTCGGATGCTGCAGCCTATTGCAACTGGTTGAGTAAAAAGGAATCTTTGATGCCTGCTTATGAAAACATTGATGGTCAATATCAACTTAAAAAGCCAATTACGAATGGATATAGATTACCAACTGAAGCCGAATGGGAATGGGTTTCTAGATACAATGGTGGAGCTGGAGAGCAGAGATATCCATGGGGTGATAGCATGCCACCTGTAGAAGAAAGTGGAAATTATGCAGATGAATCTACAGAAAGTCTTTTGACAAATGTCCTCAATGATTACTGGGATGGCTATCCTGTCACTGCACCTTCAGGTAGATTCTACCCGAATATGATAGGGGTGTATGATTTGGGTGGTAATGTCGCCGAGTGGGTTTCAGATTATTATGCTGTGCCAACACGTCAACTCAGATTGGTAGAAAAAGATCCCTTGGGCCCATCTGAAGGGACTGCAAGAGTGATCAAAGGATCGAGCTGGAGAGACTCATCACTCACAAAGCTTCGCTTTGCTTATAGAGATTATGGAACTCAGGGAAGATTGGATGTTGGATTTAGAATCGCAAGGTATACTGATCTAGAGAATGAAAAAGATGAAAACAACAATTAAATCATTACTTTTTTTGATTATAGGGTCCTCACTATTTTTAGGCATGACTTCATCGGATGCACAAGAATTAGACAGTGAGACAAAATCACAAGAAGAAATTGATAGAGAACTTGAAAAGGAATTGGCCAAAATTCAAGAGGCATATGAAGAGGAATCATTGGAGGAATTTGTTCCCTCGGAGCCATTGTCTGCTGATGTTGCAGTGAGCTTCCCATCTGATATTTAGGAGATAGTCATGAATGGAAACAATTTATCGAAGGAATTTTTATATCAAGCGCTTGCATTGATCGTATCAATAATATTGGTGCATGCGACTTATGTTTCATTGATAAGACCAGAAGCAAAGGAAATCATAAAAGAACAACAGATCATGATCGAGCAAGATGTGAATTATGTACCTGAACGATCATTCTATGTGATCGTAAGAGACTTTGAGCAAGAGGCTTGTTTCATACTGATGCTATGGGCCTTTGCAATAATGGCAATCAAAGCAAATGCCTCGATCAATGAGCGACGTTTGTTGAGGGAAGATCTCATTCCCATTCGCATAGGAGAAAGCATCAATCCTAATTCTGCATCAGATTATCTTAGGCAGTTAGAAGGGTTGGATGATTCAAAAAAAGGGTTATTCTTAACCAGAACTTTGATCAATGGATTGAAACGCTTTACCACAACTAAGAATGTTCAAGACGTATCAACCGCAACACATACAATGGTTGAGTCTGAGGCTGAGAGGCTAGAATCTGAGCTTTCGATGATCAGATACATTGCTTGGGCAATTCCTTCAATTGGATTCATCGGTACTGTGAGAGGAATTGGAGCTGCACTTTCATTGGCGCATAGAGCAGTTGATGGAGATATCAGTGGTGTTACACAGAATTTGGGCGTTGCCTTTAACTCTACCTTCATCGCCCTGCTGATCAGCATTGTCATTATGTTTATGGTGCATCAGCTTCAATTGCTTCAAGAGAGGCAAATCTTTGAAACAGAAACCTACTGTGATGAAAATTTAATCACTCATCTAAAAGGTGAATGACTTCTTGATTCATGGCTAGAAGACAGTTCAACGTATTTAATCTCTCTTTCTTAGATGTGATCTCATGTGGATTCGGAGCAGTGATTCTGTTTTTTATGATCATAAATACGCAATCCAAGACGAGAAGTGAACAAGCCAATGTTGAGCTTCAAGCGGAGAGCCAACTTTTAGAAGAAAGAATCTTTGACGAACAAAAAAGACTGGTGGTGCTTAAAAATACCATTGATCAGATGGACTCTGAGAATGCAATCATTCAAGGGAGTGTCTCTGACTTAGCCAAGAAGATTGAAGATCTTCTCAGAGAGATTCAATTCCTAGAAAATAATTCAGTTGCTTCTGTGGCTGATATCAATCAACTTCAATCCGATGTGAAACAGTTGGAGGAAGCAAATAAACGCATGATGTCACAGATGGAAAGAGCCAGCAGTAATCCAGGAGACGCATTGAGGAGCTTTGATGGCGATGGAGAGCGTCAGTACCTTACAGAACTGAAACTTGGTGGAGATCATGTTCTCTTTCTAGTTGATGCATCTACAAGCATGCTTGGCAGGACTTATGTAAATGTCATTCGTTATCGGAATATGTCTGATCAAATGAAAGTCAAGGCCCCCAAATGGAGGCAGGTAGTCAATAGTGTTGACTGGCTAACCACTAGGTTGAAACCTGGCACAAAATTTCAAATCTATGCTTTCAATGAGGATGCTCAAACAATTATTTCTGGATCAGATGGTAATTGGATTGAAGTCAAGGATGGGAACGAGATCGATGCTGCTATTCAGGACTTAAAATCAGTCGTTCCAGACAAAGGAACAAGTCTTGTGAATGCTTTCAGTCAGATCAATCAATTATCACCGAGACCAGATAATATATTCTTAATAACTGATGGTTTGCCGACCCAAGGGAAAAGAAAGCCAATTCGAGAAATGATCAGGCCAGAACAAAGATTGAGTTTCTTTGAGCAAGCATTGAGAGAATTACCACCGGTTCCTGTTAATGTTCTCCTGTTTCCAATTGATGGAGATCCTTTTGCTGCTGAGGCATATTGGCGTTTAGCAATCAGATCAAGAGGAAGCTTTATGGCTCCAGCGAGTGATTGGCCATAATGAGGAAGCGGCGAAATATGGAAACCTTTAACCTGTCTTTTCTAGACGTGGTGTGTTGTGGTTTTGGAGCAGTGATCCTTCTTCTGGTCATTACCAAGATATACGAACCAATCAGTATTCAAGAGAGCAAGGTGAATATGGAAGAACTTGTAGTAGAGCTTGAGAGGCAGCTCAATGAGCTCAAAGGTGAGTCGACAGTTCTGAATGAGGAGATGGTGGATTTAGAGGAACAAATTTCTGATAACAGTGAAAGAAAGAATAAACTCAGTGGAGATGTTTCATCTTTGGAAGCTGAATTTAAAGCCAGTCAATCAATGGCCAAAGATTCAGATGGAGTCCTTAATAATCTGCTTGCAGCTAAACAAGAATTGACTGAAGAAATGAAAAGATTACTGGTGGACTATGATCCTTTAGATGATGGTACTGTGGGTGGAATACCAGTTGACAGTGAGTACATCATTTTTGTCATCGATACATCTGGCAGTATGTTTCAGGGGCCATGGAATTTAGTTATTGAAAAAGTATCAGAGACTTTGGCAGTGTATCCTGAGATTAAGGGTATACAGGTTCTCAATGACGAAGGAGATTATATGTTTTCATCTTATGCTGGCAAATGGATCCCTGATTCCAGCGAAATCAGAAGGAACATAACTCGGACTCTGAGATTTTGGAATCCACCGAGTGATTCCAGTCCTGTAGAGGGCATCACTGAAGCAATCAATACTTTCTATACTCCTGAGCGAAAGATCAGTATTTATGTCTTTGGAGATGATTTCTCTCGTGGTTCAGTCGAGGCGGTATGTCGTTATGTTGCTCAGATCAATAAAGCAGATCGATTTGGCAATCGACTGGTCAGGATACATGGAATAGGTTTTCCGACTCAGACAGGGACATCAAACGGAGCCAAATTTGCACATCTGATGCGGAAGCTTTCAGAGCAGAATGGAGGTACTTTTGTGGCCTTACCAACTTTATGAGGAGATGAATAATGGATACTGAAGAATTAGAAAAAAAACACTGCGTGCCTTGTGAGGGAGGCGTTGATCCACTCGATCAGGACGCAGCAACACAGATTGCAAAAGCCATTGATGCTCAATGGGCAATAGCAGAAGATTTCAAATCAATTTCTAGAGAGTTTAAGTTCGATGGCTATAACAAAACCATTTCATTCGTTAATGCTGTGGCATGGATCGCAGAGTCTGAGGATCATCACCCAGACTTAACTGTGAGTTATGGATCTTGCACCGTGCTATACACAACTCATGCAATCGGTGGGCTATCTGAGAATGATTTTATCTGTGCAAAGAAAATAGACAATATCTTGGCTTAAATGGCCTCATAAAATTCATGGGAGTGATTTGGCAATAGGTATGGAATGACTTTCATGTGATGTTCCTTGCTCATGCTTCTTCCAAAATTAATTCTATCTTGAACACTTTCCCATTCCTCGATCATTACAAAATGTTCTCCATGGTCATGATCTTCTTCTGGGGCATTAGCAAGCTCTTCTTCTGAGTAAGTGGACCTCACTGCTTGTTCCATCGCACCGGTTTTGGCTCTAAATATTTTTCGTGAAATAAAACCAGGTGCTTCTTCATACATATTTTGTAAGTCCTGATAATACTGCTGCACATCTGAAGCATGATCTTCTTTGGCATAAATAGTGACGATGTAAGTTTCCATTTTATTTTACCTCTGCTTGAATTACTTTAGCCTTAGTGACATCTTACAATCAGAAATGAATCAAGTGTATGTATCAGAAGAAAAATTTTTTTAATGCAGCGGAAGTCTTATCAGGAATCATCAAGCAAACCCCATTGCTTTGGTCAAAAAACTTGAATGAGAAACTCGGTTTCAATCTATATTTGAAAGCAGAGTGCCTTCAGCATACTGGGTCTTTTAAATTAAGGGGCGCCTATTATTGTATGCACCAAGAGTTTATTGCTGGAGACAAACGGGATGTGGTCGCGTTTTCCTCAGGCAATCATGCCCAGGGTGTCGCACTTGCTGCAAAACATCAGAATGTGAAAGCAACCATTGTCATGCCAAGTGACGCACCAGATTCGAAGATCGGCAATACCATCGCAATGGGAGCAAAGGTCGTCTTTTATGATCGTTATAATGAATCACGAGAGGAGATTGCAAAAGAGTTATCAAATGAAAGTGGCGCATTTTTAATTCCTGCTTATGATCACCATGATGTCATATGTGGACAGGGAACTGTTGGCATGGAAGCATTTCACCAAATGGCAAATATTGGTCAGACATTGGATCGTTTTTATTGTCCAGTTGGAGGAGGCGGCCTTATTGCTGGCTCGTCATCTGCACTCAATCTGTTTAATCCAGACGTTGTAATTGTTGGAGTTGAGCCTGAATCTCTTAATGATACCCAGAAATCAATTGCTTCCGGAAAAAGAGAGCGAATCAAGATTCAGCCTGATACGCTTTGTGATTCATTGATGGCTGAAACGCCGGGTGAGATCACATTTAAGATCAATCAATCACTGATCTCTTCAATTGATACGGTCACAGACCAGCAAGTGATCGAAGCAATGAGTTTAGTATTTGATGAATTTGGAATTATTGTTGAGCCAGGTGGAGCGGCATCACTGGCTGCTGCACTCTCAGCAATCAATCAAAAAGCAGTTGATCAGGATGAAAGCATTGTCGCTGTTTTAAGTGGAGGAAATATTTCCAAAGAACGTCATTTGAATCTTATTAATTAATGATTGATGTATCTTTTTATAAATCGTATCTTATGATGGTTTTTTGACAATAGTCCTAAGGTGAGCCAGAACATGAGCACAATACAGGTAAGAAATCCTAGAACAGGAGAGAATGATTACAGTTTTGAAGCAACATCAGCCGATGAAATTTCAAGTATCGTTAATGAGTTAAGAGAAAATCAAACCGGCTGGGCTGCAAAAACTATCGATGAGAGAGCAGATGTACTGGATCAATGGGCCAAAATGGTTGCTGAAAGTGATGAACTTTTGGATGCATTGATCGCAGACACAGGGCGATATTTTATTTGTACTGGTGAAGTCGCACAATTATCAAAGATGGTTCCTGGCTGGAGAGCAATTGGAAATAAAGTTTTTGCAGAGCAAGAACCACTGCAGTCATCAGTTCCAACAGTCACCTATACCCATCAATATAAAGCATTTGAGGTTGTGGGTATCATCGGTCCTTGGAATTTCCCATTCTTAATTACACTGATTGATTTAATACCCGCGCTCATGGCGGGCTCTACCGTGATTATTAAGCCCAGCGAGATTACACCCAGATTCATAAAACCAATACAAGAAATTATTGAGAAAATACCTGAGCTTCACAAGGTATGCCGATTCGTTCAAGGAGGAGGGCAAACTGGGCAAGACTTAATCGATAACGTTGATGCACTTTGCTTTACCGGCAGTGTAAAAACAGGAAAACTGGTCTATGAAAGTGGGGCAAGAAACTTCATACCTGTCTATGCGGAATTGGGCGGCAAAGATCCTGTGATCGTCACTGAAAATGCTGATCCTATCGATTCTGCACGTATCATTCTAAGAGCATCTGTTCAGGCCACTGGACAAGCTTGTCAATCGATAGAAAGGGTATATGTTCATCAATCAATTGCAGATGAATTTACTGAATCATTGGCTGATCAAGCAAGCAAGGTAACGCTTAATTATCCAGATGTTAGGGAAGGACATATTGGCCCCCTTATTTTTGACAAGCAGGCTGACATCATCGCAGATCATTTTGATGATGCAAAAGAAAAGGGCGCAACAATACTAACGGGGGGCGAAATTGAGAATCATGGCGGTGGAAAATGGGTTAAACCCACTGTCATTAGGGATGTTGATCACTCAATGAGAGTGATGACTGAAGAGACATTCGGCCCTGTAATTCCTGTAATGACGTATGAGAAGATCGAGGAAGCAATTGATCTAGCAAATGACACAGTCTATGGTCTTTCAGCTGCAGTTTTAGGTGGAAGTCACGAAGAATCCACAAATATTGCAAAACATATTGATGCAGGTGCTGTTACGCTCCAAGATTGTGGCGCGACAACTTATGTTTTTGATGGTGAAAAAAACTGGTTTAAATATTCTGGCATTGGCGCATCAAGAATGGGTGAAATGGGTATGCTTAGATTCTTCAGGAAAAAAGTACTCTATGCTCAGCATGGTGAAACACATGACATCAATGCCATGGGTGAGCGATAGTCTCAAAACATTGACTTTGGATCGTTTCCATCAATCTCAGGATCGGGATCTTTGCCTTTCATAAATGGTCCTGTGATCATTTGATCATATGACATTCCTGGTCCGATCATTGGAAAAACCATCGCATCAGGATCAATCACAACTTCTAGAAATGCTGCTTTTTCAAAATTGATGAATCGTTCAATCGTTTCTTCTATTTTTGATTGATCGGTCAATTTTTCTGCAAATTGAAAGCCATCTGATTTTGCTGACATGACAAAGTCTTTTGTGTGAAGTGTTTTGTCACTTGCTGATAAGCGACCACCGTAATACAGTTTTTGCCATTGCTTAACCATCCCATCACCCGAGTTATTGAGAAGCAATACTTTAACCGGTAAGTCATAGTTTGTTATGGTTTCTAGGTCTCCAAGATTCATTCTTATGCTGCCATCACCATCAATGTCTATCACTGTTTTTTCTGGATGTGCAAATTGAGCACCGATCGCAGCAGGTATGCCAAACCCCATTGTTCCCATGCTTCCAGATGTGAGCCAAAGTCTGGGTTCCTTGAAGTCAAAATATTGGGCTGCCCACATTTGATGTTGACCCACACCGGTTGTGACAATTGCATTTCCCTTTGTAATCTTATTGATACACTCAATCACATGTTCAGGCTGAATGAGTTCAGATGATCGATTAAAGTTAAGAGGATATTTTTCCTTTAGATCATGAGTGTGATTGACCCAATCCTCAAAATTCAACTCAAGATCATGGTTTTTTGCATACTTCATTAGATCTTTTAATGCCGTTGATAGAACTCCAAGATGCGACCACGCTGCATTCTTAACTTTATTAATTTCAGACGGATCAACATCAAAATGGGCAATCACTTTAGCATTGGGTGCAAATTTCTCAGGAACACCTGCAACGCGATCATCAAATCGAGAACCGATTGCGATCAAGAAGTCAGATTCTTGGACAGCATAGTTTGCATAAGGGGTTCCATGCATGCCCAACATATGAAGCGAAGAACTGTGTTGAGTATCAACCGCACCCAAGCCCATCAAAGTTGATACCACGGGTAGATTAAAGTGTTCAACAAACTCTCGGAGTTCTTCTGATGCATTTGCAGAAATAACACCTCCACCAAAATAAATGAGTGGTTTCTTTGAATTCATTAGATGAGCAAAAAAATCGGATGATTCTCTTTCAGTTAGACGTGATTCTTCAATGGTTTGTATTCTATTGGCATAAGCAGAGATATTGGTATCCTCAAAATCTTCTTCAGATATTTCAGCAGTTTGAACATCCTTTGGAATATCGACGACCACAGGTCCTGGTCTTCCAGATTTGGCAACTTCAAAGGCAGCGCTTAATGTTGCAGCCAACTTTTTCTCATCGGTTACCAGAAAAACATGTTTGGCAACGGATCCCATGACACTGCTTACTGGCGCCTCTTGGAAGGCATCGCTTCCAATTGCCTGTCTACTGACCTGTCCACATATTATGACCAATGGAATAGAATCAGCCATCGCATCTCTGACTGGAGTAACAGTATTGGTTGCACCTGGTCCTGATGTCACCATCACCACTCCTGGTTTACCAGTTGATCGTGCGTAACCTGATGCCATAAAACCAGCACCTTGCTCATTAGATGGAACGATCAATGGCATTGTATTTTCTGGATTGGCCTCATTAAACTTAAAGACCTCATCATAGGTTGGCAAAATAGCTCCACCGCTGTAACCAAAGATGGTTTCAACTCCTTCTTCTGCAAGAACATCGACTATTATTTCTGAGCCTGTTTTCATTTTTTATATTTAATCACTTAATGAGTAAGATCTAAATCATCACTCTTATTTTTTTAAGGATGACACCATACTACAAAGATAAGTGAAAAGTAATAATCATAACTATCTTCATTTCTTAGCATTAGTATGTACAATTCACCTCATCATAGAAAATTTAATTCAATCAATGAAATGAAGCACACAATTGCAATTTTGGTACAGAATGAATCCGGTGCATTGACGCGGGTGTCATCGATGTTTTCAACCAGAGGTTTCAACATCGACTCATTGAGTGTAGCGCCTACAAAAGATTCAATGATTTCAAGGTTAACGCTTGTCACTGATGTGAGTGATGAGCAGATGGATCAAATTATTAAGCAACTCTATAAATTAATTGATGTCATTGATGTTCTAGACATCACACCAATGGATCACATTGAGAGCGAGCTGATTATGGTTAAGCTAAGGATTTCTAAAGATTGTCTCAATTCAATCAAAACAGTTTTTTATGATTACTCTGCCGAGATAATTAACGAAAAGGATGGGTTGACGATTATTCAATTGTTGGCACAGCCAAGCAAAATAAATGAGTTCTTGAAATCAATTGAAGGATTGAGCGAGCTGATTGCGATAGCTCGCTCAGGACCTTTATCTCTTGTCAAGGGTGATATAAATCTCAATTTGTGAGGCTGAAAGACCCTTGCATTATTGCATAGTGACCTGGAAATGAGCAGAAGAACGTGTAGCTCTCATCAGGTGACAGGTCGCTGGTCGAAAAGGTGACACTCGTGCTGTCTCCGCCACCAATAATTTTAGAGTATGCAATCACTCTCGAGTCATTTTGTGGAACATAGTCATTTTCAAGACCTGCCGCACCACCAGCCTGAGCAACAGGCATAAAATCAGATGACTTGGTGAGCACCCAATTGTGACCCATTATATTTGCAGGCAATTGACCGGTATGATTTAGTGTGACAGTCACGCTTTCGCATGAAGCGCTTACAGTCATTGATTTAGAGTTAAACTGAAGTGCATCATTGCCTTCTATGATTTGTTCACAATCAGCAGCCATGGACTCAAAGCTTATAGCTGATATAAACAGTAAGATGAAAATATTAATTTTTTTCACTTTTGTTCTCCTAGATGTATATGTTTGATCTTTCGCAGAGAGATTGAAATCAGTTCATATTTTTAATGAGCTCATCACCGAATTCACTGCATTTGACAGGAGTAATGCTACCCATCAGTCTTGCAAAGTCATAAGTGACGGTTTTTTTCTGAATGGTTGCATCCATTGATTGAATAATGAGGTCAGCTGCTTCTGTCCACCCCATATACCTCAGCATCATTTCTCCTGATAGTATCACTGACCCTGGATTGACTTTATCCAGATCAGTATACTTCGGAGCTGTACCATGAGTCGCTTCGAACACTGCATGACCAGTTATGTTATTCAAGTTGCCACCGGGAGCGATGCCAATGCCTCCAACCTGTGCAGCCAGTGCATCTGACAAATAGTCACCATTGAGATTCATTGTTGCTATCACATCAAACTCTGACGGTCGAGTGAGAACTTGCTGTAGCGTTATGTCTGCAATGGCATCTTTCACCAAAATTGCTCCATTTTCGATGGCTTCAGATTGTTCTTGATTGGCTGCTTCTTCACCTTTTTCTTCTTTGGTTCTTTCCCACTGATCCCAAGTATAGACGTGCTCACCGTATTCTCTTTCAGCGAGCTCATACCCCCAGTTTCTAAAAGCACCTTCGGTGAACTTCATGATGTTCCCTTTGTGCACAAAAGTGACACTTTTTCTCTTATTTTCTATTGCATAGTCGAAGGCAGACCTAAGAAGTCTCTCAGAACCTTCAATTGAGATGGGTTTGATGCCTATACCTGATGTTTCAGGGAAACGAATTTTTGCATACTCTTCAGGAAATGCTTCTTTGAAGAGTGATAGGAATTGTTGATTGGACTCTGTTCCTTGCTCAAATTCAATTCCTGCATATATATCTTCCGTGTTCTCCCTAAAGATCACCATATCTACATTTTCAGGACTCTTAATCGGTGAAGGCACATCCTGATACCATCGAACTGGTCTGAGACAAACATACAAATCCAGTAATTGCCTCAACGCAACATTTAGAGACCTCATGCCGCCTCCAATAGGAGTAGTCAATGGCCCTTTGATTGAAACCAAATATTCTCGACACTTTTCTATGGTCTCATCTGGTAGCCAGTTATTGAATTTATCAAAGGCTTTTTCACCTGCATAGACCTCTAGCCAGTTAATCTTTCTTTCCCCTTGATAGGCTTTTTCTACTGCTGCATCGAAAACCCTAACTGATGCCCTCCAGATGTCTGGACCGATTCCGTCGCCTTCTATGAATGGAATGATAGGGTCATTGGGAACGTGGAGTTTGCCGTTACTCATTTGGATCTTTGAACCACTATTCGCCATATCTAACCTCATTTACCTTAACTCATCATGTGTTGGTGCCACATTATGAATACTTTGGTTTTTGAATACAAGGTCTAGAGCGTATTAGTGTCTTTCGAGGAATTCAAAAAGAATTTCACAGAAGGCAATTTTTTGCTCCTTTCCGGCCACAACATGAGCGACATCCTCCATCATAACCCCCTCAGCGTTGGGAATGCCTTCCTCCAATGGCAGTGTGGTTCTTGGTCCTGTGACAAGATCTTTGCCCGCATGGATGATCAATGTCGGGGCAGATATTTCATTTAATCGATCTTTGACATCATGTTTAATGCAAGCTTCTACAAGTCTTGCATGTGTTTCGTAGTTTCCATTGAGCTCCTTCCATCCAGCATTTGGACCCAATAATTTGTCTTTGTTTTGATTGTAGTATTCAGGCAGGAAAGAATAGATCGAGACCTTTTCCTGAAATGTCAAGAAACCCGAATCTCTATGTACATCTCTGAACAATTTCAACTGATCATAAAGATAAGTATCGCAATATGCCCATGCACCCATATTGACCATGCTTCTTACAAGATCCGGACGATTGATTGCTATTTCTTGTGCAACACAACAACCCATGCCTACTAACCCAATGAGATGCACATTACTCCATCCCAAATGATCCAATAAACCAGTCAAGTCATCAGCATGCATCCTCATTGATGGATCAATACTTGGGTCATCAGTGGAATCGGCAATTCCTCTGTAATCAAAAACTAAAACTTGATAATTATCTATTAGCCCTCTTGCCAGGAGACCTTCATTGCCGTGACAAAATGTTCCCCATCCACCCATGCAGACTGCTGGCTCACCTTCGCCATGTATTTCATAGTACATTTCATGATTATTTATGTTGATGCTTGGCATGTCAGCTCCTCAATTTTATTCAATTAAAAAATTATATAGACTGCCATCTGGCTGATCTATTACTTTCTTTACCAAATACTGGTAGTCTGACACTGAAATAATCAAATAGGGGATGGCTCATAAACAGTAAAGAGACAAAGACAATCATGGAGTTTCTCAGTGAGAATCCTGATGTGGATGTAAGCGCTGCATGGGAACGTTGCTGGGGCATTCAAACCAAAATAATCGACAGGGTAAAAGCTCGATATGATGTGAAAAGACATCCTTCATGTGATGGAAGAGAGTATTTTGTTTCAGATGATCATGACGTTCATGGAAAAATGGAGGGCTCATTCAATTCATACACCGGTGACGAAGTGGATTGGTTGGTGCACTCTTGGATCGGCAATAGACAAAAAAGCATTTTGGATATCAATGCCACAGTTTTCTTAGGGCAAATGAATCAAGTCCCACACTTGACGATCATTTTTGGAACAATACCCAGACTATATTTTTATGCGGAGTATACGCCCAGAATGGATTTAAGAACCAACCCAGATTATGTGTCCAAGTATTATGAGCCTGTGAATCAAGATTTTTTGGAATTTCGAGCCAACCATGATTGGACTCGATTTGTCAGTCATGGAACTTATCTGAGATCTCTTATGTCTCCAATCTGCGTTAGTTCTCATGCAGAACTCAATGATGCAAACATTGATTATTGTGAAGATTATTTAGAGAAATTTATTCAGCGTTGGTTCGATTGGTTGGATCAGGCTGAAGAATTACCAATAGAGGAAAGAGACCAGCAGCAACAATATGATTATTCAGTCAGAGAATTGGGTTATAGAAATGATCCAATGAATATTCTCCCAATTCAAGTATTTGGAGAAGAAGAAGCCAATCGAATGCTGGAGATGCGAATTGGGACAGAGCAAATTGATGAAACCAAGAATAGATGGGCTAAATGACTTATATGACCAATGCATTATTGATTGATGATGATCAAAAGCTTGGTGATTTATTGAGGAATTATCTGCAATCTTTCGACATTGACTTATCCGTTGTCAATGACCCAAGAAAAGCAATCGAAACAATAAATAAAAAAAATCCAGACCTATTGATACTTGATGTAATGATGCCACATATCAATGGCTTTGAGCTTTGCAAAATGATCAGGAAAGAATCTGATAAGCCCATCATCATTCTCAGTGCGAGAGGAGAGTCCGACGACAAGATCAAAGGAATAGATTTGGGTGCTGATGATTATTTATCCAAGCCATTTGAGGCAAGAGAATTGGTTGCAAGAATTCACAGCCTAATGAGGAGAACACAAAAGGATTCAGTATCTGGATCAGATCAAATTTTTGAGATTGATCAACAAAGACTTGAGGTTTCCATGAATGGGAGTGTTTTGGATTTAACCACAAAAGAATTTGAACTCATGGATTTATTCATTAAGAATCCAGGAACGATTTTCTCGAGAGATGAAATAATAAAGGAAATAAAGGGCATTGATGCTCATTTATTTTCAAGATCGATCGATATCCTGATATCTCGATTGAGACATAAGATAGAACATGACCCAAAAGAGCCAAAACTAATAAAGACCATATGGGGCAGGGGTTATATGTTTGTTGATATGGGTTAGATCAAGGATGCTTCAGCGGATTAATTCACTTTCGGTCAAGCTATTTGGAGTGTTCTTAATCACTGGCATCGCATATTTTTATCTTCTGGATTTTGGCGTCAGGTCTTTGATTTTGAATGAAGACGTAAGGGATACTCTGGATTATTATCAAACAAGCTATTTAGGCAATTTAATGGAGGATCTAGACTACCCCCCAAATGCACAAAAAGCCGCTATGATTTCAAAAGATATGCCATTTGATATTCTGATTGTTGGGGATGGTTTTGAATGGAGTTCAACCGAAAAGTTTCCAAATACAGATGAAATTGATTTTCAGCCGAGCAGATGGGATAGCATCAAAATAAATAATGGAAATGATCGAGCTCCAAAAATAGTTGAAGATTCAAAATTTGCCAGACATCAATACAGAACCTATTTTCAAATTCCATATGGCGAATACATCATCACTATGGTCAATCCAAAGGTCTCGATTGAGGCGGGGCCGACATATCTATTCGAGGCAATTGCTTTGATCAGTCTTTCGATTCTTTTGTTAACCTTCCTCCTTGTAAAGAGAATGATCAATCCAATTCAAAGCATTCAACAGGCTGCAACCAAGATTGGGCAGGGAGATTTGAAACATAGGATTGATGTAAGCAGGGAAGATGAACTGGGTGTTTTAGCCAAGGAAATCAACTTTCTTGCTGATAATGTCGTAGAAATGTTGGAGGCAAAACAACGATTAAATATGGGCGTCAGCCATGAACTGAGGTCTCCGCTCACAAGAGCCAAGCTTCAAGTCGAAATGCTCAGTGACCCAATCAAGCGAGAAAATTTATTGGATGAAATACAGGCCATGGAAAGCATCATATCTTCTTTGCTAGAAAGTGAAGCAATCAATTACGGACATAAGAAATTGGATCTGGGCATTGTTGATATTCATAAAACAATAGAAGACTTAATATCGACTTCTCAGTTTCTTGATGGCATAAAAATTGATTTGGAGCTCAATCATAAGATCTTGATTGATGCAGATCCAATATTGTTTCAGGTTATGCTGAAGAACATACTGGAGAATGCTTCAAGATATACATCAGAGGAGAAAAAGCAGATCGATGTTGTGATCCATCAAGAAGACGATTCTATTGAAATAATAATTAGAGACTACGGCCCTGGACTAAACATGAAAGATATTGTGAAGGTTTTTGAGCCTTTTTATAGAGCCGAGGAATCAAGAAGTAGAAGCAGCGGCGGTTATGGTTTGGGCTTATATCTCACAAAGCAAATAGTTGATGCACATGGTGGTCAAATCTCAATTCGAAATCATGACAACATAGGCGCTGAGGTTCACATTATTTTACCCACTAAACAGAGTTGATTCTTTTTACTTTCTCTTTATAGAAAAATAGATAAATCTGTGCTCTAATCGGCGTAGATTTTTAGGAGTAGTCATGCCAAAAATACATGTTATTGACAGTGAGGGTGAGGAGCACACAGTTGAAGGACAGGTGGGTCTCTCATTAATGGAAAGCTTAAGAGATTTAGACAATGGAGTGCTCGCATTGTGCGGAGGAATGTGCTCTTGTGCGACATGTCATTGTTATATTGAGGAATCATGGGCAACCAAATTAGGTGAACGTGGGGATGATGAGCAAGAGCTTCTGGAAGATCTAGATTCTTTTAAAGAAGAACAATCACGATTGTCCTGTCAGGTCGAATTTTCTGATGAAATGGATGGGATAAGGGTTGAAATTGCACCAGATGAATAAGGAAATAAGATGATTACAGTTTTTCATGCACCCGGAAGTCGATCAGTAAGAATCATATGGCTTCTAGAAGAGTTGGGACTTGATTACGAGCTAGAAACTATAAAGAGAGGAGAGATCAACGAGGCTTTTTTGGAAGCAAGCCCATTTACAAAATTGCCAACGATTAAAGATGGCGACATTGTGATGTCAGAATCTGTTGCAATCGTCCAGTACATATTACAAAAATACGGAAATGGAAGATTGGAGCCTGATCATGATTCTAAGGAATATGCAGAATATCTTCAGTGGCTCAATTTTGGCGAATCTGTCTTGATCGATCCAATCGTATCGATTCTGATTAATAAGGTATTCAGGCCAGAGGAGCATCGGCATGAATATTCCATTCAAAGTGCTGAAAAGTCTTTTGACAAGATTATTAAAACACTGAACTCAATCATGGAGGGCAGGACTTATATCATGGGAGATGATTTTACTGCTGCGGATATTATCAATGGATACACTCTGAGACTGGCAAATAATTTGCAATTATTATCAGGTGAGCCTGGAACGGAAAATGTGGTTAATTATTTTAAAACCATGGAGGCTAGAGGCGCTTACCAAAAAGCGATATCCGATACTAAATCTTAGGCCATTGATTGGCCCAAGGCTTGGCTTGCTCAAGCTCAAGTGCAAGCCGCAATAATTCCTCTTCATTTCCATAGTTTGCATGAAGATGTGTTCCAATGGGCAAACCTGATGACGACCAGTGTAAGGGCAATGAAATCGCTGGATCTCCAGTAACATTAGCAAGGGGTGTGAATGTGATGAAGTTCAGAGACCTTTCAAGCAAGGTATCAAAATCTATATCAGGCGCCATTGATCCGATTCTTGGCGCAACTGTTTGTGTGACAGGAGAGAGTATGAAATCAAAAGAATTAAAGAGTTCTCGAGTTCTCATTGTGTCTTCTTGGAGCCTTGAGACCGCCTGTTCTACATGCCCTTTGGGTTGATTATCAAACCATTTACCCAAATCAAGTGTCCAGGGCTCGAGCAGAGAATCTATCGGTGTTTTTTTAGACACAAAGTTTCGTTGAGCCAAATCAATGATCCCTTTTGCCCCATAGGCCCACATTGTTAAGAATGAATTTGTGAATCGATCACCATTGATAAAAGGTTTTATCTCTTCTACTTGGTGACCAAGGTTTTGACAGATCAGAGCTGAGTCCTCGATTGAATTTCTGACCTCAGGCTCAGCTTCTTGTCCAAGCATATTAGTTGTGATCATTCCGATTTTGAATCTTTTTTCATTCGGATAGATGTTTGCAGGCACTGGCCTCAGTTTAGGATTATTGAGCGATTGCATATGATGAAGCGCAGTAATTGAATCTCTGACACTTCTTGTATGTACAAATCTCACACTCAAATCAACTGGTCTATTAGGTTGTGCATCATCAATTGTTCTATGGATTGTGGGTTTCAATCCCACAATTCCGCAACAAGATGCAGGAACACGAATTGATCCTCCTCCATCAGATGCTGAGGCAATTGAGACCATTCCAGATGCAACTGCTGCTGCAGAACCACCACTAGAACCACCCGGAGAATGATCAGTATTCCATGGATTTCTTGCTGGCCCCAGAAGCAGTGATTCAGTTACTCCCAGAAGTCCAAATTCAGGCGTATTGGTTTTACCTAGTGAAATCAGTCCCATATCAAATGCTGCCTGAACATTGGAGGAGTTTTTATTGGCAATGCGATTTGCAAACATTCGTGAACCACCAGTGGCTTTTACACCTTTGTGATTAAGGAGATCTTTTATGAGGTACGGAACACCTGGGAAAGGACCTTTTCCATCATGATTTTTTGCTGCCAATAATGCTTCATCAAAAGATCTGGTGACCACCGCATTCAAATATCCGTCCACAGCTTCAATTCTATTGATAGCTGACATCAGCATTTCTTCAATGGAAACTTCTCCTTTTTTAATGAGTGCAGCCTGAGCAGTTGCATCCATCATGAAGAAAGGATCGTTTTCAGCAAGTATCTTTTGTATGGAAATAAGGTTGGATAGCCCAAGTGCCACACCTGATTTGAGCAGCATTCTTTTCGATTTATCTGGCATGGTCACTTTCAGATCAGCTCCTGAACATTTTCAGGTGGTCTACCTATGATTGCTGATGATTCATTGAAGACGATTGGACGCTCAATCAGAATTGGATGCTCAAGCATGATTGAAATTAAATCATCATTAGAAATGCTGGATAAATCAATGTTGAGTTCTTTGATGATCGACTCACTTTTTCTCACCAGATCAGCAGCTTTCATGCCCAACTTCTCAAGCAATGAGTTTAGTTCAGATACGCTTGGCGGATCTTGAAGATAGAGAATTATCTTTACTTCAACATTCTGGCCTTCAATTATTTCCAATGTCTTCCTTGACTTGCTGCATCTTGGATTATGAAAAATTGATAAAGCCATCAAAAATTACATCCTTTGTGCACCATCAAGATCAACACACCTACCTGAATAGTAATCATTCATAAAGATAAACTCAGCTGCCTGAGCAACCTCATCTGGCTCTCCAATCCTGCCTACTGGAACCATTTTTGAAAGTTTTTCTTTAACATTGTCAGGCATCCCGGCAACCATCTCTGTATTGATGAAGCCTGGAGCGATTGAGTTCACTCTTATTCCATATTTTGAAAGTTCTTTGGCCCATACAACCGCCATAGACTGAACGCCTGCTTTGGTTGCTGAGTAATTTGTTTGACCAAAATTTCCATGTCTAGCAACACTGGAAATATTAATAATGACTCCGCCATCTCCACCTTCAATCATATGTTGAGCAGCTTCTCTTCCACACAAGAAGACACCAGTTAGATTGATATCTATAACTGCTTGCCACTCTTCGAGGGACATTCTTTTAACAAACTCTCCATCCTTGAATTTCACCAATAGACCGTCGCGGGTTATACCTGCGTTATTGATCGATCCAACCAATGGACCCATTTGATTAACCACTTCTGCATAGGCATTAGCAACATCATCTTCTTTCGTGACATCTGCAGAAACACACATAACTTGCGCGCCTGCATTCTCACATGCTGATGCAGTATCTGAAACGCTGTCCTTATCCAGATCAATCAGTCCCAACTTACAGTTATGTGAAGCCAGTCTTTTTGCCATTGCAGCTCCAAGTCCGCGAGCAGCTCCAGTGATAATAATTGTCTTATCTTTTATATCCATAATGTCCTCATATATGTGTCTTTTAAAAAAAATATAGACTGTGAATTGTAACCGAAAATCTAAGCAATTGAATCATGAATATTCATTCTAGAAATTGAGTAAATATGGAGATTTCTGTAAACTATGAGGTAATATTTTTTCTTAAAAATTACCATCAATTAAATTATAAGGTGAGCAATGACTGACGCGTATATTTTTGACCATGT
>Ga0208130_1000347_pt1 | contig 24363 bp, 29 predicted proteins | sample ETNtaG_31_FD_185771 | JGI IMG/M metagenome (GOLD analysis project Ga0208130, IMG submission 185771) | Marine microbial and viral communities from oxygen minimum zone, Eastern Pacific Ocean - ETNP201310SV78 (SPAdes) (version 2) | ecosystem: Environmental > Aquatic > Marine > Oceanic ... | reverse complement strand
CACTGGTAACTGAAAGCAGGACAGTAGGAATTAGCGCTACGAAGGCTATGAATAAGGCGCCCGGCAAGGTAATGCGGTTCAGAATTTTGCCAAGGTACCGTTCGGTTTGGGGTCCAGGCCGCACTCCTGGGATGAAGCCACCCTGCTTGCGAATATTGTCCGCCTGACGCACAGGGTCGAAAGAAATCGTTGTATAGAAGTATGCGAAACCAACGATCAACATACCGAAAAACAGAATGTAGACAATACTGTCAGGTTGGGTGAGGTAGTCATTTACAAACGTTTGCAGCCATCCCCAGTTCGCCACATTTGAGAGTAGAACCGGCAAGAAAAGAATCGAGCTAGCGAAGATCACTGGTATGACCCCCGATTGGTTCACCTTTAGGGGAATGTATGTGTTTTGCCCGCCGTACATTTTCCGTCCCACTTGGCGCTTAGAAAATTGGACTGGTATCCGGCGTTGTCCTTGCTCTATGAACACGATCGCAACCATCATCGCGATCGCAACCACGATGGCAGCACCGAGATAGAAGTTCCCTTCGACAGCCCGTAAACGCGCTCCATCAAAGGGAATCGTCGATACGACTGAGGCAAAGATAAGAAGCGACATGCCGTTGCCCACACCGCGTTGGCTGATGAGCTCACCCATCCACATAAGTAACGCTGTACCCGCAGTTAACGAAAGAATTACCAACGCAACGCGGGGAAAGGTGAAATCGGGTATGACAATTACTGCGCTTGTATTACCGAGTGCTGTGCCTTGACCGCGTCCGAATATAAAGGTGATACCAGTCGCCTGAATAAAAGCTATAGCTAGCGTTAAGTATCGGGTGTACTGCGTAATTTTTTTCTGACCTACAGCGCCTTGTTGTTGGAGTTGCTCTAGACGAGGAATAGCAACTGTCAGTATCTGGATAATGATCGATGCCGTGATGTACGGCATGATGCCCAGGGCGAAGATTGCAAAGTTCGTTAGCGCGCCGCCTGAGAACAAATTAAGCAGGGCGAGAACACCACCTGTCTGGTCCGCTTCTTCTCGCAACGACAAAATCGCGTCAAAATCGATTCCAGGTACCGGGACTTGGGAGCCAAGTCGGTAAGCGCCGAGAATGGCTATGGTGAACAGGATCTTCATCCGAAGATCTGGAACACGAAAGATGTTGCGCATACTTCCGAGCAAGGTAAACCCCGTTTATCGGTTGGTGTGCTGGTTACCGCGAGCTGGAGGCCGCGGACCCTTAAATGTAGGCGGCAAAATCTCGACAGTGCCACCAGCTGCTGTTATTGCTGCTTCGGCGCTTTTGGATACTGCATGAGCTTTCACCGTGACAGGGCGGTCAATTTCGCCCCGGCCGAGGATTTTTACCATTGCGCCTTTGGATACCAGACCCTTTTCAAGAAGCGCTTCTGGATTAACATCGTCGAGCTGTGACTCGGTGATCGTGTCTAGGTTGATTGGCTGATATTCAACCCGGAAGGGGTTAGTAAAGCCTTTCATTTTGGGAAGTCGACGTTGGAGCGGAAGCTGTCCGCCTTCATACCAGACAGGGACTTTGCTACGTGCCTTAGTTCCCTTGGTACCGCGTCCTGCTGTTTTGCCGCCTTTACCCGCGATGCCGCGACCGACACGTTTAGGTCGCTTCTTGGATCCTGGTGCTGGCTGTAAGTCGTGTGGTTTAAGCATGTCTGGTTCTTTAGCTTTCCTCTACGTCAATGAGGTGGGCGACCTTATGGATCATCCCGCGAATTTCAGGCCTATCGGGCAGTGTGTTTGTCTTTCCTATTCGACCTAATCCAAGTGCTCGCAGAGTTCCACGGTGTTTGGGCTTCGAGCCGATCGACGAACGGATTTGTTTGACTGTCAGATCACTCATGAAGATACCTCAGCGGCTGGTTTTGGAAGCTTGGCTTGCCGTTCTGATTCGCGATATGCGGCAAGTAGAGCCGCAGGGATGCATTCTTCAGCCGAGAGGCCGCGAAGTTCAGCTATTTCGTCGGGGCGTTTGAGTCCCTGTAAACCGGCGATAGTAGCTTTCGCCACATTGATGTGGTTAGAAGACCCAAGGGACTTTGCCAGCACATCGTTAATACCTGCCTCTTCAAGAATTGCTCTGGCCGCTCCACCGGCGATCACTCCGGTACCTGGGGCAGCAGGCTTCAGCAGTACGCGTCCTGCGCCTGTCTCACCGAGAATGGGGTGGATAATGGTCGACCCGGCGAGCGGTACGCGAAACAAATTCTTTTTTGCTTCTTCGGTACCTTTTTGGATTGCAAGTGGGACTTCTTTCGCTTTGCCATATCCGAGACCTACTTGGCCAGCTCCATCACCGATAACAACAAGAGCCGTGAAGGAGAAACGGCGGCCACCTTTTACGACTTTGGCTACTCGATTGATGTCGATCACTCGTGATTCTCGGAGGCCATCATCTCCACTGTTGCGTGGGTTGTCTTCTCGGCGGCGGTCGTCTCGACGGCGGTTTCCTCGATCATCGTTGCGGCGATTTTGATTTGCGTTAGCGTCAGTCATGGTCAAGCTCCTAGAACTTCAATCCGGCGTCTCGGGCGGCGTCGGCGAGGGCCGCTACACGGCCGTGATATTTGTTTCCTCCGCGGTCAAAAACCACAGAATCGATTCCAGCTTCCTGGGCTCGTTCAGCGAGTCGACTGCCTACTTTGCCGGCCGCTTCTTTATTGCTTGTGGTTGTTTCACGCAGATCTGCTTCTGCAGTTGAGGCAGAAGCAACGGTAAGACCATTCTCGTCATCAATAATTTGGGCTGAGATGTGCCGGTTGGATCTAAAGACGCTGAGCCGTGGACGGCTTGTTGTTCCGGTGACTTTTTTACGAACTCGGCGTTGGCGGCGTTGGCGCTGTGCGCTCCGTGATGTCATTTCAATACCTACTTTGCGGCCTTACCGGCTTTGCGAATTACATGTTCGTCTACGTATCTGATGCCCTTACCCTTGTACGGCTCGGGTTTCTTGAGAGCACGAATATCGGCAGCGACTTGTCCAACGAGTTGTTTGTCAATGCCTGAGACTTTGATGATTGTCGGCTCGGGGACCTCAAACGTGATGCCATCCGGGGCTTCGACGCTGACTGAGTGACTGAACCCGAGAGCTAACTCCAACTCGTTGGTACCTTTGGCTTGCGCTCTATATCCGACACCAACGATGTTGAGTTCCTTCATATAGCCGTTGGAAACCCCTTCAACCATATTGTTCACAAGGGCGCGGGCTAATCCATGCAGCGAGCGTTGCTGTCGACTGTCGTCATTTCGGGTAACAGTTATCTCGGATTCCTGAACTTGAACTTCAATACCCTCAGGTATCTCCTGGCTCAATTCTCCTTGACTACCTGAGACTTTGACTACTCCAGCTGAAACTTCGATAGAAAGCCCATCTGGGATGGCGATTGGAGCGTTACCTACTCTTGACATGATTCGACTCCTACCAGACGTAACAGAGGATCTCGCCACCGATGTGGTTGCGACGCGCTTCTCTGTCAGTCATTAGACCTTTACTGGTTGATAAAACGGCGATGCCTAGGCCTCCAAGGACTCTAGGAACCTCATCTGATTTCGTGTACACCCTAAGACCCGGTTTGGATATTCGCTTCAACCCCGAGATGGTGCGACTGCGGTCGGGTGTGTATTTCAATTGGATGGACAAAGTTTGTCCTGGCCGATCTGTCGCTTCGGCAATTTGGTAGTCGGCAATATAACCTTCTGATTTAAGAATCGCCGCTAAAGACTCTTTAAGTTTTGAGTACGGCATCTCAACATGGTCTTTATATCCCTGGTGTGCATTACGCATTCGGGTGAGCATGTCAGCTATTGGGTCAGTCATTGTCATTGCAATCTCCCCTCACCAGCTCGCCTTGGTTACACCTGGGATTTCCCCGGCGTGGACCATTTCGCGAAGACAGACACGACATAAACCAAACTTGCGATAGACCGATCGTGGTCGGCCACAACGGCGACAACGGGTGTATCCGCGGACTTTGAACTTAGGGGTACGTTGCTGTTTGTTGCGGAGCGCCTTCTTAGCCATCAGTTCTGCCCTTCCGTGCGGAACGGAAACCCGAGCGCTGTGAGCAACGCTCGTCCATGTTCGTCGTTATTAGCGGATGTCACGAGTGTGATATCCATCCCTCGAATTTTGTTAACAGAGTCATAACTAATTTCAGGGAAAATCAATTGTTCGGTAACTCCGAATGTGTAGTTGCCGCGACCATCGAAAGAACGGGGCGATAATCCTCTGAAGTCACGGATTCTTGGGATCGCAAGGCTTACGAGTCGGTCGTAGAACTCCCACATTCTGTTATTTCGGAGAGTTACCTTCGCTCCAATAGCGTTTCCTTCTCGGAGCTTGAAGCCTGCTATTGACTGTTTTGCTCTCGTAATCGCTGGTTTTTGGCCAGTGATCTTTGTGAGATCCTCAACGGCGCTATCTAGAAAGGCTCTGTTTACGAGCGCATCTCCTACGCCTGAGTTAACGGAGATTTTACTGAGTTTTGGTACCTGCATGATGTTGTCAAGCCCAAGTTGCGTTTGCAGTTGATCCCGAAGTGTCTCTCTATAGAGCACCTTCATGCGGGGTTCCATCAGAGTCGTACTCACGACAATTCCTCCCCTGATTTTTTGTGGTAACGAACTTTTGTGTCGCCTTCCATTCGGTAACCGACTCGGCCAGCTTCGCCAGTCTTCGGGCACACTACGGCGACATTGGAGGCGTTAATCGATAATGCGATATCGATGATTCCGCCCTGGTCATTTGCCTGTGTCGGGGGTTGGTGTTTCCGACCGGTGTGGACTCCTTCGACAGTTATGCGACCACGTTCAGCGTCAACTGCCATTACGTGTCCTTCAGTTCCTTTGTCTTTGCCTGAGAGAACTCGGACGAGATCACCTTTTTTGATTTTCATCACAAGACCTCTGGGGCTAATGAGACGATTCGCATAAAGCGTTGGTCTCGTAGTTCGCGGCCTACCGGTCCGAAGATTCGGGTTCCTCGGGGTTGCCGATTCTCGTCAATTAGAACTGCTGCGTTTTCATCGAAACGTATATAGCTACCATCGGGGCGGCGACGTTCTTTGCGTGTACGTACGACAACGCAGCGAACGACTTCGCCTTTCTTCACTCCGGCGCCAGGGATGGCGTCTTTTACTGTCGCGATGAATACGTCACCAATTGACGCGTAGCGGCGGCCTGTGCCGCCAAGTACGCGTATACACAGGACTTCTCTGGCACCTGAGTTGTCGGCGACTTTAAGTCGGGATTCTTGCTGGATCACTGCATCGACTCCGGGATCAACGAGCTCGCTCGACGATTTCAACTAGCCGCCATCGTTTCTTCTTCGACAAGGGTCGAGTTTCCATTACTCGAACCCTGTCGCCTGGACGGGCATCGTTTTCTTCATCGTGTACGTAAAGCTTCTTGGTCTGTTGAACAGTTTTGAAATAACGGGCGTGACGAACACGTTCGATCACCGCAACGACGATCGTCTTTTCCATTGCTGTGGAAACGACTAACCCCTCGCGGATCTTTCGGCCATTACGTTCTTCTGACGTGACTTGCGTATCAGTCATGAGTTGGTCTCCGCTACTGCCTCTGCAGCAGCAATTTCTCGTTCCCGAAGGATGGTGTTGATTCGCGCTACATCTCGTTTGACTTGTGACATACGTGCGGAATTCTCTAGTTGCCCAGTCGCGAACTGGAAACGCAGGTTGAAAAGTTCTTGCTTTAGTTCGCCAATTTGATCAATAAGTTGATCATCGGCGAGCTCGCGAAGAGCTGCTGCTGCTGCCATCAGATTGCCTCCTCGCGACTTATGACACGCGCCTTTATTGGGAGTTTTTGGATGGCTCGGTTAAGTGCTCCGTGCGCAAGTTCTGCGTCTACACCACCGAGTTCAAACATCACTCGTCCTGGTTTTACAACGGCAACCCAGCGTTCGGGATTTCCTTTACCGGAGCCCATTCGAGTTTCAGCTGGTTTGGCTGTTACTGGCTTATCAGGAAAAACATTGATCCAAACTTTTCCACCACGCTTGACATGTCGAGTCATAGCGATACGGGCAGCTTCAATTTGGCGGGCTGTTATCCAGCCAGGTTCTAACGCCTGGATTCCGAAATCGCCGAAATTAATTGTTGTTCCACCTTTGGCACGGCCCTTGGTCCGACCTCGGTGAGTTTTACGGTGTTTTACCTTCCGGGGCATCAACATATCAATCGTCTCCCGGCCTGAAGTTAGGGGTCTGACTTTGCTCACGTGTAGCGCGCTCGATCTGTTCCTCTTCTTCGAGCAGCTTCTCAAACTCAGGATCAGCTTCTTTAATTAGTGGTGCTGGTTCTTCAATCTCATCTCCAGCCACATCAGCTCTACGGCCTCCAGAAGAAACAACTGGACCGCTTTGTTCAGCTGCGCCTGACGTTTCACCAACAGCCATCGCAGCTTCTCGACTGATCCGTTCGTCAGCGGAAACCTTGTAAGGCAAAATATCGCCCTTATATAGCCATACTTTTACGCCAATTCGCCCTGCCGTTGTTCGAGCTTCGCGGAAGCCGTAATCAATATCAGCTCTCAGGGTGTGAAGGGGCACACGTCCTTCGCGATACCACTCAGTTCGGGCCATTTCAGAGCCGCCAAGTCGCCCTGAACATTGGACTCGGATTCCGAGTGCTCCAGCTTTTTGGGCATTTTGGACTGCCCGCTTCATGGCCCGGCGGAAAGCCACACGGCCGGCAAGTTGGTCTGCGACACCCTGAGCAATGAGCGCTGCATCAAGTTCTGGTTGTTTTATTTCCTGGATATTTAATTGAACCTTGGGATTGCCCGAGATTTTAGTAAGACCTTCGCGAAGTCGATCTGCTTCAGCTCCTCGACGACCAATGACGATGCCAGGCCGGGCGGTATGTACATCTACACGCAGCCGGTCACGAGTTCGTTCCACTTCAATACGGCTTATCGCTGCATGGGGCAGTTCGGTCTGTAAGAAGTTCCGAATCTCCCAGTCCTCAATGATGTAGTCCTGATAGTCCTTGTCGGCGTACCAGCGGGACTTCCAATCTGTAGTAATGCCGAGCCGGAAGCCGTACGGGTTAACTTTCTGACCCATGATCAGGCCTCCTTCTCTTCTTCGTCGCTTGAGTCTGCATCCTCTGTAGTTTCAAGTTCAGCGTTTTCTGTTTCTGTTTGTTCTTCGTCTGAAATCTCTGTTTCAGAAGAATCCGCCTCTTCGTTGACTGCTTCAGCTTCGACGGTGCTGTCCTCTGCAGCCACTTCCTCGACAACCTCGTCCTCGGCAACGTCGGATTCGACTATTTTGTCTTCTTCTGTTTCCTTACTTGCGGCAACGCGAGCGGCGCGGTCTTGGTCGGCGCTGCGGCGTCCCGAGGCGGCGAGACGGGCGGCGCGCATCTCAAGTTCATCTTCAGAAAGCTGCGCCACCACTACGGTTATGTGGCAAGTTCTTTTGTTGATGCGCGTAGCTCGTCCTCGGGCACGGGGACGCCATCTTTTCAGGGTCGGCCCTTCGTCTGCCCAACATTCAGCTACGTATAGCTCGTCTGCTGAGAGATTTTCGTTGTTTTCTGCATTTGATACCGCACTCTCAAGAACCTTAGAGATGACCGTTGCTGCTCCTCTATCGCAGAATTGCAGCTCTTCTCTCGCTTGCTCTAAATCAGCATCGCGAATGAGGTCAAGAACAACTCTTGCCTTTGAAGCTGAAAGACGCGCAAATTTGTGGACGGAGCGCGCACCAGCGACTGTGTCCAGATCGATGAGGCCGCTCATCAGCTGCCTCCCCGTTCTTGGCCAGCGTGGAATTTGAACGTTCGGGACGGCGCGAATTCGCCCAACTTATGCCCCACCATGGCTTCTGTGACGTAGACGGGCACGTGTTTACGGCCGTCGTGGACAGCGATGGTATGACCAATCATTTCTGGGATGATCGTTGAGCGTCGACTCCAGGTCTTGACGACTTTTTTATCGCCGCTTTCGTTTAGCGCGTCGACCTTTTTGAGCAGATGGTCATCTACAAAAGCGCCTTTTTTTAAGCTACGTGGCATTTGTTACCTCCGCGATCCGCGGGTACGGCGACGACGAATAATCATGTCGTTCGACTTCTTGTTCTTCTTGCGAGTACGACCTTCTGGCTTACCCCATGGCGATACTGGGTGGCGACCACCGGAGGTCTTTCCTTCTCCACCACCAAGAGGGTGGTCGACCGGGTTCATCGCTACACCGCGAGTTTGTGGACGGACACCTTTCCATCGGTTCCGTCCAGCTTTGCCAATCTTGATCAAATCTGCCTCTGCGTTACCGACCGATCCGACCGTGGCTCGGCAGTCAATGGGGACACGACGCATTTCGGTACTTGGTAAACGCAGAGTTGCGTGAGGCCCTTCTTTCGCTACAAGCTGCACACCGGCGCCCGCTGAGCGAGCCATCTGGCCTCCAGCTCCGGGCTTCAACTCGATGTTGTGGATGGTGGTACCTACCGGCATATAACGCAGAGGTAGGGCATTACCGACTCGAACTTCAGCATGCTGACCATTTTCGATTTTGTCGCCTACTTCTAGTCCAGCAGGAGCGAGAATGTATCGCTTCTCGCCATCGTGATAGTGGAGCAGCGCGATACGGCAATTTCTATTTGGGTCGTACTCAATCGTGGCTACAGTTGCCGGGACTCCGTCTTTGTTGCGTTTGAAATCGATTATCCGGTAACGCTGCTTATGGCCGCCTCCCCGGTGACGGGACGTCTTCCTACCATTATTATTTCTGCCGCCGGTCGAATGTTTCTTTGCTAGCAGCGACTTTTCAGGCGTAGTTGTAGTGATCTCACTGAAGTCGGAGACCGTTTGAAAACGTCTACCCGGACTGGACGGCTTGCGTACGCGAATTCCCATAGCTATGTCTCAAAGATCTGGATCGAGTCGCCCTCGGCGAGAGTGACAATGGCCCGCTTGGTATCAGCGCGCTTTCCCAACGTGTTATTTCGTCGGTTGCGGCGAACTTTACCCTTGCGGTTGAGTGTGTTGACCTTGGTAACAGTGACATCAAAAATTGATTCAACTGCTTGGCGAATCTCGGGCTTCGAGGCAGAGGTCTGAACTTGGAAAACGTAGATGTTTTGCTCTAGTTGCTCATACGACTTCTCAGAAACTACGGGCGCAATGACTACGTCGCGTGGATCTTTCATGAATCTGCCCCAGGAAGAGTTGCGGAAGTAAAGACAAGCCAATCTGAGCAGAGGACGTCATAGGCGTTGAGCTCTGCGGCTTGTACGAGTTGTACTGACGGTAGGTTTCTGAAGCTCCGAACCGTTGTCTCATCAGCTTCGGCGACAACCATCATGACCTTTCCCTCAAGTTCTAGATTCTTGAGAGCGTTGATCGCATCTTTGGTTTTAGGTGTCTCAAATTGCCATTGGTCAACAACAACAACCCGATCGCTTTGGGCTCGGTCGCTTAGCGCCGAACATAATGCAAGACGGTTCATTTTCTTATTGACTTTTTTTCGAAAGCTACGTGGCTTCGGACCGTGAACGATTCCGCCACCTGTGAACTGGGGTGCTCGAATTGAACCTTGCCGAGCTCGACCGGTTCCTTTTTGTCGATAGGGCTTAGCTCCACCGCCTCTTACTTCGGCGCGCGTTTTTGTGTTGGCGCTTCCGCTTCGTTTGGCGGCTAGTTGAGCGGTTACTACCTGATGTAGAACAGCCATGTTGGGTTCAATCCCAAATATGGCGTCATCAAGGGTGACGGTGCCTGAAGTGCCGCCATCCTGGGTTCTAAGGTCCAAAGTTGTTGCCATTATCAGCCCTTCACTGCGTCGCGGATAACCACAACGCCTCCCTTGGGTCCCGGAACTGAGCCGCGAATGAGTAAGAGTTCGCGCTCTGCGTCAGCTTCAACAACGGTGAGGTTGAGGGTGGTGACTTTCTCCGCGCCCATACGGCCTGCCATTCTCGTTCCTTTAAAGACTCGAGAGGGAGTAGCACAGGCGCCGATTGCGCCGGGAGCTCGATGAACTCTGTGAGCGCCGTGACTGGCTTTTTGGCCACTGAAATTGTGGCGCTTCATTACACCAGCAAAGCCTTTACCCTTAGACACGGCTGTTACGTCGACTTTTTCCCCCGCTTCGAGTACGTCTGCAGCAAGTTCCTGACCGATTTCGATTTCACTTACATCATCAATACGCAGTTCAACTAGTCGCTGTCCTGGTTCTACCCCTGCAGTCTCAAAATGTCCTGCTTCGGGTTTGCTCAACTTTGAAGCTTCGCGTTGACCATAAGTGACTTGGACGGCGGTATAGCCGTCACGCTCGTCGGTTTTTACTTGGACCACGCGGCACGGTTCGACCTGCAGCATGGTGACGGGGACGACCCGGTTTTCATCATCCCACAGCTGGGTCATACCCACTTTTGTGGCGACAATCGCCTTATTCGCCATGTCCGATGTCTTCCTCTTCCAAATGGGGCCGGTTGGCCGCCGTTCACGCGAACGCTCCGCTCGGCAAAGCCGGCGGAGCGAAAATTAGGTTGTGCCGACCGGTTCCGACCCTAAGGCCGGCCTCGCCGGACGTCGATTCGTGCATCTAAAACTCAGAGACACGGGGACTAAACGATACCGGGGCTTTAGTCCAAACACCACCCCGACGTATGTATCAATGCTAGTTCTGTTGAATTTTGATCTCTATATCAACACCAGCTGGTAGTTCTAACCGCTGCAATGAGTCCACCGTTTTAGGTGATGGCTCAACTATGTCAATCAACCGCTTGTGAATCCGCATCTCGAAGTGCTCTCGAGAATCTTTATCCTTATGTGGCGATCGAACGACTGTGTACCTGTGTTTTTCGGTTGGCAAAGGCACGGGGCCTTTAATATTGGCTTGAGTCCGAAGAACAGTCTCAACGATTTTTTGAGTGCTTTGGTCCACTATGTCGTGGTCGTACGCCTTAAGGCGGATACGGATCTTTTGTGAAGCGGCCATCGTTATTATTCGATGATTTTCGTGACTCGACCGGCACCAACTGTGCGTCCGCCTTCGCGAATAGCAAAGCGTAGGCCTTCATCCATCGCGATGGGGTTGATCAACTCAACCGTCATATCGGTGTTGTCACCGGGCATGCACATTTCTGTGCCTGAAGGTAACTCAACCATTCCTGTGATGTCAGTTGTCCGGAAATAGAACTGCGGACGATAGTTGGAGAAGAATGGCTTGTGGCGGCCGCCTTCTTCCTTGGTCAAGATATAGACCTGCGCTTCGAACTTAGTATGTGGGGTGATAGATCCCTTGGCGCAACAAACTTGGCCACGTTCGACGTCGTCCTTATCGATACCTCTCAACAGCAGACCGACGTTGTCACCAGCCTGACCCTCATCAAGGATCTTGCGGAACATTTCAACACCAGTGATGGTGGTGGTCTGCGTATCTCGAATACCTACGATTTCGATCTCTTCTCCGGTGTTACAGACACCGGTTTCGATCTTGCCGGTCACTACTGTTCCTCGGCCTGTAATAGAGAAGACGTCCTCAACTGGCATCAGGAAGGGCCTGTCAGTATCGCGATCAGGCTCAGGAACAGCCTCATCAACGGCGGCCATGAGTTCCAGAATCTTGTCAGCGGCCCCATCAGCACCTTCTAAAGCGCCGAGAGCAGATACTTGGACTACTGGAACGTCATCGCCAGGGAACTCATATTCGTTGAGCAATTCACGAACTTCAAGCTCAACTAGTTCCAAGAGTTCTTCATCGTCAACCATGTCGACTTTGTTCAACGCAACAACGATGTAAGGAACGCCAACTTGGCGGGCTAGCAAAACGTGTTCCCGCGTTTGAGGCATTGGGCCGTCAGCTGCAGACACAACCAAAATTGCACCATCAACCTGAGCAGCACCCGTGATCATGTTCTTGATGTAGTCAGCGTGGCCGGGCATGTCGACATGGGCGTAATGACGGTTGTCTGTTTCGTATTCAACGTGGGAAATTGAGATCGTGATACCACGCTCTCTTTCCTCAGGCGCCTTGTCAATATCTTCGAATGCTGTTGCTTCGCCGCCCGAAGACTCAGCTAAAACCTTGGTAATAGCAGCCGTCAACGTGGTCTTGCCGTGGTCAATATGGCCCATCGTTCCCACATTGACATGCGGCTTAGTCCGTTCAAACTTCTCCTTGGACATGATTTCTCTCCGGTGTCTTCCTATTTTGCTTTAGATCGATATTTATTTGGTTGTTTGTTTGCTTGCTGTATTTACTCGCCGCGGATTCGTTTTACGATGTCTTCGGCGATATTGGGTGGGACTTGCTGGTAGTTCTCGAACTGCATCGAGTAGGTAGCCCGACCCTGAGTACGTGAACGCAGGTCGTTAGCGTAACCGAACATCTCCGATAACGGCACCTGAGCGTCAATTACTTGTGCTGTTCCGCGATTTTCCATCTGACCAACCCGGCCCCGTCGCGAATTCAAATCGCCAATTACATCGCCCATATAGTCCTCTGGAGTGACGACTTCTACGGACATGATTGGTTCCAAAAGAACAGGGCCAGCTTTACGTGCGGCTTCGCGCATCGCCATGGTGCCAGCGATTTTGAATGCCATTTCCGATGAATCCACATCGTGAGTCGATCCGTCGATTAGCGATACCTTTACGTCGACCATCGGGAACCCGGCGAGTGGCCCATTGTCCATTGAGGACTTCAAGCCAGCATCAACTGAACTGATGTATTCGCGGGGAATCACGCCGCCTTTGATGGTGTCGTCGAAGACATACCCTTCACCTGCATCACTCGGCTCGAGATTGATGACGACAACGGCATATTGGCCGGAACCGCCACTCTGTTTGATATGCCTGTACTCAAACTTCTCTACTGCCTTAGTAATGGTTTCTCGGTAGGCAACTTGCGGTTTTCCGATTGTTGCATCGACTCGAAATTCTCGGAGCATTCGGTCGACTAAAACTTCGAGGTGGAGTTCGCCCATTCCTGAAATAACAGTTTGACCAGTTTCTTCGTCGGTCTGAACCCTAAATGTCGGATCTTCTTCAGATAACGCTGATAGCGCCTTCCCTAGTTTGTCTTGGTCACCTTTGGATCGAGGTTCTACGGCGACATGCACTACGGGTTCTGGGAAGGTCAGCTGTTCTAGAACTATGGGTTTGTCCGGGGCACACAATGTGTCTCCGGTTCGGGTGTTCTTTAGCCCAATCCCGGCAACAATGTCACCCGCTTGGATGTCATCGCGATCTTCGCGGTTGTTGGCGTGCATCTGGAGTATGCGCCCAATCCGTTCTTTATTACCAGTGGTTGTGTTGAGGACCTGGCCGCCTTTTTCCAAACTGCCGCTATAAACCCTGAAGTAGACCAGTTTCCCTACGTGCGGGTCGGTCATGATTTTGAAGGCCAACGCAGAGAATGGTTCATCGTCTTTGGGTTGGCGTTCAAGAGTGTCTTCGCCGTTAAGAGTGGTTCCGTCGATGGCCGGGATGTCCAATGGCGACGGTAGGTAACGGGTTACTGCATCTAGCAGTGGTTGGACACCTTTGTTTTTGAAGGCGGTCCCGGTCAGTACCGGAACTATTTGGTTTGCGATTGTTCCACGACGGATCGCATCGTGGAGCGTTTCTTCATCGACGTCTTCGCCTTCAAGGTAAGCCATCATGATGTCTTCGTCGACGTCAGCGAGCGCCTCTAAAAGTTTCGACCTATATTCCTGGGCTTTGTCTTGTAGATCAGCAGGAATTTCTACGATGTCGTAACTCGCTCCAAGGTCTTCTCCCTGCCAAACGATTGCATTCATGGCTACAAGGTCGACGACGCCAGCAAAATCGGCTTCGTTACCGATGGGGAGTTGAAGGACTGCGACGTTGGCTTCCAATCGGTCAACAATGCTTGCCAGCGAGTCGTAGAAGGATGCGCCAGTACGGTCAAGTTTGTTGATGAAACACATGCGGGGAACGCCGTATTTGTCGGCCTGTCGCCACACGGTTTCGGTTTGAGGCTCTACTCCCGCTACTCCGTCAAACACTGCCACGGCACCATCAAGCACTCGAAGTGACCGCTCGACTTCAACTGTGAAGTCCACGTGACCCGGAGTGTCAATGATGTTGATTACATGGTCGTTCCACATACAGGTCGTGGCGGCCGAAGTAATCGTTATGCCGCGTTCTTGTTCTTGCTCCATCCAGTCCATGGTTGCTGCACCGTCGTGGACTTCACCTATTTTGTAGTTCACTCCGGTGTAATAGAGGATGCGCTCCGTCGTAGTTGTCTTGCCAGCATCGATGTGCGCCATGATGCCAATGTTTCGAACGCGTTCAAGGGGATGATTGCGTGGCATGAGATATCTGCCTCGGTCTTCTAGGGGTCAGGGTTCTTACGGGGAAATTGCTATGCGCTCCTAGGAGCACTTCCTACAACCAGTGTGCCGGTTTATAAGGTCTTTAGGGTGACAGACGGTTCTTTTGTTACCACCTGTAATGGGCAAAAGCCTTGTTAGCTTCTGCCATCCGATGCGTATCTTCGCGGCGTTTGGTTGCGGAACCTGTGCCGTTGGATGCATCAAGGACTTCGTTTGCTAGTCGTTCAGCCATAGTGCGCTCCCGTCGCTCACGGGAATAGTCAACGATCCAACGAATTGCGAGGGTGTTAGCGCGTCGCGGTCGAACTTCGACTGGTACTTGGTATGTGGCACCGCCAACACGTCGGCTCTTCACTTCCAACTGTGGTTTTGTGTTATCCACAGCACGCTTCAGGACATCTAATGGCTCGCCGCCAGTCTTTTCTGAGACCATGTCAAGAGCGTCATACACAATGCGTTCTGCTGTTGCTCGTTTACCACGTTGAAGGACTTTATTAATCACTTGGGTGACAAGAGTCGAGTCGTAAACCGGATCGGCTGCGAGCTCGCGTCTGGGGGCAGCGCCGCGACGAGGCATTTCAGCTCTCCTTCTTTGCGCCGTATCGGGAACGGGCTTGTCGGCGGGCGGAAACTCCGGAAGCATCTAGTGATCCGCGAACAACTTTGTAACGAACACCAGGAAGATCTTTTACACGGCCACCGCGAACAAGGACGATGCTGTGTTCTTGGAGGTTGTGGCCTTCGCCAGGAATATATGCAGTTACTTCGATACCGCTGGTCAATCGGACACGCGCGACTTTTCTCAGGGCTGAATTCGGTTTCTTTGGTGTATGCGTATAGACACGAGTACATACCCCGCGACGTTGTGGGGAACCCTTCAATGCGGGGGTTTTAGCCTTGGTCGGTTTGGATTTTCGGCCCTTGCGGACCAGTTGCTGGATTGTAGGCACCAAATTCCTCTGATTGGGCAACATGTGTTACGGGTTGCGGTAGGTCTACTCGACTCGAAATACTGTCCGGGTCGGAACAAGACCGAGTGATAATGCTACGAGTCGCGTAACGGAGAGGCAACCTCGAAGTGCGCTACCGAAACATATTTATCTGGGATTTTGGTTAACCCCGATCAAATTCAATCGGCCCTATCGCCTGGTAAACCTTCTAACTACGGCATTCATGACCCTATCGAGTTCCAATCTTTCAGTAGTTGCTGCAACTACTATCACTGACGTGAGGGGCAGCACTCCCCAGGTTTGATCGTCGGATCGCATCAAAGACCCTGTCATTGGGCCCCAGCGAGCAGTTTCAAATGTTGAGAGTGCCGCCGCTCGTAGTCCATTAAGGAACGTGATGTTTCCAATGATCGGCTCAGCAACACGAATAAACATCAACGCCCCGTTTGGCTCTCCGTGAATCGTGAGGCCCACAGCAGCAATATCTCTAACGGAGGCTGCTATTTCGGCATCATCGAAGATCATTCGCTCTAACTGATTCTCTGCACTGGGTGAGAGATCTCTGGGCGTAATTCCGGGAGGCCAAGGCATGGTCTTTAGAAGCTCAGCGGATCCTATTGACTTAACAGCATCTACTGAAATGGTTGTTGAGGTGGACAGCCCTGAGTCGCCTATTGATTTACTGCAACTGGACACGCCAAGGGCAAGCACCAAACAGGTGCTTGCCATGGCATGTCTCATGTGAGCCTTAATTAGCCTGCGTCACCAAGCTGAACAACTTCGCCGCCTTCTTCACTTCCGATAGTGGCGAGCCATTCGGCTGGGTCAAGGTCTTCGTCTGATGAGAAGAACTCCATCGGTTCGTAGTCAGGCGCAGTTGTGTCGATATTTCGATATTGACCTTGACCTGTCCCTGCCGGGATCAGTTTTCCGATGATGATGTTCTCTTTAAGACCTTTCAAGTCATCTTGTCTTGATTCGATCGCCGCTTCTGTCAGAACTCTCGTCGTTTCTTGGAACGAGGCTGCAGACAGCCATGAATCCGTAGCAAGTGATGCCTTGGTAATTCCCATGATTACTGGGCGAGCTTCAGCTGGACGTTGACCTTCTTGGACAAGACCGCGGTTGACTTCAGCATAAACGCGTTGGTCAACCTGTTCTCCTGGGAGGAATACCGATTCGCCGGGCTCACCTACCAAGACTCGTCGGGTCATTTGTCGAATAATAAGTTCGATGTGCTTATCGTGGATTGAAACGCCTTGTTCTCGATATACCTTTTGAACTTCTTCCACTAAGTATTGCTGGGTTTCGCGAACACCCCGAATTTCTAATAACTCTTTCGGGTCACGAGGTCCATCTACTAACGGATCTCCAGCTTTAATTTCTTGACCATCGACCACTGAGAGACGTGCGATAGTCGCAACGGTGTGAGTTTCTTCTTCTCCATCGTCGCCAACGACTACGATCTCTCGTCCTCGGCCGTCATCGTCACCAATTCTGACAACCCCAGTTCGTGTCGCCAATGTGGCTTTACCTTTTGGTGTTCGTGCTTCGAAAAGTTCGACCACGCGAGGAAGACCACCTGCAATATCGCTTCCGGCAACGCCTCCGGTGTGGAAGGTTCTCATAGTTAGCTGAGTTCCTGGCTCACCAATTGATTGCGCAGCAATAACACCGACTGCTTCGCCTAGTTCGATCATTTGTCGGGTTGCTAGGGAACCGCCGTATGCTTTCGCCGAAACACCAAACTCTGAGTTATCAGTCAACGGAGAGAGCACTTGCACCCGGGTTACTTTGGGGTCGTCTCGCAAGATCACCATTTCTTCGTCGCCGATGAGGGTTCCGGCTTCCATAACTCCATCGGTAAGTTCAACATCTTGGGCTAAACACCGACTGAAGAGTCGTGTCTCTAAATAGGTTCGCTTCTCAGCGGTGTCAGGTCCTATGTCTTCGAGCCAGAGACCTAACACCGGTCCGGATCGTTCAAATGGATCTTCATCGTTGATGATGAGTTCTTGGGCAACGTCCACTAGGCGGCGAGTCAGGTATCCCGAGTCGGCGGTCCGCAACGCGGTATCGACAAGGCCCTTTCTGGCTCCAGGAGTCGAAATGAAGTACTCCAACATGGCAAGGCCTTCACGATAAGAGGACTTAATCGGGCGGGGGATGATGTCGCCACGTGGGTTAGCCACGAGTCCGCGAATTGCAGCAATTTGGCGCACCTGCATCATGTTTCCACGAGCCCCGGAACCAACCATCATGTCGATTGGGTTGAACACAACTGATTTCAGTTCGCGTTCGAGTGATGCTCTGACTTCCTCTGTGGCTGATGTCCAGATTTCTACTTCTTTTTGTCGACGTTCACCGTCTGTGATGATGCCGCGTCGGAACTGGTTTTCTACGCGCTCCGCTTCACCTTCATAGCGTTCAAGGATCTCTGCCTTGTCTGGCGGCACGCGAACATCGTCAATAGAGATCGTCAATCCTGATTTTGTCGCGTATTTGTAGGAGAGATCTTTTATGCGATCCAGAGATGCAGCGACTTCGTTGGTAGGCCAGCCGTCAGACAGTTCTCCGACAATGTCTCCCATGTCGCTCTTCTTGACTGCCCTATTCACATAGGGGAATCCTTCAGGCAAGGCATCGTTGAACAAAACTCGACCGGCTGTAGTTGTCTGATGACCGCCTTCTTCCAAAGCGAGGGCATCGGTCCGCCAAATTATTGGTCGGTGTAGTTCAACTCGGCCCAGTGTGACAGCGCGTTCAATTTCGTGGAAGTGTTTGAATACTGGTTGTTCTTCCGCATCAGCTTCTCCCCGCAGTTCGGTGAGGTAGTAGCCGCCAATAATCATGTCTTGGCTGGGCACAGTCATAGGTCGACCATCAGCAGGCGACAGAATATTGTTTGCCGAAAGCATCAAGACTCTGGCCTCTGCTTGTGCTTCCGAGGACAATGGCAGGTGAACTGCCATCTGGTCACCATCAAAGTCAGCGTTGAATGCTGCACACACCAGCGGGTGGATTTGGATTGCTTTACCTTCGACTAACACTGGTTCGAAAGCTTGGATACCTAAACGGTGAAGGGTTGGGGCTCGGTTGAGCAGAACTGGGTGCTCTTTTATAACCTCTTCGAGAACGTCCCAAACTTCTGATCTGCGGCGTTCAACCATTCGTTTCGCAGACTTGATGTTCGGGGCGAGATCCAAGTCATCCAGTCGTTTCATCACGAAAGGCTTGAACAACTCCAATGCCATCAACTTCGGGAGTCCGCATTGATGCAGTTTGAGAGTTGGCCCAACAACAATTACTGAGCGTCCTGAGTAGTCAACTCGCTTACCTAATAAGTTCTGTCGGAACCGTCCTTGTTTCCCTTTAAGCATGTCCGAGAGCGACTTCAAGGGGCGATTACCAGGGCCTGTAACCGGTCGCCCACGACGACCGTTATCAAACAACGCGTCAACCGCTTCTTGCAGCATTCGTTTCTCGTTGTTGACAATGATTTCTGGGGCTCCGAGATCGAGCAGCCTTTTTAGACGGTTATTTCGATTGATAACGCGTCGGTACAAGTCATTGAGGTCCGACGTGGCGAAACGACCACCATCCAGTTGCACCATTGGTCGAAGATCAGGGGGAATCACCGGAACGGCATCAAGAATCATTGCTCGGGGGTCGTTGATGCGTTTTTCGTTTGGGTTTCTCCGATTGAACGCACTCAAAATCTTGAGTCGTTTAATCGCTTTTTGCTTTCTTTGGGCAGATAAGGGGCGTCGGCCGTCAGCAGCCTCTATCGCTTCACGTAAAAGAATTTCCTCGTCGTCGAAGTCAATTCGCTCCATAAGTTGGGCGATAGCTTCGGCTCCCATACCACCTTCGAAATAGTCGCCGTAACGGTCCTCTAGTTCACGCCATAAGAGTTCATCTTCGATAATTTTACGTCCGTGTAAATCACGAAATTCATCAAAGGCACGCTCAACTGTTTCCAGTTCGGTATCACACTCTGTTTTAAGGGCTTCTATGTCCCGGTCGGCGTCTCGACGTCGGGCTTTGAGGTCTTTTTCTTTCAGGCCTTCGGCTTCGAGTTGAGTAATTTCTTCCTCAAGTTCCTTGAGGCGTTCCGCAATTTCGTCGTCGAATTCTTCGCGAATCACGTCAAGCTCTTCGCGCATTTCTAACTCAAGGCGCGGCAGGTCTTCGTGGCGCTTGTCGTCATCAACCCATGTAACGAGGTTCGCTGCGAAGTAAATAACCCGTTCGAGCTGTTTGGCCTTGAGTTCTTCACGAATTTCGAGGCCAGTTAGCAAATATGCAAGCCAGCTTCTGGTACCACGCAGATACCAAATATGTACAACTGGTGCAGCGAGCTCAATATGGCCCATGCGCTCTCTACGCACTTTTTGGCGTGTTACTTCTACACCGCACCGCTCACAGATGATGCCTTTAAAACGAACCCGCTTGTACTTTCCGCAGGCGCATTCCCAGTCTTTTGTGGGACCGAAAATCTTTTCACAAAACAAGCCATCTTTTTCGGGCTTTAGTGTTCGGTAGTTAATCGTTTCGGGTTTCTTTACTTCCCCGTTAGACCAAGTCCGGATGGCATCAGCAGTTGCTAAGCCAATCCTGATATCTGAGAACTCATTAACGTCGATCATTTGCTGCTCTCAATTCGAAAAGGGGTTATATGTAGGGCGCCGGTGCTCACAATTGTTGCCTCCGGAGTGCGTCTTCTTCGTCAGTTCCTCGTTCAGGTCGGCTTATGTCTATTCCCAGCGACTCTTCTGCTCGGAAGACGTCTTCATCAAGTCCCTGCATGTCTATTTGGTCACCGGTCAACGAGATCACTTCGACGTTTAAGCAAAGCGCCTGCATTTCCTTAATTAGGACTTTGAAACTTTCTGGAATCCCTGGTTCGGGAATGTTCTTGCCTTTAACAATCGCTTCATAGACTTGGACTCTTCCCAACGTGTCATCAGACTTTATGGTTAAGAGTTCTTGAAGCAGATACGCGGCTCCATAAGCCTCAAGGGCCCATACTTCCATTTCACCAAATCGCTGGCCACCGAACTGTGCCTTACCGCCCAGCGGCTGCTGGGTAATCATTGAGTAAGGACCAGTCGACCTAGCGTGGATCTTGTCATCCACAAGGTGGGCCAGTTTGAGAATATAGCTATAACCAACCATGATTGGTTGGTCGTATGCTTCTCCAGAACGTCCGTCGTAAAGAACTGCTTTACCGGCTGACGTCATCATGCGTTCGCCTGATGAGGCTTCTGGCCGAAGATTTTCAAGGGCCTTTTGGATGGTTGGGTGAGCACCAGCACGTTCTTCTTCATCCCAACTGGCGCCATCAAATACCGGTGTCGCTACGAACACCGATGGTTCAGTCCGTGGACGTGTTTTGCGAGCCGTATTGGAGATAGGTTCGTTGCCAACGGCTTGCCCGTTAACTTCCCAACCCCAACGGGCGGCATATCCTAGGTGAGCCTCTAGTACCTGACCGACGTTCATTCGACTCGGCACCCCAAGCGGACTCAGGATGATGTCTATCGGTGTCCCATCAGCTAAATACGGCATCTCTTCCACTGGGAGGATCTTCGATATAACACCTTTGTTGCCGTGGCGGCCAGCAAGTTTGTCACCGACACTAATTTTGCGCTTTTGAGCCACATAAACACGAACTAGTTCATTGACACCCGGTGGCAATTCTTCGTCTTCGTCGCGTTGAAGTACCCGGACATCGGTTACTACTCCACGTTCTCCGTGAGGGACTTTGAGCGAGGTGTCACGAACTTCACGAGCTTTTTCGCCAAAGATGGCTCGAAGCAAACGTTCTTCAGGGGTCAGTTCCGTTTCGCCCTTTGGCGTTACCTTGCCGACAAGTACGTCTCCAGGACCCACCTCAGCGCCGACACGAACAACGCCTCGTTCGTCAAGGTCAGCTAACACATCATCAGCCACATTCGGAATGTCTCGGGTAATTTCTTCTGGGCCAAGTTTCGTGTCTCGAGCATCGATTTCATGTTCGTGAATGTGAATAGAGGTGAGGACATCGTCCTTCACCAGGCGCTCACTGATAATGATCGCGTCTTCGAAGTTGTAGCCTTCCCAAGCCATGTAAGCGACCAGAAGGTTTTTGCCGAGCGCGAGCTCACCCTTATCAGTAGAGGGACCATCAGCAAGAATCGCTCCTGCCTTAACCTTGTCTCCCTCGCGTACGATGGGCTTCTGATTTATACATGTGTCTTGGTTTGAGCGTTCGAACTTGAGCAGTTGGTGACTTGTCGTTCCAGCTTTCTTATATTCGACGCTGATGTTGGTCCCCGTTACCTCGGTGACTACGCCGTCTTCATCGGCGAGGATCACGTCTGCTGCATCGCCAGCAGCGCGTGCTTCGATACCAGTACCTACATATGCAGCTTCTGCGCGAAGCAGCGGGACTGCTTGACGTTGCATATTGGCGCCCATAAGTGCACGGTTTGCGTCGTCATGCTCAAGGAAGGGGATCAGGGCGGTTGCCACCGAAACAATCTGTTTCGGAGAAACGTCCATGAGATCAACCTCATCTGCCGGGACATAACTAATTTCGGTAGTCGCAGCGAAATATGTGTCACGTTCCATCTGAAGTTTCAGATCGGCGAGACTCGCTCCTTGAGGACTCTTACGTACGAGAACTCGTGGGTTACGGAAGGTCTTGTTGGGATTGAGTGGGGCGTTGGCCTGCGCTACAACAAACTCTTCTTCTTCGTCAGCCGTTAAGTAACGGATCTCGTCAGTTACTTTGCCTTTTTTCACCAGTCGGTATGGCGATTCTATGAACCCAAATTCGTTAACCCGAGCGAAGGTTGCGAGACCGCCTATCAAGCCGATATTCGGTCCTTCAGGAGTTTCGATCGGACACATTCGGCCGTAGTGGCTGAAGTGCACGTCACGAACCTCGAAACCTGCTCGCTCTCGTGAAAGGCCTCCAGGGCCCAGCGCTGAAAGCCGGCGTCGGTGGGTCAAGCCTGATAGTGGGTTGACTTGGTCCATAAATTGCGACAGTTGGGAAGTACCAAAGAATTCTTTAATCGCCGCAGTTACTGGACGCGTGTTGATCAGGGTCGTCGGAGTTATGGCCTCTACATCTTGGGTGGTCATCCGTTCTCGAACAACGCGTTCCATACGGCTGAGACCGATACGAACCTGATTTTGTATTAGTTCACCAACGGACCGAATCCGGCGATTCGCGAAGTGGTCTTGGTCATCTAAGCGATAGCCCGGCTCTGCGTCGGCAAGATGAAGGAGGTAGCTAATCGAAGCTAGTACCTCTGACCTTGTTAATACCTGTGAATCAACTGCTGGACGTTCAAGCTTCAGTCCAAAGAGATCTTCGAGCTTGTCGATTTCGGCGCTCAGCTTCTTATTCAGCTTGTAACGACCAACCTTGGACAATGAGTAACGACGGTCATCAAAGTAGGCGTTGTTGAAATAATTTGCCGCGGCTTCAGCTGTTGGTGGTTCACCTGGGCGAGCACGCTTATATATCTCTATAAGTGCTTCTTCCTGGGTGGGGTCGATCGGGCTATCTTCTTCGCTGCGCGTCCACTTATCTCGTTCGCTCTCCCACTGGCCTTCTAAGAAATCAAAGTGTTGGACAAACCGCTCAAGGAAGCCTGGGTGATTGGCCTCGTCATATCCGAGTGCCCTTAAAATTGTGAAAACACTTAGTCGGCGTTTACGAGCAATACGGGCTCCTGCCGTAACGTCTTTGCCTGGTTTGTGTTCGACATCAAATTCAATCCATTCGCCTCGATAGGGATGAATGGTCCCAGTCACTAACTGGTGCTTTTGCATATTGCGAAGTCGGTATCTCTCCCCTGGCTGGAAGATGACACCCGGTGACCTCACAAGCTGACTAACGATCACGCGCTCGGTGCCGTTAATAATGAAAGTTCCCTTGTCAGTCATCTTCGGGAAATCACCCATGAAAACTGTTTGTTCTTTAATTTCACCGGTGTTGCGATTCAAGAATCGAGCTCGCACAAAGATTTGATCTGAGTATGTGTGATCTTTCTCTTTGCACTCTTTTTCTGAGAACTTTGGAGGTCCCTTGAGGTCCTCGTCGCTGCTATCAAACTCAAATTCGAGTTCAAGGTTCCCCGTGAAATCGGTAATAGGGCTTATATCGGCGAAGGTTTCTGCTAATCCAATAGCAAGAAAGCGTTCAAAGGACTTTTTCTGGACGTCGATTAGGTCGGGTAGGGGCAACACCTCTTCGAGGTTGCCGAATGAATACCGTTCCCGGGCAGCGCGAGAAGACAACGGGATCTCCTAAAATATTCAGTTGCGACCGTGGGCAACGGTCGTCAGAAGCAGGGGCGCGCGATAACTCTTAGTGTTTTCCATAAAAGACGACACCAGAGCCACGACAGCGCACAGGCTAGCGGCCAGAACAGCTTTCAACAAACTGAACGCCACTAACGGGTAGTGCAGTTACTTTAAGTCGACCGTGCCGCCGGCAGCTTCGATAGCTTCCTTGGCTTTGTCGGCATCCTCTTTGGAGACACCTTCGAGAATGTTGCTCGGGGCACCTTCGACAAGATCTTTAGCCTCTTTGAGCCCAAGGCTGGTTAAACCACGGACCTCTTTGATGACCTGAATCTTTTTATCGCCTGCGCCTGTAAGGACGACGTCGAATTCATCTTTAGCTTCAGCAGCTTCGCCGCCGGCGTCTCCGCCAGCGCCCGCAGCGGCCATCATGACCGGTGCCGCAGCTGCAGCTGTGACGTCAAACGTCTCTTCAAATGCTTTCTTAAGTTCGACGAGTTCGAGGACCGACATGTTGCCGATTGCCTCGATGATCTCTTCGGTAGTTGCCATTTCTCTCTCCTAGCTTGCTAGTTCCATTGTCGGGTTACATCCCTGCACCCGGCCATTAATTAGTTTGATCTAAGCTTTTTCCTCTGGTGAGGCTTCAGCCTCAGCAGCAGGCTCCTCAGCCTCTTCAGCCTCAGCAGCAGGCTCCTCAGCCTCTTCAGCCTCAGCAGCAGGCTCCTCAGCCTCTTCAGCCT
>Ga0208130_1000344_pt1 | contig 24461 bp, 21 predicted proteins | sample ETNtaG_31_FD_185771 | JGI IMG/M metagenome (GOLD analysis project Ga0208130, IMG submission 185771) | Marine microbial and viral communities from oxygen minimum zone, Eastern Pacific Ocean - ETNP201310SV78 (SPAdes) (version 2) | ecosystem: Environmental > Aquatic > Marine > Oceanic ... | reverse complement strand
GTTTCTACAGGGCTTTGCGTGACAGCTTTGGCGCGCCCAGAGTGGCTTGTAGAAATAGATGCAACTTTCGTAATTCCAGACTGAGAAGGGTTTAGGGTGACTTTTTCTATTGTAGCGAAATGTGCTGGTACTGGGCAGTTCGGATTAGCGATTTCCTCATCCTCACCTGCAGTTGCGGCACGTTGTGCCTTTGCTAAAGCGGGAGTAGGTGCAGTCGCGACGCAAAATGTTACTAACCCTGCTCTAGGACCTATGGTGCTTGAATACCTTGAGTCAGGGTTTTCAGCTTCAGATGCAGTCGCTACTTCGATCGCTGACGAAACTTTCCCCAATTATCGTCAGCTATTGGCGATTGATAAAAATGGTAATACTTGCATTCATTCGGGAGAAATGTCTCTGGGTATTTGGACTGCGACACAGGGTCTTTGCTGTGCTGCTGGCGGAAACCTGTTGGCTGATGTCGGTGTGCCACAGGCTATGGTTGAGGGATTTGAAAATACAGAAGGAGCTTTAGGCGACCGTTTAATTGCCGCAATGCAGAGTGGATTAAATGCTGGCGGTGAAGCTGGGCCTTTGCACTCGGCAGGGTTGCTAATAGTTGATACACACGGGTGGCCATACGCAGAACTAAGGTGTGATTGGACTGAGGATTGTCCAATTTTGATGATTGCACAGGCGTGGAAGGTTTATAAACCGCAAGCTAATGATTATGTAATGCGCGCACTAAATCCAACTGATGCGCCTTCGTACGGTGTGCCAGGTGATGAATAAACTTTGAGGAAAGGTATCTACAATGCAAAGTTTAGAAGAGTATACCTCAAAAGCAAATAATATAGATTTTTGCACTGAGTGTTGGATCGATGGGCGTTTTGTTCCGGCCAGAAGTGGTGAGACATTTTCTAATATTAATCCCGCTACCGGTAAAAAACTATGTGATGTTGCTAAAGGTAACATTAGTGACATTGATGCAGCAGTAAAGGCGGCGCGCACTGCTTTTGAGGATGGCCGTTGGTCTGGAAGAACCCCTAGCGAGCGCAAAGAAGTTATCCTAAATCTCGCAAGACTTATTCGTGAAAACGTTACAGAAATGGCACTGTTAGATACCTTGGACATGGGAAAGCCTATTTCAGAGACTGTCAACGTTGACGCACCTGGTTCTGCTTTCTTTTTTCAATGGCATGCTGAAGCTGCTGATAAAATATATGACGAAATTGCTCCAACAGGCGGTCGAGACATCGCAATGATCCGTCGTTCGCCGCTGGGTGTGATAGGTGCTGTAGTGCCGTGGAACTTCCCATTAGATATGGCTACCTGGAAATTAGCGCCAGCTTTGGTCACAGGCAACTCTGTGGTACTTAAGCCGGCAGAACAATCGCCGCTTTCTGCTTTACGTCTCGCAGAGCTGGCCAAAGAAGCTGGGCTACCAGATGGTGTTCTCAATGTTGTGCCCGGATTTGGTGAAGATGCCGGTCAAGCTTTAGGTCGCCATATGGATGTGGACTGTCTAGTATTTACAGGTTCAACAGCTGTAGGCAAACTCTTTCAGAAATATGCTGGTGAGAGCAATATGAAACAAGTATGGCTGGAAACAGGTGGAAAAAGCCCAAATATTATTTTTCCTGATGCTGATTTAGAAAAAGCTGCTGACATGGCCGCATTTGGAATTTTCTTTAACCAAGGGGAAGTCTGTTCAGCCAATTCACGCCTCTTAGTTCACTCAAGTATTAAAGATGAGATGGTTGGTAAGCTTAGAGAAAGAGCAGAAAAGGTTAAGCAAGGTAATCCACTTGACCCAGCAACTACCATGGGAGCAATGGTCGACGTGAACCATGCCAAAAAAGTTGAAGAGTTCTTAAATGTTGGCAAAGCAGAGGCTAAGCTAATCACCGGTGGTGATCGGTTCTCTATTAACGACAGTGATGCTTTTATTCAGCCCACTATTTTTGCAGATGTTCCAGAAGATGCCACAATAGCACGCGATGAGATCTTCGGCCCAGTTCTTGCGATCCAAACATTTGATACTGAAAATGAAGCTATCGAAATGGCAAATAAAAGTGTCTACGGTTTAGCAGCATCCGTTTGGACGTCTGATTTGGCGCGCGCAATGGATTTGTCAGATAAGTTGCATGTAGGTACTGTTTCAGTAAATACAGTGGATGCTCTTTCTGCAATGACCCCCTTTGGTGGTATGAAGCAGTCTGGCTTCGGCCGAGATTTGTCTATTCATTCTTTTGATAAATACACTGCGCTCAAGACTATTTGGGTTAAATACTAACTTTAAGGGGCTAGCCGTGGATGACATCAATGATATTATCGATATACTCAAAACGCTTGTAGGCTTCAAAACAGTCGCAAACGAACCCAATCTTGATCTTATTGATTGGGTTGAAGATTTTTTAGCTAAAGCTGGTTTCCGAATTAAACGTATTCCATCGCCGTGTGGTCGCAAGGCTGGCTTGCTTGCAAAATTTGGTAATGGTGACGGCGGAATTTTATACTCAGCGCACAGTGATGTGGTGTCAACTGAGGGACAAGACTGGACTTCTGACCCGTTTGTCCTTCAGCGCATTGGTGACAGGGTAATTGGGCGTGGCACCACTGATATGAAGGGTTTTCTGGCTTGTGTGCTGGCACAGGCCAGAATGTGCCGGGATATGCCACCAGCAAAACCTTTTATGATTGCCTTATCCTGGGATGAAGAGATTGGATGTAGAGGTATTCCTTATATGGTCGACCAAGTTGTTCCATTTCTTGGCTGTCCTGACCTTGTAATCGTCGGAGAACCCACCGAGATGCAGCTTTGTTTGGGACATAAAGGAAAGGTGTCTTACAAGGCTATTTGTTATGGAGAGGCGGGGCACTCAGCTCTTGCTCCACATTTTAAAAATGCACTCCACGTTGCAGCAAAATTTATTCTAGAGACCTCAGATTTGCAATTAAGACTTGCTAAAAGCGGTGCGAGAGATGATGCCTATACTATTCCATACTCTACTGTTCATGCTGGGATTGCTCGAGGTGGAGTTGCTCTTAATATCGTACCAGAAAGGGCAGAGGTTAGTTTTGAAATCCGGCACCTGACCACAGAAGAACCGGCCAATATTTTGAACAAACTGGATACTAATTCTGAAAGCATGAAAATTTCTACTGTTTACCAATATCCTGGGCTAAGTACCAATGAAGCTGATCCAGTTTGGAAGTCTGTACAGGCACTGACTAATGTGCCCGGGCCGATCAAAGTAGCTTTTGGTACTGAGGCTGGCTTCTTTGCCAATATTGGTTTGAGAACTGTAGTCATTGGTCCTGGTTCAATGGATAGCGACGGTCATCAGCCCGATGAAGGGATTGATATTAATCAACTTCGCAAGTGCAATGATTTCTGTGGAAAATTGCAACATGGTTTGCAGAGTGTCTTGAGGGTAAACTGAAGTTCGATAGCTTTAAGTGAAAGCAGAACTATTAATAAGCAAAGAAGTATGGCGAACAAAATTACAGGGTGTGTTTTTGATTTGGATGGAACACTGGCAGATACCGCGCCAGATATTGCTCTAGCTCTGAACAAATCGCTTAATGATTTCGGATTGAGGCAGGTTCCGTTGGAGTCTGTAAAAGGAATGATTGGTAATGGAATTCCTGTTTTGGTTCGCAGGGCCCTTTCCCATATTGAAGCACCGCAGGATCTTGCGAGTGATGTGATTATTTCAATGCTTGTCTACTCCCGTAAGTATTACTGTGAAAAGTCAACAATTATGCATGGGGTTAAAGATTGTCTGCAGGGCTTGAAAAAACGTGGGATCCCAATGTCTATTTGCACTAATAAGGATGAAACTGTGGCGCGGATGGCAGTCTCAGCACTTGGCCTCAGCAGTTATTTTAATGCTATCGTGGGAAGTCGGCCAGATCTTGTAAAAAAACCTGATCCATTGATGTTGCAAATAGCTGCTGGTGCAATAAGTAGCCCCATGGAGACAACTATGATGATTGGTGACTCCGAAGTTGATGCCGCAACAGGTATCGCCGCTAGTTCTATCTCGGTAATTGTTCGTGGTGGTTATTGTCATAAGCCATATGAAAAACTTAATGTTACTCATCTTCTTGATAGTATGGAGGAGTTGCTGGACATTATAGATAATCAATATTTGATTTCTGGTTAAGCTCATATATTTCCAAGTTAATAATAATGTTCTCAAAGATACAATTTAAATACCAAAAACGTTTATTTTATGAAATTGATATCTCGAAATAAGTCTTGTTACTCTATGTCTTAAAATGCGATGTCATTATTATGAATAATTAGAATTTCACTTTTCTCAACAAGAGTTGCCTATCCATGAAGCCGCATAATGTAATATTAGAGTCTGCAAAACCTGCTGAACTTTTATCTGCCTGCCCGAAATATAAACCGACACCATTACTTAAAAAGTCAGTTAAGAATAATTCGATCTGGATCAAAGATGAAACTGATAGAATGGGACTTGGAGCTTTTAAAGCGTTAGGTGGCGTTTACGCCGTAGGGAGTATAATCGCTAAAAAACAAGATTTACCAATAAAAGCTGATAGTTTTTTTCTTGATGAATTTAAATCATGTGCTCGAGACTTAACTTTTGTTTGCGCGAGTGCCGGAAATCATGGTCTTGCCGTTGCTGCAGGAGCTCAAATCTTTGGTGCGAAAGCACGGATACATTTGTCAGATACTGTTCCAGAGAACTTTGCTCTGAGGCTTAAACATAAAAATGCCGAAGTAGTTAGGTCAGGAGCTAATTATGAGGAAAGTATAGAGGCCGCTATTAAAGATGCTAAAGATACTGGTGCAGTCCATTTAGCTGACGGATCATGGCCTGGTTACATTGAGCCACCGAGGTTGGTAATGGAAGGTTACACAATCATGGCTAAGGAGTTGCGTGAGGAATTTGAGCAGTTAAATGATTGGCCGACGCATGTTTACCTCCAAGCTGGCGTAGGAGGTTTCGCAGCGGCAATAGCCTTCGAAATTCGTAAAAGCTGGAGAATTCAGCCAGAAATTCTTATTGTTGAGCCGGATGCGGCGCCTTGTTTGAAAGAAAGCATAGAGCATTCTAAAATTATGACGGTTGAGGGCCCGGTCTCAGATATGGGGCGACTAGATTGTAAGACACCCTCCCTCTTAGCCTTTGATATTCTTTCTGATGCTGCAAATGATTTTTGTTTGATAACCGAAGAGCAAGCAAAGGATGCGGTAAGGTTAGCAGGTGAAATGGGGCTTGCGACCTCTCCATCTGGTGCAGCTGGTTTGGCTGCTTTGTTGGCAAATTCAGATAAGGATGCATCACCTTTAGTATTTTTTACTGAAGGAAGTGTGAATTAATAGATGTTACCGACGAACGCCCAAATACTTATTGTGTTTATGTAAAATAAATATTGCTTGTTTTATTCTCTTTAACCGTCTAGACGGCTCCTAGCTATACGATACTCTATCCAAATGTCGCGATGTGTGACAGGAATTTTTATTCTACTGTTTTCTTTGTTTTGAGTTTCGCCGTACGTTTTTAAAATTGCGTATGCTGCTAAATACACGACCAAGAAAAAGGAAAATAAATGTATTACCGAAGACTTATTTCTTGTTATGGGGGTGAATAATTATGCACTTTAATGAGTTCCCCCTTCCTGAAGCAATTCAGCATAAATTAGAAGCACTCAATTTTAAAACGCCTACTGCCATCCAACAGAAAGCGATACCTGTGGCGTTAGACGGTAAAGATATTCTCGGTTCTGCGCAGACAGGGACTGGTAAAACGGCTGCTTTTTCGATTCCTTTACTTACAAAGATCATGAACAATGCAGAGGTGTGTGGGCTTATAGTTACACCAACCCGTGAATTAGCCATGCAAGTTGACGCTCAAATTCGGATGCTTTTGAGTTTGAAATCAAAAATTCGATCAGTTGTATTGATTGGTGGTGCATCAATGGATCGTCAGGTTCAAATGTTGTCAAAAAACCCACGAATTATAGTTGGAACACCTGGCCGAATTATTGATCACCTTGACAGGAATAGTCTTGATTTGTCTACATATAATTATGTAGTTTTGGATGAAACTGATCGAATGCTTGATATGGGGTTCTCCGCTCCGATTGCAAAAATTTTTGATAATGTCGCTGTCGAACGTCAAACCTTGCTGTTTTCGGCGACCTTACCAAAGGGTATTGAAAAAGCATCTGCAAAATATTTAAATAATCCGGCTCGAATTGAAATTGGACAGGCTAATAGTGCTGGCCAAAATATAGTTCAGACAACAGAATTTGTGAGCAAAGAGGGTAAATTCGAAGCACTTGTACATGCTCTATGTCAGCATGAAGAAAGCGCGATTGTATTTATGAACAGTAAATTTGCCACTGAGAAATTGGCAAAGCGTCTGAAGGCCTCTAACATATCAGCAAGTGCAATTCACGGTGATCTGCGTCAAAATAAGAGAGAGCGTGTTATTTTGGGGCTTAGAAACAACAAATTTAGAGTACTGGTTGCAACAGATGTTGCTGCACGTGGAATTGATATACCTCACATACACCAGGTGATTAACTTTGATCTCCCAAGGCAAACGGAAGATTATATTCACCGGATTGGTCGAACCGGCCGTAATGGTGCGAACGGATTAGCTTTGAACCTAGTAACGACCGCAGATAAGGGTAAATTGGCAGAAATCGATGAATTACTGGGAGGAAAGCCAGTTAACTCATCGACAAAAAGAAGTCAGAGAAAACCATCTCGTAAAAAACCTCAATCAAATAGTCGTTGGCGGCATAAACGGAAATCTCGCGCCAAAGCTGCCTGAGAGTAATATCTTCTTGCGTATTTTGGTTAGTTGTAACTAGATCATTAATTTAACTTGATATTATTTGGTGTGTTTATGAGGCTGAATGATAATTTCCTTGGTGCGGCCCTAATGACTTGCTGCGTTTTGGCTTATGTTTTGAACGACGCTGTAATGAAGTTATTGTTCTTGGACATTGATTTTTTCCAGGCTATTTTCCTACGGGGTCTTGTAAGCTTGCCTGCTCTATTGGGTCTAGCACTTGTGACTAAGTCTTTGGTGCAAAAATATTCAAAAAAAAATAAACAGCTTATTATTATTCGTATCTTAGCAGAAATTGGTACGACGGTTACTTTTTTAACAGCTCTAAAGTATATGCCTCTTGCAAATGTTACGGCGATATTACAGTCACTGCCATTAGCAATTACAATGGCGGCCGCTCTATTCCTGAGGGAACGGGTTGGTTGGCGCCGATGGAGTGCGATTTTTATTGGGTTTACAGGTGTATTAATTATCATTCGGCCAGGTCTTTCTGGTTTTAACTCATATTCACTCTTGGCTCTGGCAGCAGTGATTTTATTAACTATTCGAGAAATATCTACACGACAGCTTGATAGTGAAATTCCTACTGTAACAGTGGCTTTTTCGACGGCTCTCGGTACGACAGTATTTGCTGCGTTACCACTCATTGGAAGTGAGTGGGTTGAAGTTCATATAACGTCCTGGTTATTGATTATAGTTGCGGCAGCATCCGTCACCGTTGCTACTCTGCTCGGTATTGTAGCAATGAGGATGGGCGATATAAGTTTTGTTTCTCCCTTTAGATATACGTCGCTTATTGGAGCACTTGGATTAGGGGTTTTATTTTTTGGTGAATGGCCAGACGGGGTGACACTAGTGGGAGCCTTTATAATTGTCTTTTCTGGCTTTTACTCTTTACATAGAGAACATATTTTGAGTGCCAGTAAGTAGTTAATTAAAAGGCCTTACTTTTTATTCGATGACATTGAAATCTGGACCGTAGGGATATTTCGTAATATTTTCGTTTCCATTCTCCGTTATGATCAGAATATCATGCTCTCGATATCCTCCAGCCCCTGGTTGGCTATTTGGTATTGTCAACATTGGTTCCATAGAAATAACCATTCCCGGTTTTAGGATTGTATCGATGTCCTCCCGCAGTTCTAAGCCAGCCTCTCTTCCGTAATAATGACTGAGGACACCAAACGAGTGTCCGTAGCCAAACGTGCGATATTGTAACAGACCTCGATCCTCAAAGAACTTATTTATCTTTTGAGTAACTTCTGCGCAGCTAATATTCGGTTTTAGCAAGCTTATTCCATACTCATGTGCAGCAATGTTTGCCTCCCAAATATCAAGTGAGACTTTATCTACCTCACCTAAAAACATAGTTCTTTCTAGCGCTGTGTAATAGCCAGAAATCATCGGAAAAGTATTTAAAGATAAAATATCGCCTAACTGTAATTTGCGCGAAGTTACGGGGTTGTGAGCGCCATCGGTGTTAATCCCAGATTGAAACCAAACCCACGTATCACGGTATTCTGAATCCGGGAACCGTCTTGCAATTTCTAATTCCATTGCATCACGGCCAGCCATTGCCACATCTAGTTCACGTGCACCACTTTTGACAGCATCTTTAATGGCGTAACCACCTATATCCGCTACTGCGGCTCCCTGTCGGATTAGATCAAGTTCCGCATCTGATTTATTCATTCTTTGAAGCATCGTATCATTGCTGATGTCTAAAAATGCCCTAGGCTCTAAAAATTCGTCTAGCAGGCTTTTCTGCATAATTGAAAGCTGATCGCCTTCAATTCCCAAGATAATATTTTTACCGGTAACACTCAGTATACTCCGAAAGAAATTATTCCGATGCCAGTCCGTATACGTGATATTATCACCATGGCATCTGCGCCAGGGTTGCGCAGCATCAATTCCCGCTGAAATTGTTATGCTTTTGTCGGTGGTTACAATAAGGCCATATGGTCTGCCAAAACTACAATATAGAAAGCCTGAGTAGTAGGCGATGTTATGCATAGACGTAAAAATGCAAGCATCCACTCCTCTATTACTCATAACTTTACGTAAGATTGAAAGACGTGCGTCATACTCATCCGGTGAAAACGGTAGCGTTTTTTCACCCTGGTGAAAGCGATATTGTTGAGGACGTTCCATCATACACTCCTTTACATCAAATCTGCTGTAAATGGTGACTAGGAAATGACCTTCACCCACCATTATAAGGCAGAGTAAGATCCCGGCGTTCAGGATGGTTTTTAGCTTGTCTGATTGTTCAGAGGCGACGCCATCGCCCAACAATACAAAAATCGTTAAACCGATAATAATTTTTTGTCAAATTAAAATCAGTGAACAAATGATGCATTTTTTTGGTGACCCATCGAATAATACTTTTTGATTATTTTGTAATTTAATTGTTGGTCCCATGGCATCCAGAGTACGAATTACGCACAGGCTCAGTTCTCTTAAGTCCACTTTTTGAAAGGTTCTCATAAACTTCAACTTCAAGTGGATAACAAGAAGCCTCGTTACTGGAATGTTTGCTCGAACAATCGCCACCGGGGCAAGCCGATAAACCTACAATTAAATTAATTTCAGCGAAAAGCTCTAGGTAATCACCTGGTCTTACCGGACTTGCTTTCATGAAATATTGTCCTGTGTCTCTGGTAAAACCAGTACACATAAAAACATTTAATACATCGTGCACAAATTGTTCTGCTTCGAAAATTTCCACATTTATATATTTTGCAAGTGCGCGTGTTAAATTCGAATGACAGCAATTGTCATAATCGCTGCCGGAAAGAAGTTTGTTTGTATATGGATCACATCTGGTTCCGATTACGTCATGAACAGACCCTCCATATTTATCAATGCCGTACCAATCCAGAGTATCGGCCGTAATTGTCGCCATTGGTCTAAGGTGCGGAAAGTTGGACCAGAGCCTATCCCCAGTACTAACATGAGAACCGTGAAGTGCTCGTGTTTTGCCTGAATAGAACTTCTCATTTAAATTGTTTTCAGCCCATAGGTTGAGATCACCAACCTGGGGACCCTTTGAAGATATAATACGAAAGAACTGGCCGGACTTTACAGAAAAACAGGCGCCTTCGCGAGGTTCTACGACGATCTTTCTAATGAGTGTTAGAGTTTTTTTACTTTTGTTGAGCTCACTTAGATCCGGATCTGGAAGGGTTTCATTTGGATAGCAAATTACGGGGCGTACTTCTTTTCGTTTATCTGCATCATTTGGAATAGCCATTTAAATAATTTCCATAAGTTCTTGATTTATATCTTATACTAATTTTTTATTGCCGAAATGCATATGTTATTTAACATTTTACTAATTAAGTTATTCATTTCGATATTTTTAATTAACTTCGATGTAGGTTTTTTGGAGATTAAGTTGAAGAAATAATAGTTATGAAATCAAACGGAGGAAATAATATGGCGTCAAAATATTCTGGGGGCTGTAAGTGTGGGAATATCACTTACACTGTCCATGGAGAAGCACAATGGAGAGTCAGTTGCCATTGTAATTGGTGCCAAACTACCAGTGGGGCAGCTTTTCGGACATTTGTGTTATTTAACGAAAGTGATTTAGAGGTCTCCGGTGATACCTTGAAATCTTACGAAGACACTAACACCGATCATGGTCGTCCAATGATTAATCAATTTTGCTCCAGATGTGGAACGCAGCTTGGAGTAAAAGTGCCAAGTATGGATGCTCGGCATATCGCATTGGGTACATTAGATCAGAGAAAGGAAATAGAAATAAAAGATAATATCTGGTGGCAGGAAGCACTCAAATTTGTTTCTTTCCCAGATAACTCTGATGTTTATAAAACTGGTTATTGGAATGGTACTGGAGAAAGAATACTGAAGTCTTAAATTCTCCATCTAAAATCTGAATTTTGATAAACAATTGAGCGAAAATGAGTAAAGAGAAACGAAAAGTCATTATCACCTGTGCTGTTACAGGAGCTATTCATACGCCAAGTATGTCTAAATACTTACCAGTTTCACCTAATGAAATTGCTGATGCTGCAATTTTAGCTGCTGACGCGGGTGCCTCAATTCTTCACCTGCATGCTAGGGATCCAAGTAACGGTAAGCCAACTCAGGATCCTGCAGTTTTTGAGGAAATTTTACCGAAAATTAAAAAGGAAACCGATGCTGTTATTAATATAACTACCGGTGGCAGCCCCCATATGACAGTGGAAGAACGTATGATGCCAGCCTCAGTTTTTAAACCTGAGCTTGCATCGTTAAATATGGGATCCATGAACTTCGGGCTGTATCCTATGCTCGATCGCTTTAGCGAGTTTGAGCATACTTGGGAAAGAGATAATCTTGAGAAATCACGGGACTTAGTATTCAAAAACACTTTTCAAGATATAGAGACAATACTTAAGATTGGTAAATCCAATGAAACAAGATTTGAATTTGAATGTTATGATATTTCACATCTTTACAACTTGAAACATTTTGTTGACCGAAACTTAATATCCCCTCCATTTTTTATTCAATCAGTCTTTGGTTTGTTGGGTGGGATTGGCGCACATCCAGAGGATTTAATGCACATGAAGCGAACAGCTGACCGCTTGTTCGGAAGTGATTATCAATGGTCTATTCTCGGCGCGGGTAAAAATCAGATGACATTAGCTTCAATGGGTGCCGCCCAAGGTGCAAATGTGCGGGTTGGACTTGAAGACTCGTTGTGGATAGAGCCTGGCAAGCTGGCTCAATCTAGTAAAGATCAAGTGACTAAGGTGCGAAATATTCTTGAGGGATTTTCACTTGATATCGCTACACCCAACCAGGTGCGGGATATATTGAATCTTAAAGGCAGTAGGCATGTTGCTTTCTAAATGATGTATAGGATTTTAAAATTTGAATTAGGTGACATTCATTGGAAAACTACGGAATGATTTTGTTTAAGCAAACGAGGGTCTAAAGATTTTATTAAAACCTTCTTACCCTGTAGTATCTCAAAGCACCTTTCGAGTGTCTCAGACTCCAGGCGTTCCATCGCCTCTTTAGTGTAGAAGGTTAAATGCGGCAACAGAATAACGTTGGGTCTGCCGTATAATTCTTTCATAGGATGGTTTCGTGAGTTCAGTGGTTCTTGGCTAAAAACATCTAATCCTAGACCCGCAATCCACTTTTCTTTAACTGCTTTAATTAATGCTTGCTCATCAATAATTGCACCTCGGGCGGAATTAATGAGAATAGCATTTGGTTTCATCTGTCGTAATTCTTTTTCACCAATTAATTTCTCAGTTTCAGAATTTAAAACACTGTGAATACTTACAAAATCGCTATCTGATAGTAGTTTGCTTAAAGAGTTATATTTTGTAACTCCAAATTTTTCCATTTCTTGGTCTTCGGTATGAGGACTAAATGCTATAACTCTTGCACGAAAGCCGCGATTAGCCATTCGCGCCATGCTTTTCCCTATCTTCCCAAAACCTACTATACCTAAAGTCTTGCCAGCGATGTCAGATCCAAGCCATTTGGGCTCTGGCCATGCCCACCCATTGTTTTCCATTTGATTTTGAATTGCTGGCAATTTCTTTGCAAGCGCGATGAGCATTGCAAATGCTCCCTCAGCCACCGTTTCTTCCGCATACTCTGGAATATTTACAACAGGTATGCCCTTGGCTGCAGCAGCTGGAATGTCGATAGCATCAATTCCAACCCCATATTTTACGATGCCTTTTAGTTTATTGGCAGCTTCAATCACTCTGCGTGTTATTGGGGTGTAACACATAAGAATAAGTTCTGTGTCTCTGGTCTCTTCAATTAATTGATCTTCACTAATACCGTCCGGCAACAGAACTAATTGATGACCGGCCTCTTTGATTTTAGCATCAATAATAGGAGTATGGAGTTCTTTGTCAGTTCGAACTATCTTCAAAAGGGTTCCTAGATGTTAGTTTTGCGGTGCGGTTGCGATCTTCAGAAATAATACAAGATCATTAAGATCTGTGTCATTTTTGATAACTTGAATTGGCATTTTGGAGCCCGGCGTTACAACATCGGGGCCATGGTCGAAAAGATCGCTGATAGTAATTTCATCCCAAATCAAGTTACTATTCCTAAGAGCCTCAGAGTAAGCATATCCTTCAGCTGTTCCAGCTTTTCGGCCAAATATTCCATAAAGTGTTGGGCCTGCACGTCTTTTGTAATTAGGTTCAAGCGAATGGCAAACACTACATTTTCTCGCAAATTGCCTTGCTCCATTGTCCATAGTTGCCAATTTTGGATGGAAACGCCTGTTTGCTGGAATTTCCACCTCAATGTCATCTGCTGAAATACCTACAGGCAAAGTAGTAAAAAAATCATCCAGCCCTGCTACTGCCAGCTTTTCGGCGTTGTCAAATAGGGTTAAACCCCAAACCGGACCGTCGGTGATGTGAAAATCATTTTGTACGGAACTGCTTGCCATGTCTGCAATTACAACCCTTCCTCCCGCGGTGCCAAATGCAAGCTTCTGAAAAATTGGATGATATTGGATTGATAGTACTGGATCTTTACCGCTTGCCATTGTGACTGATACATCATTCTCGTCAAGAGATTGGATTTTCATTGCACCATCTGCAGTTCCGTAAGCGATAAACCTGAGTTTTTCGTCAACGTGCATTACGTTGACACCCCAACCATTTCTAACAAGTGAACGGGTATTTCTTTTTTCTTTTAGATCCCACAATCTGATGTGACCATCCCTGCCTGCACTTAAAAGCTGGGTATTGTCATTTAAAAATTGAACTGCGTTCACGGGTCCTTGATGTCCAGCTAACTCAGCAATTAAACTCATATCTTCCAAGGACCAAACACGTATATATCCATCCCAACTGGCGCTCGCCATCAATTTTGAGTCGGCAGAAAATGTAATATTTGCAATTTTACCTTTGTGTAAAAATTTAGCTGCAGGGGATGGATCTTCCGAACCCCATATACCGTTCATATCCCAGATGAGTGTGTAGAAATCATCTCCGCCGGTTGCTAAAAATCTTCCGTTGGGAGAGAAAGCTGCTGTTACTACAGACGCATCATGGCCCAGTAACCGATGGCTCTCCTGAAATGATTGTGTGTCCCATAGCACAACCGAGTAGTCAAAACTGACACTAGCCAAAAGTTGGTCATTTGGGGAAACAACAACATCTTTAACTGGCCCTCCGTGGCCCATGACCCGGTCTAAAGCAACAGCGGGCAAAGTGCTTATAAATAAAAACGATATACAAACGCTTGCACTTTTTAGAAACCTAGACGTCATATAAGATCCCAGACTCATCAACTTTTCTATGCTAGCATATCCAAAGCTGACCGCTCAAACCTTTTTTGGTATGACTTAAGCGACTTCTTGTCCTAGGCTGGCTTCATATAATCTAAACCAATCCTGGCGATCTAATTCTACTTTAGTCGCATCAGAAATCGAAGAAATTCTATCGATGTTGTTTGTTCCCAGGATGGGTAGGATTTTTGCAGGATGTGCTAATAAAAAAGCTACCGCGATTGCGGCCCGGTCGACCTGATTTTTTTTGGCAATTTCATCAAGTACTTCCTGAGTTTTCGCGTTGCCAGTTAGCAGATCACCGCCTCCAAGTGGCGACCAAGCCATAATACTATGACCATGCATCTGATGAAATGCTAAATCCCCATTGGTAAATGCACCCAATTCTTTTAGACTTATTTCAATTTGGTTTGTGATTAGTTTGTTATTCATTGCAGATTGTAATAAATCCCAATCCCATGGTCTGAAATTAGATACTCCAATTGAACCTACTTTCCCAACGGCTACTAATTCATCGAGTGCCGCACCGGTAAGGTGGTGGTTCATGAACGGGTCGGGTCTATGTATTAATAGTAGATCAATATATTCAATACCCATTTCTACGAGTGAGGCGTCAACACTGGCATGAATGTGCTCTCTAGAGGTGTCATAGTGTTTGACTTTGGCTCCCGAGTGTCTTCCGGCATCGATAACGATATCACATTTTGTGACAATTTCCATTTGATCACGTAGGGCTGGTTTTTTCTTCAAAACCTGTCCCAGTACTGCCTCAGCAGTATACCCTCCGTAAATATCTGCCTGATCAAAAGTTGTTATTCCCTGTTCTAGGCATTTGTTTATTTTAGTTTCCACATGCGATACTGATGTATCGACGTCATCTGCTAGTCTCCACATTCCGTAAATTAAACGACTAAATTCAAGTTTTTCAGATAGTTTTACTCTTTCCATCAGACTCGTTCTCCTGTCCCGAGGGGTGTTTTGGGTATTCCATTAGGTACTCGCCCATATGCGTGGGGTAAGGAGCAGGTGTCCATATTGGGCATCACGAGTTTTCCAAAATATTCAGCTTCGTCTATGTGAGGATACCCTGACAGTATAAATGCTCTTATACCCATTTTTTTATAGCTCTCCAATTTTGAACAAACTTGATCGGCTGAACCTACTATTGCTGCCCCACAACCTGATCTTGCTCGTCCTACACCGGTCCAAAGGTTCTCTTCGACATATCCATATTTGTCTGCTAGTTCTCTATTCTTTGCTTGATGAGCAACTCCAAGTGAGGTTGAATCAAGCGCTCTATCCCTAATGATTTTACCATATTCGTCATCCAGCTTTGAAACTATATAATCCGCGTATTCTCTCGCTTCTTGTTCGGTTTCACGGACGACCATATGTACTCTTAATCCATAATCTAAGGTTCGTTTGTATCTCTCTGCAACGGCATGGACAGCTTTCATTCGGTTTTTAAGTTCATCAATTTTTTCTGGCCACATTAGATAAACATCACAGTGTTGCCCGCATAATTCCAAAGCATCTGGAGAATAGCCGCCGAAATATAATAGGGGACCCCCATTTTGATATGGCTTAACTGGATCTGTGCTTAAGCCCTTAAAATTATAAATATCTCCTTCAAAATTTATTTCGTCTTGTGTCCACGCTTGTTTCAATATTTCCACAACTTCCCGCGATCTTTGATAACGATATGGGCTAGGTTCAGTTTGACCGGGAAAGTCTGAACTTATTATGTTTACAGTAAGTCGCCCCTCAAGCATATGATCAAGAGTTGAGAGCGTTCTACCAAGCATAATCGGCTGCATTTCTCCACATCGCACTGCAGCTAGCAAATTGATGCTTTTTGTTATTGGTGCGCAACCCGCCACAAACGAAAGCGTGTCTTGGCCTACTTGATAAGATGATGGGCACAAAACATTTCTGAAGCCCTGAGCTTCCGCCGTTTTTACAATATTTGAACAGTGAGCCCAATTTGATCTTAAACTTCCATCGGGAACACCTAAAAACTGATAGTCATCTGAGCACAAAGCGGAAAACCAAGCAACTTCACTTGACTTGAGATCTGCGGAAGTAATTGGAACAATGCTCATGGGTACCTCTAATTACTGTTTGGCTTTCTATTTGCTAGCATCAGAAAAAAGGTATATCAATAGTATATCAATCTTACACTTAATGAATTTGAAAGATAATAAAATTGATTGAGCATAATTTTAATATCGGCCCAAATTCTTTACCAAAATACGTACAAATTTCAGAGTTTTTAGCTCGTGAGATTGCATCGGGCAGATTTGTATCGGGAGAGCGCTTGCCACCTGAACGTCAAATGGCTAAAAATTTTAAAACATCGGTGATGACTTTGAGAAAAGCACTGAGCCGTCTGAATGACTTGGGACTTTTGAAGCGTGTTCATGGATCGGGTAATTATGTTAAGCAAAACAATGTGGACGGAAGCGTTTACGCCATGTTTAGGCTTGAACTAATTGGCGGAGGCGGATTACCACGAGCCGATATATTAGCTGTAAATTTGATGAGAAAGCCCAAAGATTTAATTCCATTTGGACTTTCAGATAATGCGACCCGTGTGAGGCGTTTAAGGTATTTAAATGATTTAGTTATTGCCCTTGAAGAGATCTGGCTAGATGAAAGTGTCGGTATTGTGCAAGGGAAAAATTTATCAGACTCACTTTATAATTATTATCGTGAATATTTAGGTTTGTGGATTTCAAAAGCTGAAGACTACGTATCGTTAGAAAAGGTGCCCTCATGGTCGCCCGAAGCTTTTTTATTAGATAGGGGGACTTTAACAGGGTATGTTGAAAGACTAAGTTGGGGTCAGTTTGAGTATCCAGTAGAATATTCTCGAACATGGTTTGACACTTCGCGGTCAAGGTATGTCCAAAGGATGAAGTGAGAAATAGATGATAAATTATGGAATTATTGGATGTGGAATGATGGGTCATGAGCATCTTAATAATATTAAACTACTGGCCGGAACCAACATCTCTGTAATATTTGAGCCAGATAAGGATATGGCTCAGTCGGCATTAAAAGTTGCCCCTGAGGCCGTATTTGCTGATAATCTGGAAGGGTTATTGGAGTTTTCAGATCTTGATTGTCTTGTCATAGCAAGCCCAAATCATTGTCACCTCCCACAACTGCGAAAAATTGCCGAAATGCGAAACCTTCCTATTTTGGTTGAAAAGCCACTTTTCACAGCTGTTGAGGATAAAGAGATAATTTTAAATTTTGCTCGAGATTACAAATCACCTGTTTGGGTTGCCATGGAATACAGGTATATGCCTCCAATTTCGTCATTTATGGACGCAGTAGACGTAGTGACCGGTGGTATTAAGATGTTAACTATCCGTGAACATCGTTTTCCATTTCTGCGTAAGGTTGGAGATTGGAACAGATTCAACATTAACTCAGGTGGAACTTTTGTTGAAAAATGTTGCCATTTTTTTGATCTGATGCGGTTAATAACAAAGTCAGAACCAAAGCGGATAATGGCAAGTGCGGGTCAGAATGTTAATCATTTAGATGAAATATATGATGGCAAAACACCCGACATTTTGGATAATGGCTACGTACTTGTAGATTTTGAGAATGGTATAAGGGCTATGCTGGAACTTTGTATGTTTGCAGAGGGCTCCAAATATCAAGAAGAGATAATTGCTGTAGGTCCTAAGGGGAAGCTCGAAACAAAAATACCTGGTCCAGCGCGGTTTTGGCCAAAAAAACTAGGACACCCTCCAGTGCCGTTAGTAATTCAAAGCCCTCGATATCCTATGGACCCTAAGGTTACTGAGGTTACCGTCGATCCAGTTTTACTTGAGGCCGGTGACCACAATGGTTCTACTTATTATCAGCATAAAAGGTTTCTAGATCTTGTGCTTGGGAAAATTCAAAAGCCAGATGTTACCCTTGAGGATGGCTATAAAGCTGTGATTATGGGTATGGCAGCACAGGAAAGCGCTAAAGAGGGTCGTGCTGTTGAGTTCGATTAGCCAAAACTCTATTGACCTACACAATGGCCGCTGCTTGGCACATTATTTTTAATTTTTCCTCGGCCAGGTTGGGTGGTAGCAGGCCCAATCCACAGTCTGGTGCAACTATTAATCGTTCTCTATCTATATGGCTAAGCGCTTGTTTGAGGCGATTAACTACTTCGTCTAAAGTTTCGATCTTACTTGACGCGATGGCAATACTTCCAAAAATCACTGCCTTCTTTTTAAATTTTTCGAGAAGGTCAAGATCATTGCAGCAGTGTTTGTCTTCAATTGAAATTTGATCAAACTCAGCGTCATCTATCATCGAACTAAGATCAATATAGCTCTGAGGGTCGGCCTTCTTGTATTCTGAATCGTCTAAATGATCAGGGTATCCACAACACATATGCACTATGCGTTTTACTGAATTTGGAACTTTATGAAAACATCTATCGATCCCTTCAAAACCAAATGATAAAGCGTCATTTACCTGTCTCGCAAAAAGTGGTTCGTCTACCTGAATATGCTTGCAACCTGCGTCTACTAGAGCAAGAATTTCCTTATTGATTGTCTCTGCCAAAACTTTATTGAGCCTTGGTCTGTCGTCATAAAAACAATCTGCAGTTGTATCCATAATCGTCAGTGGACCAGGCAATGTGACCTTTAGGGGCTTTGGTGACAGCTTTTGAGCTGTTGTAAAGTCACTCACTGAATAGGCAGTTCCACTATGTGATATATCGTTTCTTATGGCAGGCAGGTCCGTCTCATAAGCGCCATCTCGCAAAATTCGATGTTCAAGTTTACTGAAATCAAATCCTGACAAGTGTCGACAATGGTAGTGAATGTAGTTTTCTCTTCGGACTTCTCCATCGGTCGGAATATCAATACCGGCTCGTATTTGGATATCGATCACTTCTTTTGCAGCTTTTACAAATAATTCCTCGTTTTTTTCCTTATTTTTTGAAAGGTCTGCAGCATAATTTCGTGTTGTTTGTGCGCAATTCATACCACCTTTTTCTCGTGAGATATCAAACCAGTCTTTTATGGGTGTGTATTTGGGCTTGGGAAATGAGCCAATTGTTGTCGTTAGGAGTGGGAGTGGCATTGTAATTCCGTCTAATTTGTAACTTCTTTTTTATTACAAATTTCAAAAAAGGCTATTCAAAATTTGTATCCAATTTAAAATTTTAATTGATTTTTATGCTTATTAGTAACAAGGTTTACGGGGACTACTCGACTAACTAAACCTGGAGGTAAATTTATGACTAAAAACAAAAACTCTTCGCTGTCCACTGGGATGGCCGCTAAAGAGTTCAATCGTAGAACTCTAATAAAGCGAGGTGCTGCGCTAGCTGCTTTCGCACCTGTGGCTCCTATGTTCGTCAAAAATGCTTTTGCTGCTACCAGCGGTGAGGTGAATGTTTTGATGTGGGGGGAGTATCTACCTGACTCAGTACTTGCAGATTTCAAAGCAAAAACTGGTATCACAGTAAATCATACAAAGATTGGTGATAATGGTGAGATTATTGCTAAAATGAAAGCAGGTGGAGGCGCTGGTTTTGATTTGGCAAGTCCTACAAATATGAGAGCGTTGCAGTGGGAAAATCTTGGTGTTTTAGCTCCATTCGATATGAACAAAATTACCAATATCGGAAACGTGAACCCAGGAATGGTCGCTGTTGGTGAAAGAGATTGGAACTTTGGTGGTAAGGGCTCTCACTGGGTTCCTCAGTTATGGGGTACAGAGTCAATTTCATGGCGTACCGACAAATGGACCCCTGATGGACTTCCTAGCTTTGGAGATCTTTGGGAACCTAATCCAGGTATTGACGGCGCATTTATGATGGGTCGAACATACTCAATGATGACAGGTTGTGGTATTTGGATGCATCATCAGGGTAAAATGGATTTTTGGTCTTCCTACAAAGACGAAGACACAATGCGCAAGAACTGGGAAATAATTACAGAATACTGTATTGCTAAAAAAGGTAACTTGGTAAAATTCTGGTCAGGTGCTGATCCTCAGAAACAAGGCTTTACATCTGACGGTGTAGTTGTTGGACAAACATGGGATGGACCAATTGTTTCAATGATGAAAGCTGGTGAGCCCGTCGCTTATCAAACAACGGAAGAGGGGGCTTTAGCCTGGGTTGACGGAATTACGCTTTCAGCCAAGGCGGAAAATATTGATGAGGCTTATGAGCTAATTAATTATAGCTTTACCCCAGAAGTTGGTGGGCAAACTATTAATGAGATAGGCTATAATTCAGCTGTTATCGGAGCTTCAGATTTCTATTCTGATGAAACTAAAGCGATTTCTCAGGCCGTTTACCCTGGTGATACAGCGTCTAAACTGAACGCGTGGCCACCTGAGCCACCTTGGTTCGCAGATGCGCGCGCCGAGTATGCTAACAAATTTGAAACAGCATAAGTTGTAAACATAAAAATAGGCGGGCGCCAAGTTTATGCTTGGCGCTCGTTTAGTTTATCGGTATCCAAAATATACTGAGGAATAGAATTAATGAGTGCAGACGTTGAACTCCAAGGCGTATCAATCGCGTTTGGCGATTTTTATGCCGCAAAAAACGTAAATGTAAAAATAGAGGCAGGTGAGTTTTTTAGTTTCCTTGGGCCTTCTGGTTGTGGCAAAACTACTCTTCTGAGGGCAGTGTCGGGTTTTCTTGAACCGTCTGAAGGTAAAGTTCTTATCGGTGGGCAAAATATGTCAGGCATTGGGCCAAATAAGCGCCCAACATCTTTGATTTTCCAAAATTTAGCGTTGTTCCCATTAATGTCTGTGGCTGATAATATAGCCTTTTCTTTAGAGGTTAGAGGCGTAAGCAAGCAGGCAAGACGCAAAAGAGCGGATGAATTGCTTGATTTGGTAGCGTTAAATGGACAGGGCGACAAAAAAGTTCACGAATTATCTGGAGGCCAAAAGCAAAGAGTAGCAATAGCTAGAGCTCTGGCAGTAGAGCCTGAAGTTCTTTTGCTTGATGAACCACTATCTGCACTCGATCTTAAATTGCGTCAAAAAATGAGAACTGAACTCAGAGCAATACAGCAGCGAGTTGGTATTACTTTCATCTACATAACCCATGACCAAGGCGAGGCTCTGACCATGTCTGACCGAGTTGGCGTAATGAACGATGGTCAACTTGAGCAAGTGGGTTCGTGTTATGAAGTCTATCAAGCTCCTAGTACTCCGTTTGTTGCAACATTTGTTGGAGAAAACAATGCTTTTTCAGGAAAGGTAGAGAAGGTTTCCAAAGGCATCGCCCAGGTGAATGTTGATGGAACTTCCTTTAGTGGATCTATTGGTAAGACAACTGTAGGTGACCCACACCCAGTCGGCGTTGGAGACGACGTAATGATTTTTGTCAGACCAGAATCTCTGAGTTTGGCAAAAGGTACCAAGGCTCCAAAGAATAAGTTTTCTGCAGATATTGAAACTATCGAATTCGAAGGAAATCTGAAAAATATTTACTTAAAATCGAGTAAAAATAAAAGTATTCGATTTAGTGTGCCAAGTGTATTTGACACATCTGAGCTAATACCGGGATCTACGATCGAGCTGTCTTTTTCGGCTGAGAGTGCGATTGTTTTGCCAAGCGGCCCGCTGGCACTTGACTGAGGTACTGGTGTGATGAGTGGTTTTTTCAAAAAAAATGGATCAATTATTTCTACGTTTTTTCTAATTGCGATAACGTTCTGGTTGATTTTTTTAATCTTAATTCCACAGCTATATATGCTGGACCTATCATTTCGACCTAACTTACCACCGTTATTAAGAGGCGGTCCAGATGATGTATACACTCTGACACACTATAAGCATTTTGTTTTTGGATCTGAAACAAGTAAAGACGCGTACAACTATGTGGATATTGGAGTATTTGTTGATACTATTGGGACCGCTATTTTAGTCACAATTATAAATTTGTGCTTTTGTTATCCAATCGCTTTTTATATCGCAAAACTAGCTACACCAAATGCGACACGCCTTCTTATACTGGCTCTTATTATACCTTTCTGGATAAATGAACTTCTCCGCTCTTTTGCAATTCGAATTCTATTTGCCGGTGAAGGTGTAATTAATAATTTGTTGTTGGAAATGGGTCTCCTGGACGCTGCGGTCAACTTTATTGCTTTGGACGTTGCTCTTTATACTGGACTTACATATGCCTATATCCTTTTGATGATTTTCCCGCTCTATAATGCGCTAGAAACTTTGGATACAAATCAACTTGAGGCGGCTAAAGATTTGGGTTCCTCAACACTTAGAACGCATTGGCGTATTGTAATTCCTCATGCTAAAGCTGGTATCGCTTCCGGATCTACCATGGTCTTTATGCTTACAGCAGGAGCATTGGCTACGCCCGTAGTTCTGAGTAGCCCCAACACATTTTGGTTCACACAACTTATTTATCAATGGTTTAATATGAATGATAATTGGTCACGTGGATCGGCGTATTCTATTATTTTGTTAGTTGTTTCAGTGGCTTTTGTGCTTTTGATGATGCGTATATTTAGGGTTACAATCGGTGAGGTTGTGAGATGACCTCAAACCGTACATTCCAAATTTTTCTTGGGCTATATATTTCTATATTTTTTCTATATTTATTTGGCCCTTTAATTATTATGAGCGTAACAGCATTTAATTCGGCTGAATTCCCATCAATAACTCCGTGGGAGTGTTTTAGCTTTCGGTGGTTCAATGAGGGAAAAATTGCATATGATGGTCAGCGATTAGCTGGTTTAGCAGCTGACAGAGATTTGCACGTTGGTTTGATTACGAGCCTATTTATTGCGCTTGGAGTTGTAACTTTGTCGGTTCCAATTGGAATGTCTGCTGCAATAGTTTTAACTCAGGTGCACAGTAAGCTGCGCACGCTCTTTTACTCTATGTCCATAATGCCTGTATTATTTCCTGGAGTTGTTATTGGGATTTCAACGGTTGTTTTATGGGATCGAATTGCCACGATTGGCGGTGAAGGAATTATTTCAGAGTTAGGCAGAAATGGTATCTTTTTGACGATCTTAGGTCAAACTTGCTTCATATCTACATATTGCTTTCTTATTTTTGTTGCTCGACTTCAACGCTTTGATACGACCCAGGAAGAGGCGGCATTAGACTTGGGTGCCAGCCAGACGCAAGTATTTATGAAGATACTGATCCCATATCTTATGCCTGCTATAGGATCGTCTGCTGTTATTGCGTTTCTAGCTTCTTTTGAAAATTACAATACAACTGTATTTAGTATATTATCTGAGCAAACACTCACGACAGTAATAGCTACAAAAGTGCGTTTAGGAATTAGTCCTGCGATCAGTGCACTTGCTTTTGTCATCATTTGTATGACCCTTATAGCAGCAGTCTTATACGAGTTCTTTCGGCGCCGTCAGGAAAAGAAAAAGGCTTTAGAGAGCGCAGCAAAAATGTATAAAGAAATCAGCAGCGATCGGTTGAAGCAAGATAGCAAAAAAGCATTTATTCTTCCAAAATCAATTTTTGTGATTTTATTTTTATTTTTAATGGCGATCCTAGGTTGGCAGCAGATTATCAAAAATAATCTTTATGGAGGTGAATGCATCGCAAAGGCGGAGGATGCTAAAAAATCTAATTTTGCAGACCAATTAAAACTTCTTCAGAATAACGCGGATACGATTGAGTCAGAAGGTGGTGACGGAGGAACTGGAAGCACAAACGAATATAATGATATTTTTGGTGATCCAAATTTGTTCAAGAATTTTGGAGGCTTTGATAACTAATACTTAACGCTTTTGTTTAAGTTATAATCATCCTGTTGACACTTTTAATTAACCGTGGGAATTTGCGATTAGAAATTGTTTTGTTTTCAAAATTAGCACCGGTAGCTCAGCTGGATAGAGCACTTGACTTCGAATCAAGGGGCCGTGGGTTCGAATCCTACCCGGTGCGCCAATACTTTTAGTGACTTAGGTATACGAGGGTAGGATGCAAGCTTCTGTGGGGAAACATTTTACTACTACCTTTGTGATCAAAGGGGATGGGGGTCAAAACTGTGACCGCTTGAGTGGCTTCATTCATCTATCGGTCGAGCGTGTACATACCATTCGGTAATTTTGTCACCTGACTTCTTTGCAAAAATAAAGCACTTGCTTTTCCAGTCGCCATCTTCGGCCTTACCCCAAGCAGCGTGAGTTCCAGCAATACTTTCAGCTGTATCGTGAACGATTACATAATCATCGATACCATTGCAAAAACCAGCTTCAGACCAGTCAAGTGTCTCCTGTCTTGTCATAGTTTCATTGAGGCCAGTGAAATGAATTTTACAGTTATCAGCCAAAATTGGGTCAAGATAAGAC
>Ga0208130_1000343_pt1 | contig 24472 bp, 25 predicted proteins | sample ETNtaG_31_FD_185771 | JGI IMG/M metagenome (GOLD analysis project Ga0208130, IMG submission 185771) | Marine microbial and viral communities from oxygen minimum zone, Eastern Pacific Ocean - ETNP201310SV78 (SPAdes) (version 2) | ecosystem: Environmental > Aquatic > Marine > Oceanic ... | reverse complement strand
CGTCCAACGGTGGCGTGTTGACCGGCGAGGACGAGCCGTTGTCCCTGTTGAACGACAACCGAAACAACCCTGACCTCGGCCCGCTTTACACCTACGATTTCAGCATTCTCTCGAGCTCCCAGGCCGGTGATATGACCGTCTATGTGGTGATGCAAGACGAATCGAACAACGAGGTCAACCAAAGTTGGGACCACCTCTCCATCGACGCCCAACTTCCTTCCATCAGCGTCTTCTCGCCCACCCCGTCCAGCGACGGTTCGAAGTACCTTTACGGCAACAAGATCAACGTTCTCGCCGGTGTTGAAGACGACGTCGTGGTCACGTCCTTCCAGTACCGGTTTACCTACCACTTTGGCGGTACAACGGGCGTCTCCCTGTCCACGCCTTGGTCGGATTTGACAGGCATCACGCACTTGGATGAAAACAACCGCTCCTTGACGGCGGACATGGAAGTCTCTGCGGGCAACTTTGAACCCGGTATCCACCGACTGAGCGTTCGAGCCACCGACGCCGCTGGCAACGAGGTTTCCAAGAACGTCGAGTTCATCGTAGACTATTGTCGAAACCGATTGGACGGCACCACCGTTTGTTCGTACGAAGAAGCCCTCAAGCCCCCTGTTGAGCCCGAAACCATCACGCCGTCCTTCACCGACCCTCCCTATGTGTTGGTTTGGATCATCGGTATCGTGAACGTCTTGGCCATCCTGGTTTCGTTGATGATCGTTCAGACCAGTATGTCCGGTCCGAAGAAGAAGAAGCGAGGCGAGGATGACGAAGACGACGAATCGTGGATGGCCGAGTTCATCGGTACGAGTCAAGACCTCGACATGGACGCCGTCACCGGCACCGGCAATGCAGCTTCTCCTGAAGAGGAAAAGAAGGACGAAACCAAGACCGCCGCTCCAGACGACGAAGAAGACGATCCCTTTGCCATCAATGTCGTTCAGCGAAAGTCGCGCCGCCGTAAGAAGAAGGAAGAACCCGAAGACGACGACGATGACGACGACGATGATGACGATGATGACGACGACGACGACGATGATGACGATGACGAGGACGATGCTCCACGAAAGCGTCCTGCTCGCAAGGTCGGCCGCCGAGCAGCACCTCGTAAGGCACCCGTGAAGCGCCGAGCCGTGAAACGGAAAGCCGACGACGACGATTGATGGCTCATCGTTCGAGCATTGACACGAGGCGGCCTCACCATGAGAAAGCAGGAGAAAATCGGCTACGGCTTGGTTGCGCTGGCCGGTCTTCTCGTCTTTGCAGGGTCGCTCGGCTTTGTCGTTGAGGGCGAAGTCAACGAGGTCCCAACCCCCAACATTCCTGACCGGACGTTTTTCGCCGACGAAGCCCTTCCTGGAAACGGCCTCAGCGCCTTCATCTCAGCCAGCCTCACGTTGACTTGGGACCGGGATGACATCTACGTGGTCATCGTGGACGAAGACAAAAAGAACACCTGTGAGGCTGCCCCGCCGGGTTTGTTCAATCCGGGCTCATCAACGTCGTGCAGCGCCTACGATAGCGATGTGCTTGCTGGCGGAGACGATAGCAGCCAAGGCTTGAGCTGGGACGTTCAACCCGGCGTGTATTACGCTGGTATTGGAACGACGGGTGAGCCGCTACCGGAGGGAACCGAGGTGAACCTGTTCTACGAAGTGCATCTTCAAGCCGGCTTTGTCGCTTACTTCATCTTCGCTTTGTTGGGAATGGCAGGCTTTGCGTACACGCGTGTGGAATGAGTTCATTCCACGCCTTCGTAATAGGTCGCCACTGCACCGTCGATTTCGTCGAGCACCGCCGCTTCATCAACGGTCAAGGTGGTGCCGTCTCTGCGCAGAGCCTTCCCGTTCACCCACAAGTCCATGCAATCGGCTCCGTTGAAGATGAGGTTGGCCAAGTGTCGATTGTCCGAGCGACCGCGCGGGCGCATGCGGACATCATCGAGGTTCCAAACGGCCCAATCTCGGCTGCCTTTGGTGGCCAAATCCATGGCGTCCACCGCTGGAAGCAGGGTCGAGTCCCAGTGGTCATGACGCTGAACCAAGGACGCCAGACGTGCTTCAGCCTGCATGTTGAGCCCGTTTCCTGATGAGGCAGCCCCGTCCGTGCCCAACCGGACATCGACGCCGGCTTCCATGTAGGCCGGGAGGGAAAGGGTGCCACCGCACGCGAGTTTCATGTTGGACGAAGGGCAGTGCACAGCGGTTGCATCGTGCTTCTTCAAAATTCGAATTTCATTTTTCTTCACCCAAGAGGCGTGGGCACAGACGGTCCCCTCTTGGAAAAAATCGATGCTGTCAAGGTACTCCACGGGGTAACGTCCTGTTTTTGCGTGGCAGTCAGCGATTTCTTTTCGAGTTTCACTGACATGAATGTGGAGGCGGGCGTTTCGCTTTTCCGCCAGTTCAGAAGCACTGCGCAAGGTATCTTCGTTGCACAAATAGACCGAATGGGTGGCGATGGCGTATTGCACCAAATCGTCCTCGTTGTTCGCAGCGAGCAAACCGTCGAGTTCTTCCAGCGCCGAGGCGGCGTCCGGGTGGCTTGGAAGCGCCGCATCGCTGACCGGTCCACCGATGAGTCCACGCAGGCCGGCTTCGGTCAACACCTCACCCGTCACGCTTGGATAGAAGTACATGTCAGCCGCAAAACTGCTTCCTGTTCGAATCATTTCTGCCGCAGCGCATCGGCTTCCCATCCGAACATAGTCGGGCGTGATGCGGGCCTCGGTGGGGAAGATGGCTTCGTTCAGCCATCGGTGAAGGGGAAAACCATCGCTGAAGTCTCGAGCGTTCAACTGCATGGCCAGATGCGTGTGCCAATTTTGGAAACTGCGGGTGATCAATCGCTTGGAACCGTCAAGGTCCTCCAGGACGTCCTCGTCCCCGTTGGACGGCGTCCACGACCCGTCAGCGTGCAGCAACACATCACCGACGGCCTTCTGCCCGCCGCGGTCGTAGAGGACCGTGTTGCGGTAGCGGACGGGGGCATCGCTCATGGAGGGTCCTGCTCGCCATGATTCATGAACGCTGAGGTTCGCACCGTGGGCCTTATGTTTGATTGAGGCAGCGGCAAAACTGCCGCCACTGTGGCTTAGTTGGTAGAGCGTCTGATTCGTAATCAGAAGGTCGGGAGTTCGAGTCTCCCCTGTGGCTCCTTCACGCTTCGGTTTCAGCCGTGCTGATATCGATACCAAACGCCACGGCGCTCTGTTCGAGACTGACGACAGCGGGAAGCGGGCGTCCGGCGATGTAGTCCAAACAAGCGCCGCCGCCGGTGGAGACATGCCCCATCTTGTCGGCCAAACCCCGTTGAGCCACGAGGGTCGCGGTGTGGCCTCCACCCATCACGGCGTAGCCGTCGGATTCAGCGCACGCATTGAGCATCTCGATGGTACCCAGAGCGAAATCTGGGTTTTCAAACACGCCGGATGGACCGTTGAGAATGATGGTGCCGGCGCTTCGAATCGCTGCGGAGAGGTGGAAGACTGAGGTGATGCCGATGTCCCAAAACGGCGCTTCAATCGGGAACTCGCTCAGGGGAATGTCCACACGATTGCCTTCGATGTTGGCGGCCAAATCCACGGGGAGGTGAATCTTGCTGCCGTAGTCTTCGATCAGGGTCTTTGCCTTCTTGATGGTGACCGCCCAATTCTTGTCAAGTTCCTTCTTGAGAAAGGCTCGGTTTGGCTCGCCAATGTCGTAGCCAGCCAAATCCAAGAGGAGGTTGGCCACGCCGCCGGTGGGCCAGAGTGCGTCGGCGATACCGTTGCGCAACATGTTGTCGGCGACTTGGATGGAATCGTCAACTTTGACGCCACCGAGGACGGCAAGGCAAGGACGTTCGGGCGTTTCGAGGGCATGATCGAGTTTTCTGATTTCGTTGCCCATCAATTCACCCGCCACGCACGGAAGCAAGCCGGTGAAACCGATGATGGAGGGTGTGGCCCGGTGGGCACAAGCAAAGGCGTCGTTGACGAAGAGGTCCGCCACACTGGCAAGACGCTGGACAAACCTCGTTTCTGCCATGGCGGCCACGTCCTCCACGGACGTTTCTTCTTCGTCCATTCTGACGTTGTTGAGCATCAACAAATGACCCGGTTCAAGGGCTTCGATGGCCTTCATGGCCTTCGGGCCGTGGATGTCGTCCACCCACTTCACTTGGCGGCCAAGAAGGCGTCCAAGTTCACGGGCGTGGCCCAGTGTGCTGGTGAAATCGTCCTTTCCAGGTCGGGACTGGTGGGCCAGAATGATGACTTTGGCTCGAACCAATCGCTGAATGGTCGGCAGGATGGCACGAATGCGTGTATCGTCAAGAAAGGCCTTGGTGGCCGGATCTAAGGGGCTGTTGATGTCCACGCGAAGCAGGACGGTTTTACCGTCCACGTTGACATCGTCCAAGGTCAGGACCTTTGCCATCAATCCCATCCAAGCGCTTTCGGTTTTTCATCCCTCGCCCGGTGATTTGGGTTGAACATCAGGAGAGGTCGATGGTGATGGAGCCGGAGTCACCCATCCGGTTGTTTCCTCCGTACTCCTCGCCGTCGACGATGAATCCAATATCGCCTTCGTAGAAGGTGTAGGTCATGGTCCAAACATGCCCTTCTTCGAGGGTCACGTACTTCTTTTCGCTGGGAAAACTGGAAATTGAAACGCTTTCAAGGCCGTCTGCTGTGAATTCTACATCGCCATCCCAACAACAGAAATGAAACGCGCTGAGGTCAAAGAATTCAACATGGTTTTCCTCTGAACCGCAATCGGAGAACGTAACGCCGCCGACCTCTTCGATGGTCATGTCTTCGAGTTGGCTTCCATGGCGCGTCAGCACCAAGTCAACGGTGCCGGATTCTCCGTACTGATTGTTCCCTCCGTACATGATGCCGTTGGCCATGAAGCCGATATCGGATTCAAAGAACGTATATTCCATGGTCCAGGTGATCGACTCGTCCAAGAACACGTATTTTTTCTCGCTTGAAAAGTCGGAAAGAACCTCCTCAGTCCCGTCCGAGCCAACAAATTCAACCCGTCCTTCCCACGCGTTGAACTCGTCGTTTGAGCTGTCAAAGAATTCGACGTGATAGATGGCCGTGCAGTCCGAACTTGAAAGGTACGAGACGGGCGATTCTGCCCCCTCGATGCACCCTGCAAGGGTACTGCTCATCAGCATGAAACAAAGGAAAGCGACGATTTTGTTCATGTTCATCGCTGGTTCATGGGCCGGTCCAGTACATAACAAAATTCCCGGCAATCCCCACATCGGCCCTTCCCGAAAGGTCGCAAGACGCGCGTCCTCCTCTCGGTTGGGGCGCGAAAGGTGATAAGTCCCGCGAGACCCTTGGCTTCCATGGCCGATGAAGCGCCCAAAGACAGCGCTCCGTTGGAGGGGGCCCGTCGTCGCGCTTCCACCGCCACCTCCTCCTTCGGGGTGTCCCGTCGAGAAGGGCACGACGCCAGCGTCTACTACACCAGCCGCCTCAACGAAGGCCTCGTCAGTTCACGAGAGGTCGGCGCTGCTCAAGCCTTCCCAGAGGAACATGCCAACACGGTGCTGTGCGGGGATTCTCGTGCCCTACCTCTCCCCGATAACTGCGTCCATTTGGTGGTGACCTCGCCGCCCTACAACGCCTCCAAGGATTACGACGAGGACCTCTCGCTCAAGGAATACCTGACGATGCTCCACGATGTCTTCGCCGAATGCTACCGGGTGCTCACGCCGGGTGGCCGAATGGTGGTCAACGTCGCCAATTTGGGGCGCAAGCCGTACATTCCGCTGTCCTCGCACATCAACATCATCATGACCGAAATCGGTTTCCTGATGCGCGGCGAGATCATCTGGGACAAATCCGCCAGCGCCGGTTCATCCTGTGCTTGGGGCTCGTTCCAGTCCGCCTCCAACCCCTGCCTGCGGGACGTTCACGAATACCTGCTCGTGTTCTCCAAGGGCGATTACAAACTCCAGCGCAGCAAGAAAGAGCGAGCCGAAGGACGCTTGGACACGATTCCTCGCGACGATTTCATCCAGCACACGAAGTCCATCTGGTCCTTCGCCACCGAGCGAGCCTCAAGAGTGAACCACCCCGCTCCGTTCCCGGTTGAATTGCCAAAACGCTGCATTGAGATGTACTCCTTCACCGGTGACGTGGTGCTCGACCCGTTCAACGGTTCAGGCACCACGTGCGTCGCTGCCAAGATGCACGGTCGTCGCTACCTCGGTGTTGACCTGTCGGAGGATTACTGCGCCATCGCCGAAGAGCGACTCGGCCAAACACAGGCACTGGACCTCGACGACATCGTCGTTTAATCCTTGAGCATGTTCTCCCAAAACGAGCCGCTGGGTGGCTCTTCAACCGTTGTTGCTTCCTCTGACACAGGCCATGAGAATTCTTCGTCCCCCACCGTCTCGTGGACGGGAGGTTGGATTTCAACGACCGTCCGCTGAGCATCGTCCAGCACCACTTGATGTTCTGCTTTGCTCGCTTTGGCGATGCCTCGCCCAATCACCACGTGGGCGATCATACCTAAACAGCAAAACCCAGCCCCAACATCTGCAATCGAATTTCCGAAGGCATAATCCTCCATGAACGCATCAACATCACCTTCAACGGCCATGATGCTCACCCAATCGGTTGCCTCGTAGTTGTAGCGGCCAGTGGACAGGTTGTGAATTCGAAATTGATAGGTACTGGAGGACGCCCAATCCTCACAACTCGTTTTCTCAACCGGTACCGGGTTGTACAGTTCGTCCTCAAGCAGGAACTCAAACCCTTCGCAGTTGGCTTCAACCTCTTCAGCCACGACGATGATGGCAAGACCCTCTTCGAAGTCGGTGACAAAAAATTCGCCTCGCTGACCATAGTCCAATTCGTTGGCGCCTGATTCGGTGTAGGTCGCTCCGATGACCAACAGCAGGAGCCCAAGAAGGACCAAAGTGAAGAAGACAGGCTTGTACCACCGCTTCTCTGCCATGATGGGCCATGCCCTCTCCTCAGTTTCTACTTTGGCGTTACTTTCGCTCTTTCCGATGTTTTGCCAAAAGCACGCACCTCACCGGTTGTTTGTTGCGATTGGGTTTTGAACGGGGGGCGTTCACCTTGTACCATGACCTCGTGGTCCACCTCGGATATCGTCGGGCCGGACGGCGAGGATTGGCGCGTGCCGGTCTCGGAACTTGAGGCTCGCCAAGCCCGTTTGGCCGAGATGTTGGCAGAGGCCAACCTCCCGGGGGCGTTGATTCAACATCCCGTTGACCTCTACTACTATGCAGGCGGTCGACAAGACGGTTCCCTGTTCGTTCCGGCCAAAGGAGCAGGAGGCAGCGAAGAGGCCGGTGGCGATGGCCCGGTGGCCTTCGTCCGTCGCTCGCTCAAACGAGCCGTTTGGGAAGCCGGAGGCGACGATGCACCGCACCGCATCGAGGCCTTCCCTCGTCTCTCAACCTTTGCTGATTACCTTGGGAGTAAAGGCGTGAACGGCGCACCTGCTCTGCAATTTGGCGAAGCCCCGGGCACCTTCACCGCCCGCTTTGCATCGGCGCTTTCTTCGCTCGGCCAGTGCGGTGATGCCACCTCCCTCATCCACCGTCAGCGCGAGGTCAAATCCGCTTGGGAAATTGAGCAGATGGACATCGGTGCCTCGGTGCAAATTCGAATGTTCGAAGCGGTCCAAGCCGTTGGAGGCGAGGGGATGAGCGAACTTGACATGGTGGCGGCTGCTGAAGCCATCAGCCGCAGCGAAGGCTTTGGCGGCAACGTCCAGATGCGTCGCTATCCGCTGCAGTGCGACCGAGGCGTCATCGTGGCAGGACGTGCTGGCGGCATTCCTTCGTTCTTCGACTCCGCCGTGGGTGGAACAGGTCCACACCCGCTGAGCGGCATGGGCTCGGGATTCACTCGTGTGAAGAAAGGCGACCCGGTCCTGGTGGATTTGGTCCACGCTCATCGGGGCTACATGGTGGATGCGACCCGGATGTTCGTCTCCGGTCAACTCGATGAAACATGGCAGCAACGACTTGACGACATGATCGCCGTGAAGGAAGAAGTCGTCGACGTGCTCGACCAAGGTCTCAACTGCAGCCAGGCTTGGGAAGCCGGTCTTGGGCTGGCGACCGAACTGGGCTACGCCGACCATCTGATGGGGGCTAAGCCGGACCAAAGCCGCTTCTTGGGTCATTCCATCGGTTTGCAACTCGATGAATCGCCTGTGGTCGCCGCAGGCTTTGACCGCCCGCTCCCGGTCGGCGGGACGATGGCCATTGAGCCAAAAGTCGTTTACGCCGAAGGCAGCGTGGGCAGCGAGGACACCTGGGTTCGAGACGAGGAGGGCATGCGACCGGTTACGGCAGACGGTGCGCTTCCTTGGGTAATGGAGTGGGATGCATGACACAAGAAAACGAAAAGGAAGCGTTCTGTGAGAAGACCGAAGACTGGGACGAAGAAGACGTAGGCAAGCGCATTGAGAAGCGTGTTACCCCCAACGGGACCTACTTCAACGAACTCATTGTGAACGTGTTCTGCGCCATGTGCGGGGCTTCTTTCATCGGCCCTTCCCGCGAAGCCGGTGGGTTCCTCGGTGGGCACGAATGCTTGCATGCTTGGGAATTTGGCCAAGCGATGGGCCGAAGCGATGGCTTGACCGAATGAGCCAACGAACAGCACCACATCATTGAAGGGTTGCACGACCACGACCAGATTCATGGTCGCCAAGCCATACTCCAGCAGCCACATCGCCGCCGTCTCTTCGCATTTCACCACGATGCGCCTGTCCGGCGACGTGAAGGAGCGTCTGGTCAACCTCCTTTGCGAGGAACTGGACCGATTGGTGCCTCGCATGGAGGACGAAACGCTCACCCAAGACCCGGAGCGCAAAACCTTGGATGACCCGAGGCGCAGCCGCCTCAACTACAACCGAACCCGGGAGTTGATGATCGACCGCATCAAGAACGTGGATTCTGTTGGCTCCGCAGCTGTCCAAGCGGGCATTGACCACCTCGAAACCCACCTCGCTCATCTGCTCCGTCATGCTGCTGAGGCCGCTGAACGAGACCGGGTGGCGACCATCAAGCCTCGGCATCTGGACCGAGCCCTTCACAACATGAAGCCCGAAGAGGGTGAAGAAGAGGGCGAATCGGTCGCTGAAGCAGGTGCTGCTGAGGAGTTCGTAGCTGGACAGGCTGGCGGCCTCATCACCGCCACCGGCCTGCTTTCCATGGCCAAAAGCATCGCTCGGATGGGCGTCACCAAGGACGCCTTGGACGAATTGCTCTATCTCTATGCAGAGGTCTTGGAAGATTTGGAAGAGGACATCCGCAACCATGCGCAACTGGGGAGCAATCCCGTTCATTTCATCGAATCCATCAACGCCATGCGCGGCATGATGACCCTGGGATGGATTCGAGCGAGGCTTACCCGAGCGGCTGAACACGCCAAAGGCCGTGGTGCTAAAGTCATCGAACTCCAAGACATCATCGACAGCCAATCGTACGCCTCGGAGTGATGGCATGGACATCATCGCCTTGACCGATGCCCAACGGGTGCTCGGTGTTTCCCAGCCCACCCTCCTTATTCTGGGTCGGCCAACCTGCGATGATTGCCAAGAGTTCTACAGCCGTTTGAACGGTTGGGAGCCGCCCGTCCCGCTCGAGGTGTTGACGCTGAACCTGAGAGCGCCTGAAGGCGAGGCGTTTCGTTTCGCAAACCCTTGGGTTGCTACCCTTGATTTCGTGCCGTTCAACGTGCTTTACGTCAACGGGGAACCGGTGGACCAGTGGACCGGTGGTGACCTGTCTCGCCTCGAGTCAAGCCTGTCCAATTTGGAGGTTTGAGATTGGCCCTCTCATCGATTTTGGTCTCAGCCCTGCTCGCTGGTGTCGTGGCCACGGCGGTCACGGTGGCCATCGAGAAGTGGGGCGGTCTGGTTGGAGGGCTGTTGGGGACCGTACCTTCGACCATCGTCCCAGCAGGGATTGGCATGTATCTGGCAGGAGGCGAAGACGCCCTCGTCGTCAGCATGATGGTGGTGCCGCTTGGTATGCTCCTCAATGCGCTGTTTCTGGGGGCATGGTTGGTGCTCCCTCGTTGGTTCTCCAACACCTCCCACCCGCTGCTATGGACCTCTCTCGGCGCCCTTGCCTTATGGTGTGTCATGGGCATAGGCGTGTGGTTTCTCCTCCAGAATACGGTCCTCGGCATCCTCCTCACGGAACAAGAATTTGCCGCTGTCGGGCTTGCCCTTTTGTTCATCACTGCGGTGTGGTTCAACCGGCGCCCTCAGCCAACACCGAAAGGAAGCAACACCGTTTCCAAAACCGTTCTCTTTGCCCGAGGAAGCATGGCTGCCGCTGCTATCGGGGTGGCCGTTTGGATGGCTGGTCTTGGCTTTCCGCTCCTGGCCGGTTTAGCCAGTGTTTTTCCAGCCATTTTCCTCACCAGCATGGTGGCGCTTTGGTTGGCTCAAGGACCCACCGTTCCACAAGGAGCAGCGGGGCCGATGATGCTTGGAGGCGCCAGTGTGGCCGTGTACGCCAACATCGCCATGTGGTCGCTTCCCGCTTACGGAGCCATGGTTGGCTCGCTCATCGCTTGGGTCGGTTCGGTGGTCGGTTGGTCGCTGCCAGCGTTCATGGTGCTGCGCCGCCATCATGCAGGGCTCAACGGTTGACGGCCCGAGTCCAACGGGGAGCGCCGGGAATGTCCACCACTTGCACTTGCACGAAGGTCACGCCCTTGACCTCCGTCAGGCGTTTGCGCAGGGCGTCCAGGTCGAGCAAGCAACACGGGCAATGCGGCCGGGAGGGTTTCACGGTCAAGTTGACCTCCCCGTCTTCGGCGATCTCAACGCTCTGGACGATGTCGAGTTGAGGGTAGGGTTTCGTGTCATGGGGGTCGGTCCACGACGACAGCACGCGAGCGACCCGTCGTTGGAGGGCCACGTGCTTCCGTCCCATGCCAACGCCTCAGTCGTCTTCCTTCACCAAGGCTTCGGCTTCGTCGAGTCGCATCTCAGCCAAACGCCCTTCCACTTCACCAAGTTCTTCTTGGCAGCGCTTGAGTAAGGCCGTACCTTCCTCAAACATGGCCAAGGTTTCATCGAGGTTTTTTCCACCTCGCTCAAGCTGGGTCACCAGGTCTTCCAGTCGTCGCAAGGCTTCGTCGTAGGTCATCGTTTCTTCGGTCATCGTTCATCCTCCAGGGGTTCAATGGTGTGCACGTCGGCGGCGGCGTGGCCGTCGGCGAATTGGAGTTGGATGGTTTGACCCTCTTTCAGGTTCGCCACATCGGAGATGACGCCTCCTTTGTCGTCTTGCACCATGGAGTAGCCGCGCTCCAACACCCGTTTCGGGTGGGCGGCGTTCAAGGTGGCTTCGAGTTGGGCCAACCGTTGTTTTCGGCGTGAAACCGTGGTCTCCATGCTTCGCTGGATACGGTGGTTGAGGTGGCTCAGTCGTTCTTTGGCCGAGTAGATGCCCTTGCCGGGTGCATGGCGCAATTGGTTGGCCAACAGAGCAAGATGTTGGCGCAACTCCTGCAAGCGTCGTTGCATGGCGCCTTCAATCCGAACATCGAACTCGTCGAGCCATTGAACCATGGCTTGGCGTTCGGGAACGAGCCGTTCGATGGCGTTGGACGGCGTGGAGGCTCGGACGTCGGCGACGAGGTCTGAAACGAGATGGTCCTGTTCGTGGCCAACGGCTGAGATGATGGGCACGGTGCTGGCAAGAATGGCTCGCACCACCGGTTCGAGATTGAAGGCCCAGAGGTCTTCGGGCGAGCCACCGCCACGCCCCACGATGACGGCATCCACGGGGGGTAAACCGAGCCGCAGGGCCACCTCGGGGCGTGCAAGGGCGCGTGTAACGGCCAACCCCCGAACGATTTCTTGGGCCGCGTGTTCTCCTTGAACAAGCACCTCGATCACGGTGGTTCGCAGACCTGGCCAACGGTCGGTCATGAGTTGACGCATGTCGGAAAGAGCCGCTGAATCAGCCCCGGTGACGATGGCGACGTGCTTGGGCAGCAACGGCAAACGGCGAGAGGGTATGTCCAGTGAACCTTCAGTACGTAGCGTCTCAATGAGTTGACGTTTCGCCTCTTCCATGGCACCGAGCGTTTGAACGGGTTGGATGCGAGCGACCACGATTTGCAAGCGTCCACGCTTCGGCCAAACGTCCACGCTGCCGATGATGATGACTTCGCTGCCGACCTTGATGGACGGGTCCACGCGTAGGCGAGCGCTGCGCCACATCACACAGTCCATTTGCCCGTCATCATCTCGCAATGTGAAGTAGATGTTCCCGTTGTGAACGCTCCACGAAGAGACCTCGCCCTGAAGCGCTTGGTGTTGAAACAACGGGTCGTTCTTGACCGTGTGTTGGACCAGTCGAGCGAACTGTCCGATGGGCAGCGGGCCCGTCGTCGTTTCATGACCCGCTGACATGGTCGTATTGTGGCGTCAAGGGTTCTTGAAGCATCGGGCCCCTACTCTCGGCGGTGTTGAGGCGGAGGGGGCGATTGACCTTGACCGGTCTCAAGGGTCTTCTTCCGTTTCGTTTTTTCGGGCTTGCTTGCGCATCAACCGTTCGTGGGCCTGTCGGGCTTCGACCTCTTTGAGTTTGAGTTGGATGCGGGATTTGAGGAACATCACGACGACGACGATGGCGGCGATGTCCACGACCAAAATCAACCAGTTGTCGGCGAGCCACTCCCCGAACATGACGTTCCCTCAAATCGGTGGACGAATATCGATGTCAACATCGCCCCGGGGTTTGCCGATGCAACCGAGCCTCGCCCCTTCTTCCACCAACCAGTCATCCAGGCCGGGGGGGAGTGTTTCGGGAAGCGGGACTTCACCAAGAATCAGGCTGACCATGCAGGTGCCGCAGGTGCCTGACGTGCAGTTCGTTGGCAAGCGGATGCCGCAGGCTTCGGCGTGTTCAACGATGGTTTCACCCGGGTTGACGGCGCACTGGCCGAGCAGATGCGGTCCTTTCAAGAAGCGAATGACCGGGGTGGGTGGCGTGTCGGATTCAGGCGTCGCATCGGCGGTCAGGGAAGCCGGGCTTGCGGACATGGGCAAACGCCTCAACGTGCTTTTTCTCGGGTCCAACGACCGGTTTGCTTGTTGAAGAAGAGCCCAGCCTTCTTCATCCACTTGTTGAATTTGGTTGCGCCGGCTCCCGTTCGCAGGATGAAGTCCTCTCGGTCTTCTTGGGCTTGGATGTAATCCTTGGCAGCGAGGGTCTGGTCAATCCAGTCGTTGATGTCCATGAGGCCACCAGCGACCACGCTTTCTTCCACCACTCGAGTCATCTCATCAGCGGTCGCACCGGTTTGCTCGAGGTCCTTTCGAATGAGGTCGGAGACCGAGGAGAAGTCCATGCTGGCTGGCTTGGGTGGCACCGGGTTTCGTGGTGGCTTGTCGGGGTCGATGACAATGCGGGTCTCGTCCAAAATCGCCTCGACGTTGACGGCCAAATCGGGGGTGAAACTGGTTTCGCACTCCCAGCAGATGAACGCCCAAGCGTCGGGCTGGTCGGGGTCTCGGGATTGGCGGGGGTCCAACTCGTCACCGCATTCAGGGCAAGCGTGGAAGATGAGCCCAGGGACGTGTTGTCGTCGGAAGTCCACGATGTCTTGGGGCGTGCCCTCAAGTTCGAGCATCTCATGGTCTCGAGCGGCTTCAAGCCCACGGGTTTCGAGTTGGTCTCGAATCTTGACCTTCTGGTCGTCCTTGCCTTCATCGTGAAGGTTGTTTTCGAGCTTGACGATGAGTTCCACGGTCTTGCCGAGGCGGTTCATGATGAGTTTCTGGGCACGGAAGGCTTCGACCTTGGCGATCTTGAGGCGTTCTTTTTGCTCAGCGAGTTCGGTGAGGACGTCCTTCTGCTTGCGCTGGAATTTCATCTCTTCAATACGAGATTCTTGCTTCTTTTCAGGAGCGAGGACTTTGGAAAGGAATCGTTCTTTGCCGTGAGATTGCGGTCCAGCGGAGATGATTTCGATGACACCTTGGGCGATTTCTTCCTTGAGGCCGTAATTCTCGACCAGCATGGTTTTGTCGATTTTCTTCAAATCTCCAATTTTCAAACCTGCATCGGCAAGTTGGTTGGCCGTGGTATCGTCAATACCTCGGCGGAGCAGTGCAAGATAGGTGTCCTTCTTTGCCATACAAATCCCCCCGACAAGTTGAGGCGAGCAGACACTCCTAAGAAAAGTCTCTCCCCAAACCGTTCATTCATGCGACCCGTCTTGAAGGTTCACGCCTCTTCTTCGCAGGAAGCAAAATCAACTCCCAAATCGGCCCACTCCTCCAACTCAAAGGTTTCCGGTCGGCGCTGAAGACGCGGGTCGCGTTCCATCGAAGCGTAAGCTCGCTTCCAGCGGGTGGCGTGCCACCCGGGAATACGACTCAAGCGTCGCGGCGGGCTTCGTAGGGTTCGCTTGAGTTTCTTGCGCCGTTGCTCAAACGCCGCTCGAATCATTTGGACCAGCAGCCGTCGGTCGCAAGGCCATTCTTCGTCGTGCGGCGTCATTCGAAGCAACCTCGAATGCACCTTGGGCATTGGTGAGAAGGCATGCGGACCGACACGCTCGCCCATTTCTGCATCAAAATCCAAGGCCACGACCATGCCGAGGGAACCCACATCGCTTTCGTATTCCATCACGACACGCTCTGCAAATTCCTCCTGAACCAGCATCACGATGTCCTCAAGGGGAGTGGTTTTCGGGTTTCGATGATAGCGGGTGATGACGTCGATGAGGGGTGAGGAAATTTGGTAGGGAATGTTGGCAACAACTCGGGTGATGTCTGCGGGCCACGAGACGTGGAGGGCATCGCCCTCAATGAGCGTGAGAAGGTCCTCAGCCAGGGCATCTGCAAAGACCGAACGGAGGTGGTCGCACGCTCCGCTGTCCAATTCAATGGCGGTGACTTTGCATCCTTTGGAAAGGAGAACCTCCGTCAGCGTTCCCGGGCCGGGACCGATTTCCAGCACGTGGTCTTCCACGTCCACTTCAGCCCATTCAACGGTGCGTTCGAGGACGTCGTCGTGAACGAGAAAATGTTGGCCTAAGGCCTTGTTGAACGGCTGCTTGGCGCGGAGTGCATCAACCAGACGGCGAGCACCCTTCATGCTTCCACCGGGAGGAGAAGTTCGGTCAGACGAGGTACGAGCGTCTTGTCTTCAATCTCTTCAACGAAGCGCTGGGCCAAGAGTTCGGCCCCCTTGATCTTGGCCAAGGCGTTGAGTTCGTCCATGGAAGCGAACACGCCCACTTGGTCGCGAGCCTTCACCATGTTGCGTGCCTTTACGGGACCAACATCGGGCAGCAATTCGTAGGAGTGTTGCTTGAGTGACATCGGTCCTGCCTTGTTGTAGAACTCATCCACAAAGTACTGAGCGTGTTCTTCGATGAACAACTGCACCAGCGACGGCAAATCCTGCCGAGCCATGTTCGACATTTTGTCGAGATGTGCCATGCCGATGATGGCGGCGACATCGGTTCGCTTGGAGGCGTCTTTGCCGATGTAGATGCGCTGATTGACGGTCATGACGTCGCTGCCCTTGACCTTGAGGCGACAGAAGACGAGGCTCTTTTCCGCCATGGCGGTCGCAATACCGGTGCCGGCATCGTGTTCGAGAATGCGGGCGTAGGTCTCGGTTTTGAGCGCCTCTGGTTCAGGACGAGGTTGGTCTCGACGACCTTGACCACGACCACCGTGCCGGCGTTGTTGACCGCCTCGGTTGCCACCACGCTGTCCGCCACCTTGTCGGCGTTGTTGACCGCCTCGGTTGCCACCACGCTGCCCACCGCCTTGCCGACGCTCTTGCGATGGGTCGGGTTTGGGTTGTGGCTTGGGGACTTCTTGTCGCCCTGTGGCCGCTTTATAATCGTATTTTGAGAGGTCAGGAGCGTCCTTCTTCCGAGGCCCGGAAGGGGTTTTGATTTGGCGCCTTCGCCGTTGGTCTGACATCGAACATCACCTGTGGGGGGATGCGAAACGCATCAAATGACTTGGCGCACGATTTCAAGGACAGCGTCAATTTCGCTGTCTTCAATCACGATACGCTTGGAGCCAAACACCGCCTTCACGTCTTCAGGTGAAGCGGGCATGAGTTCAGCGAGTTTGGCGGCAAGGTCGGGGTGCTTGGCCATGGTTTCAACTTCGAGGAGTTTGGAACGGAGTTCTTCGAACACTTCAGGCTGTGTTGGGACGCCGTTGCGTGCGTCGCTTGCGGCCCACTCAGCGTGTTGCAGAGCCCACTTTTGTTCGTACTTCAACGAGCCACGTCGCTCTTGAGCGTCATAGAGCATCTCACGGACGGTGGCGAAATCCAGGAATCGGTCTTCTTCGGTCATGATACATCCCTCATTCGAGTGGGCGGAGGTGCTCTGGGCGAGCGATAACGGTCTTCTGCATGTTGCCGTCTTTGACGGCGACGATCCATGCCACACCTTGGCGCTTCGTGATGAAGCCGGTGCGACCGTGGAAGCGGCGATGAGGCATACCGCCTTGTTGACCACCGTCGAGAACGATGGCGACGCGGTCGCCTTCCTCGTACTGGTGCATCACACGGCGGATGTTCAAGCGACTGCGTTCGTTCTTTCGTCGTCGCAAAATGCTACGAGTTCCGACTCGCTGACCCTTTGAGCGCTTCATTTTCTTCGCCTCCAATGTTCCAAATCAGCGCAAGCGCCTCTTCGGAGCAAGTTGCCGACCCACCATCCCCATATAAGCACCGCGACGGGAACGAGCGACCTCAAACAGCGCCTCAGTCGGCGTGGATGTCGCCCACGTCCAACCAAATCACGTTGCACTTGGCTTTGATGAGGGCCGCCATGGAAGGTTGTGTACGGCCGCTGTCGCCGTGAATGGTTTCCTTGACGTAAGTGCCGGATTCGCAACGCAGGGTGATTTCGATTTCACGCTGTCCATCTTCGTTCACTTCGATGAAAGGCGAGTGCGCTTCAAACACGGTTCGCTTTCGGATCAAATCCGAGCGTCGGTGCGAGACGCGTTCGGGCGTGCGCTGGGCCAATTTCATGCCGTTGAGCCCCTCAACCACCTTGAGGATGGTCTCGTCATCGGGCAGTTCAAACACGGCGGGAGCAGGAGGAAGGGCCGCCAGAAGGCGTTCGATGAGCTCGTCTTTCTTCCCGGTCTTGGCCAGGCCGTGGGTTTCAGCCAGGGCCACAAGTTCTGCTTTCTTCATGGCCTTGAGTTCCTTTTCGCTGGGTCCGGCCACGGGCACCTCGATGGTGGTTTCCAGCGGTTTGGTGCGGTCGGCGTTCTTGTCGCCTCGGCGTTGTCGACGTCGTTTTTTACTGCGGTTTTGTACGTCTTCTTTGGTCATGTCAACCGGGGCGGTCAACACGGCGTATTCCGCTTCGTTCATCGGTTCAATGGCGAAGCGGATGGTGTAGGATTTCTCAGCAGGGGTGTCCTTGATGCGAACAACTTCACTGCGCGAGGAGGGTCGTATGGAAGAGACCTCGACCGAACCGCCCGCCTTCTGATTGATGATCTCAGCGAGCTTTTCAGCGTTGAAACTGCGCTTCTTCGGCTCCTTGATTTCGAGCACAAAGGGACGCCCTCGGCCCAGGCATCGCACATCGATGTCTTCGCGACCCATGCCGTGGAAGGCGTGTTCGGTGCCTTGGAAGATGTCGAGCATGGGGTTGCCCACGAGGTCTTGCACGCTCTTCTCGTATTGCAGACCCGTTTCGTTGCAGCGCTCGCAGCCGCGACCTTTGCAGGCTCGGCACGGCCACCGTGTTTGGGGGATGCCTCGCTCGAGTTTTCGGTAGCGTCCGTAGACGTAGACGGCCCGTATGTCGAGTTCCACCGTCAGCGTGAGCACGTCGATGAGCGCCAGCACGTCAGGCTTGTCGCTGACCATCGTGATGCCGTCCAAGCGTTCACTCAACCGCTTGCCGATTTCGTTGACCAGCGAGGACTTGAGCGGATCTGAGCCACCGGCGCCAAGACGTTTGCGAAGTTTTTCCTCTTCCTCCATCTGGTCCTTGGGGATGCGCGCTCCAAGTTGGAGGCGGCTGATGTCGTAAGGTTTGATGGCGTCAAAAATGATGTCGGCGAGCAGGTCCACTTCTTCGAAGAGGTTCTCGCAAAAGGGGCAGAGCGGTTCGTCTTCCCGGATGGTGCTCAGGTGTGAATCTTGTTCCACCACCGATGCACGCACGCCTTTGCCTGCGTCTTCCAGCGATTGGCCGTACACCCGCTTTCCACCCACGCGACCCAAGCAGGCATCGCAAGTGCCTTGGCGAACCAGGTGTTTAAGGCCAGCCGGACGGGGTGCACGGGGAATTTCTTCGACGTGGGTGCCCAGTTGCATGGCGACTTCTTGCTGGTGGGCCTCGTCGTCCTCCACCGGTTCAACGTCGTCCCAGAGGGAGTAATCGGTTTCGCCAAATCCGGCGTTGGCGTACTTCATCCAGTCGTCTTCATCGTCGTCGATGTCTTCGGCTGTGTCGGGTTCGTTGCCTGCCATGTCGCCACCACCTTCCCGGGGTCAACCCCAAAGACGGCAAGGTAAGCGCAGGCTCAACCCTTGATGAAGTCACCGATGAATCCGAACTCACTTCTGGTCCATGTAGGCCAACACACCGGCCACCAGACCGAGCACACCGCCAAGCACCGTCATCCAAACGCCCATGCCAAGGCTTGTCTCAGCGACGGATTCGGGCATCAATTGCGACCACGCCAGAACAGCGAGAAGCGCCAATGCTCCCGCAGCCATCGCAGCCCATTTACCGTGCTTTTCGGCTTCAGCGGGCAGGCTGCGACCGATGGCGCCTGCGCTGAGCATCACGGTCCCGAGCAAGGCACCGATGGTGCCGAGCCAAAGAATGAGACTGGCCATTCCTCCTGCACCAGGGGCTTCAAGGCACGTGTCTCGAGCATCTTCTGCGTTTTCCCGGGACCACCCGTTTTCGGTCTGCATGGTGAAGAGGTTGTTGCAGTAATCCTCGTACTCACCGGTAATGACATCGCCCACGCCTTCCCCGTCTTTGGGATAGGAGGTTTCCATCCAATCCTCTGAGTACATCCTGTAGGTGCTTTGCTTGCATTCTTCGATGTCCTCATCAAACGAGCAATCACTTTTGATGGTGGTGAGCCCCGTACTCACGCCTTCCTGGTTGTCAAACGTGACCCACGCATGACTGAACTGCCCCGCCATCGAGAGAAGCAAGGCGAACACGATGCAGGCCACAGCACCCCACATCATCGGTGTTGTACCGCCGCCGGGTAGCGGGGTGGTGGCCAAGGGAGCGTAGGCGTTGGGCGCCGTTGCGGCTGGAGCGGCCACGGGTGCGACAGGTGCGGCGGGTGCCGCTACAGCAGGCGCAGCTGCCACGCCGGGGAGGGCCACGTTCTGTGCGGCAGGAACAGCCTGTTGGGAAACGGGCGTCATCACAGGAGGGGCCACGGCTTCGGCCACGCCGGGAATGAAATCGGGGTAGTGTTGCCGGGTGTGGGCCAGAGCGTTTTCGGGCGTGTGGCCCATGCCAAGGACCTGTTCGTAGTAGTCTTGAGCGGCGGACATTGCCATTGCCTTGTCTTGGTTGCTTGATGATGTTTTCTGCGTTCATCAGGCCTCTTCATCGCTGAAAGCGTCCGGTGAGGCGACGACGAGCACCGATTCTGAGGGTTTGCTGATGAGGCCGAGGGCGGCGGTGGTCAACACGAGGCTGGCGAGCAGAGAGAGGGCGATCATGGCAGCGGAGAAGATACCGAAGTTCGCAAACAGTCCCATCGGCGAGAGCGCAATGACGAGGAAACCTGCGATATCAGAGGTCGCAGAACCAAGCAGGGCCAAACCGCAGGCACCGCCCACGGCAGCGAGGGCATCGTTGTGGGTCTCGCCGTTTTCTCGCCCCTCGCGATACCGTTCCGTCACGTGAATGCAGTAGTCAATGCCCACCCCCAGCGAAATGGTGGCGATGGTGACGGTGACGATGTTGAGGGAGGCGCCGGCGACGTACATCAAGCCGTAGAGCCACACGACGACGAGGAAAATTGGCACGAAGGTGACGACCGCCTGTTTGGGCGAACGGAACCCGATGGTCAGGGAGGCCAAAACGAAGACAGAGCCGAGCACGAGCGAGGATTGCATCTCGTCTTGCATGGCGGTGGAGGCCGTGTACCGTGTGATGGGGCGGCCGGTCAGCATGACCCACGTGAGCGGTTTGTCGTCTTCCTCTTCGCCAGGCTCCTCGTAGGTGCCGCTGGAGAGGTTGGTGAAGACCTCCAAATCCCGCCACACTTCAGCCACGCCGCCCTTCATGCCAGGGAAGTCTTCTGGCTGCGTCATGCCGAATCGAATCTGCATCATGTCGTACGCAGCGTCATCACCGTTCACGTCGAGCCACGGGCGGTCAGGGTCGAGGTCAACCACGGGCATGATGTAGAGCTGTACGATGCTGGCTGGGATGTCGGGAATGGGGCCGACACCGGGCACGCCGTACAGCGAGAGGAAGCCGTAAAAGAAGGCCAGGCATTCACGGTCGGTGGTGTCCACCAACGGCCCGTTTCCGGCCAGGGAGCAGTTCATGCCAAAACCGTCCACTTCAGGCTGCCAGCCGGCTTCTTCGAAGGGCGCGCTGTCCAGCACGAGGCTTCCTTGTGCAGCGAAGACCATTTCATCCAGGGCAAGGATGTCAATCGTACCGTCGGGTTGACGGGTGATTTTGTCGGGGACGCCCTCGGGGAGCGCATCCATGTCCTGCCGGAAGGTGTCAATGGCGGCGAAGACCCTCGGGTCCAATACATCGCCCAGAATCAGCAGGTTGGCCGGCTCGCCTTCATCAGCGAAACGGTCGGCGATTTCGTCCACGCCAATGGCGAAGTCCGAGCGCTCGTCAAGGAAATCCTCCACGGCGAAATCGCCCTCGAGTTGGGCCATGCCCATGGCGGCAGGAACGGTCAGGGCAAAGGCGACCAAGGCGATGACTGCGGCTCGCTTTCGCTGACCTGAGCCGAGGGTGACTTGACGCAACCAGTCCGGATTGACGATGGATTTTACTTCGCCTTGCTCGGTGGATTTCTTTCGGGACTCCAACCAATCGTCCACGCTGACACGAATCAGCGGTGCCCACAAGCCGGTCAGAATGAAAGCGGCCAGGACCCCCAAGGCGGCTTCGATACCGAAGGAACGCAGGGCAGCGATGTCACTGAACAGGTTGGCCGCAAAGGCCGCCATGGTGGTCAGGGAGGTGAGCGTGATGGCTCGGCCAACACGGGACAGGGTGATGCTTCCGGCTTGCTCGGAAGTTTTGCCGTTGGCACGCTCTTCTTTGTAACGGTGGAGGGCGTGTAAGGAGTCGTCGATACCCAACGCGAGCACGAGAATCGGTAACAGGTTGGAGAATTGTGACCGAGCGATAAGGCTCAGGCCAAACCAGCCGGTGATGTTGGCGAAATGACCGATCATGCCTTGCATCCACAACAGCGCCGCACCCAAGGCAAACATGACGATGGCCACGTCCGACCAGCGACGCAGGCTCACGTAGAGCAAGATGATGATGGCCAACCCCATCATGGCGATGAGGCCAGCACTGGACTGCAGTTCCCGATTCACTTCCACGTTCACGCCTTGGCCGAGCAGCAACGTGACGGTCGTGCGGTCGTGCGAGCGGAGGTGCCCTTCGAGGTCCATGTAGGTCCATTCCGTGGCGCAACCTGCCCCTTCGGCTTGGAGCTCAAGGCACGTTTCTTCGGTGTACTGTGGCGGATGAAGCACCAGAGCACCGTCGGCCAAACGGTAGCCGCCCACTCGGAACCCTTCGTCCGTGAACTGAATTTGCTTCTCCTGGTGAGCGTCTTTCCAAACGACCTCCCAACCCATCTCCTTGAGTTTCGTGCTGTCCAGTTGCACCAGCAACCACGTCGAAGAACCGGTCCATCGGCCCTTGCCCCACAGCGCACCTTCCCACGTGCCGTTGGACAGCAATTGCCCGTAGATGGGGCCTTCCTGATGAGCGGTGTAGTCGGCCTTGAAGCCGCGGTCGAGGGAAATCCAGCGCAGGAAGTTGTTGTCCGAGGCTTCTGCCATGCGGGCGGCGGCCATATCGATGTGGGCTTGGGTGATGTTGGCATCGTCAAATTCCAAGCAATCGAGTGGGAAACAATCCGTCCAGTTGGTGGGCGGCTCGGTGACCACGCCCAAGGTCGTGAGGCCGGGTTGGGTGAGGATGGAGGTGTTGTTCATGAAGCCGCGGAAGTGGTCGGAAAGCGAGATGGCGCCGTTGGACTGGTGGCCGGTGACGTCGTTCACCAGCGGCTTGAGTGCAGGGGCGATGGGGTGCTCGAGGACGAGGTTGAGTTTGGTGTCCAACTCCCTCAGCACGGTGAGGTTGAGAATGCCACCGGTCGGGGCGTCAATGCCGCTCCAAGGCTCCCCTGCAGGAATCATTTCGGATGGATGAATCAGCGAGGCATAATCGGGTGAACCGTCGGCCATTCGAGGTACGGGCTCCCAGTCCTCAACGGCCGGCACGAGGTCCGGATTACGAGCCGAGACAAGGAATCCGAGGATGATTTCTGAATTCGGAAATTCCTCGTTGACGATGGTTTGTGCTGACAGTTCAGGAGATTCCATCTCGTAGGATTCCATGTCGATGGGCTGGAGAGCCGTCATCGCTCCGGGAATCATCAGGAGCGTCAAGAGCAACACGGCGATGTGCGCCCCCCGTTTGCGGGGTAAGAGCCACGTAGCAAAACGGTCGTAGCGACGGCTCATGATTCAAGGCCCGACTCTTCGCCTTTTGAAGGAATGTTTTCCGCTCATTTCTTTTCTTTGGCTCCCGCCATGGAAATGGAAGAAAAGTCATAATTCGTGGGCCACCTCCCCCCAACGATGAATCTTGATGACGCCGCAAACATTGGCGAACTGCTTGGTGGCTTGGCCATCGTTGGAACGTTGATCTTCGGTATCCGACAGATTATCGAACTCAAGAAGACCAAGGAACACGAAGCGACCCGAGAGTTGGCCAATCTTCTCGCTTCCCCCATGTACCAATACGGCATGGCGGTGCTCGTCAACCGTCTTTCCAAGGATTTCACGCTTGAGGATATGAATCCCCTTGAACGGAAGGACAAAGACGCCCTCAACTTCTTGGCCATCACCACCAACAGCATCGGTATGTTGACGTTTGAACGGCAGTTGTCATTTCATGCGGTCTCGATGTTCTTTGGGCCCATCAACCGGATGATGGGCCAGCGATTTCGCACATTGGTCACCCGACTGCAAGAAAACGCCACCCACCAAGGACTGACGGAGGAAAGCACGGAGGTGTTGGACTGGTCGATTTGGCTGTTGGACCGGATGGATGAATTGCCTCCTCCCGAGGGCAGGGCCAACATCGTTCACAAGGATTGGACGCCTTGACTGAGTTCCTGTTGGCCATTCATTTCCTCGCTGCGTGCTTGCAAATTTTACGGACCATGTCCATGAACTTCAATCGGCCAAAAACGCCTGAAAAGTGCGAAATTTTGTACATGAATATCGGCGAACCTGTTATGAACGGGTGGAGGAACGCCGAGACAGGAAGGACGCCGCATGTCTGCCGTGGATGATATCATTGACCAAGCCAACGGGCTTGACACATGGGCTCAATACGGCATCGGCCTCGGTCTTACGGCGCTCTCCCTCATCGTCGTTCGCTTTTTGATGAAGAAGGTCATCCTCGACTTTGTTAAAGCAACCTCGTTCAAGTGGGACGATGCCCTCTACCGTCCGGTTACGCAGCGTCTCTACGCCTTCATCCTCCTCGTGGGCATCCAGTTGACCTTGTTGTGGATTCGCGGTGAGGAAGAAGACCTCGTCGTTGCCCTCGACCCACTGTTCAGTGCGGCCTACATTCTGCTCACGACCTCGTTGGCCAGCGTCGCCGTCAAGGTGATGATACCCGTCATCATGGAGCGATTCTCCAACCCGTCTTCGGTCACCGTTTCAGGAAGCAACTCGCTGGTCATCTTCCTTCTTCGAGCCGCCATTTGGTTTGGCGGTCTTTACCTCGCCCTCGACGAACTCGGCTTCGAATTACTCGGCCTGCTCGCCTCGCTAGCGGTCTTCTCCCTCATCATCGGTCTTGCCATGCAGCAGACGCTTGGAAACATCGTCAACTCCTTCATGCTCGCCCTCGACCAGCCCTTCGAGGTCGGCGACCGCATCGAAGTCGAAGGCCACCTCGGGTCCGTCGTCTCCGTGGGCATCTTGTCCACCAAGGTGTTGACCATTGGTGAGAACCTCGTCGTCATCCCCAACAACAACCTCGTGAACTCCACCGTCATCAACCACGCCCGTGGCGGCGGTGATGGCCAAGGACGTCGTATCTCGCTCGTGCTCGATGTAGGCGTGGAATACGACGAGGACATCTCGCACGTCAAGTACACCACCCTCCAGTTGCTTCGTGAGTGCCCCTACATCATCGAGTCGCCCGAGCCCCGTGTCT